>Ga0326728_10003900_pt1 | contig 45174 bp, 46 predicted proteins | sample MB3enrmetagenome_FD_207602 | JGI IMG/M metagenome (GOLD analysis project Ga0326728, IMG submission 207602) | Lab enriched peat soil microbial communities from McLean, Ithaca, NY, United States - MB31MN | ecosystem: Environmental > Terrestrial > Soil > Wetlands > Peat | place: USA: New York...
CTTGGCTTTCCTGGAAGGCCTCTGTACTGATTAAATATTATGCGGACATGCTCCAGCGAAAACCCCAGCAAACGGGGCGATTTTCACGCCATGTCCGCATAATACTCATGTCCGCATAAGTTTCCTTATGCGGAATTCCGCATAAGGAAACGAAGCCAACGAAGGTGCTTCCCCAGTATATATGTGGCTATATAAAAGTGAGGCAAAAAGGCCGGACAACCAGGGCGTGTGGAGCTGTCCTGCGCCCTTGGGCCGAGACCCGTGCGATTGACGATTGACGACGGCGTCCTGGCTGCGGAACACTCGGCTCATGCGCGCACATCAGATCTCGCGAGAACGAAACTCGATCCGGCGTCGGTTGATGCTCGAGGTGATTATTCCCCTGTACGCGACAGGGTTCATTTGCGCGGGCGCGGGCCCCGCCGCAAGCACCTGGTATCTTTCGCCAAGCGGCAGCGACAGCGCGGGCGTGGGTTCGCGCGAGAAACCATGGCGGACGATCCGCTTCGCCACGGGCAACGTGCCCGATGATGGCTCGACCATCATCCTGCTGGACGGCCTGTATGAAGGCGCCGAATCCATCTCCCGGCAGTTCACAAGGCCGTGCATCGTGCGCGCGGAGAACCCCTGCCGCGCCCGCCTGCGCAGCCCGGCCGACGGAAACCGCGCACTCACCTGCTACGACGCCGCGAATGTGACCTTCCAGGGTCTGGAAATCTTCGGCTCCGGCTCCACGAAAGGGGAGTACCTCGTCCACATCAGCACCCCGAAGACCCACCACTTGCTCTTCGACGGCTGCATCATCCACGACGGCTACAATAACGATCTCATCAAAATCAACGATTTCACGCGCGACATTCGCTTTCGCGGCTGTATCTTCTTCAACCAGACCGACCACGGCGGCGATGAGCATTTCGACATCAATACCGTCACCGACATCGCCGTCGAGGACAGCATTTTCTTTAACGATTACGCCGGGAGCGGCCGGCGCGCCCAGAACCAGAGCCACGCCTTCGTTGTCATCAAGAACTCGGGCAGCACGCCCGAGGTGACCAGGCGCATTGCATTTCGCCGCAACATCTTCCTCAACTGGCAGGGCCTCGGGGATGAGGCCTACTTGCTCCTGGGCGAAGACGGCAAACCCTTTGTCGAGGCCCAGCAGGTCACGATCGAAAACAACCTCTTCATCCACAATTCGCCGGTGAAGATGTGGGGAACGCTCCTGCTCAAGGGCGGCCTGCGCGACATCACTTTTCGCGCCAACACCATCGTCGGCCACCCGCAGGTGAAAGGCAGCGGGGCCTTCGCGGCCGTCTGCCTTCGAATCGACCAGAATCCGCCGATGGGCGACCTGGCCTTCGTCAACAACCTATTCAGCGACCCGACGGGCCAGATGCCGCGGTTCACGATGAGCAACCCCAAACACTTCGCTGGGAAGCCGGTCATTCAAAACAACCTCTACTGGAATGCGGGCCAGGCCATTCCCCACGAGGCCGGCGACCTTCTGGTCCCCGATCAAGACCCCGCCAGGTGCATTGCCGACCCGCGGCTTCCGAAATTCGATCCGGCCGTCACCCTACCGCGCTTCGACCCGGTAAAGGGCGAGTTCCCTTCAGGCGAGAGAACTATCCGGAAGGAGTTTGAGCGTCTCGTTGCGCGCTACGCCGCGCTGTGCGAAGGCAGTCCCGCCATGCACAAGGCCGATCCCGGCAACATGCCCGAGGATGACATCCTCGGCCATCCACGCGGCGCTCGCCCGGACATTGGGTGTTTCGAGCACGGGAGATGAATGCGGAAGCTCTGAATGAACTGTTGGCTTACTCCGTGGCGCCCGTGCCGCCGGAGGCGGGCGGTTCTCGGTCATGGGGTCGAGCGGAGACGGATTCCAGCGACCACCGGCTGCATCACGGTGCAGGCACAGAGCCCGCGGCGCGTCGCATGCGGTTGAAAAGCGGTGTAAGACCGCCATTCAGACCGACGCCAGAACTTTCTCCAAGAACTCCCGGTTTGCCATCGCGTTGGCGGTCGTTTCCTCAGCCGTGGCGCCCACCTTGACGCCCTCGACCATGATAGGGCCGTTGAAACCCGCCGACTTGAGCTTCGCAAACACGGCTTTGAAATCGACTTTGCCCGTGCCGAATTGGGACATCACCTCGCCATTCGGCTTGGGGCAATCCTTGGCGCAAAAACCCGAAACGTAACGGGCAATGGGGTCCAGTTCTGCCACAGGGTCCTTGCCGGTGTAATAAATGATGTTGCCCGCGTCGTACCAGATTTTGAAATTGGGGTGGCCCACTTTCTCCAGGCAGCGCAGGATTTCGGCGGAGGCGCCACTGCTCCCGCCGTGAGGTTTCATGGCGATCTGGATGCCATGCCGAGCCGCCTGGGCGGCGGCATCGGCCATGAGCCGGTAGAAATCCTCGTAATGCGCAGACCGGTCCACGCCGAAGGTGAGCATAAACCTCAGCTCGAGCCGGACGGCGTTTTCGATCTGCTTGCGCAGGTCGGCAATGTTGTCCTCGAGCGCCGCCTCCGGGCGGAAGCGGATGGCGGTCATGTTCACCGACAGCCCGCGCTGGGCGATGCGCTTTTTCAGTCCCTCAAGGTACTCCGGTGTGGCGGCGGAGGACGTGAAGGCCTCGCCGCGGTGGCCGGTGAGCAACCCGGTGAGCTTGTAGCCGGCAGCGGCGATGCCGTCCAGGGCGGTCTCGTAGCTCCAGTGGGTCCAAGCGCGATTGAAACAACCGATTGGCCATTTCAGTCTTTCGGCGGCCTGGGCGGCAGCCCAGGGCAGAGCGGCGAAGGCGGCGGCGCCAGCGGCGGTTTGAAGGAACGTGCGGCGGTTCATGCGGCGCGAGGTTCTCCCTTTCTTTGAGCGTTGGCCAGTAGAAAATCATACTTCCTGACCGAATTGACCAATGGACTCCTTCACCCGCCGGGATTTTGGCGCAAGAGGCGAGGCGACGGGGCAGAATATCCGGAGCGATCCCCGACCGACGAGCGACAAAGTCTTGCGCAAAAAGACCCCCCGCAAGCCCCCACAGAGTTCTTCGGCCGGCGCATAGAGAGCGAAGAAAAAGCGCTGTCCCTTTTCCCCTCGACCGGCCATAGATATGCAAGATGACTGACGATGACATGGACCTGGTGCGAGCTTATGCCGCCAACCAATCTGAGGAGGCGTTCGCGAAGTTGGTCTCGCGCTACGTGGGCTTGGTGTATTCGGCGGCGATGCGCCGGGTGTGCGACCCCCACCTGGCGGAAGAAATCACCCAGGCCGTATTCATCATCCTGGCGCGCAAGGCGAACACCCTCGGTCCAGGTACAATCCTGCCAAGTTGGCTCTACCGGACGGCGCGGTTCGCGTCCGCCGACGCCCTGAGGGGCCAGCGCCGGCGCCAGCGCCACGAACGGGAGGCCCAAATGCAATCTATGGTTGATAACGGCGATCCCGAGGCCGCATGGACGGAGTTTTCACCGCTGCTAGACGAGGCCATGGAGCGGCTTGGCAAAACCGATCGCGACGCCCTGGTGCTGCGCTTCTTCGAAAGGCGGAGCCTGCGCGAAGTGGGCGCAGCCCTCGGCGCCAGCGAAGACGCGGCCAAAAAGCGGGTGGCGCGAGGATTGGAAAAGCTAAGGGCCTTTTTCGCCAAACGGGGAGTCACGGTGCCGGCCACGGCAATCGCCGCAGCGATCTGGACCAACGCGAGCCAAGCGGCTCCGCCCGGTGTGGCCGTGGCCGCTATCGCCGCTGCCAAAGGCGCGGGAGTCGCCGCTTCAACGCTCTGCCTGGTGGACGGAACCGTCAGAACACTCACCTGGACAAAGCTCAAACCCCTGGTCGAAGCGGGCTTGGCCGCACTGCTCGCCGTGGGGACGGCCACGGTTGCGTTTACGCAACGCCCGCACCACAGCGGCCCCCTGCTGTCAGGCGCCAGGCCGGCGCCCGCTCCACCGGCAATTACCGGGATGGCTCCCGGCATCGCAACGCCTGGCGCCCCCGCCACAGCGGAAGACCTCTCCGTCACCGATCTCATCACGAAAGTCCGGCAGGTTTACGCCTCCCTCTCCACCTATCGGGATCATGGCCGGACGGTCCATGAGTACAACGGGGACACCTGGACAAACCGGTTCAACGAATTGCTCGAGCGGACCAATCATTATCGCATCGAACTGGTAACCGCTCCTCATCCCTATTCGCTTACCAACGCTTGGTGGTCGGATGGGCATGGCGACTTTTCAACGAGAAGGGACCAGAGCCTCTCCAAAGAACAGGACCTCGAGGTCAACGCGGGCCTCGTCAGCATTGATTCCAGGATTCCCGTACTGTTCTTTGATCTACACTGGGACAACTTCCTCATTTCCTTTCAGTCGCCGCGAGCAGAATTGGCCCGCCTGCAGGACGAGCCCGTCGACGCGGTTGATTGTTACGTCGTGCACTGCCACGCCATGGTGGGCTCCTCAGGCCGCCAATCCACCCTTTGGGTGGGCAAGCAGGACTTCCTTATCCGCCGGAGCCGGGAGTTCGTTTCTCCGCAGGGTCTGGACGAATTGGCGAAGCGTAGCGGCCAGAGCCTGGCGGCGCCTCACACCAATCCCATGATCACGACCGAATCACACGAGGACATCGTCGTGAACGAGAGCCTGGCGCCTGAGGACTTCGCGTACAAACCCGCCGCCACGCGATGACGCACGCTCGGCCAGGACGTTGAACGTGCTTCAAGCCTGTTGAAGAACTGGGTGGGGTCCTGCGGCGGTCACCGGCGTGAGCGGACACGTTCATTTGCTCTGGTTGGCGTTGAGCCTCAAGATATAGGTCTCGCCGGCGGGCAGGGTGAAGCTGAGGGGTAAATCGGTTTCCAGGGTCAGATTGCGGATACGGCTGAGTTCGAGGCCGGTCGCCAGCTTGAGCTGTTTGTCGTTCTTGCGGTCCAGGTTGTTGACGTAGGCCAGCCAGCCATCGGCGGTCTTGGTGGCGCGGTACTCCAGGCCCGGGACATGGGCGCCGTCGGGTGTCAGGAAGCGAACCGGGCGGGACACGCCACCGGCGGCCAGCACAGCATCCATCAATTCGACCATGCTGGCGGGAACCAGCGGGATGGCCAGGTAATAGACCGCGCCCTGGCCGACCGGCACTTGGGCGAGGGCCGGCTGCTCATCGGGAAAAGTGGCCAGGACTTTGTTGGCAGGGCCTACCTTGAGGACATGGCGCACGCCGGCGCCTTCCAGTGCGGCGGGCAGCGGGAGCAAGGGGCCAGGCAGGGTCTTGAGCTGCGCCCGGGGCACGTCGCTCACGACGGTATCGGTGAGCAGGCCCATAAGGAACGGGGCCTCGGTCTCCTCGCCGGCGGCATCGCGCGCCAGGCCGGAGCGGGACTGGCCCTTGGCGAGTTTCGGGGCCTTCATGCCGGTTACCTGGATGCCCAATTGGGCCAGGTAATCCTGCCTGCGGTTGTATTGGTCGAAGAACCAGCTATTTGGCACGAGCACGACCTGGCCGCCGTTGCGGGCGAAGTCGAGTGTTTTCCGGACCACCTCGGCGTGCTCGTAAGTGGCCGCCGGGACGACCAGCGCACGGTATTGGGCGAGCTTGCCCTCGAGCACCTGGCGCGTGCTGATGAAATCCACAGGCACGCCCAACTCCAGCAGCGCGTCGTAGGTCCGGTCCAATTCCAGGAGATAGGGTGTCTTGTCGCCGCCGGCTTCGGGGACCTGGAGCATCGAGGCGCGCGAATAGAGCAGGGCCACGGGGGCCTGCTGGTCCTGCTGGAAGGCGAGGATTTCCTGGCGCAAGCGGCGGAGGTCCAGGCCGGTGCGCAGGAACCGCTCGGCCTCGGGCAGCGAGCAGTAAGGGGGACGGGTGTCCCGGCCATAGAGCAGGGCGCCGCCGTCGCCCGGCTTGTCCGTCCAGCCCCAATAGAGGGAGAGGGCCGATAGCCCGTGGAGGAAGCTGGCCATCGTGTTGCGGTATTCGCTGCCTTCGACTTCGACAATGGCCTTGCGGTTGTCGCTCAGCGAGCGGAGGAAGTCCACGAACTTCGTCGAAGGCGGCGATTCGTTGAGGCAGAAATCGTTGACCTCGCGCAGGAGGGCTTCGACGTCGCTGCCGCTCTCGCCCCATTCGCGGGTGAAGTTGTAGTGCGGGGCGCAGGTGGTCATGGGGATGTCGGGGTCCAGTTGGCGTTGCTGGGCCTTGGCCCATTTCATGAAATCGGTGAAACGCCAGAGGTTGAAGTCGAGCCAGTCGTAGCGCTTGGCGTCGTTGGGCTCGCGGCGGCGGTAATCGGGCAGTTGGACCTCGGCGAAGTCCCCGAGGCGCGTGCCCCAGGCGGCGTTGAGTTGCGCGATAGAGCCGAACCGCTCCTTGAGCCAGGCGCGGAAGAGGTCGCGCGTGCGCTCGCAATAACAGATGTAGTAGTACTCGTAGTCCAGCAGGCTGACCAGGCGGGTGCGGCTCTGGCGCTGCGGGGGCAGCAGCTTGCGGTAGGCCTCGACGCAGGCCTGGCGCGTGTGCGGGCTTTCCAGGCAGATCACGCAGTTGGCGCCGCTCACGCCGCCGGACCATTTGTCGGCGATGATGTGCCCGCACCAGCCGCCGTCGTAAACCCGGTGCGTGTCCGGGTATTGGTTGAAGGCCGGCCAGATAGGCATTTCCTTGTAGTTGAAACGGTCCGCGCCCGGGGCCATGCAGGTGTAAACCCAGGCGGCGTGACGGAAGAAGAACGGCTCCGCCTCCGGGCTGGGACCGCTATGGACGCTGTAGAGGAAGACGGGCTGGCCATCCTCGCAGAAATTCCGGCCCTGGAGCCTGGTGCGCGCCAGGTCGGGCCGGGGCGGCACGCGGCGCGGTTTGCGCCGGCCGGCCAGGACCTCGGTCATCTCCCGGATTAGTTCCTGGCCGCGTCCGGCCACATACTTGAGCGTGTCGGGCCGCTCCTCGGGGAAGCTGTTCCAACGCTCCTCCAGGCCGGCCCGCATCGGGATCGCCGCCGCTTGCCAGTAGAGCACATCCACGCCCTGGGCCTTGGCCTGGCCCAAGAGGTCGGCCACTTTCGCGTAGGTCTGTCGGGCCAGCGCATAATCCGCCACGCCGGAAAGCGGCTCGCCGCAGACGGCGCATTTGGCGGCGGAGGGATCGGCCTGGAGTCCGCACGAGGGGCAGGCCAGCCCGCCCGCGCCGGTAAAGCCTTGGAAGGTCTCCTCCACCTCGCCGAGGACCAGGCCGGGCCGCGGAGCGGGGCCTTCGATCTTCTCCAGGCGCAGGTCGTCGAACCAGATTTTGCCGGAGCCGAACAAGTAGAGATAGAGGAGCAGCTTGTCGTCGGCGGCATCAAGGCGCTGGGTGACCTCGAATTTGCGCCAGCCGTAGGTGCCGGCCGGGAGGTCCGTCATGAGTTCCTGGCCGTTGGGTTCGAAGGAGACGACGGAAGCGCGGTCGTGGAGGCCGGGCCGGAGGCCGATGGCGCGGACGTAACCGGAGAGCCGATACCAGCCGGCCTCGGCCTTGACGGTCTGGCTGAGGCCAAGCTTGCAGGGTCCATAGCTGAGCATTTCGGCGCTGGCCTGGCCGGCGTGTTTGATGGCGGTGTCGGCCACGCGCCGGCAATTGCCCTCCCACTTCCAGCCCGACCAGGCCCTGAAGGGATTGCCGCCCTCATCGGGCTGGTCGAGGAACTGTTCGAAGCCGCCGTCCTGGAGGAGGTTCTGCGCCGCCTGCGACGGCGGAGCGGCGGCAAGAAGGGCCACCAGGAGCGAAGCCGAAAGAGATGAAACCGCTAATCGTCGGCGCATTTCTGAGATTGTGGCACGACACCAGCGGGGAAGGAAGCGCCTTTTTGTACTGATCTCCGTAGGAGCCCTTGTTCGCCCAGGGGTTAACGGCGGGATTTCAGCCGCCCCGGGTCACGGCTCGTATGGAATACGGAAAGCACCACAACTTGGTCGGCTTCGACCAGAAAGTGAATCACAAACGGAAAGCGTCGAACAACGGCGCGCCGTACGTTGCGCCTCACCCTGGGAAACCGTTCCGGATTGTCCGTGATCTGGCGAAGGTGGTCTTCGATCGTCGCCCGAAACTCGCGGCCCAGGCCGGCGCGCTGCCGATCGTACCAAGCGATGGAATCATCGAATTCCTCGGCCGCGATCCGCCGGAGCACCAGGGCGCGGCTCATTTGCCGTACTTGGCGTCTAATCTCGCCTTGACCTGCTCCCAGGCAACAACGTCCTCAGGATGGCCGACATGGTCCTGCAGGCGCCCATCGATCAGCGCCGCCTCGCCGGGCGTCAATTCGTCGGACTCAACGATCCTCTCCCACAGATTCCGGCACAATTCGATCCGCTCGGCCAGCGGCAGCGCGCAGGCCTGCTTTAGAACGACTTCGACGCTCATAGTTTTATTATAGCTCGGCGCTCCGGGGGCGCAATCAAAACCGGACAACTGGTTTTGGATCGCGGCAGATTGCTCACGCAGAGCGGCGTCTGGAGAAAGCCGCCAGCCAAACCGCGCAATCGCCTTACTGACCACGGCGTAGTCTGAGCTTGTTTAGCGAGCGATGCAGAGCCGAGCGGTTACAAAAACTCCGCATTGTCCGCATGGTCCGTGCTGTCCGTGGACAGCAGCGGTGGAAGCGGCGCACAATGGCGTCCATGAGAAATTCTCGATGTGGGTCCGCACCCGTGCCGCCCAACAACCTCGCTCAGGCGCCCACCGAGCACCACATGTTCCCGGCCGATGGCCGAACCGACCCACGCGGCACGTTCCACCAGCGGCTGCGCGACTCGCTGCCGCGCGCTGGATCGGCCGTCCTTGACCCGCGCAGTGACCCGCGCAGCGCGGAGTACAGGCAGGCGCGCAAAAAGCAAATTTCCGTGTGGAGACCAAACTGGCCAGTCTATAGGGCCGTCAGACGCACCTGCTGGTCACTGCCGCGTGAACCTGAAATCGTGAATATGATCGGCGAGCACCGGCCGGGGTGGCACACGATCATGCGGGACTGAACTCTTCGCCCTGTTCAAGCATTCATTCGCGTCACCTGCGCGCGCCGCGGACGCTGGTTGGATATGTGGCAAGGCCTTCCAGCGCCGCCAGTCTGGCCGCCTTGGGGTCAAAGCTCCAAAAGGCGTCGCACCCCAGCACCAGGGCCGAGGAGACGTGCAGCAGGTCGTAGGTGCGAAACCCATGGCGGGCAGTGTGGCGCATGGAGAGCGCCTCGAACTGTCCCTCCAGCGCGCTCGCGTCGAGCGCTACCTGGCGCAGGAACTCCCTTGCCTCCAGGTGCTCGCGAAACGTGGCGAGGGCCACCGCGGCTTGCTCAGAGGTGATCCGGGTCTGGCCAGGCTGAGCTCCAGCGAATACATGGAGCTGCAGCGCGTTCACCAACTCCAGGCGGTGCAGCCAGGAAATGGGGAGCAGCGCCGCACCCTCGCGGTTCGCGTCCTCCATCCGTCCGGCAGCCGCCCTGTGTTCTGGCAGCGCCAGGTAAAACCGCGTGAAGAAGTTGGTGTCAGCGTAGGGCCTCATTCACCCGCTATGAGCTTGTCCACCAATTGGGCCTGCGCCGCCGAGATCGGCTCGGGAAACAATCGTGCCGTGCGTCTGAGATGCTGCCGGACAAAATCCGATGGCAAGCGCATCCGACCAGGCGCCGCTTCGGCCAGCAGTCGGTAGCTGCGCCCGTCGCGGCGGCGAATATTCACCGCCCCTTCTTGGTCGCACACTTTGAGCACTTTTGCCGGCTGGCGGTCCAGGTCCCTCACCGTAAACGTCTTCATACTCGACAAAATGTCGGAAACCGCCGCGAAACGCAAGGCGAACAGTTGCGAGGGTGCGTCCCGACACCCTGTTGCGCGCGGCGGCAAACCCTTCCCCTCGTATGGGCTCCAGCTCTCCGGCTCCTCGGGCGAAAACGGCGCGCGCTGGCCGGTGAGCAAACTGGAGGCCGAAGGGCGAACCGGTTGCCTCATCACGGGTCCGGCATCGTCCTGGTTGGTGCTGTTGCGCCCTGACGGAACCCGCTCCGACCGAGAGGTGCGACTCCAGGTTCCAGGGCCGAACCCATGCCGGGCGCTCGTAACCGACCTGACCCCCGGCCGCTGGCGGGCGGAACGCGTGGGGGCAGCCGGAACGTTCGATGTCGAGGTGACCGCGGAGGCCGGCGCCGCCTGGCTGGAAGCGGAAGCCGGCGCCTGGACCCTACGCCGTTGACCTCGTTGTGGGCGTGAAAGGGTATCAGACACGTTCCAGCGAGAGCATGTCTGGTTTGAAGCCGAGGTCTGTCATGGAACAGTAAGAATCTCGCAAGAGTTGTCCCAGCGGCGGGGTGGCTTTTTCCCGCGGCACCCCATGGACCCTACCGCCTCTGCCGCCGGAGTAGAAGATGGAGGAACCCGCTTGACTGAATTGCCCACGTTTCGCCTCCGGCTCAGTGAACAGGGACAGCCGGTGACTCAACTCGCCGGCCAAAGCGGCTATAGTGCCGCGCGACCCAACCAGCTTCACGCAGGCGCCCACTCGCGTACGTGCGCGATTTCTCCGGCTCGCGCGGGGCGAACCTGGTCGGCCATCAGCGTCACGACGGCGATCGTCTCACCGTCAAGCGCGGTAAACTCAACTTCATAGCCCCTATGCCCGCGGTGGACCAGCACCACGGTGCCGATATCACCGGCGCCCAAGCCGTGCTCCGCCAGATCGCGGGTCAGGACGACGTCATCCAGTTCTTCGATCATAATCTCTCGCGTTGTTTCAATGGATACGCGGTCACAAAGCGCGGCGCACCCTCGCCGAGCTCAGTAAACCACACCGTTCGAACATTGGCAACCCTGCCGTCGGCCAGCCTCATCGGGCCCTCCACCACCCAGCGGCGCCCGCCGTGTGCTGATAACCGCCGTCGGCCCGGCGCGCAGCACCGGCATGGAATATGAAACCACCGCGCAACCCTCCCGGCTCAACGCCCCGCTGTGGCGTCTGAAAACCGAAGGCGCGGCCCCGGCGTTGCTGGAAGCGGTCACTGGAGAACTCCAAATCCGATGCGATCAGCCCAAGGATTTCAAGGCGTGGACGCTCGATGCGGTGGGCAAGCGGGTTCGCCCGATCCCCCTCCAGGCGCACGAGGACACGATTCGCCTCAAACTCGACGCCGAGTACGGAACCGTCTATTACGAATTGTCAGCTCAATAAGCCGCCCTTTGATACGAGAAAGCGCTTTAGGCGAAGTTGGTTGGCGCTCCGCCGAGCTGTTTGCCGTCGGGCAACAAGGCCCAGAGCAGTTCGCCCACCTCGACCCCTATCGTCTTTCCTCGGGGTTGTCTCGACACAGTTGCTCCCATTCCTTCCACGTGACGCCATAGGCCGCCCCGCCGGCGGTGCAGCCGGCAATGTAGGCGAAGTGCTCGTCAGAATCGGGGTCCGGTGCGGTCGCTTCATCCCTGAGAACCTCTCGCCGCTTTCGGCGCGCGCGCTGGGCGCCCGCGAGACTGGCATTGAGCTGCGCGACCCACCGCCGATCAAGGTGGATTCCCAGCTCTGACAACTCCCGGAGGGCGCAAGGCCAATCCACGCCGTATCGTTTGCGATACGACTTGGCAATTTGGACCGGCGTGCGTCCCGTTTGCGAGGCCAGCCAGTGCCGGGCCGACTGCAGGCGCCCGGCGTGGTTCATGCGCAGGGCGCGCGGCGGCAACGGACCTTTCTTCTTCCGGCTCATTGGTGAACCCCTTCGCGGTAGGCCAGCTTCGGCACCGGACGGTTGACATGGAAGACAGACAGGTCGCGGATAGTCACCGGCGTGGAACGGTTGTCCCCCTCGGTGCCCTGACAGACATTCGGCGCCCAATGGAAGAAGAGGCCCACACCGGCCTCGTGCCACGCGACCTGTTGGGGCGTAGGCACCGGAAGAGGGGAGGGGGATTCTCCCGCCCAGGCGGCAAAGGCCAAGGCGCAGAAACTGAGGGGGAGAACGAGGGGAATTTGCATGGAATGCCTGCTCATATATGATCGCATCGACGGCAAGCCTAACACGGACCTCAGGTCTTGGAAACCGTACCGATCACGCGGGAGCGGCCACCGAGGCTTGGATAAGCTCAGTGCCTGTCCTGCCTGTTGGCTCAACTTCGAGAACTCCTTCCACGCATCGGTCCGGCTGGCGCCAAAGACCCACAGGTAAGGCATGGCCGCAGGCTGCCAACGCCTATTTGGAGTCATCTGCTGGTCCACCGCCAGCCGGCTGTCCGGATGGATGCCTCCTTGCGGATTGGTCCAGAACATGACCTGCCAGCCATCCGGCTGGTGCAGCGACCCGAAGCAGCCTCCCAGCTTGGTGTCCGTAATGAACTGCGCCGCACGATAATAATCTGGCACACCGGGTCCACCGACGACGTCGTTTTCCGGCGAACCGCCGATCGCCGGACGGCAAAACCAAAAGACCTCCACCAGTTGCCAGTCACGCGCATCCAGGCTCTCCACCCACAACGGGCGCACCAACGCCAGCCCCAGTTCCCTGAACACCACCGCCCGCACACGCGCCCGGTAGCCGGCCGGGCCTTCCGAGGCCCCCGGGTATTCCACTTCGGCTTCCACCACCCATGCCTGCGGTTCCGTCTGCATTGCCAGGCGCCTTATCCGGGAGCTTTCCACCCACTGATCCTGCCCCTTGATTCTCTGGTGAACCGCAAAGACCAGCCTCCCCAGGACCAGGCCGCCGGATTCGATCCGGTCGAAGAGCGCCCCCGTCTTGCCACTGCAGACCCAGGTTGTGTCCACCCCTTTTAACTCGACCTGGCTGCGTGGCTCGGGCTTGAGGGCCAGGGCATTCAGCCGAAGGCTCTCTCCGGGCGCCAGCTTCTCGACGAAACCCAGGGCCAACTCCGGATCCTCGACCAGCACGGGCACTCGCGCCAAATCCTGGCCGGAGATATTCACGACCGTAGGCCCTCCCGCCTGTGGCTTGCCGCCCAACACCCGACGCTTGCTGCCATCCCAATTCTGCAACTCCGCGCACCAGGTCGTATCGGAAGGCATCGCAAATCCCCGCCGTTCGCCCGGTTTGAGCCGGACCTCCTCGACCCGGTTGCTGCCTGGAACCGTCAGCCGCAGGTGCCCGTATGCGGCCAGGGCGCTGGGATTGCTGACTTCGACCCGGGCCGGCCCCGCGGTCAACGCCATCAGTCCGGAAAAGCTGCTCTGCCCGTGCCGTTCCGGCGCCCGCCGGTTGACGTCAGCGACGGTCCGGGTAAAGACCTCGTAGGGCTCGTCCTTTTCGTTCACCAGACCATAGTTGCTGTCCTCCGGGAAGGCGCGGCTGATGCCTTGCGCCGGCTGATCGGCCCACATGAAGTAATGATAGCCGATCATGAAGGGCAGCCCCGCCATGGTGTTGGCGAAAATGCGGTAGCAGGCCGCTTTTTGTTCCTGGGTATCGACGCGCATGCCGGCGCCGTGTTTGCAGGGCAATCCACTGTCCAGGGCCGGGAAGCTCCACTCGGTGATGATCATCGGTTTGCGCACCACGGCATAGTACTCGCCGAGCTGGAACACTTCATCGAGCAACTGCCCGCTCTTGCCGTACCATTCCAGTTCGTTGTCCAGGAACGTGCCGATGCACCACGGATCACCCCGGGTCTGTTGCGCGAGGTTCCGCGCCAGGCTCCGGCAATGGCTCTCCCAGCGCGGGCTGAAAACGTCAGGGAACCCGGTCCAATTGACGGGCCGGGTAATCCACTCGCGCCGGGCAAACTCCGCTCCGAAAGACGCGAATTGGATGTGCGCCAGGCCCTGATGACGCAACGACGGGCTGTGTCCGGCCGGCAAGCAATTGAACCCCCAGCTTTTAAGCCGCTGCAAGGTTGCTCTTCCCCAGGCGGCCTCACTGCCGTATGTGGCGGCGACATTACGATGGTAAGGCGCGTAGCCGAGGGCCTCGCACCAGTGCCCTCCGTAGCTCACATGGTCCGTGCCAATGTCGAAAAACGGCTTGCCTTCGGGATCCACAAGCCACCAGCGTCCGTCGGCCTGAAGCGTGCGGAAGAACCCGCTGCCTTTGGTCAATGCCTTGCCGGGGCGCGAGACCCAGGGGGCGACGGGTTTGGAGAAGTCGTCGGTAAACGTCTGGCCCCGGCCCACCGCGCCACCGATCAAAGCCAGGATCAACACCGCACCCAGTCGCCGCCGCCCAATCAACGCAACATTTCGATATACATGAGGTTCGCACACGCGCCGAGCATAGGTCCGCCTCGACGAGATGAAAACAGCCAACCTGGAGATAGCCGTGCGTCGGCTGAACGAAAGGACGCTCTCGGTCAAGGAGCAGGATTGCGCCTTGCGTGCGGGACTGGAAACGGTTTATGCTCACTGGTATGGGCGAAGTGCGCATCACAGTCGGGCTGAGCAACGTGGCGGACCACGCCGCTGTCGCCGCAGGCCAACTCAGTCCGGCAAATGTGCGCGCTGTCGAGGCCGACGCGCTCGTCGATACGGGTGCCGTGCGGTCTTGCGTGCCACAGCCGGTGTTGGATCGGCTGGGAATTCAGCCGGCCGACCACTCGGTGGTGGAGTACGCCAACGGACAGAAAGAGGCTGTTGGGCTGGCTTACGGAATCATGTTCGATATTCTGCACCGCCGGAGCAGTGACGACGCGTTGGTGCTCGGGGACGAAGTAATCATTGGCCAGACCCTGCTGGAGAAGATGGACCTGCAGGTGGATTGCGCCCGCCGCCGAGTGGTTCCCAATCCCGCTCACCCCGACGTGCTCGTCAACAAACTCAAGTGAGACGAGTTTGCCTTGGGCGGCAGTTCGTCGATCTGTGTTTTCAACCGGAACCGGCTCATGGCCCGCGGCGCCGATGAGTTGGCCGCAAAATGGCCTGGGCTTGACTTCGGGGGATTGTCAGTCAAAACATATGCCATGACTGTTGTGACACGGACCTTTCTCAGGCGCTTCGCGCAATACAAACGCACTGCCGAGGCCGGTAAGACGATCACCGTTATCGACCGCCGCGGTCGGCGCTTTCTCTTTCAGGCGGAGAAACCGAGGCGGCTTCATGGCGCTGCCGCGCACATGAGCGACGGGATGGCCGTGTCGCCCGATCCAATCCCCGCGTCGGAATGGAAGGGGCTCAGGTGAAGTACTTGCTCGACACTGCGACTTGGCTCAATCATGCCATGCTGCCGGGCGTCATCCCGCCATCGATTAGACGATTGATTGATGAGGATGAGGCGAAGGGGCTGTGCAGCGTCAGCCTGTTGGAAGCTGCGATTCTCCACAGGCTCGGCCGGCTTGGTCTGCAAGGATCATTGGATGAGTTTTTCCGCCAGGCCATCACTCAGGATGTCGAGCTGCTGGAACTGACTCCGGCGGTGGCCGCCGCCACCAACGCGCTGCCCAGAGACTTCCTGGGCGACCCCTTCGATCGGACGATTGCCGCTACAGCCAAGGTGCTGAGACTGACCCTGATCACGCCTGACAAGCGAATCCGCGATTCGGGCTTTTGCCCGACGGAGTACTACCCTTTCAAGCCGTCCATGCCATGACCGATTTCGGTGATGAGGCGCTGGGTTCTTCGGCGGAGGATGCTTTATCGGCTGGCACCGGCGCCGGGCGCGGATTTAAGCTGGGGCCATGATGCGACGAAGAAGCTTCTTGAAATGCGCGGGTGCGGGGGCGGTGACGCTTGGACTGCGCGGTATTGGCCTGCCCGCATCCGCATCCTCCGGACTCGCCGGCGCCAATGATGCTGTGCGCCTGGCGGTGGTGGGGATCGGCTCGGCCGAAGCCAAGGGGGGCGTCGGCGGTCGGGGACACCAACTCATCAACGCCCTGCGGAAGGTGCGGGGAGCGCGGATTGTCGCGTTGTGCGACGTCGACCAAAGGATCCTGGCGCGCCAGGCCGCGGCGTTGAAGGAGCAAGGGCAGCCGGTTGCCGTTTACCGGGACCTCCGCCGGGTGTTTGACAGCAAGGAAGTGGACGCTGTCGTCGTGGCCACGCCCAACCACTGGCATGCGCTGGCCACCATCTGGGCCTGCCAGGCGGGAAAGGACGTCTATGTGGAGAAACCGCTCTCGTACAACGTCTGGGAAGGCCGGCAGATGGTGGCGGCCGCCCGGAAGTACAGCCGCATCGTCCAGTGCGGAACGCAGGCCCGAACCAGTTCCGCCGTGCAAGAAGCCGTCGCCTGGGTCCAGCGCGGAGAGATCGGCCCCATCCGGTTTGGGCGCGTCATCCTTTACCGGGAGCGCTCCAGCATCGGCAAGGTCTCGGGGCCAACGCCGATCCCGCCGGAAGTGGATTACGACCTGTGGTGCGGCCCGGCAGACAAGCTGCCCCTGAGGCGCCAGCAGTTGCACTACGACTGGCATTGGGTTTGGCCCACCGGGTCGGGCGAGATGGGCAACAACGGCGTTCACCACATTGACGTGTGCCGTTGGGCGATGAAGCTGGACACCGCGGCCCCGCGGGTGATGAGCCTGGGCGGACGGTTCGGTTTCGACGACGACGGGGAAACGCCCAACACGCACGTGGCCCTGCTGGGATACCAACCGACGCCGATCTACTGCGAGGTCCGCGGGTTGCCGGAGAAAAAGGGCTCAAAGGTGATGGACTCCTTTCTCAACACCGGGTTAGGCGCGGTGATCCACTGTGAGGGAGGTTATTTCACCGGGGCCCATCTCAGCGGCGCGGCTTACGACACGCAGGGGAAGAAGATCCGGGAATTCGGTCCCACAACCTGGGAGGCGATGGACTCCGGGCACTTGGCCAATTTCGTGGCCGCCACGCGCAGCCGGAAGGCCGCGGATTTGAACGCCGACGTTCTCCAGGGGCATCTCTCCGCCACCTGCTGTCACCTGGTCAACATCTCGCATCGCCTGGGCCAGGCCGCCGCGCCGGAGGCCGTCGTCGAGCGGACGAAGTTCGATCCCGTGTGGTCGGATGCCGTTGCCCGTTATCACGAGCACCTGCGCGCAAACGGGATTGATTTCGCTGGAAACGAAACCCTCGGACCCGCGCTGTCGTTCGACGCCAAACTGGAGCGCTTCACCGGTGACTTTGGCGACCAGGCCAATGCGCTGCTCCGGCGTGCCTATCGCGGTTCATTCGCGGTACCGGACCTTGCCGGATGAGGATTCCCGGAAACCCGACCAAACAGGCCCAAACCCTCAAGAACCGAGCGGCAAATGGTTTGGGGATTTGCTTGGCAAGCCCCGGGTTGCCTGCGCCTCGGGTCGCACGCAGTGAAGAGCGCCCGCTCGAGCCGGTCCGCCATCCGGCCTTGGCCTGTTACCTCGATGAACAGCACGATTCATCGCTTGGCTGGTGGGGATGCCCCGTGTTACAAGCTCTGGCAAGATGAATCCTGCGGCCAAGGAGTGCGATCGGCTGGGACTGCGCATGTCGTTCCTGATGTGTCCGGGCTGGAGCCATTGCGGCGGTCCGTGGATCAAGCCGGAGAAAGGGTTGAAAATCCTGGTGACTATTCTCGAGGAACGAGAGAGCGCGGAGCACAAATGATCACACAACGATTATGAAACGACCAGACTCGAACTTCGTGGTTCTGGGGCTGAGCGGCTGCATGCTTGTATCCTTCGCCGGCGTGCATTGCGCCGACGCCAAGGGCCCGGTCAAAGCCACCATTTTGGCGGGCCGTTCCAATGTGGGAGGGCAACAACTCCCGGATTCTGAGCCGGCAAAGCCGGCGTTGCGTATCGTGCGGAATATCGAAGGTTGGACGGTTCGAGGGGGCGATCACCGTGCTCTCGGAAGGGGAAGCGTCACTGAAATGTCTGTTCAATGGTCGCGAACTATCATAAACGCATATCTCATGCACCTGAACACATGCAGAACATCTCGGAGGTGAAATGAAACCATGTCTTCTCCTGTCCGCCGCATGCCTTGTCGTCGTAGCCATCCAGGCTCCGGCCGCGCCGGCTGGCGCTCCGGCTGATTCAGCCGGCCTGCCGGACCTCCTCGATCCCCAAAACCTCACGGCCTGGTGCGTGGTGCCGTTCGATGCCCGCAAGCGCGGGCCCGAGCAGCGGGCGGAGATGCTGCAGCGGCTTGGCTTCAGGAATTTCGCCTACGATTGGCGTGCCGAGGATGTGCCGACGTTTGACGCCGAGATCGAGGCGCTCAAGAAACACGGCATCAACCTGGTGGCCTGGTGGTTCCCGACGGAGGCCGGGGACCCGAACGCGCGGCTTATCCTTGAAGTGATCAAGCGTCATAGCATCCATCCCCAGTTGTGGGTCATGGGCTCCGGCAGTCCCACCAAAACAGACACGGAGCAACGACAGCGCACCGAGCAGGAGGCGGAGCGGATTCGCAAAATCGTGGAGCTGGCCGCTCCTTACGGTTGCCCCGTCGAGCTGTACAACCACAATGGCTGGTTCGGCCAACCGGACAACGAAGCCGCCGTCATCGAGCGCCTGAAACAGCTCGACGTAGGCGGCGTCGGGATGGTGTACAACTTCAGCCACGGTCACGCGGACGTTGCGAATTTCCCGGCGATCTGGAAACGCATCCAGCGGTACGTCGTAGCGGTGAACGTGACCGGCATGGTGGCCGATGAGCGCCTGATCCCGCCGTCGCAAGGTGACCACGAGTTGGCGATGTTGCGGACGATCCAACAAAGCGGTTGGCGCGGTCCCATCGGTCTCATCGCCGAGCAAGGCGGCGATGCGGAGGTCACCCTGGCCAACAACCTGCGCGGTTTGGAACACTTGAGAAATGAGTTGGCGCAACCAGGCTCGGACACCCCGCCGCTGAAGCAACGAAAGCAGCCATGAACCCGCGAGTTCTCCTGAGCCGCCGAAGGTTCGTGAAAACAACCTGTGGTGCCGGCGCTGCCGATGCCGTCTGCCTCAGCGCCGGCGGGTGCGTCGCCTATTATCCCAATCCGTGGGCCAGCTTGGTTGACATCGAAGGGCTGGAATCGCAACACGAAGGCGGGAGATTCAGGCTTAAGCCTGAAATCGCCCTCTTCCGGGGCAACGAAGAGCGGGTCTGCATGCCGGGAATGGACTGTGAATATGGTTATACGCCACCGTGTTGCCTTCTGTGTTCATGAGCAGCACGCCGACGGCCGAAGGGTAATCCAGCCCGTAATGGTGCAGCCAATTGTCGGTGATCTGGTTATTGCGCGTGCGCTCCCAGACGGGGTTCCGCTCTGTGCCCCCGTTTACCCGGAACCCGCCGGCGGCGATGTTTGCGATCTCGTTTCCAACAAACCGGTTTTCCGAACAGCCCGCCATCAGCTCGAAGGCCATTGTTCCCACAACCAGCACCGACGGCAGGCAGTCCCCGCGGAACTGCCACGCCAGGGCCAGCAGCCGGCGCACCAACTCCTCTGTCGAGTGCGCGTCCTGGCCCGCCTTGATCGAAGCCGAGTCAGACATTTTCAGCATATCAGTATCGTGTTTCCCGGCCGGTTTTCAATGGCAGAGGGGCAACCCAAATCCTCGGCTAAGCGGTTTTTCGGTTCGGAGGTGGGCCTTTACCCGGCAGCGGCTTCCTCCCGGCTCGGTCGGCACGGAGCCTGTGTCCCTGCCGCGCAACTTTCAGCCGCTGTGCCGACCCTCAGGCCCCAGCACGCGCCAGCGCCCCCCATGTTGCGCCAAAACCATCAAAAACCGGCAAAACGTTCCTCTTGACCCTCGGGTCCTCTTCTGGCAGCATCCGACCGTAATGAGTGAGACCAAAAACCAATTCTCCCTCACCCGCGCGGCGTCAATAACCGGAGGGGCGGCAAAAAAGGAATGTCTTATCAGTAACTGGCGGCCGATCCGAATGGTAGTGTCATCGTCACCGTGGGGATCCAGGCCGATTTCCCTGACGGGTTTCGGACCAAATCAAACGCGCCGTCTCCGAAAACGCCAACAGCCTTGGTCTGAAGAACAAGAATTGGGAGTAGCACCCGGTCCCGGGTGCTGACCCTGTGCGTCTCGCGCCCTCCCTGCCATGGCCAGGTAAACACCCCTTCGAACACCAAGAATCACCCAATCCAGCCACGACGCACAAAGCCATGGCCACGCCGCTCTCAGAACACCCGCTGGCCCTCCAGTGGCTTCGCCATTTCGGTGCGCGCGATGTTCATACTGCCCGGCTGATGCTCCATTCCCTCAAGCTCGTTTCCTTTTCCGAGTTTGAGGAAGTCATCACGCGGCAAATTCAGGGCATCGCCACCCGCACCGAGGGCCGAATTGCCCTCTTCGCGGTCGATAAGGACGCCGATGGTCAGTCCAGATTGGCAAGCAGTGCCGAGAGAATCGGCCACTGCCTAACCAACCTCGAACGACTCCTGGACGACAGGATCCGCGCGAACCCTTCTGTGGAGTGCATGCGCGCTGAAAAAGTGAAGCACGTGGTACTGGTTGACGACATCCTGGCCAGCGGAGGCCGCCTGCGGCGCTTCTGGAACGACTGGGCCACGAAAAGCCTGAAGAGTTGGCTTTCTTACCGCTGCTGTCGTTTATGGCTCGTCTGCTATGCAGCCCATGAGCAGGGAATCCGGGCGGCACGACGCCGTATTACTTACCTGGCAGGGGACCAAATTATAGCGCACGTGGCCCTCCGCGACGACGCCAGTTATTGGAACGAGCGCATCGAAGTTTTATGCGAGCAGCACGGGCAGAAAACGGCTAAGCCGCGTGCTGCGAAGGGCGTGGGACAGATAATGTGCCCCATCGTGTTCCAACACGGATGCCCTAACAATTGCCCCTCCATTCTCTGGTCGAACGGGAAGACGTGGCGGGCTCTCTTTCCAAATCGAGCAATCGACCCCCAGCTTTACCAATGTTTCCGCGATGCCGACGATTGCGGCCGAAACCCCGAGCTGCTCTGGAACTCAGGACAATACCGTTTGGCGTTGCAGCTTATCAACGATTTGGCCAGCGGAAAGAAGAGCCGAACCTATATCGATCTGTTGACAATCCTGGGCCTGCTCCTGAAGGGGGTCAAAGCCTCTAACCTCAACAGGGTCGTGCTCATGCCCAACGAGGCGGTTCAAGGCCTCCTGAGCCAGGCGAGAGCCCTGGGGTTCATGGACGATGCCTTTAATGTCACCGATTTCGGACGGGATATTGTGGAAAGAACCAGGGGCGTGTTCATGACCGAGAAGAAAGAGCTTGAAATTGATTCGGAAGCGGAACAATTCTACGTACCAACTCAATTTCGTGGTGTCCGGAGAAAATCTAGCACGGGCATCTGAGGACGCGAGTTCTCAGATGAGGGTCTGCCTGGAAGCGGATTCCGCTATCCTCAGTAATAGCTGGCGCCAATGGACCGAGACGAGAGTGCTTCTCGCTTGCGTTCGAGGTCTGTCGGCTCCAAGCACTCTCGCCTCGCTCCGCGAGTCAAAGTAGATGAGTAACTGGACACCACGTCTTTTCGAAAGCAAGGGTGCCGAAACCGGGGTTGCCCGGGATTACCTGCTTCCGTTGATTGCCGAGGGTCAGCGTCTTCGCGACCTCGGTGTGCCCGTGGTCTTTACACTGGGTCACCTTGCCGCCATTTGCGACGTCCCATACTCATATCTCCGGGACATTGTCAGCAGAAGGTTCGACCCCTACCGGATCTTCAACATCAAGAAGAGGACGGGCGGGTTCCGGCAGATCGCGGTTCCCCAGCCGCACCTGATGATCGTCCAGCGCTGGCTGCACCAGAATATACTGCTTAACGCTAAAACACACTCGGCTTCGACTGCCTACGGACACGACTGCTCGCCCGCCACCAATGCGCGCGAGCACTGCTCATCACGTTGGCTCGTGAAGGTGGACGTCCGCCAATTCTTCGAGTCAATCTCCGAGCGCCAAGTTTATTATGCCTTCCGCCGCCTTGGCTATCCGGCCCTGCTCTCGTTCGAGTGCACGCGGCTATGCACTCGCTTCCCGTGGGGCAGTTCAAAGGCCAGAGACCCAAGGTGGAGGCGCAACGCCAAGGAGTATGCAATTCAGGCATATAGAACCACCTTTGTGGGACACCTTCCTCAGGGAGCGCCCACGAGCCCGATGCTCGCGAATATTGTCTGTCAGCGATTGGACGAGCAGTTGAGCGGCCTGGCTCGGCGGTACGAATGCCAATTCACGAGATATGCCGATGATATTGTCTTCTCTGGCAACAATCTCGACCGTCCCGAGGCCCGATCCCTGGTGCGTCAGATTTCACGGTTGCTATCGACCTTCGGCTTCATGGCCAACGAGCGAAAGACGCACATCGTGCCGCCGGGGGCAAAGAAGATCGTGACCGGCCTGCTCGTGGACAATGCCGAACCGCACCTCACCAAAGAGTTTCGTGCCAGGATCCTCCTCCATCTTTACCACGCCAAAGCCAGGGGGCTGGAGCAGCATTGCCGACGTAGGAAGTTTCGCTCCCTCCTGGGATTCCGCAACCATTTGAATGGTCTCATCACCTACGCGGAACATATCGATCCGGACTTCGGAGCGAAGTGTCGGGCTGACTTCGAGAGCCTGGCCTGGGGTGTGCTCTCAGAGTGACACAGCGCCAGCCGGCCGGCGCTGTGTCGTTCTGGGCGAAGTAGAATAGAGTAGAGGGGTGTAGAGGGGTCCCGGAATTCTGAATGACCTTCGTACCTTATCCGGCACAGCGGTCTCATAGGCTCGTTCCAACTGCGCCTTGAGCCGCGCCACGCCGCGCTCGGCCGGGCCGTTGGCCCGCCGGTCGGCTTGCGTCACCCGCGACTCGTCCCCCATGCCCAACCGCTGGCTTACCCAGCGCCGACGCGCGGTGGTGTGCTGGCACAACCACCACGCTGCCAGTACTCGAGCTGCATCGATTGGCCGGTGTAAGGCGAGGCAAACCGCAAGTGGAGCTCTGCGAGACGGCACGGGCCAGGGTCCGACCCGCGGGCTGCCCCAGCCTGGCCGTCGGCGCCCAAGGCAATCCGCTTGAGTGTCGGGCCAAATTCATCCTAGACTCAGCGAGAATATGTCCAATATCCTGCTTGCCAGCCCATTACGAGGCGCGGAAGGGTCTCGAATGGCAGACTTCGTAATTCGACCCTCGACCTTGCTTCGTACTTCAAGCTTAGAACGTCGGACATGCACCCCGCTTGGATCCCGCGGTCTGCTCCGACCTTGCTCCTGGCTGCTCCTCGCCATGCTGCTCTTGAATTTTATTCCCTCGCTGTTCGCCCAAGGCCTGGTAGTGGGAGACCTGCGTTGCGAGTATTGCACCAACCCCCTGGGTCTGGATACACCGAAACCGCGCTTGAGTTGGATCCTCTCCTCGAGCCGGCGGGCTCAAAGGCAAACCGCTTACCGCATCCTGGTGGCCTCTTCTCGCGACGCCCTGGCGGGGAATCGCGGCGAGCTCTGGGACAGTGGCAAAGTCGCCTCGGGCCAGTCGGCCCAAATCGAGTACGAGGGCACGCCCCTCTCCAGCCGGGCGCGCTGCTTTTGGAAAGTCCTCGTGTGGGATAAGGACGGCACGCCCTCGGATTGGAGCGCACCGGCACAATGGGAGATGGGGCTGTTGGTGCCCGAAGATTGGCAGGCCCAGTGGATTCAGCAGCGCAGCCCGGAACCGAGGTCTGAAGAGGAGCGGTTCAATGACCAGCCCGCGCCCCTCTTGCGCAAGGAGTTTACGGTCGATAAAGCCGTCGCTCGCGCGCGAGCGTACATCAGCGGTCTGGGGTACTATGAACTGCACCTGAACGGCAAGCGGGTCGGCGACAATGTGCTGGACCCGGGTTGGACGACCTATTCCAGGCGTGTGCTGTATTCAACTTATGATGTGACGGCCCAGGTGGCCCGCGGCCGCAACGCCGTCGGGATCATGCTGGGCAACGGCTGGTTCAACCCGCTGCCGCTGCGGATGTGGGGTCAGTTGAACCTGCGCGAGCATCTGACGGTTGGCGAGCCGCGCGCCATCCTGCAATTGGCGATTGACTATGTTGACGGCAGCTCGCAAATCATCACCACCGACACAACTTGGAGAACCTGCCAGGGACCAATCCTACGCAACAGCATCTATCTTGGTGAAGTGTATGACGCTCGCCACGAGCAACCCGGATGGGATGGGCCGGGTTTCCCGAGCGCGAACTGGGAACCCGCGGCGCCGGCGAGCGCTCCCCTCGGGGCGCTGCGCGCGCAAACCGCTCCGCCCATCCGCGTCACGCGGGTGCTGCGACCCGTGAACCGAACCCAGCCCCGGCCAGGCACGTGGATTTTTGATTTTGGGCAGAATTTCGCCGGCTGCGTGAGGCTTCGCGTGAAAGGGCCGGCCGGCACTGTGGTGCGGCTGCGTTATGGTGAGCTGCTTTACCCGGACGGCACGTTGAATGCCATGACCTCGGTAGCCGGCCAGATCAAAGGGGGCGGTCCCAACTATGTTTATTCAGGCACTGGGGCACCGAAAACCGCCTGGCAAAGCGACGTTTATACGCTCAAGGGCGGGGCGGAGGAGGTTTATACTCCTTGGTTCACCTTCCATGGTTTGCGCTATGCGGAAGTCACAGGGTATCCCGGGGAGCCGCCGTTGGAGGCATTGGAGGGGTTGCGGTTGAATAGCGCCGTCGAACGCGCCGGCACCTTCGCTTGCTCGAACGAGCGCTTCAACCGGATCCAAGAGCAGATCGAATGGACATTCCTGGCCAACTTGTTCAGTGTCCAATCCGACTGCCCCACTCGCGAGAAGTTCGGCTATGGCGGGGACGTGGTCGCCACCAGCGAGACCTTCCTGCTGAATTTTGACATGGCTCGCTTTTATGGAAAAACGGTCCGTGATTACGCGGACGCGGCGCGGCCCAATGGGGGTCTGACCGAGACGGCCCCGTTCGTGGGGATTGCCGACGAAGGCCTTGGGGGAGGTTCAGGCCCGGTGGGGTGGGGAACAGCCTTCCCCCAACTCCAGAGGCAGCTCTACCAGTATTACGGCGATCGCCGTATCCTCGAGGAGCAATACCCGCTCACCCGAAACTGGGTTGAATTCCTGCGCGCCCGCGCCAAAGACAACCTCCTGGACAATGGTATCAGCGACCACGAGAGCCTCGTGCCGAAGCCCCGGGCGCTGACGGGAACGGCCTTCTATTATTACAACGTTCAGGTGCTTTCCTGCATTGCGCGCGTCCTGGGCAAGACTCAGGACGCCGAGCGGTACTCCGGTCTCGTCGGCGAGATCAAACAATCCTTCAACCGCCGCTTCCTGAAAAGAGGCACCGGCGCCTATGACACCGCCACCCAGGCCTGCCAGGCCTTCGCCCTCTTTCTGGATCTGGCGCCCCCGGAGGAGAGAGAAAACGCCCTCCAAGTCCTGGTCCGGGACCTTCTGGAAACGCACCACGGCCATTTGACCACGGGAATATTCGGCACCCGTTTTCTGCCGCTGGTCCTGTCCGACTGCGGCCGAACCGACCTGGCCTGCGCGGTTGTGGATCGGGGGGACTTTCCCGGCTGGGGCCATATGCTCGAACGGGGAGCCACCACGCTCTGGGAACATTGGGAGTTCAGCGACAATACGTTCTCCCACAACCATCCTATGTTCGGTTCGATTGGGGAATGGTTCTTCAAGGCCCTGGCAGGCCTTCAGCCGGATCCTGAAATGGCCGGGCGCGGACATTTCATCATCCGGCCACAACCGGCGCCAAACCTGACCTGGGTCAAGGGGGAATACCGAAGCGTGCGCGGCCCAGTGGCCAGCGAATGGCATGTCGCGGAGGGCAGAATCAACCTGCGGGTAGCGATCCCTGCCAACATGTCGGCGACTGTTTATGTTCCGACCCGGGACTCGACGGCAGTCAAGGAGAGCGGCCGGCCGGCGGGCGAGGCCAGCGCGGTCAGGTTCCTGAGAGCTGAAGCGGAGGCGGCAGTGTATGAAGTCGGCTCGGGCGACTTTGTCTTCGAGGCGCCCTTTGTCCCCGCGGGCGCGGCACAACTGAACAGGCATTGAGCCCATGCCGGGACTCGGGGGGCTATCCTCTTATCGCTATGACTTTCAAACCTATTTCGAGCCGCCACCGAAACGAACCTCCAGCCCATCTTACCATGCCTGTTGTCACGGAACGTCGCCTCGGGCCAGTTGTTCGGCACGCCAGGCCAATGCCCTGTATCATCTCTTCAACCCCCTTGGCGAGGGCGCTGGGGCGAAGCGTCTTGGCGTTGGGCATCGCATGGGCCTGCGGTTGGCTGGCTGGGGCCGCGCCCGTGGAATTCCACGTTGCCACCAACGGCAATGACGCTTGGTCGGGTAGCCTGAGCACGCCAAACGCCTCGCAGACTGACGGACCCTGGGCGAGCCTCGAAGGGGCCCGCACCGGGCTCCGCAGGTTGCGCGGAGCGTCGGGCCTTCCCACAGGCGGTGTCCGGGTAATCATCCAAGCCGGAGTCTATCCGCTCAAACGACCGCTGGGCCTGACGCGGGAGGACTCGGGGACCCAAGAGGCTCCGATTGCGTATTGCGCCGCCGCCGGAGCGGAAGTGCGGATCAGCGGCGGCCGGGCGATCTCGCATTTCGAAGCTGTCACCGAGGCGACGGTTCTGAGCCGACTCGATGTCACCGCGCGCGACCACGTGCGGGTCGCTGATTTGCGCGCAATGGGCTTGACGAACTACGGCACACCGGAGGGCGGCGGAGTCGAACTGTTCTTCAACGACGAGCCGATGCCGCTCGCGCGCTGGCCGAACACGGGGTTCATCCACATCACGGAGGTTCTGGGCAAGACCCCGGTGGATGTGCGCGGCACCAAGGGGTGCGCCGAAGGTCTGTTCCGCTTCGAGGGCGATCGTCCGAAGCATTGGGTGGCTGAGCCGGACGCCTGGGTGCATGGCTACTGGTTCTGGGATTGGTCGGATCAGCGCCAACGCGTAAAGGCGATCGATGCGGAGAACGGGACGCTGGAAATCGCGCCTCCTTATCACAACTACGGCTACCGCAAAGGCCAGTGGTTCTATGGATTCAACCTGCTTTGCGAGCTTGACCAACCGGGAGAATGGTACCTCGATCGTGAGAATGGCCGGCTCTACTTTTGGCCGCCGAGCCCGCTCCCCACCGCCCGAGCCGTGGTTTCGGTACTGCCGACACTGGCGACCTTTGACGAGGTTTCGTGCGTCACGTTGCGCGGCTTGATTCTCGAGGCTGCCCGCGAGACCGCGATCATCATGCGCGGGGGGACGGGCAACCGCATTCTCGGCTGCACGCTGCGGAATCTGGGTGGCTCGGCGATCAGCATCTCCGGCGGATCAAACCATGGGGTGGTGGGTTGCGACATCTCGCAATGCGGCGCAGGCGGCGTGTCGCTCGACGGCGGAGATCGGAAGACGCTCACCGCGGCGGGGCATTTCGCCGACAACAACCACATTCACCACTACGGCCGGTGGCGCCCGATGTACTCGGCCGGGGTGAGTCTGAACGGGGTCGGCAACCGTGCGACGCATAACCTCATCGACAACGCGCCGCACCAGGCGATCGCCTTCGGCGGGAATGATCACCGCATTGAGTTCAACGAAATCCACAGTGTTTGCCACGAGTCCAACGACGCGGGAGCGATCTACGCCGGACGCGATTGGACGATGCGCGGCACCGTCATCCGCCACAACTTTCTGCACGACATCACCGGCTTCGAAGGGCGCGGCTGCGTGGGGGTTTACCTGGATGACATGTTCTGCGGGACGGAGATTTCGGGGAACCTGTTCGTGCGGGTGACTCGGGCGGCGTTCATTGGCGGCGGGCGCGATTGCACCATCGCCAACAACGTCTTTGTCGATTGCCAGCCGGGGATCCACATCGACGCCCGGGCGATGGGCTGGGCCAAATACCAGGCCGACGGGTGGGTGAAGGAGGGTCACGAGAAAGGCACCCTCTCCGGCATCCGCTACCGCGAGTCGCCCTACCGGGAGCGGTATCTGAAGCTGCCTCCGATCCTCGATGAGGAGCCATGGGCCCCGCGCGGCAATGTGGTCCGCCGCAATCTCTGCCTGGGGGGAAAGTGGGATGAAATCGAGGCCAGGGCCCGGCCGATGGTGACGTTCCAGGACAACCTGGCGGGTACCGATCCGGGATTCGTGGACGCGGCCCACGCCAACTACGAGCTCAAGCCCGAGGCCCCCGCGCTCAAGTTGGGCTTCGAGCCGCTCCCATTGGCGAAGATCGGGCTCTACGCCGATCCGAACCGCGCCTCCTGGCCCGTGAAGCACACCGTGCGCCCGGCGAATGCGGCGGCGCCTGCGCCGTGAATCGCGGCCCACTTAGTCCAGCCGGGACAGCTCAAGTTTGTCGATCCTGAGGGCCTTGATTGCGGAGGTCGCGCCGCCCGCCTTGTCGAAGCGTCCGGGACCGATCCAGAAGTAATGGTCGCGCTCGGGCACCCATTCGGCCACGTCGTACCACGCGTAGCCGTCGCCAACGTCGGACGTCTTGCGCTCGATGCCGCCGCAGCCCCGGCGGTTCTTGCCGTCATAGACGCCGGCCCAGAAGGCCTCGCCTTCCTTGCCGGGTTCCTTCTCCACGCACACTCGCACGCGGAGTCGGTACTTCCTGCCGGGGTCGAAGGCCACACTCGAGAAGGGCAGCGTCGTGCACCACTCGTAGTGGGTGTTATAGAGCTTCATGGCCGAGCCGTCCTCGCACAGCGGGTCGGCCACGGTGTCGCCATAGGTGCCGCGGTTGCTGAGGGAGAGCAGCTTGTCTTCAACGAAGGCGTGCGTCTGCGCAGCCGGCAGGGGCGGCGGGTTGGCCAGGGCCTTCCAACGCGCCAGCACTTCGCGGTGGCGCCCGCCGTCCTCGGAGAGGCGGATGTCCCCGGCCTCGTCGAAACGCTTCAGCAGTTCGGCGGCAAGCGCGCGTTGCTCGGCCGGCACCCCATACTGCTTCGGGTTCTCCGTGACCCACACCTTGATCTCTTCCGAAGCCGGCATCCGCGCCATCCGCGCGTAGAGCACCGGGAATGCGCCCATGCGCACGTTGTACAGCCGGGCGGGGTCGTCCTTGACCGCGGCTTCGGCCTGTTGCCACAGGTCGCTGGCGCGGGCGTAGAAATCGTCCGTGAGCAGTGCCTGGCGGGGGTCGTCAAAGATGCGCAAAGGGCGGTTGGCGGGGTCCCGGTAGTAGCTGTGCAGGGCGTCGAAGTAGGTGCGCACGCAGGGCGCGGCCGCGCCGTAGTAGCCCTGGAAAAAGTCCTGCAGTAGCGGCTCCTGGGGCAGGTCGGGGTTCCACATCCACTTGGCCAGGAGCCACGCCTTGAGCTCGGCGAAATCGCCGTGCCGCCCCTGGTAGGCGCCCTGTTCGAACAGGTATTCCACGCCGTTGGTGTGGAAGAACTGCACGTTGCCTTGAAGCGCCAGAACGTTCGGGAAGGGGCTGGTGTAATCGCGGAAGTCGGTGGTGTAGTCCCAGACGTAGAGGTGTTTGCAGATCGCGCTCCAGCCGCGGATGTCGTCCATGAAGGCGCGGTCCTCCTTAAACGCGCTGGCCGTGATGGGGAACGAGAAGTCGCACTCGATGGTGCAGAGGCACGGCATGACGTTGGCCCGCGGGCGGATGGTCTTGGGCGGCTTGCGCGTGTACTGGTAGGCGAGGGTCTCGATGGTGGCATTCGGGAACTCCTTCTCCACGGCCTCGGCGATCTGGTTCACAAAGGCGATCATTGAGCCCGCGTGCGACTCTTCGGCATCGTCGAGGGCCTTGCAGGCCGGGCAGGTGCAGTAGTTGTACCAGTCGTTCTGGCTGACGCCGTAGAAGGAGGCGCCGGGGTCCCGGCGGATGCGCGCCAACACGTTGGAGGTGACGACGCGGAGCACATCCGGGTTGGAAAGGCAGAGCTGCGTGTGGTCTTTGACGCGCTTGCCGTTGACTTGGCTGAAGTACTCCGGGTGCGCCGCGAAATAGGCCTCGGGGGAGCAGAGGGTGTTGAACGTGTGGCAACTCCCCAGCCCGCCGCCGAAGCGATACGAGTGGCCGCCGTGCTTTTCGGACAGGCGCATGCTGTTGCCATTGACCTTGTTTCGGGCCGCAAGATCGCCGTCGAACATGTCGAACCAGAAAGGCTCTCGCAAGGCGAAGGCGGGCTTCTGCGTCTCATCCAGCACGGGCACGGCGAAGCTCTGGCGACGCGGGATCACGCTGTGCCAGGAGCTGTACCAGCGGCAGCCGCCGAAGCGCTCCAGCAGCTCGTAAACGCCATAGAGAGTGCCGCGCACGGGCCCACCCAACACCAGGACTCGGTCGCCGCGGCGCACGAGGCGGAAGCCGTCTTCGCCCAGGCCCTTGACCTCGCCCGGGCCGCCAAGGACCTCGGAGGTGAAGCGCGTGTCGCCAAGCACCACGGCGCGCGCCGGGAGTGGCGCCTCGTCGGTCGCGATCGGCAGCTTGACGCCGGTCATCTGTTCCGTAAAGCGCTGCAGCTCCTCCGCCGCGTACACCTGCGAGGGCGAGGCGACCGCGGGGCGGACGATGGTGCAGGCGGCAGGCTGACCGCGTGCAGCCAGAGTCAGTTCTTGGGCCGGCGCCCAGGCGGCAGCCGTCACGACAAGCGCGATAAATAGAAGTCTTTTCATGGCACAGATTCTCTTGCATGGCGGGACATGTCACCGTCCACCACGCGCGGCATCCAATCAAAACATAGTTCCTGTGGCTTTGCCAGCTTTTGCCGGGAGGGCAGCTTTGCGGCCCGGGTGAAACGCTGGCCGTTGCCCGGTCTTTGCCTACCGCGTCCGCGCCGTAAACACCGCGGGTCTCCAGAGCGGTCCTTCACCCGCTTGCTTCACCATCCCCTCCTCCCCGCAATGGCTCTTCAGCAAGGAAACCGGCCAAACCTGTCAGCTCAAGTGGTCCGCCAACCTCGAAAAGGGCATCCGCGGCTACCGGGTTTATCGCATGGACGGCCGCTACGACAACGAACCGGTTTCGCGTTTGAGCCCCGAACCCATCACCGCCCTTACCTGCCAGGACCCGACTGCCGGCAAATCCACCCGCCGCTACTATGTAGTGGCTGTGGACGCTATGGGCCAGGAGGGCTTTCCATCCTCGCCTGTGTGGTTTGATCGCGAGTGGCGCAGCTTCTACGCTCCCTTCCTCGGGGAGTGGCACCAGTGAGGTGGCCGCTGGAGCTTATGTCCAAGAATCGAGTCCCTGGTCACCTTCAAGTTCCCGCCGGACCCGATTGTGGGCGTTACGCGGCTTTTGATTTTTCTATTGACAAAATAGACAAAGGTCTAAATAATGGGCCGAGCCTTTGGGGCGGGCGTGAACTTCGCCGCCCATCGGCGAGACGGTTTTTTATGAAAGACGTTCGGTTGCCACCGGCGGAGCGGGACGTGCTGGCTTGCGTTTACCGGTTTCCGGGGGCCGCGGCGCGCCAGATCCGCGAGGGCCTTTGCGGTTATCGGCCCATGGCCCATGGTTCGGTGCTCACCTTGCTCAAGCGGCTGGAGGCAAAGCGGTTGGTCGCGAAGCAGAAGGGTCCTGTGGGGAAGGCCTTTGTCTATCATGCTACCAAGCCCCGGGGATCCACCTTCACTCATCTGCTGCGAGACCTCGTGCAGCGGGTATTCCACGGGGACCCGGTTTCGCTGGTCGCTTCGCTCTTCGAGACCCGGCCGCCCACGGGCCGGGAGGTGGAGAAGCTGCAGGCCATGTTGGATGACTTGCGCCGTCAGAACCGCTCGGAAAAGGGGGACCCAAGATGAACAGTCTCCTCCACTTCTTAAACCAATGTTCGCCGGCCTGGTGGGAATACACGCTACACGCCACCTGGCAGGCGGCGCTCACGGCCGCGATCCTCCTCGGCGTGGCCGCCCTGGGGCGGAAGTGGCCGGCGCCCTGGCGTTACGGGCTGCTGCTGGTGGCCTTGTTGAAGTTCGCCGTCCCGCCGTTCCTATCCGTGCCGTTCGGGGCGTTCAGCCACCTGGGTCCGCGCATGGCAGCCTCAGCCCCGGTGAACCCGGCCCAGCCCTCGACTGTCGTGGCCCGCGGTTCCGACCTCGCTCTGGGCGCTCCCGCCCAGGCGGCTCCCGGCCTCGGTCTGAGCCTGGCCAGGCCACTGGCCTGGAGCGGGTTCGCCGCCCACACGGCCAAGACTCCAGTACGGGCGGGTGATCCTCCAGGCCTGAGACTCCATCGGACGGCTTGGCTCATGCTCCTGCACCTTGCGGGCTTTGCGGCAATGCTGGCCTGGGTTGCGCGGCAATTGAGCCGCCTCCGCGGCGCGGTGCGCCTCAGCCGTCCGATGGCGGAGGGGCCACTGCACCTCATGCTGAGCTCCCTGGCCGTCGAGTTGAGAATCAAGCGAATTCCCGCGCTAAGAGTCTCGGACCGGCTTGCGGCCCCCGTTGCCTTCGGAGTCCTTCACCCGACTGTGCTCATGCCGGCGATGAACCTGTCGCGGCTTTCGGAACAGGAACTGAAGGTCATCCTGGCCCATGAATTGGCCCATGTCCGCCGGCGCGACTTGTGGGTGAACTGGGCGCAGCTCTGGCTGCAAGCGATCTGGTGGTTCAATCCTCTGCTATGGATGTTGAACCAGGCCGTGCGCAAGGCGCGGGAGGACTGCTGCGATGATTTGTTATTGGCGCGGAGAGTGACCTCCGGCGATCTCTACTGCGACACGCTCCTGCGTGCGGCCGTTGAATTTGGCCGTCCCGAGCCGCTGACCGGAGCGCTGGGGTTCGGCGAACGCCTGCATCCCATGGGCCGTCGCTTTGCGCGCATCCTGGACCCGCGCCTGCCGCGGGCTTACCGGCTCTCGGCCGTCGGCCTGGCCCTCCTCCTGGGCATGGGATTCCTACTGCTGCCCGGCGTTCGTAGCCAGAGCGCTTCGCTTGGGCGGCTCGCCAAAGCGGTGGGGAAGGCCGAAGCGGGCGGCGGGGTTGGCGTTGCGCCCATGGAGACCGATTCCACGCATCAGGCTGCAGCTCAGGCCCGTTTGCCCGATTCTTACGAGCACTTCCTTTACCTTCGGCATGATTGGGCTGGCGGCGACGCCAAGTCCGATTCTCTGGTTCTGGTCCGGGTGACCCGCGATGGCTTCGATTCGCGGGTTGTCTATTCGGAATTCAACCTGTCGGTTGGCTGGCACCCGTTGGGGGTCTGCAACCGAAAGCTCTACGCCATCAAGCTGGGCCTGCTGATAACCGTGGACCTCGAAACTGGAACGGCCCAAGAGGTGGACTGGAGCATTGACTCATGCACGTGGAGCGATCGAAGGCTATACGTGTTCATCTCACAACCAGGGGGGCCGTCCTGGATTCCATCCTTGATCCGGGTCTATGACGCAGAAACAGAGGCATACCGGGACATTGCAACAGTGCCGCACCCGCCGGTTGTTGGTTCATTGGGCAGGTGGCCTCGGGTGCTCCAAGTTTCTCCCGACCACAAATGGTTGGCGTACTTTTGCCGGAGTAACAGCTCTGCTTTTTCGTCCACGTACCAACTACGCCTGGTCGCCGTCGATGGCGGGACGATCAAGGCCCCCGGAATATCGGTAGAGGCAATGGAGTTCCTCGCCGGCGGCGCTCCCGAAGCCGACGGCCCGCCGTTTTGCTGGCTCGACCCCAAGACCCTCTTGGTGGTGCGTGACGTGTCCAAGAATCACATGTCGCTGCCCATGCTGGGAGCGAAGGCTGCCCCGCCATTTCCGACGGAGGCTGAAATGATCCTGGCGCGCGTGGATCTTGATCCGGATCGGATAACGGACATTTGCCGGCTTCCTCCGTTCGAACTGGAATATAGCGCGCCGTTCTTCCGCCAGGTGCACAAAGGCGAAATGCCGCGCCTGGTCCTTGGCCGGCTAGGTCAGTACCGTACTGACCTTGTTGAACGGCGTCTCGTTGAAGATGCTGAGATCGGAGGCGGTTATAGCTACAGGCGGGGCAAGTCTGCTGACGTTGCTGACGAATTGCGGCTCGAAGGCAAGTTGCTGGAGAGTGGAATGGTCATTCAGGAGGTTGCCGTGTCACCTGATGAACGCAGGGTCGCGTGGCACGCGCGGCCCACTATTCGGCCGGTATGGGACGTGGATGCGTCGAAGATACGGGCCCATGACACGAGGCCAGGGGAGGCACGCACGGTCGCAAAGGAGTCGATCCCGGATGCCTGGGACATCTGGCGTCCGTCGTTTGAGGGAAATCTGCTTTGGATTTCCACGGGAGACTTAACGCCGGTGCGTCAGACCAGCCCGCCGGCCGGATGGAAACGTTTTTCACCGCGGCCGTATCCTGGTTGGTTGCATTGGACGCCTCGGTGAATCTCCGGCGAACGTGGTTCCCCATTCGAGTCAGGTCAGCTCTGGGAGCAGATGGCGGCCAAGGCCGTGCGCGGGCTTTGAGCTTACCCAGCAGCGTCGCAAACCACAGGTGCTTTGGTTCTTGCTGCGGGTTTGATACGCTGCGGTCCCATGCTATTCGAGGAACAAGTTCCTCTGGCGCCGCTTACGACGTTCAGGATCGGTGGACCGGCGCGCTATTTTTGCCGCGTCGCGTCTGAGGACGCGCTGGTGGAGGCGGTCCGGTTGGCGCAGGTCCGGGGCCTGCCGCTGTTCGTGCTGGGCGGTGGGTCGAACATCCTGGTTTCGGATGCGGGTTTTGGCGGCGTGGTTGTCAAGATGGAGCAGCGAGGCATCTGGCACTGCGATCGTGATGGCGAGACTACCGTTTCCGCCGCCGCGGGGGAGTTGTGGGATGACCTGGTCGAGGGCACGGTCGAGCGCGGGCTGTTCGGGCTCGAGAACCTGTCAGCCATCCCCGGGACGGTGGGGGCGGCGCCAGTGCAGAACATTGGGGCTTACGGCGCCGAGATCTCGCAGGTGATGGAAAAGGTCCGCGTCCTCGATGCCCGGTCGCTCGAATTCCTGGACCTCGGCAGAGACGAATGCCAGTTCGGCTACCGCGACAGCCTCTTCAAGCAGCTCAAGGGGCGGTACGTGATCACGCAAGTCGAGTTTCGCCTGAACCGCGCCGCGCGCGTCAATCTCCAGTACGAAGATCTGACTGAGTACTTCGTGGCGCACGGCATTCCGGCGCCGACCCTGCGTCAGGTGCGCAACGCGGTGGTCGAGGTGCGCCGGGGCAAGCTGCCGGATTGCAGGCTCTGGGGCACTGCCGGCTCGTTTTTCAAGAACCCTGTCGTGCCGCGCCAGACCTTCGACAAGCTCAAGCAGGAGCACCCTGGGCTGCCAGGACATCCCGAACCGGACGGCCGGATCAAACTTCCTCTGGGATGGATTCTGGACAAGGTCTGCAGGGTCCGCGGCTTTGGCCTGGGGAAGGTGAGCACTTACGAGAGGCAGGCCCTGGTGGTGGTGTCCCAGCCCGGTGCTTCGGCGGCCGACGTCGTCAAGCTGACCACGGAGTTGCGGCGGCGCGTCCAGGAAGCGACGGGGCTGGCCATCGAGGCGGAAGTCGAATGGGTCGGTTGATGGCGCGAGAGGCTCCGCGAAAGCCCCTCTGGTGGATCATGAGAAGGCTGGGACACCCTTGATCCACCTCTCGCCGCTGCGGTCGGCCAGGACGGCGGTGGCCTGCAGCATCTGGCTGCGCCGGAGCGGCTCGCCAGCCGGGGGTGCCCCAGTCGTCAGCGTCATGAGGAACAGCGCTAGTTGACTCATGCAAGCTGTCGTGGCTGACGAGGCGAGCGTTCACCAACCGCTCCGTTGTCTGCCATGCACCGGCCAGCGGCCTCCCAATCTGTCCAGTCCTCGTTCGCCTGGGCCATCTGCTGGTAGGTCTCCCCCCAGGTGAGCTTCCCGCGGCGCGCTCGTTTAGGGCGTAGCGCGATCTCGTCGGGTCTTTGTTCCATCAGGAGGATGTCCTGCACTTGATAACGGCGCAGGACCTCCGCAGGCAGCCTGATGCCCCTTGAGTTCCCTATGCGGGTAACCGCCACTTCGATCGTCTTCATTGGTAATTACCGTAATTACTCGTGGGCGATGCCGCAAGAGGAGGATTCAGGCCGCCGCGCCGCAACAAAGCAGCTCTCGCCTTTACGACCCTCCCTCCGCCCCGGTTTTGCCGTTCAAGGGTAGAGGTCGGTGCTCAGGTATTTGAGCCCGCTGTCGCAGATGAGAAAGGCAACGGCGCCATGCTCGCCGGCTTGAAGAACCTGCACTGCGCCGGCGAGATTCGCGCCTGCCGAAAACCCGCCGAAGATGCCCTCCTCTTGTGCCAACAGACGCGCCGCCTCCATGGCCGCAGAGTCCGTGACTTTGAGGTAATCCGTCACCAATCCCCGGTCCAATAGCGGCAGGTCAGCCATGGAGTAGCCGCCGCCTTGAATCACGTGGCTCTGATTTGTAACCGGTTCGCCAGCCAGCGCGGGAGCCGATGCCGGCTCAACCAGGTATCCGCGCACCGCCGGATTCCGCTCCTTGAGCGCACGCAGAACCCCGGTGAACGAGCCGCCCGTGCCCGCTCGATGGTGTTGCCCTTGCTCATCACGGCGATGAAGGGGTGGCCCAGCGCCCGGCAGACAATGGCCAGGCCGGTGCCGGTGTTGCCGCTGGTCAGTTCCACCACGGTCTGCCCGGGGCGCAAGTCCCCTCTGGCCCGGGCGCCGCGGATCATCTCCAGAGCGATGCGGTCCTTCTTGCTGAAGCCCGGATTGAAGTACTCCAGCTTGGCCAGCAATCGGCCCTCGAGCTGCAGCTTGGCCCGCAGCTTGTGCAGCTCCACCATCGGAGTGCGACCGATCGTGTCCACAACTGAACTTGCCAACGGAAGAAACGGAATCATACGCTGCAATTCTCGCAGAGGGATTGGGCATGCTCAGGGCGTGCCAGGCTGGACGCCCAAAATGACCCCCTGCACCGGGCCTCGCGGATAGACCTGCGCCAGTTGATCCATCGCCGCGCGGCTGATTCGATAATCCTGCGCCAGGATGTCCAGGAAACCCGGATCGGTCACACAACCACCGCTATCGATGGCAAGGTCGGCCTGGAAGTCGCTCAGGCTGGCATAACCCTTATGGCGCCCCCAAGGGACACCCCATTCAAACCATCCTTGCCCCGGCGCCACAAAATAGACGTTGTTCTCGAAGCGCAGCCGAAGGTCTTCCAGCATCAGCACCTTCTCCGTTTTCTTTTGTCCGTCGTTTCCGGGCGCGTTGTCCGCGTTCCCGATGCCGGGCCCGGTCCGCATGGCCGCAGGCCAATGGCGATTGTCTTTCACATCGAACCAGCCCCAGACCTGGGCATCCCGGTTGAAGGCGAGCAGGTTGTGCCGGATCAGCTCATCGTGGTTCCAGATCCGGACCTCGCCTCGCTGGCCGATGCGGCGGGTCGTGCGCTCCTGCTCGCGGAAGTTGAACCCTTCGCGGTTGCCGATGATCAGGTTCCGCTCGATGACGCAATCCGGGCTGCTGGAAAGGGCGACCCCGGCCTGCGCGCCCCAGGCCCCGGGCGTCTCCGCAAAGCCGTTGCCCACAATCACGTTGTCGTGCGCCTGCAAGCCAAAGGAGATCTCATGGAAGACCCCGGCATCCTCATTGTCAGCTATCAGGCATTGGCGCACCGTGCAGTGTTCGTTGCCGATGTCGAACCAGATGCCATTGCCGCGGTTGCGGACGAACTGGCTGCGCTCGAGGATGGCGTCGCGGCACAACACCAACTTGTCGCCGCCGGCCTCCCAGCCGCGATCAAAACCTTTGGTATTGTTGTTCTCGACCCGGCACTCGGTGAAAAGCAACCGGTGGGCGCCGTTGGCGCCAAAGCCCAACTGCCCGTTGTCCCGAAACACACAACGGCGGACGATCTGATCCTGGCCGGCAAAGGTCGCCCCGCTGGCGTTCATTGCCTCGATGACGCAATCCTCCAGGAGATCGTCGGCCCCGGCCAACACCACTGCCCCGTGCTGGGCCATGTTGGCGGCGAATCGAAAGCGCAACCCGCGCACCTGCACATGAGCGCCTTCGACCCGGAGGACCTCCTGCCGCGCCGAACCCTCCACAAACACCTTGTTCAGGTCGCGGTTTGCCGGGTCCCACGCCTGGAGGACTTGGTTGGAGAGGTCCACGCTGAAGGCGCCGGGAGCCAGTTGGCTGGTCTCGAGCACCTGGCGCAGGAGATAGCCCTCGATGGCCACCTGTTCGCACCGGCCGATCAAACGGTGGTACACGTCATCCGGGTGTGTATTGTGCCTGGACCCGGTGATAAACCGGTAGGGCCAGGGGACCCGGCAGACCGGCCGGTCACCCTCGACCCTCTGCCAACCGGTCAGCCGGTCGGCGCCGGTGAGCACCACGTGCGCCCCAGGCGCGGCTTGGAAACGGATGGGCCTTTCCGCCGTGCCACCTGTTTTGACCAAGACACGTTCCCGGTAAAGACCGCCCCTGATTAAAACGATGTCCCCGGGCCCCGCAGTCTCAGCGGCTTTGGTGAGGCTCTTCCACGGTCGCTCGGCGGTGCCGGGCCCATCATCGCTGGCTGTCGGGTCGCGTTGGGCCACGTTGTAGGTTGCGGCTCGAAGGGAGACGCCCGCAGAGGTCAGGAGCACACTGGCGCACGCTAGTGTGGCGACCCCGAAATAGCGATGTACCCGTTGCGCCGCATTTGGGTTCTGGCGAGAAGCCAAAACCAACCGCTCGGGGAGACTTTCTTGAGTCTGCATGACCCAACGGGTATAGAGCAGGGCGGGGCCGGGTTCAAGGGACTTCGTCCACTGTAAAGCTGCCATAAACCAGGCCGGGAGTGAATTCGGTTGTTGGGCGAGAGGGAGCTGGCCACATCGTGCGTTTTGGCTTGGCACGGGAGCCTCGAATCCAGGTGGACAGGCTCAGGTGGATGGTTAAGATGCGGAATATGATTCGGCGTCGGCCAGCGGCTACCGCCCTGCTCCAAGACATTCTTGTCACACTCCCCCTGTTGCTGAGTTGGCCTGCCTGCGCCCAGGACGCCGCGGCGGCCGACCGTAATGCCATCAATGCTCGCGCGCATCCCGGGAACATGATGGCGGATTCACCCGTGACGTTTCCCAAGGAAGGAGCCCTGCCGTCAAAGTACCCGCCGGATGTCCACGTCCGAGACGAACCGGCCGAGAAGGACTATTACATCTTCAGTTCTCCTTGCCGTTCTCTGGCCCAGATTGGCGAGATTCAGGCCGCCATGCCCAAAGGCCGTTTCACGCCGCCGGCGCCGGACTGGCGGCCGCTCCGACGGACCCGCCAAATCCTCACCGAAGGGGGCGAATTGCGCCTGTTGGCGCTGGGCGACAGCATCGTCAACGACACCATGCGTTCCGGTTGGGTGGCCAGGCTGGCGGAGGCCTATCCCAAGGCCCGGATTCAAGCCACAGTGTATGTGCGCGGCGGAGGCGGTTGCCAGCATTTCAAGGAACTGGACCGCATCGCCACCAATGTCATTCCGCGCCGGCCGAATTTGGTTTTCATCGGCGGCATCAGCCAAAGGGACATCGAGAGTATCGGAGAGGTGATCCACCAATTGCGCGCCGGGTCGCCGGAAGTCGAGATCCTGCTGGCGACCGGGGCCTTTGGCACGGCCGACCCACGCGATCCAGAGGCCCTGGCGAAGGCGCCGCATTCGGGCACAGGCGCCTACGGCCAAGCCCTTCGGAAGCTCGCAACGGAGGAAGGCTGCGCGTATCTGGACATGACGACGCCTTGGGCCGAGTATATCCGCTCAGCCCAAGTGCATCCGCACCTGTTTTACCGCGATGTCGTCCATGCCAACGAATACGGAGAACAGATCCTGTCGGAGATCCTGATGGCCTTCTGGACGGCGCCTGAGCCCGACCCCTGGGATGTGCGCTGGGGTGGATACGTAAAAGCGCTCGATCCACCCGAGAGCGGTTTTTACGCCAAGCGCCTGGACTACGAGGGCATCCCCATCAAGGCGCCGACCAACGTTGTTAATGAGGCCCTGTTTGCCGCGCGCGAGCGCCTTTCGATGATGCTGAGCAACCTGCCCAGCGTGAGGGCAAGCCTGCGCGCCGCAGGCGCCGAGTTGCACATCATCGGACGCGACCAGGTCACGACCGATTTGCCGGAATGGCGCCAGGACAAGGGCAAACCGCTGGCTGAGTACAACGGATTGACCCGCGACCAGCGGACCCGGGGCATGGGCGGCCTCTTGACCTCCTGTGGTGAGGAGAACCTGTTGAAACTGGAGAAGGATCGCTACCGCGGGCGCGACATCTGCGTCCACGAATTCGCGCACAACATTCTGGGCTACGGTGTGTCGAGCACGTTCCGGGAAAAGGTCCGGCAGCAATACCGGCGCTCGCTCGAGCGTGGGCTCTGGGTTGGGTCCTATGCAGGCTCCAACTATGATGAGTTTTTTGCGGAACTGACCATGTGGCACTTCGGCACGCACGGCGACCTCCATATGAAAGATCCGAAGCCGGGCGTGGGCCGCGAAGGCTTGAAGGCCTACGACCCGGAGGCGTTCACGTTGCTGGACGATTTCTACAGCGGCCGCATGGAACCAGCCGTCGCCAAGCCCAGATGACCGCCGCGAGCATGATCCGGGAGTTGTTGAATCCACCTTGATTCTCAGAACGGATTTGTCCAGTACCGCCGGCCGATCTATCTTGGCGCCACCATGATTTGCTCAATCCGCAATCGCCGGCGGCGGGGCCACTCCGCCGCCTCTCAGGGCGTCGCCTCGGCTCCGTGGTCGAGGTTGCCTTGTGCTCTTGGCCTCTTGTGTGTCGGCGCGCTCTGCCTGGCAGCCGCGCCAGCCGAGGCCCAAGCGCAGTACTTCCGTTCCGACCTGGGGCGTGCCGAAGCCACCGCCGGACCCCTGCCGGACAACCTGGACGACCCTCACGCCCTGGTGTGGAAGACGCCCTTGGCGCCCGGCCAGTCCAGCCCCATCCTCTCACACGGCCAGCTCTTTCTCACGACCTACCGCAGCGAGGCCAAGGAGGTTGCTACCTTGGCCCTCGACGCGGCTACCGGCCAGATTACGTGGACAAGAGTGGCGCCGGCCTCGCGGATCGAAGTCTTTCATCCGCAGATGGGCAGCGCGGCAGTGGCCACCCCGGCCTGCGACGGCACGCGGCTGTACGTCTTCTTCGGCAGCTTCGGCTTGGTATGTTACGACCTGGCCGGCAAGACCCTCTGGGAGCATCCCCTGGGGCCGTTGCGCGACGAGTACGGCGCCGGCAGCTCGCCCGTCCTGGTCGATGACAAGGTGGTCCTGTGCGAAGACCACGACATCGACAGCTTCCTCCTGGCCGTGGACCGGCTCACCGGCAAGACCCTCTGGAAGGTCCGGCGCCCGGATGCCGTCCGCAGCTACGCGACCCCGGTGCCCTGGATGCGCGACGGGCGGACGGAGTTGCTGGTCGCCGGCTCGCTCGAACTGGCGGGCTACAATCCCGCCAACGGCGAACTCGCCTGGTGGACGCATGGCCTGGCCCGCATCGTCATCCCGGTCCCCGTGCCGGCCGGCGACGTGGTGTATATGGCCTCGTGGGCGCCGGGCGGAGACCCCGGCCAACGCCTCGCCCTGGATCCCTGGCCGGTGGCCCTGGCCAAATGGGACAAGAACAAGGATGGGCGCTTGTCGCGCGCCGAAATTGACGACCCGGAAGTCCTGGATCGGTTCGCCCGGATGGACCTGGACCAGAGCGGGGACCTCGACCAGGCGGAATGGGAGCGCCACGCCGCGGTTTTCCAGCGGGCGCAGAACGCATTGCTGGCGCTCCGGCCTTCCGGCCGCGGCGAACTGCCCGAGCGCGCCCTATTGTGGAAGTACACGCGTGGCATCCCGTACGTCTCCTCGCCGCTGCTTGATCAGGGCATCCTGTGGCTGGTCAAGGATGGCGGCATGGTGACCAAGCTGGATGCGGCCAGCGGCCAACTGCTCCAGGAACAGCGCCTGCCCGGCCGCGGCGGCTATTATGCCTCCCCCGTCGCCGGCGACGGCAAAGTCTATTTCGCGAGCGAGCAAGGGGTGGTGACTGTCGTCGCCAATCGGAAGGAATGGAAAACGATCTCGTCGCGCGATTTCCACGAGAAGATTTATGCCACGCCCGCCTTTGGCCCCAGCCGCCTCTACCTCCGCACCAACCAGGCGCTCTATTGTTTCACTGGATCACCCCCCTGATGAAACACAGCGCGCCCGTTCGGGCGGGCATCGTTCCATCTTCCTGTTGGCGGAGCGCGATCAGCGACTGTTCCAGCACTTCGTCTGTGGCCCGCCCATTTCTTGAGGCCGCTGTCCTCTCGCTTCCCGGTCTTGGGGTCTTTCTTCTCCAGGGCATTACGGTCGGATTAGGTTGGATCGACCTTGCCGGGCGCAGGGCGGCGAGGCGGCGACGCAGAGCGGAAAGCAGAAAGCAGAAAGTAGAAATCGTGCATGTATGGAGGGTAGTCCAGGGTTTAGAGGCGACGGAGCGATGGGGAAGGGACGTCGGTGACCGGGTGGGAACGGGCATGCCGGTAAGCGCCGTGACTATCAGGGTTTCCAAGCCTGTGTCCGAGGTGCCGGTGGGTGGCATGGGGTCCAGGGGCGGACTACAGCCGCGCGTTGAGGACCCTGCAGACCCTGGCGAAGCTCGGGAGATGTCCTTCAAGGGCTGCGGGGGTGAGCTTGGCGAATACTTCAAACGAACGCTTGCCTTTTTCGTAGGCGTTGGTGCAATTGCGGGTGGCGTGCTCCAACTGCCGCTGCACATCGTGCCGGCCCCGACTTTCCAATTGCACTAGCGGCGGGAGGGCGGCCTTTTGGAGCCGGGCACCATAGTGCTCGCAGAGCGCCGGCCGGTCAGCGACGATCCAGGTCTCCATGCAGGTCGTCATGAGCAGCACCTGATCGTCGGCAGTTCCTTCCGGCCGTTGCCACGGACCCACCGTAGTCAAGTGTTCCAGGTGGTTCCAGGTGGCTTCCGTGTCGCTCACTGGTTCCTCGCTGTCAATCCACATCGCGACGTAAGCTGCCATTCGCGACGCGTGTTCGATGCAAAAGCGATCGTAGACCTCTTGTCGGCCGCCGCAGGCAACCAGCCGCGGTTGCCGTCCTCTAAACCCCATGCGATCGAGGAGCTTGTGAAAGGCCTCCTGACACCTGATCTTGAGATTCTTCGAATCGGCTCCGTGCGCCCCTCCTTCGATATAGATATATGCATTCACCAGCGCTTGCCTCCCACTTGTCCATCCATCCAAAGTTGACCGAGCCGGTATTTGTCCAGCCAGGCTGCCAGGTCTCCTTTGTTCAGCCGGCGCATCGTGGTCAGACCGCCGTGCTTTTCGCAGACCACGACCGCGTCCGGGCGTTCCGTCATAGCGTCCACCAGGATGTCTGAGTGTGTGGTAACGATAAGTTGTGTCCGTTGGGACGCTGCGACCAGGAGGTCGGCCAATTTGGGCAGCACGTCCGGGTGCAGGCCGAGTTCGGGTTCTTCGATGCAGACCAGCGGTGGCGGCTCGGGGTCGCACAGAATGGCGAGGAGGCAGAGATAGCGCAGAGTACCGTCGGAAAGGCGCGTGGCCGGAACCGAGAAATCCCCCTCCGTGAAGAACAACTGAACCGTGTTGGCCTCGGCGATGGGCTCGAAATCGCTGACCTCCTCGTACAGGCCGGTCAGCCCTTCCAGGATTTGTCTCTTGGCTTTTGGCGTTTTACGCAGTCGGCTGAGGAACATGCCGAGGTTTGAGAAGTCCTCTTCGAGGCGGTCGTTGCGCATGTCCGCCTTCTGGGCCTCGCGGAACACCGTGTTCCGGCCGAACGCCCATTCGCGGTAGATGCGCCATTTCTCGTACGTGTCGGCCAAGTAGGCAAGCTCCGGGTACAGCTCTGGGTCACGGCGCTGGGCGAGGATGGAAACCTCCAGGTTCACCAGTTCTCGCGCCAGCTTCCTCTCTTTGCGCGGGGCGGCGCCTGCGGCTGAGCGAGTGGCCGCACCTTCGTGGAGAGCGGGCGGTTGGTCGGAGTTGTCCTGGACGACGCTGTTGACGACTGGATGACCGTTTTGAAAGCGATAAAAGAAATAGGGTTCTTGCTGGTTGCCGTAAGGCTTATCATTTTCCACCCGCTCATCGTGGAGCGCGAAGCCCTGGGGATCGGCGCGAAAGGCGAAGAGGTGGCGCAGGGGTTGTGAGCCCTTTGGGTTGCTGACGACCAGCTCGACTGAGGCAGGTTTCGCTTTGGCCCCTTTCCAAATCCACTCCGCAGCCCCGCCCCCTCGGCGCACTAAGGCGCGGACGTCGGCGTTCGAGGTGGCTTGCGGCAACACCGGGGTGGCCCGCATAAGCGCGAGGGCTTCGATTAAGTTCGATTTGCCCGAGCCATTCGGGCCGATCAGAACATTCAGATTCTCAAGCGGCAATACCCCGGTTTCCGGCCCGAACGAAAGCAGGTTGATCGGGCGAATTTCCCGCAAGAGGCGAGCGTCTTGATCGAGGTTTTGTTTCATTGGTTTCTTTGTTGTCCGAATCGAGTAGCCGATGCCGCGGGCAAGGAACTGGCGCCGTTGGATTACTGAGTTAACGATTTCCGTGAGCCCCCCTCCGGTTCGCCTTGGCTTTCATGCCGTGGCGCTTCCGCATCGCGCGCCCAGAGCAAGGGGCCTTAACCGGCGTTTTGCAACGTCATTTCCCAGACGCGAGACAAGGTCGGCGGCCGCCTCCAGTCCCGTCCGCCATTCGGCTGTTCGTGACGCAATGCGCAAGAAAAGTCCCTCTATGCGGTCAATCCGCTTGAGGCGCTCGGCCAGGAGCGACGCGACCGCATCGAGCCGCAGGAGGCACTCATCAAAGCTATCCAGGAACACGTGCAACTCGCCGCCCCCACTCGCCCAACCTGCGTATTCGGGACTTTCAAAAACGTCCTCGACAAGCCGCCTCTCATCGCCGTAGGTGCCGAGATTGCGAAACAGAATCTTGGCGGATGGCCGAGTCTCTCCAACGTATCTGCACGCATCCTGGAGCGCAAAGGTCTTGCCAATCCCGGGCTCGCCGAGCAGAACCAAACACGCACCGGCAGCCAGTTCATTAAAGCCCGCAACGTCAGTTTTCGACCATGACCACCCGCCGTCGCTCAGAGGTGGCGCGAGAAAGCCCTCCGAATCGAAAGCGAAGCTCCCCTCTCGGGGAACCCAGTAGCGCTTCCAGTCATATGTTTTCGCCGCCATGCCGTTAATCGTGCGCATTTAAGCACTGATTAGGCCATTTGGCAACCTGCCGCCCGAAGGCGCAGCTCCGAAGAATACCCGGCCGGACCGCAGAGGGTCCGCTCCGGGTGTGCTCGGGCTGGATGATTGGCCGGCGCGAGGGGGCAAGGGAGCGCCGCC
>Ga0326728_10003901_pt1 | contig 45168 bp, 37 predicted proteins | sample MB3enrmetagenome_FD_207602 | JGI IMG/M metagenome (GOLD analysis project Ga0326728, IMG submission 207602) | Lab enriched peat soil microbial communities from McLean, Ithaca, NY, United States - MB31MN | ecosystem: Environmental > Terrestrial > Soil > Wetlands > Peat | place: USA: New York...
GGTATTTGGCTTGGTGAAGGCGATACGGGGATACCGGCGGTTTCTGCTGCGGGGGCTGAAGAAGGTGCGAGGGGAGTGGAGCCTGATCTGCACGGCATTCAATCTCCGAAAGCTGTTCCTGTATGGAGCGCTGGATCCGATCGGGCTGCAGGAAGCAGGCGGACTCGGATAAGGCCGCGGCGGAGACGCGGGCAAGAGGGCCGATCTGAAGTCGTGGGGGCGGGTTTCGCTATCCTTTCTCCGTCATCGGGAAGGAATTCCATCGGTGCGGGTGTCGATGTAAGTTGGGGTGCGCGCGAAGGGGGATCGCCTGAACTTCACGGCCATAATTTCATTCCGACAGGCACGAAGAAAGTCGCCAGTCTCTTGGCCTGGGCCTTACTGATCGATCGCTTGCCGCTGAGGATCTCGGAAGTGTGTCCGCTCCCGCCCAAAAGAGGAGCGATATCGGCCTGCGCCAGGCTGGGGTGTTCCAACCGTGCCCGGAGGAACTGCCGGGCGCGGCGCGCGGGACGGGATAATGCTGGTCTTCGTAGGCCCCGATCAACGCCGTGTGCAGTTCGGCCAGTTCCCGCTCCTCGGGCGTCGGGCGATCGTCGCGCTGGTCCAGTTCGTCCAAACGGGCAATCGCCTTTTCCAGGTCACGGTCGTGACGAATGGCCCGCGGCAAAACTCGGCAAGCTGAAGCATGCCCCACGAAAACGGCCCGACCTGCACACTGGTCGGGCATGCCTTAGCTTACCCCGAACGGCCGGGAGCAAGTCACGCCGAAAGCCCGCCGCCGAACCACCCGCTTCCCTGCATCCGATCCCAGCCGGCGTGCGTATCAAGCCAGTGAGGAACCAAGATGCGATTTGTTACCATCCTATACGCCCTGGTCCTGGCGCCGGTCTGCGCCCAGGAGATCCGGCTGCCCGCCAGCCTGGAGAAGTTGGCCGCCAAAGCCGAGGAATCCGTCGACGTTACGCTCGACAGCCACATGCTGAAGCTCACTTCGCAGCTCCTTTCCAGCAGCGACAAGGACGAATCCAAAGCCAAAAAGGCGCTCGCGGGGCTGGAAAACATCACCGTACGCAGCTACCGGTTTGCCAATGAGGGAGCCTACAATCCGGCGGATCTCGACGCCGTCCGCGCTCAGCTCAAAATGCCCGATTGGTCGCGCATGGTGGGCGTGAAGTGCAAGTCCGGCGACAACGCCGATGTGTACCTCAAGGTGATGCCGGACGGCGCGATCGCAGGCGTCGTAATCATCGCGGCCGAGCCGCGCGAATTCACCATGGTCAGCATCACCGGCAGGCTGGACCTGGCGCAACTGGCCGGTCTGGGGGGTAGTTATCATATCCCCGAGCTGGAGCTGGATTCGCCGAACCGCGGCGCCAAGGGCGCCAAATGAACGCGCGGCTGGTAGCGGTGCTGCTGGCCGCGTCCACCCCCGGGCTAGCCGCGGACCGCGAATTCGACCACCTGGTGAACGCCATAGAGTCGCACTACCACATCCAGCGAGTGCACATCCCGCTGATCGGTGTGGCGGATCTCGCCCTGAAGATCGCACACCCGGCCGGCGCGCACGGGTTCCAACTGGCCGTGTTCGAAGACCTGAAGTCTTGTGAAACGTGCTTCGACATGGAGGAGCTGGACAGATTCGTCGCTCAGGCGTCCGACGGGGTGCTGCATCCCCTGGTGCGCACCCACTCGCACGGCGAAGCGACCTACATCCTCACCGGACAGATCGGAACCTCGACCAAGATGCTGATTGCCACCTTTGAACGCTCCGAAGCCACCGTCGTGGAAGTGACCGTCGACCTGAAGACCCTGCTCCGGACCATCAATTCTCCGGGCCGAGCGAACGACTGGGTGGAGTAGCGGACAGTTCACAGTCCACGGTTACACCCGAGCGCCGGCGGGTTGACTGTAAACTGTGAACTGTAAACCGTCGACTTATCTGTAATCCGCGGCCATCCAGTAGCCCGGCCGGGTCTGGGCTTGCACCTTGCCGTGGCCGCTCACCTCCACGTAAATGGTGTGCCAGCCGCCTTCGCTCTTGTTGTTGGGGCTGTAACTCAGCATGTACTGGCTGTGCAGTTCCTCGCCCATGCGCTGGATGGCGTCCTCCAGTCCTTTGCCCTTGAAGAATCCGAATTGCACGCCGCCGGTTCCCCTCACGAAAACCTCGGCCGCCGGCGCTTTGAAAATGCCCTTCACGTCGCGGAAGATCTCGATCAGGAGCGGCAGGAACTCCGCGCTCGATCCCTCGGTGCCGTACATCTGCATCACCGACGTCGGGGTAGCGGGCACGCCTCCCGGCATGGGGTGCGCCGTCGGCAGGAACGGATCGGAGCGCGGTACGTCCGGCGTCCCCGTCAGCTTGCCCAGAATACGCGACATGGTCACCTGGTAGACGGTGATGTTGTGATTCTGCACGCTCTCGAGGGTGTCCCGCCCGCGATTGATGCTGCCCTCGTCGCGGGTTTCGCTGATCAGCAGGATGATTTTCTGCCGGTCCTTGGAGCGCCTGTTCAGCATGTGATCGGCCTCGTCCACGGCGTCCACCAGGGCTGCCGCCTGGCTGCCGGCATGGATCTTCTTGACCGCCTCGGTGATTTTGTCCGGGTCGGAGGTGAAATCCTGCATGAGGCGGATGCGGTGGTCGAAGGCGATCACCGCGGCCTCGCCCTGCGTTCCCAGCATCAAGGGAGAGATCATGTTGCCGATCTTGTTCACCTTGGGCAGAATCTGGTCCACCTCGCCGTTGCACTGGATGGCGATCACCATGGAAATGGGGATGTAGGTCTCTTCCACGCGGATGTTCTGTTCCTTACCGTTGTCCAGCAGCAGGAACTGATCGGCGCGGACCCCGGTGACCATGGACCCGTCGTGGGCGAATACCTTGGTGGGCGCCAGGATGTTCGTGACTCTCGAAACGATTGTGAGTCCCGTGTTCTCCGCCTCAGGCTGCTTCGAATCCGTGGGCTTCTGCGGCTGCGATTGCGGCGTTGGTTGAGCCGCCAGCACTCCGCAAACCAGTGTCAGAAAGATGAATCGTCGCATCCTACTCCTTCCCGCCGGCCCCGTGCGAGTCCCTCCCAAGCAGGTCCGGCATGTGGGCCACTAATTCCAAGATAGCATTAAGGCATTAAGCCTTCAGCCATCAGCCTTCAGCCATCAGCTCTTCGTGCGCCTCGGAAGTCCACCTACCCGCTCCGCGGCGAAGCACTGCCAGGCCGCGCAACGCACCGCCTGAGCTGAAGGCTGATGGCTGAAATCTGATGGCTACTTGGCCGCCGTCCAGTATCCCGGACGCGTCTTGATTCGCACCTTGCCGGCGCCGGTCACCACAACCTTGATGTCGTGCCAGCCACCCTCCTCCTTGTTGCTGGGGCTGTAGGTCAGCATGTACTGGAGGTGCAGTTCCGTGGCCATCTGCTGGATGGCATCCTCCAATCCCTTGCCGCGGTAAAAATCGAACTTCGAGCCGCCGGTTCCCTGGGTGAACAAATCCGCCGCGGGCATCCTGAAGGCGGCCGCAATGTTCTTGATGACTTCCGAGAACAAGGGCACGAACTGCGCGCTGGCCCCTTCGGTTCCATACGTATGCATCACCGAAGTGGGCGTGGCCGCCACGTTCGGCGGCATGGGGTACGTGGCCGGCTGCCGCGTATCGGGCCGCGGGTCGGGCACCGGAGCCGTCAGCTTCCCCAACACCCGCGACATGGTGACGGTATACACGATGATGTTGTCCACCTGCAGGTAGTCGAGGGTCTCCAGCCGGCGGTTGACGCTGCCTTCGTCGCGCGTCTCGCTGATCAGCAGGACGATCTTCTGGCGGTCCGTGGGGCGGTCTCTCAGCATGTGTTCCGCCGCGTCCACGGCGTCCACCAGGCGGCTGGAGAGGCCGCCCGAATGGAGCTTCGATACGGCCTCCGCGATCTTGTCCGGGTCGGAGGTGAACTCCTGCAGGATGCGCACGCGGGAATCGAACGCGATCAGCGCCGCTTCACCGTCGGCGCCCGCCAGCAATGGGGTCAGCATGCCGCCGATGCGGTTGACCTTGGGCAGAATCCGGTCCACCTCCCCGTTGCACTGGATGGCGATCACCAGCGAAACGGGAATCAGGGACTCGTCGACGTGGACGCTTTGCTCCTTGCCGTTGTCGAACAGTTGGAACCACTCGGCGGGGATTCCCGTGACGAAAGTCCCGTTCTTGCGGATCACCTTGGTGGAGGCCCGGATATTGGTGACCGGCGCCGTGAACTTGGGGATGGTCTGATCCTCCGGTTCCGGCAGCTTGGGCTTGGACTGTGGGGCTGCCAGCAGCCCGCAAACGGTGGTTAGAAATACCAGTTTTCGCATCCGATTCCTTCAGCCCGGCCCGTGCGCAGTCTTCCCCCGCAACAAATCTAGCACGTGAGGGACCAATTCGACGATGGCGTCCAGCGACTCCACGGCGCCCTTCGGCGACCCCGGAAGATTGACGATCAGCACTTGTCCGCGGGTGCCGGAAACCGCTCGCGACAGCGCCGCCAGGGGCGTGGACCGCCGTCCTTCGGCTCGCATAAGCTCCCCGAAGCCGGGGATTTCGCGGTCCAGCACGGCGCGTGTGGCCTCCGGCGTGACGTCGCGCGCGGCGAGGCCGGTTCCGCCGGTGGTAAAGATGGCCGCCACCTGTCCGCCGTCGGCCAGGGCGGCCAGACGAGCGCCGATTTGCGCGGCCTCGTCCGGCACCACCTCCAGAACTGAGACTCGCCAGCCCAGTTGTTCCAACCGTTCACGCACGGCCGGTCCGGAGCGGTCGGCGCGGGTACCGGCGGTCGCGGAATCGCTGATGGTCAAGACCGCGGCGTCAGGCATGTTTCGTCCCCTTGCGGCGGAAATCCCCGCTCTTGCCGCCGGTCTTCTCCAGCAGGTACAGATCCTGGATCTCGATGGATTTGTCGAGCGCCTTGACCATGTCGTAAACCGTGAGCGCGGCCACCGCGGCCGCGGTCAGAGCTTCCATCTCAACGCCGGTCCGGGCGGTGGTCGCGGCGCTGGAAGTGATCCGCACGCCCCGCTTTTCGACGGCCACATCCACGTCGGCGTGGGTCAGGGCCAACGGATGGCACAGCGGGATCAGCTCCCCAGTACGCTTGGCGGCGCCGATGCCGGCGATGCGCGCCACCTCCAGCGGATTGCCCTTGGGGTTTTCCGGCAACTTCTTCAGAACCGACGGCCGGATGCGCACGAAAGCGTGGGCGCGCGCCGTGCGGTGTGTCTCGGCCTTGGAGGAGACGTCCACCATGCGGGGACTGCCGGACGGATCGTAGTGCGAGAGCGGCTTCATTTGGTCAAACTCATTTGAGGAGAACCCGAATCGGGTCGCCCGCCGCGTATTCCGGGCGGTCGGGATCGGCCACCAGGAACGCGTTGGCGCGCGTCAGCGCCGGAATGTCGGCGGAACCGTGCCACCCGACCGGCGTCACTTCGCCGCCATCGCCGCTCAGACGCGCCGGCAGAAACCGCGTGAGACCCGCGCGATGGCGGAATTCGCGCGTCAGGCGGGCAAACGGCAGGTACAGCGAAACGTCTTCCCGCCCGCCCAGCAGCTCCAGCGCGGCGCGCCCGAAAACCTCGAACGTCACCATGGTGGACGACGGGTTCCCGGGCAGGCCGAAAAAAAACTTCCCGGCCACGCTTCCGAACACCAGCGGCTGGCCGGGTTGAATCCGCACCGCATCGAAATGGAACGTCGCGCCCATCTCGCCCAAAACCCGCTCCACGACGTCGTACTTGCCGGCGGAGACGCCGCCCGAAAGCAGCACCAGGTCGCAGGCCAGGCCGCGCTCGATCGTTTCCCGGGTATGTTCCACGTTGTCGCGCGCAATGGGCAGGATCTTGGCCCGCCCGCCGGCGCGGATCACCTGCGCCCCGAGCGCATAGGCGTTGGAGTTGCGCACCTGGTAGTCGCGCGGCGCGTCGCCCACGTCCACCACCTCGTCGCCGGTGGGGATGATGGCCGCCACGGGCTTGCGGTACACTTGCACGCGCGCGTGCCCCACCGCGGCGAGCAGCGCGATATCGGTGTAGTCCAGGCGCTTGCCGGCGTGCAGCAGGGGTTCGCCGGCGCCCGCTTCGCAACCTTGCGGACTGATGTTCTGTCCCGCCTGCGCCGCTTGGCCGATGCGCACGCGGCCGCCGCCCGCGACGGTGTGCTCCACCATCACCACGGCATCGGCGCCCGCCGGCACGGGCGCGCCGGTCATGATCTCGACAGCCTGTCCGGCGCCGATTTCGCCCGCGAAGCGTTGGCCCGCGCGCACCTCGCCAATGACGTCCAGTTCGCCCGGCAAGTCGGCGGCGCGCACCGCATAGCCATCGCGGGCGGAGCGGGAGAGCGCCGGAGAATCGCGATCGGCGGCCACCGTTTCGGCCAGCACGCGGCCCATGGCGCCGAGCAGATCGGTCTCTTCGGCCGCGGGCTTGCGCGCGGCGCGCACCTCGCGGATCACGGTTTCGCGCGCCTCGATGAATGTCAGCGGGGCCACAGAATTAGTGTGGCACAAGCCGGCGTCGCGAGTTTGGCGGAAGCCACCGGAACCGCGAGCGTCAGCGGGCGGCCCGAACGGTGCGAGAATACGCACCATGTCCCGCGAATGTCTCGCGCGAGGGGCGCCCCGCGTCGTGCCGCGCGGGAAAGCCCGGGAAGTGCGGGGAGGTGCTGTTCGCCGCTCGGGCCGCTCGCTGACGCCCGCGGTTCTGTGTCGGCACAAGCCGGCGGAGCGAGCCCGCCCCCGGCTTACACTGGAAGCATGGACTGGCAACTGGATCCCGCCGCGGTGCGCGTCCTCGGCGCCCTCATGGAAAAGGAAATCACCACCCCGGAATACTATCCCCTCTCGCTCAACGCCCTGGTGAATGCCTGCAACCAGAGATCCAACCGCGACCCGGTGGTGTCCTACGGCGACGACACCGTGGAAGCGGCCCTCGCGCGCCTGCGCGCCGACGGATTGGCGGTGCGCATCAGCGGCGAGAGCCGCGTCCCCAAACACGCCCAGCGCTTCACCGAGAAGCTCAACCTGGGACGGCGCGAGGCGGCGGTGATGTGCGTCCTGATGCTGCGCGGCCCGCAAACCGTGGGCGAATTGCGCGGCCGCACCGAGCGCATGTACACCTTCGACGACCTGGAAGCGGTGGAACACACCCTGCACAACCTCGCCGAGGCCGGTTTTGTGCAGACGCTTCCCCGCCAGGCGGGATCGCGCGAGCCGCGCCACGGCCACTTGTTGTCCGGGCCGCTCGAGGTGGCGGCGGAATCCCCGGATCAGAGCCCGGCGCCAGCTCCCCGCGCCACGGCGGAAAGCCAGCGCATCGCCGAATTGGAACGCGCCCTGGCCCAATTGCGGAGCGAGTTCGAGGCGTTCCGCAAGAGCTTCGAGTAGCCGCTCAGTCGCAGCGCAACGCGCTCAGCGGGTCCACCCGCGACGCGCGGCGCGCCGGAAGATAGCCTGCAGCGGCCGCCGTAACCCCCAGCACCAGCGCGGCGGCCAGCACCACCCACGGATCGAAGGCCTTCACGCCGTAAAGCTGGCTTTCGGTGAAACGCGCCAGGAGCAACGCCGCCGGCACGCCGATCAGCAGGCCGATCCCGAGAATCCACAGCATCTCCCGCAACACCATGGACCGGATGCGTACCGGGGCAGCTCCCAGCGCGATGCGAATGCCGATCTCGCGCGTACGCCGCGTGACGCTGTGGGCCATCACCCCGTATAGGCCCATCATCGCCAGCAAAGTCGCCAGGATGGCGAACGCCGCCGCCAGTTCCAGCACCAGGCGGTCGGACATGATGTTGATGCGGATCTGCTCGTCGAGCGTGCGCAGGTTCTCCGCGGGCAGGTTGCGGTCAATCGAAGCCAGCACCCGGCGCACCTGCGGGATCATGCGGCCGGGCGGAAGCGCCGAGCGGACATAGAAGGACAGCGAGTCCCATTCCTTGTCTTGCCGCCACGGGGTGTAGTACACCGGCGGCGGCGCCTTCTTGACCTCGGAGTAGTGGCTGTTCTTCACCACACCGACGATCTCGATATCCGGCACGCCGCCGCCCAACGCGAAGTGAATGCCCAGCGGTCGGCGCCCGTCGAGGAAGTTCTTCACAAACTGCTCGTTCACCACGGCCACCTTGGGTCCGCCCGCCGTGTCGGATTCGGTGAATTCGCGGCCGGCGATCAGCGGCACGCCCATCTTCGAAAAGAACCCCGCGCCGATCTCGCTGAAGCGCGAGTTGGGATTTTCGGTAGCCTGGGAGCCTTCGATCTTCACGCTGCTGCCCCAGTTGTCGCCGGCGATCAGGGGCACCAGGGAATCGGTCACGTTGCGCACGCCGGGGATGGCGCCAATCTCGCTTTCCACGCGTTCGAAAAGCGCGCGGACCTCCGCGGGTTTGTACCCGTTGAGCACCGGGGAGAGCGAAAACTGGATGACGTTCTCCGTGCGTATGCCCAAGTCCACGTGCAGCAGGTTGACCAGGCTCTTCAAGAACAGCCCGGTGGGGATCAGCAGCACGGCGGAGACGATCACCTGGGCGCACACCAGCGCGCTCCGCAGCCGCGCGCTCGCGCGCGTGGAGGAAGACTGCCCGGATTCGTCTTTGAGCGTGGCGGCCAGCGACGAGCGCGCCGCGTCCCACGAAGGATACAGCCCGAAGAGCAGACCGGTGGCCACCGAAAGCGCCAGGGCGAACCTCAGCACCGTCCAATTAAAATCGGGAGAGATAAGGTTCGAAGGGCCGCCCGCCGATAGTTGATAGAACAGCAGCTTCAATGTCACGGCGCCGAACAACAGGCCGGCGATGCCGCCCGCCACCGCCAGCAGCAGGGCCTCCACCAGCAGTTGGCCCATCAGTTCGCCGCGCCCCGCCCCCATGGCCGCGCGAATCGCCAGCTCCTTGCGGCGCTGCGCCGAACGCGCCAGCAGCAGGTTCGCGGCGTTGGCCATGGCGATCAGGAGCACGAGCACGGTGGCGACCATCAGGATGGTGAGCGGCGTACGGGCGTCGTTCCGCGCGTCGCTGTTGCCCTGTCTGCCGTCCTTCAACGTGAGGCGCGATTTCAGGAAACGTTCCCGCTCCTTGTCCCTCCGAAAGCTCTCTTTGGCGGCCTGCTGTTCCACCAGGCCGGCGTAGGTGCCGTTCAGCGCGGCCTGGGCGCGCGCCAGCGTCTGCCCATGTTTCACCCGCGCGAACAGATAGATCCAATAATCGTTCCACCGCGTGGTGCCGTTCCAGTTCGGGGTCAGGAGGGGTTTGAAGCAGATCGGCACGAAAGCGTTGGGGTCTTCGCCGATGGTCGTGCCCTGGAATCCTTTGGGGGCGATCCCGACCACCGTGAACGGTTGATTGTTGATGTGGATCGTCTGGTTCAAAACCGCCGGCTCGGCTCCCAGTTTGTCGTGCCAGTAGGAGTAACCCAGGATGGCGACCGCGTTGCCGCCCCCCGGACGGTCGTCTTCGGACGCGATCGTCCGCCCGATGAGCGGTTTCACGCCGAGCGTGGGAAAGTAGCCTCCCGAAACCACCGCAACCGAGCCCGCAATCGTCTGGTTGCGAAATGCCAGATTGGCGCCGAGCGAACGGAATGCGCCCAGACCGGCGACCGCCTGCGTCTGCTTTTCCAGCTCACGGAACACCGGATAGCTGAAAATGTAGTCCATGCCGCCGGATTCGTTGTCGGAGCTTCGTCCGCCTTTGAATTCCCCCGGCGCGGTAATCACCGCCAGCTCTTCGGGCCGTTCCACGGGTAGCGACGTAAGAACAACCTGGTGCAGCATCGAGAAAATCGCGGTGTTGGCGCCAATGCCGAGCCCCAGCGAAAGCACCACCACCGCGGTCAGCAGCGGCGCCTTTGCCAGGCTGCGGAAAGCATATCGAATTCGTGTCATGGCTCTCACAATGAACTATAGACGAATACGATTCGAACCGGTTTGCAAACGCAGGCAACCCGGCCTGAAGCTCCGAAAGAGAGGATAGCCCGGCCGCCGCCCGCCGGGTGCTGCTACTCTGGTACGGACCTAACTACAGGGGAATGCGCTTCGGATGCGCTCAAGAACTGATCTCGAAAGCCTTTACCGGGAACGGTCTTCACGCCGTTGGCGCGATCGGCTGGTCCGCTTCTTGCAGCCGCCGGATCCGTTCCTCATGAATCCCGCCGAACCCAAGGACTACCCTCTGGGCCGCTGGAATCTCTACATCGGCGGCGCCGGCCGCAGCGTCCCAGGCTACGTCAATCTCGATCTGGCAGCGGCCGCGGGGGTCGACGTCGCCGCCGATGCCGAGTGTCTGCCCTTCGCTTCCGGCGTTTTTCAGCGTGTCGAATGCGACGCCGTGCTGGAACATGTTCGGGACCCGGCGCGGGTTATGAGGGAAATCCATCGCGTCCTGGCGCCGGGAGGCTACGTTCATCTGGTGACGCCCTTCTGCCATCCATTTCACGAGTACCCCGCGGATTTTCGCAGGTTCACCCTGGATGGCCTGAAGGAACTGGCGGGTCCCATGGAAGTCGTCGCCCAGGGTTGGCGCACCGGCCCCACGGCAACCCTGCTGGTGATCGTCATCGAGTACGTGAAGCTGCTGCTTCCGTTCCGGGCATGGCGGGGTATTTCGCACTTCGTCTGCGGATGGCTTCTATTCCCGCTTCGGTACGCGGACCTGCTGCTGCTTCGCTCGCCGGAAGCGCACCGCATCGGCAACCATTGTTATATTTGGTTGCGCAAGACGAATCTTCCCGCCGGCGATTAGTTGCGCGGACCGGCAGCCTCGGCCCCGCTACCCTCCAGCGGCGTCACCGGGTCCAGCGCCAGGCAGCACACGATGCCCATCAGGTAAATCGCGGCCGAGACGTACAGCGACAGGTCCCAATTATCGTGGCTCCATTTGAGGATGTAGCCGGTCGCCAAGGGAGACAGCATTCCGCCGAAATTCCCCCACATGTTCATGGCCCCGGACAGCGTGCCGGCGTATTTGCCGCCCACGTCCATGGCCGAGGCCCACGCGCCGGGCATCACCAGGTCGTTCGAAAAACTGGCCATGGCGATGGCCAGCATGGCAAACAGCGGGTTGTGCACCGTGGTGGAGTAAATCAGAAACCCGCACGCCCCGGTGAATCCGGTGCAGCCCATGATGCGCCGCGACCGCGTCACGCTGCCGCTCCAGCGCGTCAATAGCGACCCCGCGAACACGCTCACCGGGTTGGCCAGCCCGCCGAACAGCAGCGGCAGCACGGCCAACAGTTCCGACGGCGCAATCTCCAGGTGGCGTCCCTCTTTCAAATAGGTGGGAAGCCAGGTGATGTAGAAATACCAGCCCCAGTTGAGGCAAAAATACTGCCAGCATAGCATCCACACCTGCCGCGAACCCAGAAATTTCAGCCATGGGACATCGCCGTGGCCGGATGCCAGCGTGGCGCTTTCGCGCAGCAGTTCCCGCTCGCCGGCGTTGAGACGCGGGTTATCGCGCGGATCGTCGCGATACCACCAGAAGAAGAGCGCCGCCCAGACCGCACCCAGGCAGCCGAAGATTTCGAAGGCGTGGCGCCAGCCCACGCGGCGCATCACGTAGCCCACCAGCGGCGGGGTGAATGCCCCGCCCCAGCGCGCGCTCATCCACATCAGGCCCTGCGCCCGCACGCGTTCTTTTTCCGGAAGCCAGGTGGTGAAGACTTTCGTCAGGTTGGGGAAGCAGCCCGCCTCGCCCGCGCCGAAAAGCGTGCGCGTGACCAGCAGCGACACGAAATTCCAGGCCCACCCGGTGGCCGCGGTGAAGAACGACCACCACACCACGATGCGCATCAGCACCCGCCGCGGCCCCAGCCAATCGCCCAGATATCCGCCCGGCATTTCGAACAGCGCGTAGGCGCACCCGAACCCGAAAAACGCCCAGCCCATGGCGACCTTGTCCAACCCGAGGTCGCGCATGATGAAAGGCGCGGCGTTGGAGATCGAGACGCGGTCGATATAAGTAATGACCGCGAGAGCGATCGCGAACACGATCACCCAGTAACGCACGCGCGTGGACCGTTCGCGAGGATGCATCACGGACGCCGGGGACGGACTCTGAAATGATAAACCAGGGCGCCCGCCCCCACCGTGGCAAAAGCGGCGAGCGACGCAACCGGCCTCAGGATCACGCCAAAGATCATCATCGCGAGACCCACCAGGATGTACAACGCCGGGATCAGCGGATAGCCCGCCTGCAAGGCGCGCAACCGCTGCCAACCGGGGCGCTTGGCGCGAAAGACGAATAAGGAGGCAACCGCCAGGACGGAGCAAACCGTCAGGCTCAGCCCGATGTAGGTGAGCAGCTCGCGAAACGGGGTGAGCGTCATCGCCATGGCGCACACGCCCTGGCTCAGAATGGCGATCACCGGGGTGTGCCAGCGCGGGCTGACCGCCGCCGCCGCGCTGAAGAACGCTTTGTTCTTGGCCATCGCGAAATACACGCGCGGGCCGATCGTGACCATGGCATTCACGGTGGAGACGATGCAGATCGCCAGCAAGGCAGTGAATATCCCGGCCACCTGCGGTCCGAACAGGTTGGAAGCGGCCAGGTCGCCCACCGCGATTTGACCCTTCATCTTATCCAGCGGCGTCGAGTAGATATACACCACGTTGAGGGCCAGATACAGGACCGCGACAATGGCGCTGCCCGCGGCCAGCGCGGCGGGCAAGGTCCGCTCCGGCCGGCGGATCTCCTCCGCCACATAAGTGGCCGCGTTCCACCCGCTGTAACCGAACATCACCCAAATCAAGCTGATGACAAACTGCATCGGCAGGCCGGTGGACGACGTGCGCACCGCGGACTGGGAAAAGTGGCCCCAATTCCCGGTCCCAAGCAGCAGCGCCGCCAGCACGAAGCCCACGATGACCAGCAGTTTGGTGGTGGTCAGCACGTTCTGGACTTTCGCGGTGCGGCCCACTCCGAAGCAGTTCAAAATCGTAAACGCCGCGATCAGCAGCGACGCCACCGCCTGCCCCGGTCCGAGATGCAATGAGAAAGTTCCCGAACCGATCACCAGCGGCGCATTGGCCTGCTTGAGGCTGGGGAAGAAGTGACCCAGATAATCCGAGAAAGTCAGCGCGGCTGCGGCAATGGGCGCGGAAAACCCGGCGAAGAAAGACACCCAGCCGGTCATGAATCCCCACTCCGGACCGTAAGCATGGGTCAGGTACACATACTCGCCCCCGGAGCTGGGGAAGTTGATTCCCAGTTCGGAGTAACTCAGCGCCCCGGCGATGGCTACCAGCGCGCCCACCGCCCAGCAACCCAGGATCAAGCCGGCGCTTCCCAGGTCGCCCGCCATGAAACCGGTGGTGCCGAAAATCGCGGTCCCCACCATATTGGAGATCACCAGCGCCGTGGCGCTGAAGAAGCCGAGTTGGCGCAGCAGACCCGGGGACTGGCTGCGCGAAGGAGACAGACTTTGTGGATTGGGCATTGCGACCTAAAAGCCATTCTATGCCACCGCGCATCTCCGAAGGCGTGAAAAGAACCGAAGCGCGGCCCAATCGCCCGCGCTGGAGATCACCCTGCCCAAGCCCACCCATCTTGATTGCGGCCCTGCTGCCTTGTGGGCCAATCGATTCGCCTGCCGGCCCGCTTGCCGACCCGTCTTCTTCCCACCTTCCCCGCCACTGGAAATCCCTCCTCGAATCGTAGGATAATCCGGTATTCGCACCGGAGTGTTTCAACCCCATGAGAATCCACCGAACCTTCCTGGCCGCTGCCGCCGCGTTACTGTGCACGCTTTCCACGCCCGCCGACCCGAAAGCCGTCAACCCGCAGATCAAAAAGATCGTGGACGAGATATCCGAAGCCCGCATCCAGGCCACCATCGAGAAGCTGGTGAGTTTCGGCACGCGCAATACGCTTTCTGACGCCCGCGATCCCCAACGCGGCGTCGGCGCGGCCCGCCAGTGGCTCTTCAACGAGTTCCAGAGCTACAGTCCGCGGCTGCACGTCCGTTTCGACAAGTGGCGCGTCAAGAAGCAAGGCCAACGCATCTTTAAGGATGTCGACCTCTACGACGTGGTCGCCGTGCTGCCCGGCAAGCTGATGCCGGAAACCGAGATCCTGGTCACCGCCCACTACGATTCCCTGAACCTGGGACAGCGGCAAGCCCCGCCGCCCAGCGCCGATGGCTCCATAGGGTCGATCGCCGCCATGACTCCCGAGGAATTCGAACGCAATGCCAATCTGCCGGCGCCGGGCGCCTGCGACGATGGCAGCGGCATCGCCGCGGTCCTGGAGCTGGCGCGCGTCATGAGCCAGTATGAGTTCGATAAGACCCTGGTCTTCATCGCCTTCGCCGGAGAAGAACAGGGCCTGGTGGGCAGCACGCTGGAAGCCGCCCAGGCCAAGAAAGCCAACGAGGGGATCGAGGCCGTGCTCAACAACGACATCATCGGCACCGAAGTCTCCGGCAACGGGCGCATCGACAACAGCTCGGTGAGCGTCTACAGCGACGAGATCATGGATTCGCCGTCGCAGCAACTGGCGCGCCTGGCGCGCGAGATGGGCCAGCGCTACGTGCCGTCCATGCAGGTGCAGGTGATGTTCCTGCAGGACCGGCTGGGACGCGGCGGCGATCATACGCCCTTCCAGTTGGAAGGCTTTGCGGCCGTCCGCATTTCCACGCCCAACGAGAACTACGCCAACCAGCACACCGCCACCGATACCGTGGAGAACATGTCGGTTCCGTACACCACGCGCGTGGCGCGCATCAATTCCGCCGTGGCCGCCAGCCTGGCGCTGGCGCCGCGTCCGCCCGCCGTGATGACCATTCCCGCCCCGCAGGCCGCCGGCGCCGCCGGACGCGGGCCCACCCCCATGATCTCGCGCGGCCAGTCCCGCTACGACGCCCAGCTTCGCTGGCGCACCACCGGGTCCGACGCCAACCTTCGCGGCTTCGCCGTGGTGATTCGTCGCACCACGTCGCCCTTCTGGGAGCGGGAGATTTTCGTAGGCAAAGTGAACGAGTACACCTTGAAGGACGTCTCCATCGACGACGCGCGGTTCGGCGTGAAGGCCATCGGCGTGGACGGCACCGAGAGCCTGGTCAGCCCGTACGTGTATCCGGCTCGCCGGAAAGTGGAATACGAAACGGTGCAGTAGCCAGGTACTACTAGCTCTCGAAGCCTTCGCAACTTGCGACGATTTTGCGGGGCAGCGAGAATCTGACAGGTGGTAGTACAAAAACCGTGTGCTTACCGGACGTCGAACCAGACCGGCATCATGCGCAGTAATCCGCCCCGCATCCAGGCGTGGAAGGGCGCCGGCCCGACTACCTGGCGTACTTTGGCGTCCAGCATGCTCTCCGTGGAACGCTGCTTGAAGAGCAGGTCCCAGAAACTCTGCCGCGGCGGATAGAGCAGCACGGTCACGTTCTCGCCGGCGGGAATCCCGGCCTTCTTCTTCACCATGCCGATGGCCGTGTCCAGCCCGCCCAGCTCGTCCACCAGCCCATGGTCTTTGGCTTGCGACCCCAGCCAGACGCGGCCCTGCGCCACCGGTTCGATCTCGTCCACTTTACGGTGGCGCGCGGTGGCCACTTTGTCGAGGAAATCGCGGTAGCTTTCGTCGATGCCGTCCCGCAGTACCTGGCGCTCCTCGGGCGTCAGGGGCGTGTAGTCGGAATCGATGTCGGCATGCTTGCCGCGCTCGACGCCGTCCTTGGAGAGGCCCAGCTTATCGTAGAGGCCGTGAAGATTGGGCTTGCCGAACACCACGCCGATGGACCCGGTCTCGGTTTCCGGATACGCCACGATGGCGTCGCCGGTCATGGCCATGTAGTATCCACCGGAAGCGGCCACGTCGGACATGGAAATCACCACCGGCTTCTTCTTGCTCAGCAGGTTCATCTCGCGCCAGATTTCGTCGGAAGCGGTGACTTCGCCGCCAGGGGAGTCGATGCGCACCACCACGCCCTTGATGAGCGAATCCGAGGCCACTTCGCGCAGCACTTTATCGAAGCCGTAGGAGGTGAGGGAACTCTCGCCGGAGCCGTCGTTGCCCGGCCCACCGCGCACGATGTCGCCTTCGCCCACCACCAGCGCGATCTTCCGCTTGCCAGGGAGGCCGGCGGCCTCCGGCGGGACCTTGATGTACTGGCCCAACGCCACCTTCTTCGGCTCGCCGATGTGCAGCTTGTCCTTCAAGTCGCTCCACACCTGATCTTCGAAGCTCAACTGGTCGATCAATCCGGCCTTCAAGGCCTGCCGGGCGGTGAAGGGGCCGCGGTCGACGATGGCGCGGACCTCGTCGGGCGTCTTGTGGCGCGCGGAAGAGATGCGGTCCACCAGGTTGCCGTAGAGGCCGTCCACCAAGCTGGAAATCACCTCGCGGGTTTCCGGGCTCATGTCGCTGCGGGTGAACATGTCGCCGAAGTCCTTATACTTGCCGGCGTGTTCCACTTCCATCCCGACGCCCAGTTTGTCCAGGGTCTTGCGGAAATACAGGATCTCGGCGCGCAGCCCCTTCAGCATGAGCGGCTCGGATTCGCCCATGTAGATGCGGTCGGCCGCCAAAGCCAGGTAGTACTCGCGCGCGCTCGGGGAGCGCAGATAGGCGAATACCGGTTTGCCGGACTTGCGGAACTTCTCGATGTCCGAGCGGATCTCCTCGAGGCGGGCCCACCCGACAGATAAGTCCTCCGGCTCGAGGATCACCGCTTTGATGTGGGTATCGGCAGCCGCCTTACGCAACGCCATCCAGACATTGGCGATGGTTGCCGGCGCATCGTCGCCGCCCAGGAACGCCGGCATTTCGATGCCCGGCTTTTCGGGAATCTCGTGGTTCAGCCGCAAGACCAGAACCGAGTTGCCGGCGATCTCCGGCGGCTTCTGAGACAAGCGCACCACCACGACCAGCAGCACTACCGCCGCGAGGATGACCAGCAAAACGCCGGTGACCAATCCGATAAAAAACTTAGCCATGCTACTCCGACGGTAGCACACGATTCCACTAACGGTTCAAGATAAAGGTGACGAAGATGGAGGTTGCCACCTCGATGGGCTCGCCATTGAGGAGTGTCGGTTCATAGCGCCACTGGCGGACGGCTTCCAGAGCCGCCGGGACCAGCAGCGGGTTGCCGCTCTCGACGGACAGTTCGGCGATGTGGCCATCGACGGCGATGACCCCGCCCAACTGCACCACGCCCTGGAGATGGGCCGCAATGGCGAGAGGCGGGTATCGCGGCTCGACCCTATGGATCAACCGCGGCTCCCGCACATTGCCCCCGCGTACGAACCGCGGGATCGTGGCCGTCACGGGTTTCGGCGGTTCGACCGGGTGCACCACCACTCTTTGCACTTCCTGACCCGCCCGAAGGACATCAGCCAGCACTCCCGTCCTACTCCCATCCCCAATCCCGCCGTCGATTCCGACGCCCGGATCGCCAACGGTACTGTACGCCACGGCCCTGTTCAGATCGCTGACGATCTCGATCCTTGCCGGAATGGCGGCGGGCTGGACGAAACCAGTGGGACGGAACGGCTTCCTGATCGCCGCCACATTCGCCGGCTGCTTTTTGGCCGCGGGACTCCCTTTAGGCCGGCCAGCGGGCGCGTGAGGCACCAAGAGCGTGAACGTGGCCGTCGGCATCACCTGCGGCCACAGCATCGGCGCAACCACCATTGCGGTCACCAGCAACGCCTGCCCGGTGACGCCCACGCACGTCGTCCAGACGCGCTTCCCCTTGGTACTGCCCGGTATCACCGACTGTTCGAACATAACCATCCTCCTTTCCGACACACCTCCACTAATTCGGCGACTGGCTACCCAATCGCCAGATTCCGGCGCGCATTCGGGCGCGCAACCGCCTGATTGTTTCGGGATTTATTCGAGAGCTTGCGGTGTTGACATCATGTGGTCAACCTCCACCGGAATAGACACCGGCGCGCGGCGGAAGTTTCCGGCATGATAGAGAACGTGCAGCTTCCGCCCCACATCCGGAGACTGATCGAAGACCGCGCCGAGGCGGTCGGCTTCGCCGCCCTGAGGCGCGCCGCCGGAGCGATGTCGGACGCGTACCGCGCAGGCGCGCCCGCCGACGCCGCGCGGTTGCCCGCCGCCGAACGCGCGGCCGCCTACATGGTCGCGCGCATGCCGGCCACGTTTGTGGCGGCTCACCGGGCGCTGGGCGAAGTGAGCGAGCGCCTCCGAGCGAGCCCCATCGGGAGCGTGCTCGACGTGGGCGCGGGGACCGGCGCGGCGTCGCTGGCCGCGCGCCACTGGTTTCCGGACGCGGCCATCACCCTGCTGGATCGCGACCCGGCGTTCGCCGATGCCGCGCGCGAGTGTCTACCCGGCGCCGCGCAGCGCCTCGAAAACGCCGCCCGTCTGGAGGCCTTTCCGCCGCACGACCTGGTAGTGGCGGCATACTCCCTCAACGAGCTTCCGCGGTCCGTGGTCTTGCGGATGTGGAGCGCCGCGCGGGTCGCGCTGGTGGCCATCGAACCCGGCACGCCGGCGGGGTTCGACCTGATCCGCGGCGTGCGCGACGAGTTGCTCGGCCGCGGCGCCCGTATGATCGCCCCGTGCCCGGCGGAGACGCCGTGCCCCCTGAGAGTCCCCGACTGGTGCCACTTCGCCGCGCGCGTGGAGCGCTCCAGCCTGCACCGCCGCGTGAAGGACGCCGGCCTCAATTACGAAGACGAGAAGTTCAGCTACGTCGCGCTGGCGCGGGAACCCGCCGCGCTGGCTCCGGCGCGCATCATCCGCCGCCCCGATCACCGTCCCGGACTGGTGGTTCTGCGGATATGCCGGGCCGACGGAATCGCCGCCGCGCGGGTTCGGCGCCGCGACCGCCGGGCTTTCCGCGCCGCGCACGGGGCGGAATGGGGCGACGCTTGGGGCGATCCTCAGTCTTGGGGCTGACCTGCAAGCGAATTCGAAAGCCCCAATTTCGATGACGCGGCTATTCGGTCTTGGAGTAGTAGTAGGTGTACTTGCTGTACAGTTCCGAAGCGCGGGCGCCGTTGGCCACAATTCCCAGCACGTTGTTCTCGCACAGCGACTGCATGGCGCGCTGCACGTTGTCGAAGGTTGTGGAACCGATCTTGACCACCAGGATCGTGCCGTCGGCGAGGGTCGCCAACAGGTTGGCGTCGGCCGAGAAGAGCAGCGGCGGAGTGTCGAAGATGGCCCAGTTGACGATGCGGGGCAGTTCTTCGAAGAGCGCTTTAGCCTGCCGCATGTTCAGCAGCTCGAGCGGGTTCTTCACGGGCGAGCCGGCGGGCAGCAGGTAGAGGTTCATTCCTTCCACCTTGCGCAGCGCCTGCGGAAAGGTGCAGCGTCCGGTCAGATAGTCGGAAAGCCCCGGAGTGCGGTCGATCTGGAAGAGGTTGTGCACAATCGGCCGGCGCAGGTCGAAGTCGCCCAGCAAGACCGAGCTTTCGGCGATGTGGGCCTGGGCCAGCGCCAGGTTCACCGCGGAGAACGTCTTGCCTTCGGCCGGCGAGGGGCTGGTGACCACGACGGTGTGCAAAGGCTGCAGGGTCTGCAGGTGATTCAACCGGGTGCGCAGGGTGCGGAATTCTTCGGCCGGAGTTTCGTGGGAATTGCTCAGATCGAGCAGGTGCGATTCCGGCGCGGGCTGGAACGGCACCACCGGCACGTCCGCCAACATGGCAGCGTTGAGGTTCAAGCGTATGGCCGGGCTGGCCGGTCCGAGGCCGCTTTCGACCGGCAGATATTCGGGCCTTCGGATCTCGCCCGCGCGAGGCGTCTGGTCTCCTTCTTGCGGAAAAGGAATGCCTTGCTCGGCGCGGCGCAATGCGTCATGTACTCGGCTCATAACAGTCTCCAGTGCGGGGCAGGCCATCGTTAGCCCGGCCTGCCGGCTCGCGATCCTACGCTATGCCCTCAGGACGAAGTGGTAATACATCGATAAACTGATGCAGACCAACCCCACAATAAACGCGCTGGTCCAGGCCAGCCAGAACAGGCGCCGCTTGCGGCGGACCAGCAGGGCGTTTTCCAACAGGGGAATGCTGCTCAATATAGGCAGGTTGGTATAAGCCCGGACGTCCTTCAAATTCTTGAGAGAGGTGTTCTTCATTTCCTTGGCGCCGGCCAGCACCAGCCCCACCATCAAGCCAAGGAGGGTGCCGACCGCGGCCCAAACCTCGCGCTCCGGCTGGGTGGCGGTTTCCGGCAAGTTAGCCATATCGAGGGTTTCCAGCTTCTCACCCGCCTGACGCTCTTCCAGGCTCTCCTGAGTGGCGGAGGCGGCCTGCTTCTTGCTGAGATCCTGAACTTCCAACTGAGCGAGGTCGCGATCGTGGGTGAGCCGGTTGTAGTCCTGGGAATTCAATCCGCTGGCATCGATACTCCGCTGCACGGACACGATCTCCCGGTTCAGCTCGTCGATCTGCTTGTTCTTGTTCTGGATGATACTCTCCGCCTGGGCGATCTGCATCCGGACAGTGGAGATCTCTCCCCGAACGGTTTCCAGGCGATCGGCTGCCTGCGCGTTCCTTACGCGGATCGGGCTGGTGGCGGTCTGGGCGGCCCGGTCGGCGTCTTCCTTCTCCTGCCTGTCCAGTTCCTTCTGCGCAAAGTCGAGCTTCTGCTTGAGGGTCTGGACTTCGGGCATGGTGTCCTGGTATTGCTTCTGGGCGGCGGCCAAACTGAGGGTCAAATCCTGAATCGCCTTGCGTAACATGATGGCCTGATCGCTGGTGGACGCTCCCGGCCCGGCCACGGTGGTTTCCAGGTTGTCCCGCAGATCCTTCTCCTGGACTTGCAGGTTCCTCAGGTTGGCCTCGTAGCCGATCTTCTGGGTGGAGGCGCTGGCGATCTGGTCGTTGGCCGTGGCGAGCTGCATTCGCAGGCCCGACAGTTGCGAGATATTGGTTTGCAGCTCCTGCGGCATATGGCCCCGGTTCTCGAGGGTGAACTTGGTGATGGCGGCTTCGGCCGCGGCCAGTCTTTCCTGGGACTGCTTGAGCTGGTCGTTCAAAAAACTGCTGGTGGTCTTGGCCTGGTTGCGCTGTTCCCGCGAGTTCTGTTCTTCATACATGGACACCAGTTTGTTCACCACTTTTTGGGCTTTGAACCGGTCGGTGTAGGAGAACTGGATCTGGAAGGCGGTGGCCATGCGTCGATCGCCCGTGTCCGTGGGCATCCCAAAGGTAACCTTGATGTCTTTGAACATGTCGGTGGCCACGTCTTCCAGGGCTTTGCCCTTGGCGCGATCCTTGGGGTACAGGTTGAGCTGCGGGTCGGTGACCAGGCTAATGAGGTTGGTGTGGCTCAGGATTTGGGTGGTGATCTCCTCCAGCCTTTGGGCGAGCTGGGTGGATGCGGTGTTCTGGACCAGCCGCTCGGACACTAACTGGGGCGTGATGCGCATGGTCGCCCGCGAGACGTAGGTATCGTCCCAATAAAATGCGACTACGGTGGAAATCACCAAGCCGAGGAACATCGGTCCGATGATCCATGACCGGTAGCGCCGCGCCATATCGATGTAGTCTTCGATATCGGGCGGCCTCCGAGAGACGGCCACGAAATTACTTTGGGGTGCGTTCATAATGTCTCGGAATCCTCCTTGCCCGGCGGTGCTATTCCTTCACGGCGATGATGTCGCCGTGCTTCAGATAAACATTCTTCTCCGGGTGTTTACCCTTGATCGCCTCGTTGAAATTAAACACGACGAACACCTTGCCGTCGCGCAGCAGGTTGATTTTTTTGGTGTTGGCGAATTCGTGAAATCCGCCGGCATTGACCAGAGCCTGCATGATGGTGGTGGGCACGAGCAGCGGATACTGTCCCGGTCTGTTGACGCCGCCGTTGATGGAATAATACCGGCTCTTGACGGCGTCGATACGGACCATCACGTTGGGAGTGGTGCGCAGGTACTTCTCCGCCAGGATTCTGGCGATCTCGGCCTCCAGATCGCGGGGAGCCTTGCCCATGGCTTTCACTTCGCCCACCAGCGGCATGGTGACTACGCCGTCCGGGCGGACCGATTGGGCGGTCACGGTGAATTGGGGCTGGTCGTAAACGTAAATGCTGAGCACGTCTTCGGCGCCGATCACGAAATCCTGCGTGATATCCGGATTCTTGTCTTTCTTATCCTGCGCGGCGGCAGAAGCGCCAGGCGCCCCTGGGGCGGCCTTCTTGTTCTTTTGGCCCAGAGCCGGGAACGCTGCCAGGACAGCCACCGCCAAAATAGCGGGAAGTATCGCCGTTCGCATCATTGTGCCTCTTGAGTTTCGCGTGGACCGCGCGCTATGCGGTCCGCATCTTGTATATTGTACAGCATTTGCCGGAGCTTCTTTGATTCAGGGGTTCCAGGACTACCAACATCCACTTTAGATATGAAACCCTCTTCCGATTCTGTTTGGGTTTCGCAAAATTTGCCGCGTGTCCCGTGCAATCGAGATACACGGAAGCGTAGTGGTATTATCCCAAATAACGGATTGCAAACGCTGCCATTGCAACAAGCCACAGATAAAAAAGGAGATTCCCGATCCCAAATCGGGAGCGCGCCGCGGCATCAAACGTGCTTGTGCAACCAAGAATAGTTGTCTCTCTAGCTCGCGTCGGCGGCTACCATGCTCCAGGAACTGAAGTTCCAACTGTCCACGGCGATCTTGACGATAGTGACCCTCGCCGCCGTTGTCGGCGGGGTCATTAACTTCAAGGAATACCGGCTGTTCCGCCTGCCCGACGACGGCGTAATTTGGGTCAACCGGGCGGGCGGGGTGCAAGCCCTCGAAGTCCCCGCGGGAAGCCCCGGGGCCAATGCCGGCATCCACGCGGGCGACCGGCTGCAGAGCATCAACAACGTCAAGATCGGAAAAGAAACGGACGTCGCCCGGGTGCTGGCGTCCATCAAGGCTTGGGGCAAGGCGGATTACCGGCTGCTGCGGGGCGTGGAATTCGACGCGAACTTGATCGTGGGCGAGGTGCCTCTCGACCGGGTGGTCAGCTACCAGTACATGGTGGGAGTGGCTTACCTGGTAATCGGCCTGTTCGTGTATTTCCGGCGCGGCAGCGCGCAACGGGCGCGGCATTTCTATCTTCTTTGTCTGGCGTCCTTCGTATTCTTTTGCTTCCACTACACGGGCCAGCTCAACGCCTTCGACAAAGCGGTCTACTTCTGCAACGTGGCCGCGAGCCTGCTGGCGCCGGCCCTGTTCCTGCACTTTTGCCTGATTTTTCCCGAGCCGGTGGGCGGGTTCGGGAAGCCTCTGCGCGCGGCCTGGATCTACCTGCCGGGCGGCCTTCTGTTCCTGGCGTACCTGGGATTCGCCTCGGGAGCGCTGCATCCGGTGGAGGCTTCGTTGATCGAAGTGCGCTGGCTGCTGGACCGCGCCGGCGGGATTCTGTCCGCGGTCCCCTACGCGCTGGGCGCGGTGGCTCTCGGCGTCCAATACCGCCGGGCCGAGGATACGCTGGTGCGGCAACAGTTGAAATGGCTGCGCAACGGCACCTTCTGCGGCATTCTCCCGTGCGCCCTGTTCTACGTGCTGCCGTACTCCGGGTTTGGAACCCTGCCGGGCGAGTACCTGAAACTGTTGGTGCTCTCGATGGTGCTGATCCCGCTCACGCTGGCCTATGCCATTGTGCGCTACCGGCTGATGGACGTGGACATCCTGTTCCGCCAGGGCTACGCGTACACGCTGGCGACCCTGTGCGTGCTGGCGGGATTCTACGGGATCGTCTTCACCCTGGCGAGCGTGGTCCACGTTTCGTTCCAGGACCTGCCTTTGGGCGCGGTGATCTGCATCATGCTGATCGCGGCCTTTTTGCTGCAGCCGGTGCGCGCGTGGGCCCAGGAACGGCTGGACCGCCATTTTTACCAGGAGCGCTACGACTATCGCCGCACGCTGGTGGAGTTCGCGCGCGAACTGGGCGCCGAGACCGACTTGGACACCATGCTCTCGGCCGCGGGCGGGCGCCTGATCGAAACCTTGAGCATCAAGCACGTGACTTTCTTCCTGGCGGAAGACCAGGAGGGCAGCCGGTTCCGGCTCAAAATGGCCATGGGGAACAACCCGCGCCTGGCCGCGGTGAACCCCGAGGAACTGGATCTCAGTTTTCTGAACTGGAAGCGCAGCGAACCGTACCTGTTCTTCGAGCGGACGCGCCATCATCTGGACGCGGTCTCGCGCGCGTGGCCGGCCTCGGTGAAAAGCGCCATCGCCGATCTGGACCTGACCTACTACCTGCCCTGCACGGTGCGCGGCCGCACCATCGCCTACATGGGCGTCAGCCGGACGGTGGACGGCGACTACCTGTCGAGCGTGGACGTGGAACTGCTGATTACGCTCACCGGTTACGTGGCCATCGCCATCGAGAACGCGTCCTTGTACCGGTCGCTGCAGCGCAAGGTGGAGGAGTACGAACGGCTGAAGGAATTCAGCGAGAACATCGTGGAATCGATCAACGTGGGCATCCTGGCGGCCGACCTGGACGACCGCGTGGAGAGCTGGAACACGCAGATCGAGCAGTTGACCGGGGTGCCGCGCGAGGCGGCCCAGGGCCGCGCGCTGGCGGACATCTTCCCGTCGGATCTATGCGAGCAGTTCGACCGGGTGCGCGGCCAGACGGGCATCCACCACATCTACAAGTTCGTGCTGCGGCCCATGGCGGCCAACGGCGGAAGCAATGGCGACGGCGCCAATGGCGACGGAGACGGCGCGCCGCCCGCGCCGGGACGGTTCCGCGAGTCCACGTTGAATATCGCCATCGCGCCGCTGGTGTCCAAGGACCAGGAACAGATCGGACGCCTGATCATCTTCGACGACGTGACCGACCGCGCCGAACTGGAACAGCGCCTGGTGCAGGCCGACAAACTGAGCAGCATCGGGCTGCTGGCGGCGGGCGTGGCGCACGAAGTGAATACCCCTCTGGCGGTGATTTCCACCTACGCTCAAATGCTGGCCAAGCAGGTGGCCGAGGATTCGCAAAAATCCCTGATCCTCGACAAGATCGCCAAGCAGACCTTCCGCGCCAGCGAGATCGTCAATTCGCTGCTGAACTTCTCGCGAACTTCCACCACGTCGTTCGGCGAAGTCAACCTGAACCGCGTGATTCAGGAGACCCTGAGCCTGCTGGAACACCAACTGCAGAAATCCGGCATCCAGCTCAAGACCGAACTGGCGGCGCATCTGGGCACGATTCACGGCAATGGGGGCAAGCTCCAGCAGGTATTCCTGAACCTGTTCCTCAACGCCCGCGACGCCATGCCGGGCGGCGGAACGCTGGAAGTGCGCACCTGGCCGGAAGGCGCCCGGGCGCGCATCGAAGTGGCCGACACGGGCATGGGGATCGCTCCGGAGAACATGCACCGCATCTACGACCCGTTCTTCACCACCAAGACCGCGCGCAAAGGCACGGGTCTCGGGCTGTCGGTGACGTACGGTATCATTCAAGAACATGGCGGTTCCATCGAAGTCTCCAACCGGCCGGGCAGCGGCGCCAGATTCCGCATCGATCTGCCGTTTTCCGCGGCAAGGAAGCCGGTAAATGAGCCCCTCTCCAACACAGTCCGTTAAAGGCAGGATCCTGGTAGTCGACGACGAAGCCGATATCCGCGAAGGACTCGAGCTGCTGTTGATCTCCGAAGGCTATGCCGCCGAGTTGGCCGAGAACGGCGCCGAAGGGTTGCGCAAGATGGAACAGCACGCCTACGACCTGGTGCTGCTGGACCTGATGATGCCCGATCTTTCGGGTATGGAAGTGATCGAGCAGGTGCGGCTGCGCGACCGCGAGACGCCCATCTTCATGATCACCGCCTACGGGTCCGTGGAAGCCGCCGTCAGCGCCTTGAAGCTGGGCGCGAACGACTACTTCTCCAAGCCGTGGGACAACGAGAAACTGATCATCGAGATCGGCCGCATGATCGCGGGGCGCCGGCTGGAGAGCGAAAATACCCAGCTCAAGCGCGCCCTGCAACAGCGGTACAGCTTCCCCAACATCATCGGCAAGAGCGAGCGGATGGTGCGGCTGCTGGACCTGGTGGGGCAGGTGGCCGAGGCGCGGTCCACCATCCTGATCACCGGGGAAACCGGCACGGGCAAGGAGCTGGTGGCCAAGGCGATCCACGCCAACTCGCCGCGCGCCAACCACGTCTTCGTAGCCGTGAACAGCGGCTCGCTGCCGCCCGACCTGCTGGAATCGACGCTCTTCGGACACGTGCGCGGCGCCTTCACCAGCGCGGTGCAGTCGAAGAAAGGCTACTTCGAGGTGGCCGACCACGGGACCATCTTCTTCGATGAAGTCGGCACCTTGGGGCCGGAGACGCAGATCAAGTTGCTGCGCGTCATCCAGGAGAAGGAATTCACGCCGCTGGGCTCGACCGATCCGATCAAGGTGGACGTGCGCATTCTGGCGGCCACCAACGCCGACCTGTACCAGCTCGTCAAGGAAGGCAGATTCCGCGAAGACCTGTATTACCGGCTGAACGTGATCAACATCGCCATGCCGCCGTTGCGCGAGCGCCGCGAAGACATCCCGCTGCTGGTGAGTCACTTCTTCACTTACTACTGCCGGCAAAACAACAAATTCCTTTCGCCGGCGGGCGACTCGACGCTGCATTTCCAGCCGGATGCGCTGCAGGTGCTGATGGAGCACAACTGGCCGGGCAATGTGCGCGAGCTGGAGAACGTGGTGGAGCGCGCGGTGGTGCTGGCCAACGACCCGGCCGTGCCGCTGGACGTTCTGCCCGATCCCCTGCTGCAAGCCAACGGCATCCGGCTGCACCGCAAGGACGGCGGTCCGCTGCCCCCGGACGCGTCGCTGTTCGAGATCGTCAACGATTTCGAGCGGCGGGTGATTCTGGAACGGCTGGAGCAATGCACCTGGAGCCAGACTGAGGCGGCCGAGAGCCTGCGCGTGCCGTTATCCACGCTGAATCAAAAGATCAAGAGGCTGGACATCAAGATTCGGCGCAAGGGCGACGAGGGGCGGTAGCCGCCGCCAGGCCCGAGCCGAACATCAGCGCTTCGGCGCCGGTTGCCGGGTCGGTATGCCGGCCCGCGTGGATGGCACGGGTTTCGATCTTCATCACTGCCCAGTGCACCGTTTCGGGTGAGGTCCCCTACGCTGCTGCGTGCATTCACCCACCTCGGAGTGGGCGATTGCAGGTTTTCACCGCGTATTATCTGCAACATAGCGTGAAAACGGGCTGGCAGCGGAATTGCTCGCTTCGGGGGCATGGCATACGTAATTACGGACACCTGTACCAAGGACGAGTTGTGCGTTCAAGCCTGCCCGGTGGATTGCATTCATCCCAAACAGGATGAAGGCGGATTTGCCGAAACCCCGCAGCTTTTCGTCAATCCCACCGATTGCATCGATTGCGGCGCATGCGTCCCGGTCTGCCCCACCAACTCGATTTACACGCTCGAAGAACTGCCCGCCGAGCTCGCCAAGTTCGCCGAGCTAAACGCTGCGCATTTCAATTAACCCGAAGGGCAGGCCTCCTGGCCTGTCCTTTAGTCTCCCCACCCCGCCGAAATCCGGACGAGCGACCGGGCTCACGATCTGGGCGTGAGACGAATCACGCACCGCCACGGTCATGGACCTAGCCCATCTTCCAGACACGCACCGCCTTAGGTGCCACACGTCGCATTTTTCAACTTGTAATCCTAGGTGGACAGGCGTATCATCTGACTTCGGGACCGAGCTTCGGGTTCGCATCAACCTGTCGTAGGGAGGCATTTGTGATCGGCGCAAATCGGCGTTGGCTCTTGGTGTGTCTGCTGGCGGTCGGGCCCTTGGCCGGGCTAATCCTGCATAGCGGCGCGGCGGCTGCCGCTCCCCAGTCGGAGCGTTCGCTCCTCTTGATCTCGCTCGACGGGCTTCGCCCCGATTATGTCCTGAAGGCCGACGAGCATGGCCTGAAGATTCCGAATCTGCGGCGCATCCTGCGGGAGGGCGCGCATGCTTCCGGCGTCCGGGGCGTGCTGCCCACGGTGACCTACGCCAGCCACACCACCATCGTCACCGGCGTCTGGCCGGTCAAGCACGACATCTATTCCAACCTGACGTTCGACCCGCTGGGCAAGAACATGGAAGGCTGGTATTGGTACGCCGAGGACATCGCCGTGCCGACCATCTGGGAGGCGGCCGCGAAAGCCGGCGTGCTGGTGGGCAGCGTGGGATGGCCGGTGAGTATCGGCGCGCCCGGGGTCCGCTATCTGATCCCCGAGTTTTGGCGGACGCAGAAAACCGAGGACGATTTCAAGCTGCTGCGGGCCGTGAGCACCCCCGGCCTGATGACCGAAATCGAAGCCAAAGCCGGTCCGTACGTCATCGACCCGGACATCGCCATTCCGGGAGACGTGGCGCGCACCAAGTACGCTTGCGCCATCCTGCGGGACAAGCGTACGCGGCTGACCACCGTCCATCTGATCTCTCTCGACCACATCGAGCATGCCACCGGCCCGTTCAGTCCCGAGGCCAACGCGGCCCTGGAAGAACTGGATGCCCGCGTGGGCGAGTTGGAAGCGGCGGCTCGCGCCAGTTTTCCGGGCGTGGTTACGTGCATCGTTTCCGACCACGGTTTTGCGCTCACCGATCACAGCCTCAACCTGATGGCGGCGTTCGTCGAAGAGGGCCTGGTGAAGGTGGAAGAAGCCAGCGGCACGAACGCCAGGCGCCGCGTGGTGGATTGGAAAGCCTTCCCCAAAGTGGATGGCGGATCGGCGGCAATCCTGCTGAAGGATCCCAACGACGAAGCTACCCGCGCCCAGGTGGAGCGGCTGCTGCACCGCCTGGCTTCCAACCCGGCCAACGGAATCGCCCAAGTGCTGGACCGGAAAGAGATCGCCTCATATGGCGGCCGGCCGGATGCCGCTTTCTGGGTGGACATGCAGACCAATTTCTCGGTGATTAACGCGGAAGGGCCTCTGGTGCGAACCAAGAAGGCCGGGGGCACGCATGGATTTTTGCCGTCCAACCCCGAACTGCTGGCGGCGTTTTTTATTGCGGGACCCGGCGTCCGGCAGGGTCTCGATTTGGGGCAGATCGACATGCGGAGCATCGCTCCGACGGCCGCCGGGTACTTGGGCGCTAGTCTGCCATCCGCGGATCTGAAGGCACTGCCGGTATTCGCCGGCGCGAAGTAGGTGACGGAATTACGGAAGCTGCGGCCTTTGGTGGGGCAGGTTGCCATCCTGCCCCGCAAGGCGCCACGGAATGCGTGACTGTTTGAGTCTTAGAGGAGTCTCCATGCAAAGCATACGGTTTTCCGGAATCCTGGCGTTTGCCGCGGTTGCGGCATTCGCTCAAAGTCAATTGGGAACGGGCGCGATCTCCGGTGTTGTCCGGGATCCGTCGGGAGGCGCCATTGGCGGCGCCAAAATCGTCATCACGAACGCGGGGACCGGCTTGGAACGGCAGATCGATTCCAACGCCGCCGGACAGTTCATGGCCCCGGTCCTGCCGCCGGGCATGTACAAAGTGCAGGTCAGTAAAGAGGGTTTCGCCCCGATGGAAACCAGCGGTGTCGAGGTCACCGTCGGCGGCACCGCAACCCTCACCGCGACGCTCAAGCTCGGTACTGTCGGCGAGAGCGTGACCGTAACCGCGGAGAGCGGCGCCATCGACGTCGGACAGACCGACGTATCCAGCCTTGTGGACCGCAATCAGATCGACAACCTGCCGATCAACGGCCGGCGGTACTACGATTTCACGCTGCTTTCGCCTGGCGTGACCCGCGACGGCGTGTTGGGCTTATTGAGCTTCCGTGGCACGTCGGGCAACTTCGACAACTACATGGTCGAGGGCAACGACGACAACCAGGCGTACTTCTCCGAAAACCGCGGACGGTACCGCACGCCCAGCACCGTAAGCGCCAACTCGGTGCAGGAATTCCAGGTGGGGCAGGGCGCTTACTCGGCGGAGTTTGGGCGCGCCACCGGCGGCAGCGTCAACATGGTGCTGCGGTCGGGTGGAAATCAGCTCCACGGCGATGGCTTCTACTACTATCGCGACCAGAATTTCGCCGCCCGCGACCCGCTTGCTACCCTCAAGCCGCCGGAGCGGCGCCAGCAGGTGGGCGGCTCGATCTCCGGCCCGATCCGCAAAAACAAGCTGTTCTACTTCATCAATTACGACCAGCAGATTCGCAACTTTCCGCTGGTGATCGAGGATCTCACCGGCGCGCTCACCTCCGGCAAGCCCACGCTTCCGGCCAATCCCACGGCGGCGCAGCAAGCCACGTACAACTCGCAACTGGCCGCGTTCAATGCCGGCGCCGCGTATGTCCTTTCCCAATTCCCCGGCGGCGCTCTTGGCGGCATGCAATCGCGCACCATGGGTAATAACATAGTGCTGGCAAAATTCGAGTACCTGTTGAACAGCTCGAACACCCTCTCGGCTTTCGCCAACTACATGCGGTCGAGCGGCCAGCGCGCCATCCAGACGCCCATCGTGCTGGGAAACGTGGGGCGCAACGGCACCGACAACGTTCGCATCCACTCCTACAACGCGCGCCTCACTTCCACTTTCGGGCCGAACCGGGTCAATGAGCTGCGTTTCCAATGGAGCCGCGACTTCGAATCCGAAATCGCCGACGTGCCGCCGCCCGAGGTCTACGCCAACGGCAGCGGCAACTTCTCCTTCGGACGCGCCACCTTCCTGCAGCGCTATGCCTTGCCCGACGAGCACCGTATCCAGTTCGTCGATAACTTCTCCTACATAAAGGGCCGGCACGCCTTCAAGTTCGGCGGCGAAATCAACCGCGTCAGCGATTTCATCAATAACCCCACCCAGTTCGGGGGCGAATACATTTATTCCACCACCGAGGGGCTGGGCTACGACCTCATCAATCCCGGCGCCAAGAGCTACTCCAGTTTCACTCAGGACTTCGGCATAGCGGAGTACACCTACGACACCATCGACGCCGCGGCCTTTGCGCAGGACCAGTGGAAGCCCTGGTCGCGCATGACCATCAACTACGGCATCCGCTGGGACAAGGAATCCATGCCTACGCCCTTCGCCCCGAATCCCGCCATTCCGACCTCGCTGAAATTCCCCACCGACTGGCACAGCTTCGGACCGCGCGCCGGCGTGGCCTGGGACATCTTCGGCAAAGGCCATACCGTGCTGCGTGGCGGCTACGGCATTTACTACGGCCGCATCCCCAACGGCATCATCGCCTACGCCTTGCAGAATACCGGGCTGACCGATCCTACCAAGGCGCTGGTCTCTCTCACGATGCAACCGACCGATGTCAGCGCCCCGGTGTATCCCAACATTCTGCCGGGGGTGCCTACCGGGGAAACGCTAAGCGGCACCGTCACCCGCCTCTCCAGCGACTTTGCCCGGCCGCGCGTTCAGGATCTCACCATCGGCGTGCAGCAGGCGTTGCCCCTCGGAATGGTACTCACCGCCAGTTATGCCCGAACTTACGGCGACCATCTCGAAATCGTAGTAGATACGAATCTACCCCAGCCGAGCTTTACACGCACCTATCAACTGCCGAATGGCAGCACGTTCCAGGTTCCTTTCTGCGCCGGCGTAATTAAGAACGCGGCAGGCGCGACCGTGAGCGTGAACCTCTCGCGGCCCGATCCCACCCAAGGGGCCATCAGTACGAATACCGCCCAGGGAAAGAGCTGGTACAACGGTCTGCTGGTCGACTTACGGCGCAGGTTCTCCAAGGGCGTCCAGATCAACGGTTCTTTCACCTGGTCCAAGGCGGAGAACATGGCGGGCAACGGCAGCGGCACGGGCGCGGCGGCCGAAACCGCGTTCAACGGCGGCACTCCCGCCGACGTATTCAATTTCACCAGCGACCGCGGCATCAGCCCGCTCAATCAGCCTTTCCGCGGGGTCTTCGGCGTGGTGTGGGAGCCCCTGTGGCGCCCGTTGCACGGCTTCCTGTTCAGCGCCATCGAGACCGCCGAATCGGGCCGGCCGGTATCGGCCTTCATCAGCATCGGTTCGATTCCGTTCGTGGCGAACGGCCTCGAATACAACGGGTTCGGCGGCATCCGCGGCCAGGGTACCGGCGGCGACGCCAACCTGCTTCCCACCATTCCCCGTAACAGCATAACCGGGGACGCCAATTACAAGCTGGACCTCCGCGTGTCCCGCGATGTGCGTGTTACCGAGCGCCTGCGGATCGCCGTGGCCGCCGAGGGATTCAACGTGTTTAACCACTCCAATTACAACGGGTTCAACGACACCATGTACACGGCTACGGCCACCACTAGCACCACGCCGTTGGCTTCCCCGATCCTGCTGACCGCGTCCAGCAGCTTTTTCGCGCCCAACTCCGACACCGAGCCGCCGGACGGAACCAATGCGCGCCGGTTACAACTGGTGCTCCGCTTCCGATTCTGAAGCTAGCGGACATCCAGTCCCGTGGGGCCGGCCACGTAGCCGGCCCGCGCGCGGACGACCCGATTCTGACGGTAAGATATAGTAGGACGATGATAGCCACGGCTCCCCCACAATCCGACAGCGCGATGGCGAACTCCAAAACCGAACGAGTGGAGCCGGGATGTGTCCAGTTGGACTCCGCGGTGATCCAGCGCGGCAGCCCAATCCCCTTTTACTTTCAATTGGCCACTTACCTGGAAGAGAAGATCTCTTCGAAACAGTGGGCGCCCGGTCAAATATTACCGAGCGAAGAGGAATTCTGCCGTAAGCTGGGGGTGAGCCGCACCGTGGTGCGCCAGGCCATGGCCAGCCTGGAGTCCAAGAATCTTCTCGTCAAACACGATGGCAAGCGCAGCACGGTGGCGTTTCCCAAGTTCGAAGTGGGATTGATGCAATCGCTGTGCGGCTTCCACGAAGACGCCGTGGCCAGCGGCCAAAGGCCGGCGGCCAAGGTGCTGGGCCTGGCGGTCAAGGGCGCCCACGCCGAAGTGGCCGAGGCGCTGGGACTCCCGGAGGGCGAGCCCGTGATCGTGTTGAACCGGCTGCGCTATCTGGACGGCGAGACGGAAGGCGTGGAGGTCACGTATTTGCCCGAGGCTCTGTGTCCCGGGTTGGTGGACGAAGACTTCTCCCAGCATTCGTTGTACGAGTTGTTGGAACGAAAGTGCCACCTGGAAATGGCGTCGGGGTACCGCACCATTGAAGCCATCACCGCCGAGCACAGCTATGCCGAGCTGCTGGGCGTGAGGACCGGAAGTCCGCTGTTGCTCCTGAAAGGCGTCGGGTTCCTGGCGGACGGCCGGCGATTCGAGTACTTTGTGGCGCGCCACCGCGGCGACAGAAGCAAGTTCCGGGTCCGGGTGGTGCGCGAGACTCGCGCGCCGTCGCCGGGCGGCGGAACATAACCAGGCTCAAAGGAGACGCGATGGGCCCTGTACAGGCGGAACTCGACGCCGCGACCGACCGGCGATACCGGTATTGGCAGACGCGCATCCTGATCTCCACCATCATCGGCTACGCGCTCTACTACTTCGTCCGCAAGAACCTGAGCGTGGCCATGCCCGCCATGGAACAGGCGCTGCACCTGAGCAAGAGCCAGCTTGGCCTGTTCCTCACCCTGCACGGCCTGCTCTACGGCGTCTCCAAGTTCCTCAATGGATTCGTGGGCGACCGCATGAACGCGCGCTGGATGATGGCCGGGGGGCTGGCCGTGTGCGGCGTTCTCAACCTGGGATTTGGCATGAGTTCCACGGCCTGGTCCCTGGGTTTGCTGTGGATGCTCAACGGATGGTTCCAGGGAGTCGGTTTCCCGCCGTGCGCGCGCCTGCTGACGCACTGGTTTTCGCCCAGGGTCCTGCCCATGAAGATGTCCATCTGGAGCAGTTCCCATTCCCTGGGCGCCGGGCTGGTGGTGGTGCTGTGCGGCTACCTGGTGGTCTATGGATGGCGCTTGTGCTTTTACGTCCCCGCCGCCATCGCGCTGACCGGCGCGCTTCTGCTGGCCCTCTTCTTGCGCGACACTCCGGAATCGATGGGCCTTCCGCCGATCGAGAGCCGCGACGAGCACGCCCGCCCGCCCACCGGCGGTTTCGGCCGCCTGGTGTTTGGGAACCGCTATATCTGGCTGGTCGCCCTGGGCAACCTGTTCGTATACACCGTGCGCTACGGAATCCTCGATTGGGGACCGACCTTTCTCAAACAGGCGCGCCACATCGACCTGACCAGCGCCAGTTGGATGGTGGCCGCCTTCGAGGGATCCGGCATCCTCGGCATGCTCTCCAGCGGCTGGCTCACGGGCCGCTTCTTCGGCGGGCGCGCCACGCGCGTTTGTCCCGTGTACATGGCCGGATGCGTGGGCGCGCTGGTGATGTTCTGGGCGCTTCCCCACGCCGGTTTCGCGGTCAGCGTGACGCTGCTCTGCCTGGCCGGATTTTTCACTTACGGTCCGCAGACGCTGGTGGGCATCGCCGCCGCGAACCTGGCGACCAAGCGGGCCGCCGCTTCGGCGGTGGGCCTGACGGGCTTTTTCGGATACCTGAGCACCGCGATTTCGGGTGTGGGCGTGGGTTGGCTGGTGGAGCGATACGGCTGGGACGCCGGCTTCCTTATGTTCATCGCCGCCGCGGTCGTCGGGATGCTGCTGTTCATGCTCTGCTGGCCGGCGCGCGCCGACGGGTACGAGCGGTCGTAGATACACACAACCATGAAGCTGTCACAGCGACTCGATCCGATCCATCCCGGAGAGATTCTCCTGGAAGACTTCATGAAACCGCTGGGGATCGGCATCAACCGGTTGGCTCGCGATCTGGACGTTCCGCCCAACCGCACCGGCGCCGTCGGGAATGGCGCTCGTTCCATCACCGCCGATACGGCATTGAGGCTGGGAACCTACTTCCGGGTCTCGCCGGAGACTTGGTTAGGGCTGCAGATCGACTACGACCTTCGCCTCATCCGTCAGCGCGACGGGGATCGGATCGTCCGCAGCGTTCGCACGCGGCCGGCCGCCTAATCGGCGTTCGCTTCCGCTCCGCGAAGTTTCACCGATCGCTAATTCGTACGACCAGGCTCTTTCCCAGCGCCCGCGCCGCGCGCGCCATGGTGACCAGCGAGACCGATACATTCTGCGGGTCCAGCAAGCGATCCAGTTGCGACCGGCTGGTCTGAAGCTCGCGCGCCATGGCCTGTTTGGTCATATTCTGCTTTTGCATTTCCCGCGAGAGTTTCCATGCCAACACGCGTTTGATAGCGACCGCTTCCACTTCCTCCCGAATGCCTTCCTCTTCCAGAAAACTATCGAAGCTCGATCCGCTATGGTCGAAAGCGATCTTCTTGCCGCTCTCCTTCTTTCGCGTTCTTCCGCCCATGATCGGAGTGTACCGCGGATGGTACAGCCACCGGTGCGAATACCGAAGCGAGTGCAACGGGGGTGCCGTGAAGATTGAACTCGACATCCCGATCCCCGACGGGATTCTCGACGAAGAGACCAAGGATCGCCTTCGCCACGACGCTCTTGAGGCCGCGGTTCTCCGGCTTTTTGACGAGCGCCGCATTTCCTCGGCCGATGCCGCGAACGATCTCGGCTTGAGCCGGATTCAGTTCATCGAGCTGACGCAACGCCGCGGCGTTCCCCATCACGACTATACCGCCGAGGATCTGGCCGCCGACCTCGCCGACCTGGACAAGAGCGGGACGCGGTTGCCGCCGGCCGGTTTTGCGCGGTGATCGTTGTCTCCAATAGCGGCCCGCCGATTTACCTTGCGGCGCTTTCCGATTTTGATTTGTTGCCGGCGCTGTTTGGTGAGGTACTAATCCCGCCCGCGGTGTGGACGGAGATCGTGGATCAAGGCGGCGGATTCCCAGTTCAAGACGCTACCCGTCATGCGCTCGCTCAGAACTGGCTGCGTGTGACTCCGTTGCGGCGGTCCGCTGCGCCGATCCATTTATCTGGCCAAAGCCTGCATTTGGGTGAGACCGAGGTGATTCGGCTGGGAGAGGAATTGGCCGCCGATGTCCTGTTGATCGACGACCGCCTTGCCGTGCTTCAGGCTCGAGGTCAGGGGTTTCGAGTGGTTCCGACTGTCGCCATCTACATCGAGGCCAAGAGGAAAGGAATGATCCGGAGCGTCGGCGAGAAGGTGGATTACTTGCGTGCCGCCGGATTCCGCTTGACCGAACGAGACTACCGGGCCGTATTGGGCGCGGCGGGAGAAGGCTGAGACCGAGTCGGGTTCACCTGGCCCGCGCGCCCCGGGGCAGACCGCGGCGATCCGGCCCAGACCACGCAACCGCTTCGACCTCCTCCCGAATGCCCTGCTCTTCGAGAAGACCGTCCGTACTCGATAGATTGTTCAGCCACCGGTACAAATCTGGGCTCCAATACACATGACTCGCCCCGGTCCACTTACGTGATGAAAAGGTGTACTCTTGTACCGATGAAGTTCACCGAGATTATCGGCCGCCTCAACGGGATCAGTTGCCCCGTATTCGGGGTCTCTTGGACACCAGCCGCGCCCGACGTACAGGTGGCACGGCGGATTATCAGGTTTCTGGAAGATCGCCGGGTGCTTTACAACGATTTTGCGTGGGAAGTGCCGGATCAGTGCATCCAATCGGCCTTGGAGATTCGCAAGTTCCTAACGGCAGAGCTGGGCAGCCTCAAGGGCGGTAGCGAATTGGCTGCACCGATGAGGTCTATGCGTGCGGCTTGCCGAAAATTCCTGAACGACATGCACTGCGGGTCTGGGATGTTGACCAGACCACGGTTCGGCAATCACTACGACTTCTTCACCGCTCTTGGAGAATTGCGCTCCTCGTTTGGCCTGAGCATTGCTTCATTGGCAGTCCAATATGGAATTGATGTAGAGGACGAACTTGCGACTGTGCTGCCCGCTGAGGACGTGGACTAGCGGGCTGGGTGCGTCAGACAAATAGGCTGGGCCGAAACACAGGGCTGATGCCGCGGTCTTGTTCCCGCGGCACAGTTTTGCCGCCCATCCCCCGATCTCGCTGGCCGGCGAACGCGGCGTAGTTGCCACGGAATTTCCGTACCGGCCCGTCCCCAATTTGCAGTATTGGTTCGCGGATGTGGCCTACATTCCTAGGGCCGACCGGGACGCGCTTCCACCCAACGAGTACCCGATTTACGCACCGCCGCTGATCGTCGAAGTCCTGTCGCCCTCGAATACCACGGCCAAGGTCGACCGGCAACGCGTCGTCGCCATGTCGGCGGGGACCGAAGAGCTCTGGGGGGTCGACGCCGACAGGCAGACCGTCCAGGTCACGGACCTCCGCGGCACCACGATCCATGCCGCGGGAGACGCGGTTTCGCCGGCGGTCTTCGAGGGCAGCCAGATACCCGTCGAACAAATCTCCGCGCAGTTGCTACCGTAAGTGCTGGCCCGCGAATATCAGAAATGTCGGCCAATTCGGCCCATCGGTATGCCCTCCGGCATGTTGCCGGAACCCGACGTCACCGTCGATCAGCGCGGTCTCGATGGGCGGGAATTCGCTGGTCCCCATGTCCTTTTTGCCAAGCAGCTTGTAGACCGGGCCAGCGGCCGCGGCGGCCATGAACATGCCTTTGGCGTCCGCCCACCCGTCGCCATTGGTCGCGCCTCCGCCGATGAAGACCGGACGCGGGGCGCACATGGCGATCAGCTCGTGAGAGTCCACCGGCAGGTCGCCCCAGTTGAGCGGGCCGGCGTACTTCAGGAAGTTCCCGGCCATCCAGTGATACTCACCGGCGCCGGCGACATTCTCCACCACCTCGCCCCAATTGCGGCGATGCAACTTGGCCCCGCCTTCGCCCGACGAACTGACGTACGCCGTCCAGAACCGCTGGTCGTAAGCCATGGCGACCAGGGCGGCCTTGCCCCATCGCGAATGGCCTTCCAGCGCGACATGCTTGGCGTCCACGGCCTTGTCGGTCTCGAAATAGTCCAGCCCGCGGCTGGCGCCCCATGCCCACGCGCGCAGCACGCCCCAATCCTCCAGCTTGCGCGGCTCCCCTTTGTTGCACAGGCCGATGATCCCTTGCGTCAGCCCCGCGCCAGTGTCAGCCTGGATGCTGCCGGTGTTGAGCACCGCGTAGCCCCAGCCCTGCGCCAGCACCTGCTGTTGCCACGTCGGTCCGGTGGGACCTCGCCCCGCGCCGAATCCGGCGAATCCCACGAATCCGCCGAAACCGAATTGCATGACTACCGGGACCGGCCCCTTGGCCTTGGCGGGTGTGCTCAAGGTCAGCCCGATGTCCACCTTGATGTCCGGGTACGACGAGTTGTCCACGTGTCCCACCAGCGTTCTGGTGAGGATCGCGACGTCGCCGTCCATGCCCTCGGTGGAAGAGGTCACTTCCCACTTCACCTTGGGCGTGTTCTTGGGCACGCGGCCATAAATCTCGCGATCGAAATCCTCCACGATCTCCGGCCGCCGCCGCGCCCACCAGTCCTCGGCGGTGGTCACTTTCTTGCCGTTCTTCAATGTCAGAGGATCGGGCAGCACCGGAAACGGGTTGGCTTTGGATTCGTCGTAGTTGGCGTAGTACGGCGAGTCTTTGTTGCTGCCGTCCCGGCCGCGGCGGATCTCGGTCATGTGCAGTAGACCCATCAACCGCTGATGATCTTCCTGCGCCGCTTGCTGCGCCGCCTTGCGCGCCGCGATCTGCGCCTCGGACATCGCGCGGCCACCCGGCGGCGGCTGTTGCGGCGCCGGTTGCGGCGCCTGGTACGCCAGCATCGCCAGCGGCACTGCGGCCAGCGGCCAAAGAATCGAACGTGGATTGAACACCGATTTCCTCCCGCGGCCCCTCGATAGGGCCGAATTGTTTGACCTCTGAACAAAGCTATCACACGGCGGAAACCGTGGAGCAAGTTGCATAATGGAATTTGCATGCCCGACGATCGCGCGATCGCCATCAGCGCCACTTTCACCGCCGAGGCCATTCAGCCCGGCTTGGCTTTTTGGGCCGCGGAACTCGGCCTCAATCACGAAATCCGTTTCGCCGGATACGGACAGATCTTCCAGGAGCTCCTCGACCCCGCGAGCCTCTTCGCCCAGAACCGCGGCGGCTTCAACGTCGCCCTGGTGCGCTTCGAGGACTGGCGCGAAGCCGGTGTCGAGGATTCCGTGGCGCGCTTCACCGAAGCCGTCCGTTCGGCCGCGGCGGCGTTTCCATCGCCGCTGATTGTGGTGGTCTGCCCGCCGGCGCCCGCTTGCAAGTCCGCCTTCGCGGCGCTCGAAGGCACGCTGTCGGCCGGCATCGCCGACCTTCCGGGGGTTCACGTCATCCCGTCCGAGGACGTCCACACGCGCTACCCCGTCGCCGAGGTCCACGATCCGCTGGGCGCCGGGATCGGCCACCTGCCCTATACGCCGGTCTTCTTCGCGGCCCTGGCCACCGCCGTGGCGCGGCGCATCCACGCCGTCTCGACCCCGCCGCGCAAGGTCATCGTGCTGGATTGCGACGACACGCTGTGGAAGGGCATCTGCGGCGAGGACGGCCCCCAGGGCATCGCCGTCGATCCCCCGCGCCGCGCGCTGCAGCAGTTCATGGCCGAGCGGCGCCGCGCCGGCTACCTGCTGGCGCTGTGCAGCAAGAACAACGAGGACGACGTGTTGGAAGCCTTCCGCGCGCTGCCCGGCATGCCGGTGGGAATCGGCGATTTCGCGGCGCGCCGCATCAACTGGGACGCCAAGAGCGCCAACCTCGCGTCGCTGGCCAATGAGCTCTCGCTCGGCCTCGACAGCTTCATCCTGGTCGACGACAATCCCAAGGAGTGTACCGAGGTCCAGGCAGCCCTGCCTGAAGTGTTGGCGCTGCCGCTTCCCGCCGATCCGGCCGAGATCCCCGCGCTGCTCGCTCACGTGTGGGCCTTCGACCGCGCGCGGGTCACCGAAGAGGACCGGCGCCGTCCCGAGCTGTATGCGCAGCGCGCCGAGCGGGTCCGCGCGGAACAGAGCGCCGCCAGCCTGGAGGAATTTCTGGCGTCGCTCGATCCGCGCATTGCGATCGCCCCCATGCTACCCGCCGACTTGCCGCGGGTGGCCCAGCTCACCGCCCGCACCAGCCAGATGAACACCACCTGCGTGCGGCGCTCCGAGGCCGAAATCCGCTCCCTGTGCGAGACCGGTGGCTGGGAGTGCCTCGCGGTGAGCGTTCGCGACCGCTTCGGCGATTACGGTCTGACCGGCGTCGCGATGTTCCGCGTCACGGGCGAGGATCTCTTCGTGGACACGTTCCTGCTGAGCTGCCGCGCGCTGGGCCGGGGAGTGGAGCACCGCATGGTGGCGCGTCTGGGCGAGATCGCGCGGGAACGGCAACTGGCGGCGGTGCGGATTCGGTTCGCCGCCGGCCCGCGGAACCAGCCGGCGTGGCTGTTCCTCAAGTCGCTGGCCTCGCCCGATTCGCACGGCGCATTTCAACTCTCCGCGGACGCCGCCGCCGCGCTGCGGTACCGTCCCGGACAGGGGCGCGTGGCCGCGCCGCAACCGCCCCGGGAGCGCTCGCTCGCGGCCGCTGGCGTGGACTATCTGAAAATCGCCACCAGCCTGCGCGATCCCGAGGCGGTATTGGCGCGCATCCGCCTTGCCGCCCCGCCGTCCGCCGCCGTGCCGCGGACATTCGACCCGCCGCGCACGCCCGTCGAACGGGAACTGGCCGGGTTGTGGGCCGGACTGCTCAACCTCCCCGCAGTGGGCATCCACGAGAACTTTTTCGACATCGGCGGACACTCGCTTCTGGCCGTGCAATTGCTCTCGCGCGTGCGGCAGGCGCTGGGCGTGGAACTGTCACTGGAAGTGGTCTATAGCGGCGAGTTCACGGTGGCGGAACTGGCGAAGGCGGTCGAGTTGAAGGAGATCGAACAGGCCGGCGGAAACTATCAGGAGCTGCTGCGGGAGCTGGAAGGACTCAGCGACGAACAGGTCCGCGCGTTACTCGCGGAAGAAGGCGGCTAGGCCGTGCGCATTCTTCTGGCCGCCAACGCCTCCTATGCTCCGCCGCGTGGCGGCGCGACGCGCAGCAACCTGATCTGGTTGAACCAGTTTGCGCGCGCGGGCCACCAGTGCCACGTGATCGCGGGAGCATCCAAGGAGGGCGCCGAGCTGCCCTTGCACCGCTCCATCACGGTTTCCGCCATCGCCCAGCCCGCCGCGCGCGTGGAAGCCCTGCGCCGCGCCGCGCGCGAGTTCGCGCCCGATTGGGTGCTGATCTCATCCGAGGACCTGGGCCACGCCCTGCTGCGCGAGGCCCGCCACAGCGCCCCCGGACGCGTGGTCTACCTGGCGCACACGCCCCAGTTCTTCCCCTTCGGCCGCGAGAGCTGGAATCCCGACCGGCACGCCGCCCAAGCCGCCGTTGAGGCGGCGGGCGTGGTCACCATCGGCGCGCACATGGCCGGTTACGTCTCCGCCGAACTGGGCCGCGCCGCCGCGGTCATCCATCCGCCCATCTACGGCAAAGGGCCGTTTCCGGCGTGCGCCGATTTCGACCGCGGCCTGGTCACCATGTTCAATCCGTGCGCGGTGAAAGGCATTTCCCTCTTCGCCGCGGCCGCGCGGCGATTGCCCCACTGCGCCTTCGCGGCCGTTCCCGGATGGGGCACCACCGCCGAAGACCGGCGCACGCTCGATCCGCTGCCCAATGTGCGCTTATTGCCCAATGCACGCGAGATCGACGATATTCTTTCGCGGACCCGCGTGCTGCTCGTGCCCTCGCTGTGGCACGAAGGCTACGGGCTGATCGTGACGGAGGCCATGCTGCGCGGGATTCCGGTGGTCGCGAGCGATGCCGGCGGCTTGCCGGAAGCCAAGCGCGGCACCGGCTACGTCATCCCCGTCAAAACCATCGAGCGCTACCAGCCGGTTTTCGACGAGTTGCGCATGCCGCGGCCGGTTCTGCCTTCGAACGACGTGGCGCCGTGGGTGGAGGCGCTGGCGGAGCTGACCCGAGACCGGAGCGCATGGGAGCGCGAATCGGCGGCCTCGCGCGAAGCCGCCGCGGCGTTCGTCGCGGGACTCGACGCCGGCGATATGGAGGCCTGGCTGCAAGCGTTGCACCCGGTTTCCGAGGCGCGCGGAGAAGCCGCCACCATCGAATCGCTGACCCCGGAGAAACGCGATCTGCTCCTGCGCCGCCTGCGTCGTCGTAAGATGTGTACCTGAACGGCCGCCGGCCGGAGCCGGTAAGCTGAATTTGTGGCGCACGCACGCGTGGGAACGCCACGGCGCGGCGGAAGTGGAAACGGAATGCGCATCCTGCTGGCCCAGAATTCGCTGTACTATCCGGCTTACGGAGGCGGCGACAAATCCAACCGGCTGTTGATCGAAGCTTTGGCCGCGCGCGGGCATGCGTGCCGCGTGGTGGCGCGGGTTGCCGTATTCGGGGCGCGGGAGCACCAACACTACCTGGCGGAGTTGGCGGCGCGGAGCGTGGCGGCCGTGGTTTCCGAGCCCGGCGTGGTGGCCTTCGAACGCGCTGGCGTGCGCGCACACGTGGCGACGGGCGGCAATCCGCGGGCGCACCTGGCCGCCCAGGCGGCGGCGTTCCAGCCCGACATCATCCTGGTCTCCACCGACGATCCGGCGCAACTGCTGCTGGAGGCCGCGCTGGGCGAGCCGCGCGCCCGCGTGGTCTACCTGGCCCGCGCCACGCTGGCGCTCCCGTTCGGTCCGGATTGTGCCTTTCCCAGCGAAGCCAAGACCGGACGCCTGCGGGCCGCCGACGCGGTGGTGGGCGTAAGCCAGTACGTGGCCGGCTACATCCGGCGGCACTCCGGAATCGACGCGGTCCACGTGCCCATCTCGCTCCTGGAGCCGGCGTTGGAGCGCGGCGATGCGGCCAACCGGCCGCAGTTGGCCCGCCTGGGACGATTCGCAAACGAATTCGTGACGATGGTGAATCCCTGCGCGGTGAAAGGAATCTCCATCTTCCTGGCGCTGGCCGACGCCTTCCCGGAGCTGGCCTTCGCCGCGGTTCCCACCTGGGGCACCAACCAGCGGGACCGCGTGGCCATGCGCGCAAGGCGCAACGTCACCGTGCTGCGGCCCGCCGACGATATCGACGGGTTGCTGGAATGGACGCGCGTGCTGCTGGCGCCCTCGCTGTGGGCCGAGGCGCGGTCGCGCATCGTGGTGGAAGCCATGCTGCGCGGCGTGCCGGTCGCGGCCGCCAACGTGGGCGGAATCCCGGAAGCCAAGATGGGCGTGCCGTACCTCTTGCCGGTGAATCCCATCGTCCGCTACCAGCCCAAGCTGGACGAACAGATGGTGCCGGAGGCCGAGGTGCCGCCGCAGGACATCGGGCCGTGGCGCGACGCGCTGGCCAAGCTGGTGACGGATCGCGCGCACTATGAGGACATCGCCGCGCGTTCCCGCCATGCGGCCATGCAGTACGCCGCGGGGCTCAGCGTGGCACCGTTCGAGAGCCTGCTGCTCGAGGTGTCGGGGAGACCGCTGCGCCGCGCCGCCGCGGCCGAAGCCGGCCCGCGCGCCGCCACCGTCGTCGCGCCAGACCATCTTTCTCCCGAAAAGCGGCGTCTGCTGGCGCTGCGTCTGCGCCAGGGCGCGCCGGCCGCCGCCTGGTTTCCGGGAGCGGAAGCGGCTGAAGGGTCTCGTCTGTTCTGCCTGCCGCACGCCGGCGCGGGAGCCGCGGCGTACGCGGGGTGGAAGCTCGGGTGCGGCGGCGCGGTGTGCGCCGTGCGGCTGCCGGGGCGCGAAACGCGCATCGCGGAGGCCCCCTTCGAACGCATGCAGCCCCTGGTGAACGCCCTGGCGGGCGCCATCGCGCCGTACCTCGACCGGCCGTTCGCCTTTTTCGGACACAGCGTGGGCGCGGTGGTGGCCTTCGAGCTGGCGCGCGAGCTGCGCCGCCGCGGCCTGCCAGTTCCGCGCCTGCTGATCGCGTCGGGCGCGCGTGCGCCGCAGTACCGCCGCGGGCACGTCCCACCGCCCGATCCAACCGACCAGGAACTGCTGTCCGCGTTGCGGCAGGCCGACGGTGCGCACGCGGAATGGTTGGACGTGCCCGCCGTGGTCCACGCCATCCTGCCGGCGCTGCGGGCGGACACCTCACTCCACCGGCACTATATTTACGAAGAGGACGATCCGTTGGACTGCCCCATCCGCGTCTACGGCGGCGCCAGCGATCCGCACGTGAACGACGAACATTTGCGAAACTGGGGATTGCAAACGAAACAGCCGCTCAAGCTGCGCCAGTTTCCGGGAGGCCACTTCTACCTGAAGCCCGCATCCCCCGAGTTTCTCGCAGCCCTGGACGACGACCTGAGGTTGGCGTGGTCCTGACGGGCGGCGGACGAAACCGCCTGCTCCACACTGGCATGTCGGGTGCCAGATCTTGTGGGGCAGGCGGTCTCGCCCACCGGCCGCGGCGCGACGCGGCGAGGTTACCATGGTGAACCCCGGGGAGCTCCACGTCTGGCGCATCGACCTCGACACCGTGCCGGAGGAGTGGTTGCCTCCGCCCGAGCCGGCCGAAACCGAACGGTCCGCGCGTTTCGCAACCGCGGAGATGGGCCGACGGTATCTGCGCTCGCACGGCGCGTTGCGCGCCATCTTACGAGGCGAACTGGGGTACGACCCGCGCATCGCCGCGACGGAAAGCGGAAAGCCCTGGTTGCCGGATACCCCGCGATGGCGCTTCAACCTGTCGCACTCGCGCGGAACGGCTCTGGTGGCCGTCGCCGTGGACGTGGAAGTGGGAGTGGATGTGGAGTGGAGCCGCGCCCACCGCGACTGGGAAGCGATCGTCGAGCGATTCTTCCCGCCGAGCGAAGCCGCGGCTTTTTTGGCGGGGCCGGAAGACGCCCGGGAGAGCGAGTTTTTCCGCCGCTGGACGCGCCTGGAAGCCATGTGGAAGGCGCTGGGCGTGGGGCTGCGCGGCGCGGGCAGCGAGTTGGAAGGCCGGTGGACAGTGGAGGAATTGGACCTCGGCGAAGGCCTCGCCGCCGCGGTGGCCGCGCCCGCGGAGGGACTGCGGGTGGTAATGCACGCTTTCGGAGATGACATAGGAAGATAAGTGAAGTCAACTTCAAGGCAGCACCCGGGACCGTCGGTCTCATCTGTTCGCCATAATGTGAAAGTAATTTCGTAAATGCTTGTAGTCCTTGAGTTCTCCTGGCACCTTGATTTTTGGGGCCTGTACACTCCTGGTCTTTTGCATAAAGTCAAACGTGACAGCTAGCCCAACTTCCGCGCTTTTCCGAAAGTCGCGTTGACACAAAAAGACTTATGCATTTTTGAGTCACTATTTCCCCGATCTCAAATCGGCGCCCAAGTTCTGCGCG
>Ga0326728_10003902_pt1 | contig 45164 bp, 35 predicted proteins | sample MB3enrmetagenome_FD_207602 | JGI IMG/M metagenome (GOLD analysis project Ga0326728, IMG submission 207602) | Lab enriched peat soil microbial communities from McLean, Ithaca, NY, United States - MB31MN | ecosystem: Environmental > Terrestrial > Soil > Wetlands > Peat | place: USA: New York...
CGGCGGGCGACGCTGTTTGCGGCGCCGGCAACCCCATCACTTGCGCCAGGCACTCCTCGCAATACAACACATCGCGCACCGGCCGCACGCACACCGCGCACATCGGCTTGCCGCAATTCCGGCAATACCCTGAAGCATCCACTTCCGGATGCACGGCACATTTCATCGAAAGCTCCTCTCAAACAGCACGGGACACTCTGCCGCCAGCAGTTCCACCCGGCGGGCCAGCTCATCCGCGCGATTCTGCTGCCGCGGTTGTGCCGGTTTCTGATCGTTCGTCTGCCCGGGTTCTTTCTCCGGGCTCGACTTCGGCAACGACTCATCCGGCGTGGCCTGCAAGTCGTTCTGCCCTTCGCGGAGGCGGGACTGTATCTCGTACACCACACGCAAGTCGCTCACGTACTTCACGCTCCGCGCATATCCCAGATGTACCTGCCGGTTCGCATTGTGATACACCGTCGCCGGTCGCAGATCGGCCAGCTTCGGTTTGCGGAAGGAAAATCCCGATGCGCCCACGAGCACGATGCAAGTGGCGAACACGCTCGCCACTCCATACGCAAACTTCGGCGATGCCAATCCGCGCAGGAAATTGCGCATTGCCCGCCACATGGAAACTGTTTCGCGCGGCCCCAGTGTCTGGTCCAGGATCGCGTACACCAGCCGCGGCGGCACTTCCACTTCTTCCATCGCATGCATTTCGCCGACAAGTCCGCGCACGCTTGCCAGCAGCGGCGCACACTCCGGGCACGTCGCCACATGCGCATCAAACGCAGCCCGCTCCGGGCCCGCCAGCAGCCCGTCGAGATAATCGCTCAATCGCGCTTCAATCTGTTCACATGTCCAGGTCATCGCTTGACCCCCGGCGGCGGAGTTGCCTCCGCCGTTACATCCACTGCAAATCCTTGCGTGATGTTCCGCTTCATGCCGGCCGCACTCCCATCTGCTGCAAGATCCGCGCCAGCTCGATCCTTCCGCGGTTGATCCGCGATTTCACCGTGCCCTCGGGCACCGCCAGCACGTGCTGAATCTCTGCATACTCCAGTTGCTGCAGGTCCCGCAAGATCACCGCCTCGCGCAATTCCGGCGAAAGCCGCGTCAGCGCACTCTGCACTTGGCTGCGCAACTCCCCCAGAAGCGCCTGCTGGTCCGGCCGGCGTGCCGACGATTCCTTGTTCTCCACCACCGGCATCGCGTCGTCCAGCGAATCCGTAATGCGGTCGCGCTTCGTGCGCCGGTAATGGTCAATCAGCAGGTTGCGCGTCACGCTGGTCATCCAGGTTGCGAAGCCTCCGTGTGCCGACCGGTAACTCAGCAATGTCCGATACACTCGAAGGAAAACCTCTTGTGACAGGTCCTCGGCTTCCGTGCGGTTCCCTACAAATCGGTAGCAGATATTGTAGATTCGCCTCGTGTGCCGACGCACAAGTTCCTCCCAGGCCGAGCCATCGCCCTGGAGGCATTGCTGGACCAGTTGGGCATCCTGCTCCAAGCTTCCCTTAGCCCCATTTTCCCGATTCCTGCACTCACGAAAAACGCAGGTGATCTCACTCGGCCTGCCATACAATGGAACGCAAATTGCCCCTGGAATGTTCCCTTTGGCCCAGCCATTGAAACCCGCCGGATAGGGGCATCTTACCACTCCCGCCATCCCAGACAAGACTTTGCATTTCAATTGGTTATGCGCACTTGACGCCACCCTCCCACCCCCAGTACTCTTCAGCCTCATGGGTGCTAAGTCGAGGAAGTGGTGGCTGCTGGGCCTGGGTGGACTCGTGCTCGGGTACCTCATCTACCATTCTCGCCACCTTCTAAACATCAGCGAGTTCAGCGGCGCAAAGCTCTGGCACGCCATCCGCGGCGCAAATTACACCTACCTTCTAGTCTCGATTGTGGCCATCTATCTCTGCTACGCCGTTCGCGCCTGGCGTTGGCAGAAATTCCAAACCCACGTTGGCCAGGCTCGCTTCTGGAATATTTATGCCATGAACCTCGCGGGCTTCAGCGCCCTGTTCCTGCTGGGCCGCGCTGCCGAGCCACTCCGCCCGGTGCTCATCTCCCGCAAGGACAAAGTTCCCCTCGCCGATACCTTTGGCATCTACGCCTTGGAACGCATCCTCGACGCCGCCAGCACCGCGGTCCTCGCCGCCATTGGCCTTCTCGTTTTCGAGTCCTCCGGCCACTCATCCGCCGAAGGCGCCCAGGCCTTTGAGAAAGCCGCGCGCACCGCGGGCACGGCCTTTTCCCTCTTCGCCATTTTCGCCATCTCCGCGCTGGTCTATCTCCGCCTCCATGGCACTGCTGTCCTGGAGCGCCGTATGCAAGGCTGGCTTGCGGCACACGGTTGGCGCGCCGGTTTCGCGCGCATCGTTCTCGGCTTCTCCCGCGGCGTGCAGACCGTTCGCACCTGGGGCGATCTCGTGGCCGCGGTATTTCTCTCCGCGCTGCACTGGTGGCTTGTGGTGGCCATCTACTTCCTGGTCACCAAGAGCTTCGGCGGAAGGCTCGGCACGCTCACGTTTACCGATGCCATGCTGGTCCTTGTGTTCACCATGGTGGGTTCCGCCGTGCAACTCCCCGGCGTGGGCGGCGGGGCGCAAGCGCTCTCCATCGTCGCATTCACTCATTTGTATGGAGTAGAACAGGAAGCAGCAGTTGCTTGTGCGATGGTGCTTTGGCTGGTTACGTTCGCGTCGTGCACGTTTGCCGGTGTGCCCATCCTGCTCCGTGAAGGATGGTCGCTCGGCGATTTGCGCCGCATGAGCCAGCACGAGGACGAGCAGATTGACGCCGAAATCGCCGCTCGCTGAACCTGTGGCACAGTCACTCTTGCTTGCCCTGAGCCGCGAAGGGACTGTGCTCTTGGGTTTGACTTTGCACAGGCCGCCGTTGCCGCCCCTGTAGCTTTGGTCTGCGCCTTGCCGCCGCTTTTTCCCTGTTCTCCGATATCTGATTTCTGATATCTGATTTCTGATATCCTTCCTAACATCAGGAGAATCTCCCGAGTGAAATGTCCTTTCTGCGCCAATATTGACGACAAGGTAATCGATTCCCGCGAAGGACGCACCGGCGACACCATCCGCCGCCGCCGCGAATGCCTGAAATGTTCCCGCCGCTTCACCACCTACGAGCGCATTGACGAAATTCCCTACATGGTGATCAAGAAGGATGGCCGCCGCGAACGCTTCGAGCGCCAGAAAATTCTGCAGGGTTTGCTCAAGGCTTGCGAAAAGCGCCCTGTGCCCACTCCCAGACTCGAAGCCATCGTGGACGAAATCGAAAGCGTGGTCCACGAAGCCACCGAAAGGGAACTAACCACCACGGAAATCGGCGAAATGATCATGCACCGCCTCAAGAAGCTGGACAAAGTGGCCTACGTGCGTTTCGCCAGCGTGTATATGGATTTCAAGGACGTCCAGGAATTCATGTCCGAACTCAAGAACCTCCTCAAGGACCGCGCCCTTCCGAAAAAGTAATTTCCGCCCGGCATCTTTTTCTTTTGCGTGGCCCACGCCCGTTCCCATTTGTCATCCCGAGCAGCGCGTTGCGGGAATAGCCTGCGAAACAGCGCCGCGGCGGCAATCGCCGTCAGCAGCAACACAATCGGGTCAATCGGATGGCGGTAGCGCAGCGAGGCGTGCATCAGGTAGTAAAGCAAGGGAAAAGCAACCGGAAAAGCCGCCAGCGGAAAGGCGTACGCATTGCGCCTGAAAAAGAGAACGGCCACGCCCAGCAAAGCTCCCACGGAAGTCAGGAAGCTCCCGAAAAGGATGCCGCGAATCAAGAGCGAGTCCGTTTCAAGGAATTTTTTCAGCGGCTCCGGCGATCCCATCCAGAAGTCCAGAAAGCGCTTGGCCGTAAGCTCCAGCTCCACGCGCGGGTGAGACGCGATGAACTGCAAGGCTTTGCGTTTCTCTTCATCCATGAAAGCCGTCTCTCCCATTCTCAGGTACCGCAAGACTTCGCGGTCATAGGTAATCGCCGCGGGCAAAGTCCTGCGCCGTTCGTCGTAGTTTTCGTTGTTGCCGACGTACAGCTCGAAGCCGAAGTTGGAACGCAACGGAATGAACCGGTGGAAGACAACGTAGTTGCGCACGGTCCACGGAAGGCAACACAGCAGCGCAAGAACCGCCGCAATCGCGGGTCTCGCGAGATGCCAACGCCCTTCGCCGCGTGCGCGATAGACCAGCCATCCCAACAGCAGCGGAAACAGGGAAGCCAGCGCGGGGTTGGTCATCAGCGCAGCGCCCCAAAGCAGGCCATAGCCGCACCAATCGCGCCAACGCCGGGATTCCGCCAACTCCAGCGTGGTCCACAGGATGGTCGCCGCAAGCAGCGCCGAGAGGGAGGTATCCCAGATCCACTCGAAGGGCATCATGATCGCATTGATGAATGAGGCCCACAGCCAGGTGGCGAGACTGGCGACTCCCAAGCCCGCAACCCGTTTGCCGGCATAAAAAATCGGCACGCACGCGGCCGAAGAGAAAAGAATGTTCAGAAAAACCGCGGCGAAGAACGATGCGCGCGTGTAGATGCCAAAAAGTTTGAACAATCCAGCGATCAGCAAAGGATAAACCGGGGCCAGCCAGGCCGTGGGTCCGGTATCCCGCTCAAACGGCGAAGAGTATCCTTTTCCGGCCGCCAGCGAGTAGGCGATATGCCCGGTTTCCGTCTGAAAGGGCACTGTGCGGAGCACTTCGGCGGGAATCTTGCGCGCTTGATTCCACGCGAACGCCAGCCTGGCGCCCAGCGCGACCAGCACAATCAGCATGAGAGATGTCGCGGCCTTGCGGAGTATCCGCCTCATACCATGGTTTTCCCCGAAAGCCACAGCGAAGTTCCATCATACCTGGCTCTCTTTCTTATATAGTAGCCGGTCCCGCTCTGCGGGACCGGTTCTTGGGTCTTCCTTGCCTTTCCCTTCCGTCATCCCGCCTGCCCTGAGCGGAGTGGAGGGATCTCGCTTCCTGCCCGTTGCTGGCCCGGCGGCCGTCACGATTCGGGAAGGAACTGTTGCCAGCAAAGTAACCCCCTCCCCCCGGGTGTTTTTGTGAAGCGTTTGAAAACAAAGGGGTTGCGGGCGCAAGTGTGCGCAAGTGTGTGAAAACAAGGGGCTTAGAAATTGCCTGTTTTGACTTGCAAAGCCTTTGTTTTGATATGGATGCGCACTGTGGGTGCAGAGGGTGAGTATGCCGGGGTTCTGCGATGCGCGGGCGGGCTTGTGCCGAGTATTCACAACCCATTATACCGCAGTATTTACTAACTGTCAATAAATATTGTGAAGTACTAGCTTAGAAACTGGGCGCGGAGAAGAAGCGTGGATCGTAGGAGCCCACCGTTCTCGCCGGAGGCGGGCGAAGGATGGGGCACCCTTAAGTTCATTGGTTGGGTAAGGCGCAAAGAAGGGTAGGCCACCCGGAGTTGTTTCAGCGCTTTAGGGATGCAGCACTCGCCTGGCCGCTGCAGGAGGGAGCACCGCGAGGGAGCTACGTTTCTCTTGCCTCCTGATCGCTGATAACTGACAACTGATAACTGATAACTTTCCCCTGGGTTGCCTAGGATCCTGACTCCTTCAAATCCTCGCTTGCTTGCCTCTCCGCATTCTTGGCTTCGGCCTTGGCATCCGCGCCCGGCTTCAGCAACTGGATCGTTTTGCTCAGGCTCGCTCCCTTGTCGCCTTTCGGCTCTTTGCAAGAGGACATGTCCGCGCCGGTCTGCACACCAGTCATGTCGGATTTTACGCAGTTGAAATCCAGCGCCAGGCTGTGGCTGGTGTGCAGAGCCGCCAGGCAATCGCTCAGCACTTTGAAGGTGTTGCATGCCGCCGCAATGTTCGTGTTGGCCGCCAGCACGCCCGTTCCCTGCAGCTTGGCCGTCAACTTCGTGCCCAGTTCGCTGTTCGCATCATGCCAGTCGTTGCCGGTCTTCGGGCTTTTCTTCACCCAGTTGATTGGATTATAGGAGTGCGGTGCGTGCGATGACGGCTCCGCCGCTGCCGTTGCACCCACGCCCGCGGGTCCCTGTGCCGCCGCTCGCCCCGCCCCGACGGACACGCTCAGTATCACAATGGCCACAATCGCCACAACTATCCATGCTTTTTTCATTCTTTGCTCCCCGGAGGCACGAAGTTTGTGCCCGCCGTTTTCTGGAGGACACGCCTTCTGCCCCTCTCCCAAGTACGCCTTCCTTTGCACAAGGCGTCGAGCGCCCCGAAGGACGGTACTCCCCCAATGCGTCACGTTGACCCTCCGAACAGGGCGGCTTGCGGCGCAACCGCGTATCGTCATTCCGACCGGAGCAGCCCGACTTTGTTCTTACGCGCCGCCCTATGGCGCGTCGGGTTGCGGAGTGGAGGAATCTCTCTTCCACCTTCGTCAGGGCACAGCAATCCCAGGAACGCCAACTCTGCCCCATCCCGCGGGTTCGGCGGGATGAATCTCTCGATTGGCGGTTTAAAACTCCCCAAACTGCTTGTACCACATTGTGGTACTATCACATTGTGGAATTCATTGAGTCCCGGCCATTCACGGCGAAGCTGCAACGCCTCGCCGGCAACGCTGCCGACGAACTGCTACGGGCGATTCAGTCGGACCTCGCGCGGAAACCGGATCGCGGCGCCATGGTTCCCGGCCTGGGTGGCATACGCAAGGCGCGCGCAGCAAATCCCGGCCGCGGAAAGGGAAAGCGCGGCGGTTACCGCTACCTGTATCTGTACCTGGAGAAGAGACAGCACATTCATCTGTTAATCCTGCTCGACAAGGACGAGCAGGAAGACGCCAGCGAAGACCAACGCAGGCAGATGCGGCAGTGGGTCGCGCAGATTAAGAAGGACTCGGGAGTTTGAACATGGCAAAGAAGATCAAGGTGAATATTTTTGACGACATGAGGGAGGCGCTTCAGGATGCCGCGGCCTATGAGCGTGGCGAGGCTGTGAATCTGCGCATCACGCGCATTCCCGCGCGCCCCAGGCAAATCTCGCCGAAGGAAGTTCGCCGCATCCGCCTGACCCTCAATGCCAGCCAGGCGCTCTTCGCCACCTTCCTGAACGTGAGCCCCAACGCCGTGCGCAGTTGGGAGCAAGGCACCCGCCGCCCGCGGCAGGCCGCGCTCAAACTCCTGGTGATCGCCAAGAAGAACCCCAAAGCCCTGCTCATGGCGTGACCTGAAACGGCGATTCCGCCCTGGGAGGGCATGAATTCGCAGGCTGCGGAAAAGATAGAACCCCACACGTAAAACCGACGTGTGGGGCGCCCGAATTCGTTTTTACTGTTACGCCCGGGCCACCCGCCGTTATTGACTTCCCACAAAACTGTGTATGTGTTAAGAAGAACCGGGGGATGACATGACAGACCCAAAACCACTTACTACTTGCGTATGTGGAAGCACGCAGTTTCAAGAAAACCTGACTACCCTGCCGCTTAGAGCAGTGAGCGGTGGAACTACGCTCACTTTCAAAAAGGATGTTTGGGTACGAGTGTGCCAGCAATGCTCGCAGATTACACTGTGGTCGAAGAAATCAGGAACCTGGACAAACCAATAGGCGCTGCTCGCCAGCTTCCTGAACGTGAGCCCCAACGCCGTGCGCAGTTGGGAGCAAGGCACCCGCCGCCCGCGGCAGGCCGCGCTCAAACTCCTGGTGATCGCCAAGAAGAACCCCAAAGCCCTGCTCATGGCCTGACCTGAAACGACGGTTCCGCCCTGGGATCGCCATTCTCCCTAATGGCGCTTTTGGCTTCAGCCATGCTGTAACCACGCTCCAACACAAAAAAACTCCTCAAACTCTTTTTCCCTTCCTGCGGGTCGGAGCCTGCCTGCCGCAGGCAAGCTTCAGCTCCGACATGCAGGCCACACCAAAACAAATACTCCCCAAACCCTACGCCCCCGCGGGTGGCGCAGGCTTAACGGGCGGAGGCGACTTCGGGTGGCCTACCCTTGCGGTCTGTGCAAGGGTGGGTCCGCTCTTCTCTCTCTTGCACCCTTGCCCTCCTCGTAGTTTCGGACCTAGTACCCACTAAATGATAGTAGACAAACGGTAAATACTATGCTATGCTTCGGCTGTTATGCTGAGGGGATTCTGCGAAGAGAGTTACCAGTGAGCAGCGACCAGCGATAAGCGAGTGGCCCTTCGCGGAGAGCGCTCTGGGTAAACGAGTGGCGAGCAAGACAAAGAACCGATCTGAAGATCGGCCACTACATAGGAAAGAATGCGGGGCGCCGACATTCCCATACGCGGAAAGAACGTGCCGCGCCTCCGTCGCTGGGTGGCGGAGTGAAGAGTCGTCCGGGCCGGTTGGAAGGAGCGGTGGCGGGTGACTTAGGACGCCGGCTGGAAGCCGGCGCTACGCGGAGAGGCGCTAGAGTAGGACTTCTACCCAGGGCCAATTGACTAGGCCGGCTTTTTGGGGATTCTCCAGGACATAGCTAGAGATTCTTAGCAGCGAAGCCTGGTTGCGAACCAGGTGATCAAAATATTCGCGCTGCCAAAAGTGACCTGTGCGTCCCAAAAGCCTGTTCGCCTGCAATGCCGAGAAGGACTTCCAGGTGTGAAGGACGGACTCCAGCGTGTGTTCACCCAACGGAGAAAACACCAGATGCACGTGATTGGGCATGATGCACCAGGCCCACAAGCAGTAACGCTGCCCGTGAAAGTGCCGAATGGAATCCGCGACAATTTTGGCGATCCTGGGATCGCTCAGATAGAAGGCTCCCAGCCCGCAATCGAGGGCTTGCTCGGCCTTTTGCAGGATGGCGCGGAGTTTGCTGGCGCGGGCTTGGTCGCCGGACGCCGGCTGGAAGCCGGGGCTACAAGCGCGGTGTAGCGAATTGCGCTCTTGACGAAGGCGATCGAGCAAATCACGGGGGAGGGAATCGGCGAGGCGAAAAGTGATGAAATAGGTAGCATGGTCGCCTTCCCAATGGGGAACATAGCCGCGAGAGCGAGTAGTGTGGGGGATGGCCGACATTTACGACAGCGTCCTTGGGCTGTAGCGCCGCCATCCTGGCGGCGAGTGAAACCGCGGAGCCGGCTGGAAGCCGGCGCTACAACAGCAAAACTTGCGAGTGCGAGACTTTCCGGCTTTTTTGGTCCTTTTTCGCCATGAGATTTTACTTCCAGGTGACTCAATTAGAAGGTACTGGGGAATTGTAGATAGTTTGCAGGAAAATGACTAGGGCAGCGGTCACAGGGGCCATTTCCGACGGGGGCAGGACAAGTGAATCATACCGGGGCCGACTTGTAGAACGGCGATATGATGGCTGCTGCGGGGGAATGACGGAGGAACAGGATGACGAAGACAACGGAGAACGGGCAACGGGGAAGGCGCTGGCGAATGGCGATCGGCACGGCGGCGCTGCTGCTGGTTGGGGCGGTGAGCATGCGGGCGCAGGAGCAGAAGCCTACGTGGACGGAGCAGGAAAAGCCGATTATGGCGGCGTTGGAGACGCTGCGGAAATTGCCGGAAGACGCGCGGGCGAAGAAAACGAAGGAACTGGCGCTGGAGATTCGCGCGCTGCCGGCGGCCAGCAATCCGCACAAGGCGCGGCTGGCGCTAGGGCTGGCGGGGCTCTCGACGGAGGGCGATCCGGGGCACGATACGTTGCAGGAAGTGGCCACGACGCTGGCGGGCGCGTTGAAGGAACAGCCGGAGACCGGGAAAGACGGCCGACCGGCGTACGCCTACGTGGAATTGGCGAGTCTGGTGAAGTATGAGCATGTGAGCGCGAGCCTGGATGATCCGCAATACGCGGCGGTGGTGGCGCGCGTGGACCAGGACGACGCGAAGCGCAAGGAAGCGAACTTCACGCTGAAGGATTTGACGGGGAAGAGCTGGACCTTGAAGGAATTGAAAGGGCAAGTGGTGCTGGTGAATTTCTGGGCGACGTGGTGCCCGCCTTGCCGCAGCGAGATGCCGGACCTGGATGCGCTGTACCAGAAATTCCAGAAGCAGGGATTCGTGGTGCTGGCGATTTCGGATGAAGCGGAGAGCAAGGTGCGGCCGTTCATCGAGCAGGGAGGATTTCACTATCCGATCCTGTTGGATCCGGACAGAGTGGCGAATAAAGAGTTCATTGTGGAAGGGATTCCCAAGAGTTTTGTGTACGACCGGGAAGGGAAGATGGTGGCCCAGGCGATGGACATGCGAACGAAGCGGCAGTTTCTGGAATTGCTGAAGGAGGCGGGTCTTCAGTAGGCGTGTGGCGCGCCGACATTCCCGTTTCTGTGCGCGAGAAATTCATGGCACGCGCGACAGTATGGCGGGCAGACAGAGAGATCCCTCGACTACGCGACGCGCCAAAATGCGGCGCGATAGAAAAAATCGGGTCGCTCCGCTCCCTTCGACTCTGCTCAGGGCAGGCGGGATGACAGGGGGAGGAGAAGCAAGGAAAACCCAAGAACCAATCCCGCAAAGCGGGACCGGCCACTACACAGGGGAGAATGCGGCCCGCCTGAGAAGGACGGGCCCTACAAAGACCGCCCTATGGTGAGCAGGTCCGAATCGCTAGAAAAGCTGTTCATCCACCTTGGGGAAGCTTCTGTCGGGAACGAATTGACTGCCGAAGACGCGGAAGTTGGAGACTTGCTTAAGGGAAAACGCCGGCGCCGAAGAGGGCCGCGGCACACGGACGCGGAAAAGGTCGGCACCGTCCACGTCGATTAGAGAAAAAGCTGGGCGCAGATCGGGCTCGCGCGTAGCGATCTCGACGTGGCTCATTTCCAGGTTCTTGACGTGGCGCACGAAGAAGCCCGTGGCGGGAAGCGCGCCGAACATGGTGGGCTCCGGGTACTCCTTCTCCTGCTCCGGCGGCTGCAAGCTGGCCATGGCGGCGTCGCCTCCGCCAATCTGATGCAAATACACATCGCTGATTTTCACGTCTTCGATGGAGTGGCCGGGGACGCCGCTCAGGATAGAAGGAAGTTGCCCGGCATCGTAGCTGGTAACGTTACTGATGAGGATGCGCTTGAGGGTGCCGACTTTGGCGCCCTGCGGGCCGCGCATGCGCTCGCCAAGGCGCAGAAACAGCGGCGAGTTCATGGTGTCGCGCATGGCGATGCCGATGAAGGTGATGTCCTCGCAGAGCGCCCCGTCAACGCTTTCAAGGGCCAGGCCGCGCGAGTGCTCGAACACGCAGTTGGAGATGGTGATGTTGCGGAAGCCGCCATTGGATTCAGTGCCACACTTAATGCGTCCGGTAGCACGAGGGCGAAAGCTGTCCGGCATGCGCTTCCAGGTGCCATCGAGTACGGAGCCAACCTCATAGCCGCCGGTGACGAAGCAGTTGGTGATCGTGACGTTTTCGGTTGGACGAGGTTCACCAAGCGCGAAGGAACTCTTGGGACAGATGGCATCATCGAACGGCGAATTGACGGTGCAGTTGGAGACGCGCACATTGCGGCAGCAGTCGATGTCCATACCGTCGCGGTTGGTGTCGATCTTGAGATTGTCGATGGTCAGGTTGTCAACGCCAGTGGCCAAAATGCCGAACCATCCACCGGAGAGGATCGAGATGTCCCTGAGGAGGACGTTGTAACAGTTCTTGAGAGCGATGGCTTTGTTGCCGACGCCAGGCAAGGTGGTATCGGGCAAATCCTTATCTAATGAGTGACCGCGGCTTAAGCCTTTGCCCCAGATTAGACCGGGCCCCAGGATCGAAGAATCGTGAATGCCTTCACCCCAAATGAGACTGTTGTGCCAGTGATTATGACCGTAATCCTGGTAGGGCTCCCAGGGACCCTGCGGCTCGGCGTCGTCGTAGCCGCCGCTGGTTGTGCCGGCGAGAGGAGTTGAAGCGGCGAGGATCGTGGCGCCCTGTTCCAGATAGAGACAAACCTGGCTCTTGAGATGGATCGAGTAGCTGGCATAAGTGCCTGCGGGAAAGTACACGGTGCCGCCGCCCGCGGTTGCCACTGCTTCGATGGCGCGGTTGATTGCGGGGCTGTCAATCGTCTGGGCGTCGCCCGTAGCACCGAACGCCTTGACGTTCAGGACGCCCGCGTTCGCCGGAAGTTCGGTACTCTGCGCGGGAGTGGATGGCGCGTGGTTTAGCGAGGGAACTCCGGCGAGAATGGCGCCGCGTCCGGCCATCGAAAATAATTGTCTGCGATCGAACAAAGAGTGCCCCTTTGGGATGCAAGAGAATTCGAGCGTGTCCCTGGAAGCGCAAGGAGGATGCACGTCGAGCGCAATTCTTTATATTGTGGGTGGTTCGAGGCTGTCAATAGTGGGGCAGCAGAGAATTTGCGGCGAGATCAAATGGAGGCCGAATGCTTCCCAGGGAAAGAGGAAAGCCATTCGCCGCGCGACGACGGCTATGAGAAGATAGCGGGCTCGATCGAGACCCCTTATCCAGGCAAGAGCCTCTCGATATCCCCACTTGCTCTCGAATTCTTCCCTTCTTTTTCCGCCTGTCCCTTCGGGCAGTTACCCCCGCTGCCCCTTCGGACGGTTAACTCCTCCTACATCACCACGGATTCCTTCATGGATCCTCCTCCGCTTCTTCTCACAATGAAACCAGCGGATGGCGTTTCCGCTTGGCTGGTGGTCGATGAGACTTGCTGGATTCTGCTTCCTTTTGGCCGTCTTTGCCTTGCTCGCACCGGCCACGTGCTTCTCCCAATCCGCTGCGTATGCTGCCACGCCGCGCAACGATTCCGTCGTCTCGGTTCAGGAGCTCGCGATGCCCCACAAAGCCGCGCGCGCCTTTGAAAAGGGGACACGCCTCCTCATTAAGGGCGATTTCGAAGCCAGTCTCCCTTACTTCCGCACCGCCATCGAACAAGCTCCTTACTCCTATCGTGCCTACCACAACCTTGGACTTGCACTCGCCCGACTTGGGCAGCTTGACGCGGCAGAGCAAGACTTCCAGAAATCGATCGACCTGACCGGCGGCGGCTTTGCACCTTCCCTTTTCAGCTTCTCCATGGTGCTGTATCAGCGCGGTGACTTCCGCGAGGCCGAAACCCTGGTTCGGAGAGGTCTCCTCATTGCGCCGGGTTCCGGGGTGGGCAACTATTGTCTCGGGCTGGTGCAGTATTCTCTCGGGCACATCTCCGATGCGGAGCGCAGCGCTGAAGAGGCCCTCAAGCTCAACCCCGTCGAAGCAGACGCACACGTCCTTCTCGCCAGGATTCACGAGCGACAGAACAACCCCTATGCCGTCCTCGTTGACATTCAGAGCTACCTCAAGCTCGACCCCAAGGGCGCCTTGCACGCCGACGCCCTCGACCTTCTTCACCGCGCGCAGCAGGATATTTCCGGCCTGTCCGCATCCGTCAACTGATTTCTGTCGCCGCAACCAAGTTTCGCCCGTCGCCCCGCCAGGGTTTTCCCTCCGAGGCACTCCATCACCAAATCACCGGCTCCATTTGGTGTTTGAATTTTCCGACAGGTGTCCAGTTTCGCGACGTGTTTGCCGGAGAACTGGAACACAAATAAGCTCGAAGTCCGAGAATTCGACGGTTCAAGGTTTGCGTGGCTGCGGTGGGCCTTCGATGGTTGCAGCAGCTTGACGGGTGAGAAGCGACTGAGGTGAAAATCGAGTTCAATAGGGGGCTGGATGGGCGGAAAAGCGGCGGCCCTTCGAGGCTCCCTTCGAGACTCAGGGCAAGCAAGCCGCTCTTCGAATGAACTCAGGGCAAGCCGCACTCCGAAACGGCGGTAACCGCGACATTCAGCCGATCGCCAAGAAGAAAAAGGAGCGGATCTGGCGACCCGCTCCTTGCAAACCTTTGCGGGATCGGAATCCCGCGAACTTTACTTTTGCTATTAGAGAGGCGTGCCGGTGGTTGTCGTGCAGGCACCCATGCTCCCGCCCGTGGGTACGTAGTACAGGGCCATGTCCTGGTCGGAGCAGAAGCCGCGTGTACCGCTGGAATTCGGATCGCCGGGTTCTGCCTCGGAAGTATAGGTGCCCGCGCTGGGGGTAACCAGGAAGTAGTAACCACTCTTTGCCGTGGTGGGCGCTGTCGCGTTGGCGAGCGAATAGTCGATCAAACAGGCGTTGGTCGAACTGGGGATAGTGCACGTCTGGGCGCTAGGGCCCAGTTGAGCCTGCGTGGCGAACGTGTCTGGATAGGTCGTGTAGTAGGTGATTTCACCGGTGTTGATGGTACGGAGAGAAGCCACCGCGGAAGCCTCGTTGGCCGACATCCTCGAGCGAATAAGGCTCGGAATGGCGATGGCAGCGATAATCAGGATGATGGCAACCACGATCAGGAGTTCAATCAGCGAGAATCCCTTTTGGCTCTTACGCATCTTCGTGTTCTCCTCCGGCTTCTCTTATTTGAAATCTCGTCGCTTTGAATTGCCTTTCAGCGTGACCACATTTTGGCGGGAGGCCGGAGAAAATTCCATGGAGCATCGGCTCCAATTTAGGAGTTACCCCTGTCCTACGGCAAAAGCCCATTTTCGGCGTACCTCAGTTTTAGTACTAAGACTGGTTTGACACTGGCCTAAGCGCCTTCTAATTTAATAAGACATTTATTGTCTGTCAGTTAGCGACTGGCCTTGGACCACTTTCGTATCGCTCATCGGCGACAAGTTCTTACCCTTACTGGTTGGGCACCTGTACCTGGACAGATTGGATAGAGTGGCGGGCGCCAGCTCGAAAATTGGGAAACCTCGGCCCTTGGTGTGACCCGCTCGGGCCAGCGAGTGGCGCACCGACTCTCGCGCTCTGTCGCAGATGGCCCTTTTCACTCCTTGCTCAGCGTAGAGCCGAAATCTTCACCGCCTGCATCCATGCCTCGTGCTACGATCTCACAACGAACTCCAAATCCGAGGCCTTCATCGTGCGCTACTGTGTGCTTCTTCTTGCTGCCGTCGCCAGCATCTCTACCAGCCTGTTTGCCCAGCAGCCCGCGTGGCAGCCCGCACCCGGCCACACCACGCTCCCGGTCTGGCCGCACGCGGCGCCCGGGGCTCCGCCGAATCCGGGCCCAGAGATCGACACGACAACTGCCAAAGACAATCTGATCGCCGGCAAGCCGCTGATTCGTCTCGGCAACGTCTCTGCACCAACGCTCACTCTCTACACACCCGCGGGCAACAGCAGCGGCGCCGCTGTGGTTGTTTTTCCCGGAGGCGGCTACCGCATCCTGGCCATCGACCTGGAAGGCACGGAAGTGTGCGAGTGGCTCAACTCCGCCGGAATCACGTGCGTGCTGCTCAAATACCGCGTGCCTGACTCGGGGCCTTATCCCAAGTCCAGTGCGGCGCTTCAGGACGCCCAGCGCGCGCTGGGCATCGTGCGCTCTCACGCCACGGAGTGGCATATTGACCCGCACCGCATTGGTGTCCTGGGTTTCTCCGCGGGCGCCCACCTTGCTGCGGCACTGAGTACGCATTTCGAGCAACGCCTTTATGATCCGGTCGATGCCGCAGATCAGGTGAGTTGCCGGCCGGACTTCGCTGTGATTGTCTATCCCGGCTACCTGGCCCTCGATGAGCAGAACTTCGCGCCCAATGCGGACATTCACGTCAGCGATAAAACGCCGCCCTCGTTCATCGTGCAGGCAGAGGACGATCCCGTGCACGTGGAAAACGCGACCGTTTACTTCCAGGCGCTGAAGAATGCCAAGGTTCCGGCGGAACTGCACATCTACGCGGAAGGTGGACACGGCTATGGCCTGCGCCGCACTGCACTGCCAGTCACCGCGTGGCCCAAGTTGGTGGAAACCTGGCTGCGCACTATTCAAATACTGTCGGCATCCGCAACATCCACACAAGAGCAACTTCCCGCGGACGTGGCGGCGGCTCTGGACCGGTTGACACCTTACCAGAAGTCGCAACTGGAACGCGTGTACAACGACTGGGCCTTTATGGCGAAATACCGCGACGCTGACAAGGAGCTGCCTGCACCTGCGCGGGGCGAAGCGCGCGTGGTGTTTATGGGAGATTCCATCACAGAAGGCTGGGGGCAGCATGGAGCGATGCCGCCGCCGAATCGCGGCGCGTTCTTTCCGGGCAAGCCGTATGTCAACCGCGGCATTTCCGGACAGACTACGCCGCAAATGCTGGTGCGTTTTCGCCAGGACGTGATCGAGTTGAAACCCAAAGCGGTCGTTGTGCTGGCGGGCATCAATGACATCGCCGAGAACACCGGGAAGATGACGCTGGAGGAGACGGAGGGCAACATTGCCTCCATGAGCGAACTGGCGCGAGCGAATGGGATACGGGTTGTATTGTGTTCGGTGTTGCCGGCGAGCGATTTCCGCTGGCACAAGGGGCTTGAGCCTGCGCCAAAGGTGAAGGCGCTGAACGCGTGGATCAAGGAGTATGCCGCGAAGAATGGGTTAGTGTACGTAAACTACTATTCACGCATGACCAACAGCGAAGGGGGTCTTGGGCCGGAGCTGAGTCCGGATGGCGTGCACCCGAACAAAGCGGGATACGCAATCATGGCGCCGCTGGCGGAGGCAGGCATTGCGGCGGCGTTGAAGAAGCCGCTTCGGTGAGGCGCGCGTTCATCAAATTGTGCGTGCTTAGCCGAATTTCTACGATAGGAAAGTTAGAGGATGCGTGACCCCACTAGCGGAGGTGCCGTTTGCCCCACGAAGTAGCGGGCAACAAGCTTATGGTGCTGTTGGCCTTCGGTGGATTAGTCTCAGGGCTTTTGACGAGCGTTCTTATGGCCCCTGGCCAACAGGAAGCTGGGCTCTATTGCGGAGCCGTCTTCGGTTCATTCCTGGCGGTTCCGTTGGTCATTTCGAGAATTCTGGACGCTGGAATTCTGTACAGCTTTTTGAAAGCGCTTGGATTAATTGTAGTTTCTACCGCAGCATATTTGTTTGCTTATTTGACGGCCTTTGGGGTGCAGCTGAATTTTCCCCAAATTGTGCCGAATGCCGAGCGATGGGACATGGGCACCGCCGAACCTGCTTCTCCGATTGCACTGTTCGTTGGTGGTTTGGTCGGCGGATTCCTTGTGTTTGGTGCTGTGATGTTTTTTTCTCCGCCGGAAATCGGTAAGGGGACTCGTGTGCGAAAGGTAATACAGGGGGCGCTTCTTGGTGGAGTATTAGGAGTCGCTGCGTGGGCGCTACGCTCGTCTGTCGGCGTGGCCCTTTGGAACCTATTTCATGCTTTCGGCCTCACCCCTAGATGGGAATTGAGTCCCCGGATGTGGTTCCATGGTGTATACGACTATGGAGGAACAGCTCGCATGTACTCATTGTATGTCGTATGGCAGACAGGGGTCGCGACGGCGGTGGGAATTATGCTTCGCCACACACCCGTTCGAGGTGAATACGAGTCAAACGACCTGCGCCTAAAGTTTTAGATTTTGAATTTCCTCGACGTTCGCTTTACGGGTGGCCTTGACATAGTTTTGATCGCTACAAACTCAGTACCTTATTTAGCTCCACATTATCGCGGTCATCCGAGAAGTGCCTATCACAGTTGCGGCGACGAAGGCAGGGTGTTCGCAAAGGGGAGTAGCGCGTGACGGGAAGTGGGCGCGCGCGGGCGAGTGTCAGCGGAGCACAGAGTTGGCGCGGCACGACGGGCAGATGTAGGGGGATTTGTGACTGACCTTGGCCCACTCGACGCGGCAGACGGCGCACAACTCCAGGGATTGGTATTCACACTCGGCGCAGATCTCGTCGGAAGGCAAGGGCGACTCCTTGGCGTATTCAGCGGGTGAGATTTTGGCGCCGCAGCGGGCACAGTGAACTGCCGAGGCCTCGGTGGAGGCAACGGTAGCGGAGGCAGCGGGCGAGGCAGCGAGTTTTTTGTCGAGAAGGTCGAGGACACGCTTGGCGAGATGTTCCGCGGTCAGGCCAAAATACTGGATGAGTTCCCAAGGATTGCCGGAAATGCCGAAGCGATCGGCAACGCCGACCATGGCGAGTTGCAGCGGGAGTCGAAAATCCTTGCGCTGCTGGAGAATGGCTCCGGCCACGATATTACCGAAGCCGCCAACCTGATGTTCTTCCGCAGTGACCACGACGCGAGTTTCTTCCGCGGCGCGAACCAGGGTGGGAATATCCAACGGCTTGACGGTGTGAACGTTCACGACGCGCGTTTCGATGGCGTACTCCTCTTTCAAGAGCCAGGCGGCGCGCATCGCTTCGGGAACCATCGGGCCGCAGGCAATGATGGTGACGTTTTCGTGCTCGTTCTTGTAGGCAGGACCCGGAATGGTCTCAAAGGCATCTAGGAATTTAGGTTGTGCGCCGCGGTAGCGAATGACGTTGGCGACGCCGAATTCATACGGCGTATCGAGTTTGGTGACGATGGGCGTGGCTTCGCGGGCGAAACGCAGGTAGCAGGGCCCTTGCAGCTTGAGAAGTGAATACTCGGTGGCCTTTTGCGTTTCCCCGGAATCGCACGGCACGACCACGTGCATGTTCGGCAAAATATTGGTCAGCGCGATTTCTTCCAGAGCCTGGTGCGTAGCGCCATCCGGACCGACGGAAATACCGCCGTGAGCGCCGGCGATTTTCACGTTGAGATTGGAATAGCAAATGGTGGTGCGGATCTGGTCCCAGGCGCGGCCGGAAGCGAAGACACCGTAGGTGCCGGTGACGGGGATGAAGCCTTCGCGCGCCAGTCCGGCAGCGACGCTCATCATATTCTGCTCCGCGATGCCGACGCTGAAGACGCGGTTGTTGCGCTCCGGATGCTTGCTCTCAAAATCGGTGATGCGGATGGAGCCGGAAATGTCCGCGTGCAGGGTGACCACGCGGGGATCTTCCCCGGCGCGTTCCAGACCGCGGCCGAAGCCCATGCGCGTGGGGTCCATCTCGACTTTCATGGAATCGCGGGCGTTCCACCAGTATTCGAGCACAAACTTGGGAATGCCGTCTTTCGCCTTTTGCGCGACCTCGATGGCGTTGGCGGCAGCGCGTCGGAGCAGAACTTCCACGCGGGCGCGGGGAAAATCGGGAGTGAGAAGCTCGGGCAGGGCCTTTTCAAATTGTTCTTTTTTCGGCGGCGTGCCGTGCCAACTGGCTTCATTTTCCATAAAGGAAACGCCCTTGCCCTTGATGGTGCGGGCGAGGATAACCGTAGGACGCCCGGTGGTTTGGCTGCCACGCGAGAAGGCGTCGAGAATCTGCGCGAAGTCGTGGCCATCAATGGAAATGACGTTCCAGCCGAACGCGGCATATTTTTCCGCGAGCGGCTCAACGTTCATCACGTCCTTGACCCAACCATCGATCTGCAGGCGGTTCACATCAATAATGGCGCAGAGATTATCGAGGTTGTGGTGCGCGGCGGCCATGGCGGCTTCCCAGACGCTGCCTTCCTGCTGTTCGCCGTCGCCCATGATGACGTAAACGCGGTGAGCGGTGCCGCGAAGCTTTGCGGCTAGGGCGCTGCCCACGGCGGCACCGAGTCCTTGGCCGAGCGAACCGCTGGAGATTTCCACGCCGGGGACTTTCAACCAATTGGGATGTCCCTCGAAACCTGAACCGAGTTGGCGCAAGAGCACCACATCGTCGAGCGGGAAATAACCGGCTCTGCCGAGCGCGACATAGAGTGCGGGTGCTTTGTGGCCGGCGGACCAGAAAACGCGATCGCGTTCGGGCCAGGCGGGATTCGCGGGATCATGATTGAGGACGTTCAAGTAGAGAGCGGCGGCGATGTCCATTACGGAAAGGGTGCCGCCGGGATGACCGGAGCCTGCGGCGTAGATGCTGACGATGTCCATTGCGCGCATTTCCGCGGCGGCGGCCTGCAATTCGGGGATGGTCAACTGAGGGCCGCGGTGGTTTGTGGTGGGATTCATGGGAGGAGCTCCTTTGGCCAACCCTGAGCGAGAAGACTCAGCGGTTGTGGGGATTCGCCCGGTCCGGCGAAAGGGTGGGCCCAAGCCATAGGAAACGCGCCAAGCAACGCCGCCGGCGTAATCCGCGTAACGTTAGACGAGTCAATACGTTAGGTGGATGAGCGGCAGCAGTTCTGTGGGTCCAACCCCTTCCAGGATCTGGAATCGGCAGCAACTGAAGGGGAGGGGAGCAAGAAGAAGGCCAGAGGAGAAAAGAAAGGGCAAGCTCGCGCAGATGACACCCTGATCGGATCGGGGTAAACGCCGGGCGCAGAGACCAGAGAGAGGAGAGATGCGAGCGCTTTAAGGTTGCGCCACCCGCCCCGAGCGCACGGTAGTGATGCGAGGAGTCGCAGGGCGGAAGCAGAGGGGTTGATCATAAACACCGCGTGTCTCCGCGTTGCAAAACGCAGCTAATAGCCATTAGTGAGCGATGGGCGGCGAAGGTTGGCCACTGGGAGGCCGCTTGGTGAAGGCAATGAGTGGAATGAGGATGAGGACCAGAATTCCAAGATATTGAAAGACGCGAACGAGAGCCACCATGCCGGCTTGACGCTGCACCAAGAGAAAAAGCGCAGCGTATGCTTTTTTGTCGGCCAAGCCCGGGCCGGAACCCGCAAACAAACCTCTCAAACCCCCGAACAGTCGCAGTGCTAAAGGAGAGAGCGGAGTGACATGGGCAATCAGCAAGTTGGTGTGCTGCTGCCCTATGCGGGTCAGCATGGTGCCCACAATCGAAATGCCAACCCCCCCACCAATGTTTCGCATCATGTTGAACAAACTTGTAGCGTTCCCCATGTTCTCTTTGGGAATGAAGGCCAAGGTCAGAACTGACAGAGGCACAAACAGCAAGGCCATGGAGACACCTTGAATGAACTGAGGCCAAAACACGTCCCAGTAACCTACCTGCAAGTTGAAGCTCATCAACTGATAAAACGAAAAGGCGAAACCCAACACTCCGCAAGCGAAGACCTTGCGAGGATCGAACCGGGTCACGAGGAGTGCGGCAATCGGCATAGCAAGAGCTGCTCCCAGCCCCACGGCCATCATGGCGAACCCAGCCCGAACCGAGGGATATCCCATCAGCGTCTGCAGCCAAAGCGAGATGCAGATCTGGCCGCCATACATCGCGAAGCTCACGGTGGCCATGGCAATCGTACCAAGAGCAAAGGTGAGTTTCCCGAATACGCGAAGATCCGCAACGGGCTGCTGCATACTCAACTCGCGCGCTATCCAGGCCAGGAGCCCCACCACAAACGCCACAGCTAGGATCACGATGAATCTAGAATCAAACCAATCCTTTTCCTGTCCTTTGTCCAACATGATTTGGAGCGCAGCCACCCAGATAACTAGTGTCACCAAACCCCAGGAATCGACTGCCGACGACGAACGCCGGATATACGGCGGGTCTTTTAGAAAAGCTCTGATCATGAAAACAGAGAGCAAACCAACTGGCAGATTGATGTAGAAGACCCAGCGCCAAGAGAAGTTGTCGGTCAGCCAGCCACCCAGAACCGGACCGAGCACGGGCGCCACGATGGCTCCCATCGCCCAGATCGCCATGGCTTTGCCATGTTGTTTGGGAGGGAAGGCTTCCAACATCACAGCTTGCGATAGCGGCTGCAGCGAACCACCGCAAGCACCCTGAATGGCGCGGAAGATTACCAGCAGGCCCATGCTGGGTGCGATGCCACAGAGCAAGGAGGCGAGTGTGAAACCGGCGGTGGAGAGCAGGAGCAGGTTCTTCCGTCCGATGCGATTTGCCAGCCATCCTGAAATCGGAATGACAATACCGTTGGCCACCAAGTAGGATGTGATCGCCCAAGTCGCTTCGTTAGGTGTGGCCGAGAGGCTTCCTGCAATATGCGTCAAGGAGACGCTGACAACGGTGGTATCCAGCACTTCCATGAAGGTGGCAAGCATTACCGCCGCGGTAATGAGCCACGGGCCCTGAGCAAGACTCACGTTGCCACGAGTTACGACCGGCGCACGAACCTGCGCGACATGCATCGTTGTGCTCATCGGCTGCACCTTGAACTGGGCCGCATAAACTCCTCGAAGAAATTTCGCCAGGCAAAGGAAGGGTCCGTCCAGAGCGGACCGTGATCTCACCCGGCTTGCAAATGCAGATTCTCAATCGGAGCTGCGTAGGAACTCTGCCGCGCGCGTAGCCAACGGAGCACGCGGCAATAGGCGGCCAGCACAGTTGCACCCGGTACGTGCAACGTCACGACGCAGTCGTAAACTGTGGTGTTGCGAAGGGTGTACAAAATCAGGACGGAACGAGCCAGGGGATCAAGATCGGTGAGGATCACCCTCGGCTCGATCGCCCTCAGAGCAAGAATCTCCGCTTCGGAGAGTCCCGGGTGTTCACCGTGCCCGCAGGACTGGCCCTCGTACAACCGAGTGGAGCACGCAATACTTTCGCTAACCGCAGCAACCGCGCTGCGAACGACAGCGAATTGCGCCCATTTGCCGAGCCAGTCAAGAAACACGGATTCCTGGTGAGCGGAGTCCTCGCACGCCTCCGCAACGGAGGATTCAGCCGATTCTTGCGTGCCGGTAATTACTAAAGCCATCCAAAAGAGAAGCTCATGATGGTCATGAAAATAGGAGTTGATTTCCGATGGTGTGGCATACCTGCGCACTTCTCGATAGTTTCCCCAGCTATCTCTTTTCCGCAATCCGAGCATTGTTGTGCACCTCTCTGGATGGGCGGTCACTAGGGCGGGCCGTGGAATCGCCAGTGTCCGGCCGAAGCGAACAGTGCGGACTACCGTTGTCTCCCGCCGCGAGGCTACGGGATGCCAGGGTTTTTCGCTCTTGCGGTAAGACCAGGCGTTCGCAAAGATCACGGGAGTAGCAACTTTCTGCAGCGAACTCAGCGCCGATGTCAGCAAGTGACTTCAGGACCTCTTCTCCAGAACCATCCACGTAGGAAACATCCGTCAAGTCCACGAGCAGCCTCGCGGTAAACGGGCACGCTTTTGCCATAGCCAGGACGCTGTCTGCCCACGACCCGACCAAGCGGCCTTCGAGGCGTAGCATGGTGGCGTTCGTGGAGTCCTGAAGTTCAGCCCGTTGCATCCATGACCTCCGGAGGCTCTAGGATCTGAGGCGCTGTGGTTATGCATTCACCGATGTGCATGCAAGGAGCCAGTGTCTTGATGCCGCTAAAGCGATGAAAATGAAGGAGAAGGTTGGAAGTGCCGAGGGCAGCGTTGCCCTAATCCGGGCGACGCCCTAATGCGGGCAGGCAGATCTGCTTACGGGAGTCGCTGGAGGTCTTTGCTGGAAATATTCAGGCGGCGCATCTTGTTCTGGAGCGTCGTTCGCTTCAGCCCCAGACTTTCCGCTGCACCGCCGGGACCGGAGAGCCGACCATTCGACAGCTTGAGGGCATTGAGGATGGCCTCGCGCTCGGCGGCTTGAAACGAGGAAACTCTGGGCGTGCTGCTGCGTGTTTGCGCCATTTGAAGCTCCGCCAAGGGCACGTTCAGCTCTTCGCCTTGCGTGAGGATGATAGCGCGCTCGAGGAGGTTACGAAGTTCTCGTATATTGCCGGGCCAATCGCAACTCACCAGCGCGTCCATAACTTGCTTGGGCACGGTTTTAATCTGCTTTCGCATCCGGCGAGATAGCCTGGAAACGAAGTAGTGAACGAGCAGTGGAATATCCTCCCGCCTCTCACGAAGCGGGGGTATCTCCAGCGGGAAGACGCTCAAACGGTAGAAAAGGTCCTCGCGAAACTGGCCATTGCGAATCATCGCTGACAAGTCTCTATGGGTCGCGGCGATCAGGCGAACATTGACCCGAATCGTCTTCGTGCTTCCTAACCTCTCAAACTCCCGCTCCTGCAAAGCTCTCAGAAGTTTTGGTTGCAGCTCCAAGCTGATGTCTCCGATTTCGTCTAGAAAAAGTGTGCCTTTGTCCGCCAGTTCAAATCGCCCGCGCTTCTGCATCAGCGCGCCGGTGAAGGCCCCTTTTTCATGTCCAAACAATTCACTCTCGACAAGCCCCGAGGGAATGGCCGCGCAATTCAGCCTCACGAAGGTCCGTTCCCGGCGCGAGCTGAGGTTATGTATGGCTCGAGCAATCAATTCCTTTCCCGTGCCAGTCTCGCCATAGAGCAAAACGGAGGATTCGGTCGGGGCCACGACAGCGACCTGGTCCAGCACCTTCTTGAGCGCGGGGCTGTGGCCCACGATGTCGTCAAAGTTGGATTCCGCACGGATTTCCGATTCCAGATAAAGGCGCTCATCCTCCAACCGGTCCTTCGAGGTGGTCAGCCGCCCATAGGCCACTGCGTTCTCCAACGCCAAGGAAATTTGATAGCCGATTTGGGTCAGCAAATCGGCGTCCGTTTGCTTGAAATGATTCACCCGCCTACTGCCAAGCGCGAGCGCGCCGAGGGGCCCTTGCGAGATCACAAGAGGCACGGTGGCCATGGAAACAATCGATTCGGCTCTCAGGGGTGCGGTGACAACCTCCGGCAGGCGGTCGAGCTCAGGCCTGGACCAGATCTCGATTGTTCGCGTTCTCATTCTCTCCGCATCTTCCGGCGTCATCTTCACGGTGCGGTCCGTCAGGAATCCCCAGCTTTCTGGAAAATCGAGGGCCGCACACTCGAACTGCTGGGCTTGCTGGTCAATCAGCCAGAAACTGCTGAAGTCGTTGCCGAAGTACTCGCGAATTGAAGCCGCAGCGGAGTGGAACAATTCGTGGATATCCAGCTTCGTCACAATGTGATTGTTAATCTTCAACAATAGTTTCAGCCGGTCCCGCTCGCGCCCCAGTTCACGTTCGTACTCCTCGGCCGCATCGAACGCCAAAGCACTCTCCAGGGCCACGGCGACATGCGATGAAACGGAGCTCATCAACTCCAAGTCATCCGGGCCGAACTCGTCTGCCTTTGCGCTGGAGAACACCAGTACGCCCAACACCTTTCGCGACGTCAAAACCGGGAAGACACAGCAGCTCTGCGGAATATCAACCGGGATCCGCGCGACGAGCTCAGGCGTCTTCCGCAATTCCTCTTGAATGTCCTGGATAAAGACGGGCTTTCGTTCAGTGAGCGCCCTGTCAATAGCGGTCCCGATATAGGGAGCTTCGATTCCCATGTCCACCCTCGGGGTGTCCGGCCCATGGCCGAGTGCGATGAGCCGCAGAGTATGTTCTCGGTCATCCAAGAGCAGGAGTGCAACCGAATCGAAAGCAACCACTTTTGATAGGAGGTTCCGCAAACTTTGCAGGGCAGCTTGCAGATTCGGCTGGCTGGCGAGGGCGCTGGAGATTTCCATCAGGGCCCGATACCGGCCATGCTCCGTCGCAAGCGACGTTCGACTGTCTTCCGCCATGCGCTTAGGTTAACACTTTCTCCGGCCGGGGTTCCAAACACCAGAACGGGTGCACTTTATTTGCATGATTTCCTTTCTTCCGACACAGCGGCGGCTTATTTGTTAAAGTTTTCTTTCGCTGAGTTTCCGAATCGGGAGGCAAGGAATGAGAAAGCTGGTTGTTTTTGCGGCCGCAGCGATTCTTGGCGGCGGCGTGCTGCTGGCGGCGAAATCACACACGCCGAAGATTGCGGCGGAGAAAATCCGGCAGCACGTGAACTATCTGGCGAGCGACGCGTTGGAGGGCCGCGGCACCGGGCAGAAGGGAGGCGACCTTGCCGCCGATTTCATCGCGGCGCAATTCAAGCGCTATGGATTGAAGCCTGCCGGGGAGAATGGCACGTACTTCCAGAGTGTGCCCCTGGTGGGGGTGAAAACCCTGCCGGAGACGAGCTTTGCACTGGTGCCGTCGAGCGGGGAGCCGCTGGTGCTTCGGAACCTTGACGACTTTGTGACCAGCAACGAAACGCAGACAGCGAGTGCGGAAATTGATGCGCCGATTGTTTTTGTGGGCTACGGCATTACCGCGCCGGAAGAGAAATGGGACGACTACAAGGGCTACGACCTGAAGGGAAAAGTGGCGCTGCTGTTCGTGAACGAGCCCATTTCCGATGATCCCAATTTTTTCAAGGGGAAGGCGTTGACCTACAACGGGCGCTGGACTTACAAGTTTGAGGAAACGGCGCGGCGGGGCGCTGTGGCGACGCTGATCATCCATCGCACGGACCTGGCGAGTTACGGCTGGGAGGTGGTGCGCAATTCGTGGGGCGGGGAGCGGTCGTATTTGAAGCTGGATGGCACGCCGAAGCTGGAGGCGGCTTCGTGGATACAGGAGGAGGTGGCGCGGAAACTGGTGGGGATGGCGGGACTTGACCTGGACAAGCTGTTTCAGCAGGCGCAATCGCGGGAGTTTAAGCCGATCGAGCTGCCGGTGCACCTGAAGGCGCATGTGGTGAGCGCGCTGCGGTCGTTTAGTTCGAGGAATGTGCTGGGGATGGTGGAGGGCTCATACGATAGCGAGCAAAGAGGCGAGGCGGTGGTGTACACGGCGCACTACGATCACTTCGGAATCGACAGAGCCAAGCCGGACGGCGCGAATATCTACCATGGGGCGGTCGACAACGGCAGCGGCTGCGGGATTCTGTTGGAAATTGCGCGCGCGTGGGGCGCCACGAAGCCCATGCCGCCACGCTCGGTACTCCTTGCTGCGGTCACGGGCGAAGAACAGGGGCTGCTGGGGTCCGAGTATCTGGGGAAACACTCATTGGAATTGCCCGTGGACCCGATTCTGGATTTGAATTACGACGCACTTGCCCCTATCGGGATTCCCGAAGAGGTCGAAGTCAGCGGTGCGGAGCGCACGACGTTTTATCCGACCGTCGAGAAAGTCGCCGGGGAATTCGGCTTAGCGATTCGCCCGGACGCGCATCCCGAAGCGGGGCATTACTACCGCTCGGATCATTTCAGCTTGTCGCGCGTGGGTATTCCATCGTTCTCCATTGGGCAGGGCAGGAAGTTCAAGGGGCACGATTTGGCGTGGGGCGAGGCGCAAGCCAAGGATTACGTGGACAACCGTTACCACAAGCCCGCCGATGTGTTCCGCGAGGACTGGAACTTTGCAGGGCTGGCGAAGATGGCGAGTTTTGGTTACGCGCTGGGGCAAGCCGCGGCGCAACGCGAGGATATTCGTTGGTTGCCCGGAGATGAGTTTGAGAAAGCTTGGCAGAAATATCAATCTGGAGCTATTGATCCCGAAGCGCTGTTCGCGGGGCATCCCGAACTTAAGCTCGCTCACTTTGAGCCTATTGTCTACCCGCTGCTCGCTCGGCAAGCCCGAATCAGCGGAACCGTGATCGCGGACGTTTCCGTGGCCAGCGATGGCAGTGTTTCTGGAGCAAAGGCCACCCACGGCCATCCGCTTCTGGTGGGCGCGGTAGAAAATTCAATTAAAAGGTGGCTATTTGCGCCCGGAGTCGAACGCAATTTTGAGATCAAATGTGATTTCGACTTGCACATTGAACCGCTCAGAACGCCGCGGAAACGGTCGGTCGTATTGGAACCAATGCACCTTCGAATCGTGGCCATGCCATTCATGCTAGAAACCAATGCGGCCACACCTCGGAAGCCCTAACGAAAGCGACACGCAGTTGCATGGTCGTGAGCGTGTGCCACGATCCCTCGACTGCGCGACCCGACGCGCCGAACTGCGGCGCGGAAGAGTAGAGTCGGGTCGCTCCGCTCGGGATGACGGGTGCTTTGCCGTTGCGGAGACAGGGTTGAACGTGCTCTACCCTTACACACAGAAGACAAAACAAACCCAAGAGCACAGTCAGGAATGACTGTGCCACTGGTCGCTTTCGCTAGCCGGGCCAGACGCCGGCGGTGAAGGATTTGACGGTGGAGAAGCCGAGGCGCTCGTAGAGGTGCACGGCGGTGCGATTCTCCGAGGTGACAGTCAGCGTGAGTTCCTTGAACTTCAGGGTGCGCAGGGCTTCCGCCGCGGTGAGCATGAGAAGGCGGCCGAGGCCGTGTCCCTGAAACCCCGGCATGACGCAGATCTGCGTGGTGTGGCCGACGGCGGGGGATACTTCGCTAGTGAGGACCGCGCCCACCAGATCTTCGCTGCCGGGATGGCGCAGCACGAACGAGGCGTTCGGGACAAACTGGCCGCAGCCCGGCAGCAGAATAATGTTCTTCAGGAATTTTAGAGCGCCGTGCCGCGAGCGGTACTGATCATTGATATCGCCATCCACATGATTCGCATAGGCCAGGTAGATCAGCTTGGCGCACGACTCCATGTAGCGGTCATTCCAGCGATCCAGGCGTAAACCGGAGTTGATGCCCGGTGCATTGTCGGATTTTTTCAGCAAGTCGAAGAGCATGAATTGCCGGGTGTGCAGCCGGAAACCCTGGTCGCGCAGCGCGTCTTCCACGGGCCCCCCGAAGGGCATGAGCTGCGCTTCGATGCGCTGCAATTGGGGCAGCGCACGCATGGAGAACAGCATTTCATCCAGCAGGCGCCGGCCGATGGGTTCCTGGTCGTAAGTCGGCGAGACAAACAGGTCGCCAATCAGCCCTTTGTGATCCTCCAGCACGTAAAAGGCGTAGCCCACCGCGATGCCGTGGTCAAAGGCCACGCAGCCGGAAAGAGCGTGTGCCTCGAGGAAACGCTTGATGAGGTCCACCGCGCTGCGGTAATCCCAATGAAGTTCTTCGCGCCAATGGCGAGCCTCTTCGAGCAGCAGAGGCTCGATTTGGCGGACGGTCGTCTGGCGCAGGTCAACGATGTTCATGGATAGCGCGGCGGGGCGTCCCCAAGCCCAGTAGCCATAATATCCGATTCGGTGCCGGGACCGCCAAATGTGAAGCCGCGGGGCGATACGAATCGGGCACATGGGGGAGAGATGAAAAGGGAGGGGCGCAAAAACGCATGTTAGGATGCCGCTGTAGCTTGAGCAACGGTTGAAAAAGAAAAGTGAGGCGGCCGTCCAGCAGGCCGGCCCTGAAGCCCAAAGCCCATGTCGATCCTGTACGAGCTGCGGTATCCAACACGATGGTACATGAAGTTGCTGACCGTGATTCTGGCGCTGGTGTTTTTTGCCGTGGTCGCCACGGCGGTCATTTCCGGGGTGCTGATCTACTGGATCGTGAAGCCGCAGCGAACGAGCTCAGAGATCAATCTGGAGAGTTTCCCGGGCCGCCCCGATGAAGTGGACTTTACGGTAGCGGGCCTGGGCACCCGCAAAGGCTGGTTCTTCCCCGGGTTGCGGGGAGCGCCGACAATCATTCTTTGCCACGGCTATCAATCCAGCCGGGGCGAATTGCTCACGTTGGTTTCCGCGCTGCAGGACCACCAGTACAACGCGTTCGTGTTTGATTTTGCGGCCCACGGCGGGAATGACGGCTTGACCACATTCGGCTACCGCGAGTCGGACGAGGTGCACGCCGCCATCGAGACACTGGCAGCACGAAATGACGTGGATGCCGCGCGCTTTGGTTTGTGGGGCTACAATCTGGGCGCTTATGCCGCGCTGCGCGAGGCGGAGAAGGACACTCGCGTGCGCGCGCTGGTGCTCGATTCCGTGTACGACAACCCGAAACAAATGGTGAAAATTGGCGTGGAAAAGACCGGCGTGGGGGGATTCCCGATGATGGTGAGGTCCGCGCAGACAAGTTTTGAATGGCTGAACTACGCTTACAAGAATGACCCGCCGCTTTCGGCCAAGCTGAAGAGCCTGCACGGCGTGCCGATCCTGTTTATTGGCGCGGCGGATGATCCGGAACTCGCCGCGATCACCCGAGAGATGTTTTTGAAGGCGGGCGAGCCCCGCGAAATGGCCATTGTGGCGCACGGGAATTTCGTGAACCTGCCGGACGACGAGAAGCGTACCTACGAGAATCGTGTGGTGACATTTTTCTTAACGCGGCTGCCGGCTACGACCGGCGAGCCCGTCCCGATTAGGCCCGTTGCCCCCAAGGCTGTTGCCCCCAAGAGCGCTCCCGTCAGCCCGGTTGCGCACTGAGTCTTCGCGCTGGATTTTGTAAACGAACCAACCGCTTGCTGGCAATTCGACCGGGCCGGTCGAGCATGTCCACGGCGACTTCACTGGAAACCTACGAGCCTTGAACGGCAGCAATAGATACTCTTCCTTAGGCTGGTTTTGATCCCACGTCTGAATTTCCTGGTGCAGATAAAAGCTCAGGCTGAATTGCTGGCCGCGTGGCATTGCGGTTACGTAGGTTTGCGCTGGCGGGATTTGCGCGGCGCGCAACTCCTGCGCGATGGTTTTCCCGGACGGATCCCCCTGCAGAAACAGCGGCGCCAAATGGTTGAAGAAAAGGAGAATCGCGAGGATCGGAACTACGGAGAGGGAGGCTAAGGCAAAAGGTTGCCGCGCGGCCGTCTTCCTTGCGGCTAAGAGCAAGTTTGCGAGGCCAAAGACCAGCCAAACCCAGCCTGATCCTCTGGCCGCATTCGCAGTGAATCGATCAGCGCCGAAGTGCCAGGACCAAAGCACTGGCGCCATGAGGACCATTGGGATAGCGCCGCCGAGTAAGAGCAAGCGAAACGTCCAGCCTTCTTGTGGAACGAGGCGCACGTAGGCTCTCGAAAGGAGCAGGCCGATGGCGGGGACAGCGGGGAGGATGTAGCCGGGGAGCTTGGATTTGGAGATGGAGAAGAAGAGCAGACAGAACATCGCCCATGACAACAAGAACCAGGAGGTCGGAGAGAATTGGAATTTGCGCCCTCGCCGAAGCAAGCCAAAGGTTACAGACCAGAGCAGCGCCAGAATCCAGGGGACAAAGGCGATGAGGAGTATAGGAACGTAATACCAGAAAGGCTGGATGTGCTGGAATTCGGGGGTGAGGTAGCGCTTGAAATTATGCTCAATGACGAAGATGCGGAAGAAATCGGGATTGCGCCGGGAGCAAATGATGTACCAGGGAAGGGCCGTGAGACAGAAGCTGGCAATGGCGACGGGATGGAGGCAGCGGAAGGCATCACGCCAGCGCCTGGTGAATGCCGCCCACAACAATACGCCCCCACCGGAGAGAACGATGGCCGCAGGGCCCTTCGCGAGCGTGGCGAGGCCGAGGAAAAAGCCAAAGAAAATCAAGGCAAGCCAGGGCGTTCGCGGGATGGGCGGCGATTCCTGATTGCGGGTGAGGCCAAGGATGATGGCTGCGAACACCAGCGCGCCGGTGAGCGTGGCGGCAAAGGGCATGTCCGTGGCCGCAGCGTGCGAAAAGCCGATCATGCCCACGGTGGTGGGCAGAAGAAGAAGCAACCACCGGGCGGTCCACGCATCGTAAACACGCCAAGCCAGCCAGGCCATGGCCAAGGTCGCCAGCAGCGCAGCGAAGGCGCTGGGGAAACGAGCCGCAGCCTCGCTTACACCGAAGAGTTTGAAGCTGAGCGCCGCGCCCCAGTAATAAAGGACTGGCTTCTCAAACCAGGGCTGGCCATACAGGCGGGGCGTGACCCAGTCACCCGATTCGCGCATTTCCCGGGCAATCCAGGCGTAGCGCGGCTCGTCCGGCCCCACCAGGCCGATGGCGCCTAGATTATGGAAATAGCAGAGATAGAGCGTGGCGATAATGAGGACAAGCCAGAGGGCGCACGCGGCCATCGAAAGGGAATCGCCATTGCGGCTGGAGTTGTCAGTTTGTGTCACGGGTTGTTGGCTCTAAAATCAAACAAGTTGCGCAAAAAACCGGAGAAGGCTCTCTTCGTGCCCCTGCGTAACTAAGGATAAACCAAAGCGCCTTTGCGCTAGGGCCTTTTCGCCGGGGCTTAGGGGGAAAGCAGATCCCTCCAGTCCGGACCGCAAACGGGGCGGTCCTCCGGTCGGGATGACAAGAGTGCTTGGGGGACGGGGTGTGCGTAATCCAAGATACGCGCCCGCCGGGGCCCTTGGCAGCTCAGGGTAAACTGAAACTCCGGCCTCCTAAAGAGAAAGTCTTCTTTAGTAGCTTGCTAAGTGTATCTTGGAATGGCGGAAGTCGGTCATACTGGCGCGAAAGGACGGGGATACTCAGCACTGATGAAGGAATGGCTGCAATATGCGGTGGCATGGAGCGCGGTGAAGGCGCTGGGCATCCTGCCGCGACCGATGGCGCGAGCCGTCGCGGCAGCGGGAACACGCCTGCTGCTTTTGGCGCGGCCCAAACTGCGCAAGACCGCACAGTTCAATTTGCGGCTCGCGTTTCCCGATTGGACGGACGCGCAGCGCCGCAGCGTACTGCGCAAGATGACGCGCAATCTGGGGTGGATGGCCGCGGAGTTCGCGCGCTTTCCGAAGTACACGCGTGAAAATATCGAGCAGATCGTAATTCTGGATGGGCATGAGAATTTTCTTGCGGGACAGAGGCGCGGCAAGGGTGTGCTCTACCTCACCGGTCACATCGGCGCCTGGGAGCTTTCCTCGTTTGCGCACGGGCTGTACGGATACCCGCTGCACTACATGGCGCGGCCGCTGGACAACGAACCGCTGGACCGCCTGGTGAATCACTACCGCGGGCTGACGGGGAACCGGCCGATCTTCAAGAACGAATCGGCGCGCGTGATGCTTAGGGTGTTGAAGGAGGCAGGAACGATCGGAATTCTTGCCGACCAGAACACCATGCCGGAGGAAGGGGCGTTCGTGGATTTTTTTGGCACGCCGGCATGTACGACGACCGGAATTGCGCGGGTGGCGTTGCATACGGATGCCGCGGTGGTGCCTGGTTACGCTTATTGGGATGAAAATCTTCGGAGGTACCGCTTGCGCTTCGAGCCGCCCGTGGAACTGGCGCGCACGGGAGATGCCGAGGGCGACGTCCTGGAAAACACCAGGCGCTTTACCAAAGTGATCGAGGAGATTATCCGCAAGCATCCCGAGCAGTGGGTGTGGGTCCACGCGAGATGGAAAAACCGGCCGCGCGGTGAACCGCCTTTGTATGATTTTTTGTAAAGCGAAGTGAACCGCGAGAGTGAAACAGAAGCAGAGGAGAAGCGGGCGATGAAAAGCATAGCGAAGGATGTGGCGCAAGCCGTTGGGGCGAAGGTGGAAGGTGACGGCACGTTGGAATTGACCGGCGTGGCCGCGCCGGAGCGCGCAGGGTCACATGATTTGATTTACGTCGAGACGGCAAAACATGCGGAGCGCGCGGTGGCTTCGGCAGCGGGTTGCGTGGTGGCAGGGGAGGGAATTGACCTGCCGGGGAAGACGGTGCTGCGCAGTGCGCAGCCCAAGGTGGCCTTTGCGAAGGCGGGGGCGATTCTTTTGGAGCGGCGGCCGATTGCCAGTGGCATTCACCCTACGGCGGTGGTTGCGCCGCTGGCCCGGGTCGCAGCGAGCGCGGGCATCGGTGCGTACGCGGTGATTGGTGAGGATGTACACGTGGGAGAGGGCACGCAGATCGGCGCGCACTGTGTGATTGGCGCAGGATGCTGGATTGGCGAGGATTGCCGCCTGCACCCGCACGTGACGCTGTATGCCGGAGTGCGCCTGGGAAGCCGCGCGGAGATTCACTCGGGAGCAGTCATCGGCGCCGATGGATTCGGGTATGCGTTCGATGGAGAGCGCTACTGGAAATTTCCACAGGCAGGGATCGTGGAGATTGGCGAGGATGTGGAGATTGGCGCGAATGCGACGGTGGACCGCGGCTCGCTGGACGACACGCGGATCGGCGAAGGCGTCAAGCTGGACAATCTGGTGCACGTGGGCCACAACGTCCAGATCGGCGAGCATACCGTGGTTGCGGCACAGACGGGCATTTCGGGCTCCTGCAAGCTGGGGCATCACGTGGTCTGTGGCGGACAAGTGGGGATGGGGGAACATTGCACGCTGGAAGATCGCGTGATCGCCGGTGGTCAGGCGGGGATCCTCAACGGCAAGACTATTCGAAGCGGGGAGACGGTCTGGGGAACGCCAGCGCGAGCACTGGATAAGTTCAAAGAGCAATATGGGTGGTTCGCGCGGCTGCCGGAGTTGGCGGCGAGGGTCAAGAAGTTAGAAGCGGAACGGTGAGAATAGGCATAGAGTCAGAGGAGGTAGCCGGAAAACACCGGGAAGGCTCCCCTCTCCGGCACTGCTTTTGGAAGTGACTGCCTATCAAGTTGTTGCAGGAACAGCCCTGGGTGCGGCAACGGGACGGCGAGAGTCTGCCGGAACCTTTGGACGGGCTGGGACATCGAATTTTGGAGGAGCTGCCGGGGGTGTAATTGTGACACTTTGCGACAACTCGCGGTCTGAGCGGCGGCATCTTATTCGTTGACCGATTTTCCGGGGGCAGGGATAATAGGTACTGAAAGTACCTGAGCAGTCCTGTTCCATTGTGGTTGTTTCGAAGTACAAGGCAATAAGGTAGTTAGCCGAGCTGTTGCTAGCAGCTCAGGATATTTGGGGGATTACTGCATTTCGCTCGAGGGGAGCTGAGATGGCCTCGTACGTACGTATAGGAGAGGAGTTACCGGTTGCGCCCGCGCCCGCGCCATGGCGGCAAGAGACTTGGGCGGAACAGGTGGAAAAGGCCGTCGAAAGCGGCACCGAGTATCTCCTATCCATTCAAGCTGAGGAAGGGTATTGGCACGGCGAACTGGAAGCCGATACCACCCTCGAATCCGATTACATCTACTACCTCCACGTACTTGACAAGGCCGATCCGGTGCGCATCGCCAAGCTGGCCAATTATGTCCGGCGGAAGCAGATGGATGACGGCGGCTGGCCGATTTATCCTGGCGGCGCCTCGGAACTCAATGCCACCTCCAAGGCCTATTTCGCGCTAAAGCTGGCGGGGGACTCTCCTGACGAGCCGCACATGGTCAAGGCGCGCGCGGCCGTGCACCGCCTGGGTGGACTGGAACGCACGAATTCCTACGTGCGTTTTTATCTGGCGCTGGTGGGGGCCGTGGGCTGGGAGCTGGTGCCGGCGATACCGCCGGAATTGGTGCTGCTGCCGAACTGGTTCTATTTCAATATTTACGAGATGTCTTCGTGGACGCGCGGGATCGTGATTCCGATGGCGATCTTGTCGTCGGTGCGGCCGGAGTTTCGCTTGCCGGAGCACGCGCGGGTGGACGAGCTGTTCAAGGATCCCACGCAGAAAACGGCGGCATTCAACTGGAGCAAGCAGTTGCTCTCCTGGAAGAACCTGTTTCTCGCGGTGGATCGCGGGTTGAAGCTGTACGAGAAGCTGCCGTGGAAACCGCTGCGGCAAAAGGCCATCAAGGAAGCCAAGGAATGGATGCTGGAGCACATGGAGCGGACCGAGGGGCTCGCGGCCATCTATCCCTCGATGATGAACTCGATTTTTGCGCTGATGGCGTTGGGGCATGGACCGGAAGATCCGCTCACGTGGCGCGAGATCCAGGAGTTTTCGCGGTTTGAAATCGAGGAAGACGACACCATTCGCCTGCAGCCTTGCGTGTCCCCGGTGTGGGATACGTGCATCGCAATGGTGGCCCTTGAAGAAGCGGGCTTGCCCGCGGATCACCCGGCGCTGGTGAAGGCGGCGGACTGGATCCTGACGAAGCAGGTGCTGGGCAAGGGCGATTGGCAGATCAAGAACAAGGATGCCGAGCCGGGCGGCTGGGCATTCGAGTTCCGCAATGATTTTTATCCCGATGTGGATGACACCGCGTTCGTATTGATGGCGTTGCAGCGCGTGAAATTCCCGGACGAGAAGCGCATGGAAGCGGCGATGCGACGGGGAATTCAATGGCTGCTGAGCATGCAGAACCGCGATGGCGGCTGGGGCGCTTTTGATCGCGACAACAACCGGAAGATCCTCTGCAATATACCGTTTGCGGACCACAACGCGATGATCGATCCTTCCACGGCGGACGTGACCGCGCGGGTGGTGGAATGCCTGGGGCGCTTTGGCTGGCCTGGCGATCATCCGGTAATTCAGAAGGCCGTGCAGTTTTTGACGAAAGACCAGAGCAGGGATGGATCGTGGTTTGGGCGGTGGGGCGTGAATTATGTGTATGGCACAAGCGGCGTTTTGCGAGCGCTGGAGACCGTATCGCTGACGGCGCAAGATTATTGCGTGCGCGCGGTGGCCTGGCTGCGGCAGGCGCAGAAGGCCGACGGAAGCTTTGGCGAGTCGCTGCGCAGCTATGAAGTCGTCTCCAGCAAAGCGCACGGCAAAAGCACGCCCTCGCAGACCGCCTGGGGACTGATCGGACTGCTCGCGGGCGCGGATCCCGACGATCCGGCGATCGCGCGCGCGGCCGCGTACCTGGTGCGGCAACAGAATGCCAATGGATCCTGGAGCGAAGAGGATTTCACCGGCACGGGCTTCCCGGGCGTTTTTTACTTGAAATATCACCTCTACAAGAATTCCTTCCCGGTGTACGCCCTGGCGCGGTATCGCAATCAGGCCAGCCGCGCGCAGGAATATTGCGCCGTGAAATTCCGGCCGGGCGAATTCCGTGTGCGTCGCGGGCTGTATCCGGCGCGGGAGCGCAACGCTTCCTAAGCAAAACCATGCGGTATCCCTTCCGGCTGATCTTCGATTTCGCCAAACATCTTGCGGCGCACAAACTGCGCGGCGAGCGGAAATTTGCCGTCATGCTCACGCTGGATCCTCTGGGCGGCTGTACGGGCACGTGCGGCGGAGCGAACGGAGGAATCGGGCAAGCGCCATCGCCGCGCCGGGCGCCGCTCAGCGTGGAGCAATGCCTGGCGGCAATGGAGGAGTGCGACACGCCCGTGGTGGCCATCTGCGGCGGCGAGCCACTGGAGTATGGGGGAATTGCGGAGCTGACGCGCGCGATCCTGGACCGCGGCAAGCATCTTTTCCTTTGCACGGACGGCACGCTCATCCGGCGGCGCTTGCACATGATCCCGCCGGAGACCAATTTCTTCTGGAACGTGAAACTCGATGGGACGGAAACGGTCCACGATTCACGCGCGGGCAAGCCGGGGCAATTTGCGGAAGCGCTGGATGGCGTAAAGGCCGCGAAGAATGCGGGCTTTTTTGTGGTCGTGACCTCGACGGTATATCCGGACAGCGATGTGCGGGATTTGGCGGCGCTATATGCGAAACTCCATGGGATGCACGTGGACGGTTACATGCTTGCGCCGGTGTACCTGCCCGGAAAAGTTTGCCGTAACAGCAGCGCCAAATTCCACGGCGAAATGCACCGCCGGTTCACGGAAATCAGCGAATCCCTCAGTGATTATAATTTGCTGGTCTCAACGGTTTATCTGGAATACTTGCGCGGTGAACGCGAACTCGATTGCAGCGTGTGGGGGAGCCCGGTGTACGGGCCGGGCGGCTGGTCGGGGCCGTGCTACCTGCTGGACTACAACCTCGAGAAAAGCTACAAAGCGCTGCTGGAAAATACGCTTTGGGAGAATTTTGGCCGGGGGATTAACCCGCGGTGCGAGACGTGCTCGTGCCAAGCCGGCTTTGAAACGGCGGCCCTGCTGGGGGTGAACCGCAAAGCGGGCGACGCCTGGAAGATGCTGGCTTGGCAATTCGGCGGCGGATTGGGCGAGAAGCGGGAAAGCGTGCGGAAGCCATGACTACACTTGTGACGGGCGCGGCAGGATTTCTGGGCAGCCATGTGGCGCGGCAGTTGGTGGCGCGCGGCGATGATGTGCGCGTGCTGGTGCGCGCTTCAAGCAGCAATCGCGCGATCAGCGATTTGTCGCTGGAATATGTGACCGGGGATCTGCGCGACGCGGCCTCGCTGGAACGAGCGATGAATGGTGTGCAGCGCGTGTTTCACGTGGCGGCGGATTACCGGCTGTGGGCGAAGCATCCACAGGACATTTACGATTCAAACGTGGGCGGGACGAAGAATTTGCTGGAGGCGGCGAAGCGCGCCGGCGTCGGCCAATTGATTTACACCAGCACCGTGGCGACCATCGCGGTGGATCGGCCCGAACTTCCCAACGAATTCACGGAAACAAAACTCGAGCAGATGATCGGGCACTACAAGCGCTCGAAATGGATGGCCGAGCAGGAAGCGTTGAAGGCGGCGAAGGAAGGAATGCCGGTGATTGTGGCGATGCCCACCACGCCGGTAGGGCCCTGGGATTGGAAGCCCACACCCACGGGAAAAATCATTCTGGATTTTCTGAATGGCAAGATGCCGGGCTACGTGGAGACGGGATTGAACTTCGTGGGCGTGGAGGACTGCGCGGCGGGGCATTTGCTGGTTTCGGAGAAGGGCAAGCTTGGCGAGCGGTACTTGCTGGGGGCGGAGAATCTGACGCTGAAGGAAGTGCTGGATGCGCTGGCAAAAATCACGGGATTGCGGGCGCCGGGGATGAAAATCCCGCACGGGGTGGCGCTGGGTGTAGCCTACGTGGAGAGCGCGTTTTCACGATTGATTGGGAAAGAGCCGGGGATTCCGGTGGAAGGCGTGAAGATCGCGCGGCACAAGATGTTTGTGGATGCTTCGCGCGCGCCGCGGGAATTGGGATTTCAGCCGGGGCCGGTGGCGGCGGCGCTGGAGCGCGCGGTGCGGTGGTATCAGGCGAACGGGTATGTGAGGGCGGGGCGGGCGAAGAAGATGAGGTGAAGGAAGTAAAGGATAAGAAGGAAGTAAAGGAAGGGAATGAAGCAAAGGAAGTAAAGGAATTAAGGAAGTGATGATGAGGGTGCTGGTGACATTTGCGGTGGAAGCGGAGTTTGCGCCGTGGCGGCGGCGCCATGCTTTCAGGCGCAAAGAGAGTGTTCATGGGAGTCGCCTTGCGGGCTCGGATGTGTGGTACAGCAGCCGGATTGACGATCTTCAGCTTGACGTGTACCTGACGGGTGTTGGTTGGAAAGGTGCAAGGACGATTCTCTCTTCCTTACTGAAAGAAAAGCCTGACCTTTGTATTAGTTCGGGATTGGCGGGCGGACTAAAGCCTGAACTCAAGAGTGGGGAAATTGTTGTGGCTCGTGAAGCCTTATTGGTGAATGGAGGGAAGAAGTTTAGGAGCCGCCCTCTGCTAGTCGAACTGGCAGAAGAAACGGGCGCGACTCCCGTCAATTTGTTTCTCACGAATACCCAAGTGGTTTGCCGGGCGCAGTCAAAACAATCCATGGCCGAGTTCGGCGATGTGGTGGAAATGGAAAGCTTTCATGTTTTGACGAGGGCAAGGGAGCAGCGAGTGCCGGCCCTTGCCATTCGAGCGATCAGCGACACCGTAGAGGAGGATCTTCCTTGGGATTTCGGGTGGTCGATGGGCCGAGATGGGCAAATCAACTACGGAAAGCTGTTGCTGCAAGTCGGACGTCGTCCCCACAAAATTCCCGCCATGATCGGTTTTGGGAAGCGAAGCGAGAAAGCTGCCCTGAATCTCGCAGATTTTCTTGACAAATATATCGCAGCCGTTCGAAAGCGCTTCCTGCATTGGGGCTTGGGAACGGAAGAAGAGATGACGGCGCGATGAGCGGGACGGGGACGGTGGTGGAACAGGTGAGGACGTTGGGGCCGATGCCAAAGACGATGCGGGCGGGGGTATTCCGGGAGAAGGGCGTGGTGCGCGTGGAGGAAGTGCCTGTGCCGGAGGTGCAGGACGGCGAGGTGCTGATTAAGGTGGCGGCTTGCGGCATCTGCGGAACGGACATCAAGAAGATATTTCAGGGCTATGTGGAACCGCCACAGATCCTGGGCCATGAGCTGGCCGGAACCATCGTTGCGCTGGGGCGTGGCGTAACCAAGTGGAATCTGGGCGATCGGGTGATGAGCTTCCACCACGTTCCCTGCGGCGCGTGCTTTTACTGCAAGAACCGGCTTTTTTCGCAGTGTAAGCAGTACAAAACCACGGGCTTGACCGGGGGGTTCACGCCAAATGGCGGCGGGTTTGGCGAATATGTGAAGGCGATGCCCTGGGTGGCGGAGCGGGGGATTGTGGCGCTGCCTGACAACGTGACGTTTGAGGAGGCCACGTTCATCGAACCCATCAACACAATCATGAAGGCCGTGCAGAAGGCGCGCGTCACGGCGGGCGAGACGGTGCTCATCGCCGGGTGCGGCCCCATTGGCCTGCAACTTCTGATGGTTGCCAAATATGAGGGAGCGCGCATCTATACGAGTGACCCCATGGCCACGCGGCGCGAGAAAAGCTTGCGGTTAGGAGCGATTGAGTCTTTTAACCCCATAGATGGTAAGCTGGTAGAAGAGTTGCACGCCCGTACCGAAGGACGGGGGGCTGACGCGGTCCTGGTAGCTGTAGCGCACCCGGCCGTGGTCGTAGATGCTTTGGCGGCGGCGCGGCCAGGTGGCAGGGTGCTTCTGTTTGCCGCAAACGACCCTGTCACGAAAATAGAGTTTCCTGCCGCGGCAATAGGGATAGACGAGAAGGAAATTTTGGGCAGCTATAGTGCAGCCGTGGACATCCAAGAGAGTGCGGCAGCGCTGGTGCTGCAGAAGAAACTGCCGGTGCTGGAGATTGTGACGCACCGGTTTCCGCTGGGTAGAATCCAGGAGGGCTTGGAACTGGCGGCAAGGCCCACGGAAACATCGCTCAAGGTCCTGATCACGCACTAATGAGAGCAGCATCCACAAAAAGGACAGAACTGGGGCTGGAAGAAGTGCTGGCCCCGACGAAGATCCTCGTGCCTTCAAGAATGACGGCGGCGGTGCTTTATGGCAGCGAGGACCTGCGCATCGAGCAAATCGATGTGCCGGCATTGTCGGCCGAAGAAGTGCTTCTGCGCGTGCGCTTGGCGCTGACCGATGGGACCGACCTGAAGGTCTGGAAACGCGGCTACCACGCGAAAATGATCCGGCCGCCGGCTGTTTTCGGCCACGAAGTGGTTGGCGAGATTGTGGCCATGGGGAGACGCGTGGACGCGAAATGGCGTCTGGGCATGCGTGTGGTAGCGGCCAACTCCGCGCCGTGCTTCCGGTGTTACCAATGCCGCCGTGGCCAGGAAAATCTCTGCGAGGATCTGCTGTTTAACAACGGGGCTTACGCGGAATACATGCGCATTCCCGGACGCATCGTCCGGGAGAACATGCTGGAAGTGCCGTACTCAATAGATGACCACAGCGCGGCGCTGGTGGAACCCTTGGCATGCGTGCTGCGCGGGATTCATGAGATGGATGTCCGCACGGGCGACACGGCCGCGGTGATTGGCTGCGGTCCCATCGGCCTGAAATTTGTGCGCATGTTGTCGCGCCGCGGCGTGCGCGTGATTGCGCTGGCGCGGCGGGAAGCTCCCCTGGAGGTTGCACGCAAGTTGGGTGCCGTGGTGACCATCAATGTCACCGAGGTTGCCGACGTGGCCGCTGCCGTCAAGGCGCTGACCGACGAGCAGCGCGGGCCGGATTGCGTTGTGGAAGCCGCCGGCAATCCGGCGACCTGGCAGCAGGCGCTGGCGATGGTACGGCGCGGCGGGGTGGTGAATTTCTTCAGTGGGCTGCCCAAGGACACGCGGGTAGAAATCGCGCCGGCAACCATCCATTATTCGGAAATCAAGATCATTTCACCTTTCCATCACACACCGCGCTTTATCCGTGAAGCGATGGAAGCGATCCGCCGCGGCGATATATCGGCCCAAGATTTTGTCACCGAAGAGATTGGCCTGGTGGACCTGCCGCAGGCGTTTGAGCGCATGAAGGCGCGCAGCGGCGAAATCAAGCTGGCCGTGAGGCCGTAAGCAGGGGCCGTAATTACGCGACTTGTGATTCGTGACTCGTGAAACCCGGACGTTCGATTAGTTTCGCCCACTCTGATCAAATGAATGAGGAAGTTCTTCGCTGATGCTGCGTCCCGGCGAACTTGAAATCGCTGCCAAACTGCCGGCCGATCGGTGTTCGGCCGATGTGGCGCAGGCTTATACGCGGTGGCTGGCGACGCACCACTACGAAAACTTCAATGTAGTTTCCTGGCTCCTGCCGAAGGAACTGCACCAGCATTTCTATAATGTTTATGCGTATTGCCGATGGGCAGATGATCTGGGAGACGAAATCCCATCGCAAGAGCGAGCGCTGGAGTTGCTGGACTGGTGGGAGCGCGAACTCGATTCCTGCTATGAGGGCCGGCCTGCGCATCCCGTGTTTGTGGCGCTGCGCGAAACGGTGGTGGCCAAAGATATCCCGAAGCAGCCCTTCGCGGATTTACTGAAGGCGTTTCGCCAGGACCAGGTGGTGAAGCGTTACGGGACCTGGGAAGCCGTGCTTGCTTATTGCGTGTATTCGGCAAATCCCGTTGGGCGGCTGGTGCTGTATCTGTGCGGCTATCGCGATGAGGCGCGGCAACGGCTGTCCGATACAACGTGCACGGCGCTGCAGCTTGCCAATTTCTGGCAGGATGTTTCGCGGGATCTGGAGAAGGGGCGAATCTATATACCGCTGGAGCGGGCCATGGCGCACGGCGTCAGCGAAAGCGACATTGTTGGGAAGAGGTTCAGCGAGCGATATGTGTCGCTGATGAGGGAACTTATCGAGTACACGCGAAAACTTTTTGAAAAAGGCAAACCGCTTTCCAAGATGGTGGACGGTACATTGAGCGTGGACCTGGAAATGTTCAGCCGCGGCGGGCTGGCGGTGCTGGATGCGATTGAAGCGATGGGGTACGACACGCTGAACCGGCGGCCCAAGGTGAGCAAGGGAAAACAGGTGCGGCTGCTGGGGCGGGCGATTTTGGCGCAGGTGTTCGAGCGGGGCGATGAAAATCGCAACGGAGGATTTCCGCGTGAGGGCGCACGATTTTCGGTTGCGGATGGAACTTCGCGGGAGGTTGCGGCCTCGTATGCGAACTGCCACGCCATTGCACGGAGAGCGCACAGCAACTTTTATCCGGCGTTTTTCCTGCTGCCGAAAGCAAAGCGCGACGGGATTGTGGCGCTCTATGCGTTCATGCGATTGATTGACGATGTATCCGATGAAAGTGCCAGCCTGGCGGAAAAGCAGCGCGGGCTGGCGAGCTGGAGAGCCGCTCTGGATCAGGCGATTTCCGGACAGTTGCAGATGTTCGACGGAAACGCCGCGATGGAGTCACCCGTGGCTACGCTGCCGGGTGCAGAAGAGGTGTTGCCTGCCCTGGTGGACACGATTGGCCGCTTCAACATGCCGGCGCGTTATCTGCATGACCTAATTTCCGGCGCGGAAATGGATTTGACGATCCAGGCATATCCCTCATTCGAGCGGCTGGAGGAATATTGCTACCGCGTGGCGGGAACCGTTGGCCTGACCTGCACGCACGTTTTTGGGTTTCGCGATGCGAAGGCGCTGGATCTTGCGGAGAAACTTGGGCTGGCGTTTCAACTGACCAATATCATTCGGGATGTTCGGGGTGATTACGCGATTGGCCGCGTGTATTTGCCGGAAGAGGATTTGGCGCGCTACGGCGTGGCGAAGGCGGATTTTGGCAGAAGCGAAGCCACGCTTGGTGTGCATGAATTGCTGCGGTTTGAGACGGAGCGCGCTTGGAAGCTGTACGAAGAGGGCGCAAAGCTGCTCGGCTTGATTGACGAGGACAGCCGGAGCACGTTGTGGCTGCTGGTGCACACGTACAGCGCGCTGCTGGCGCGGATTGAATCGGTGGATTTCGCCGTTTTCGGGGAGCGCGTCGTGTGGCTCTCCAAGGCGGAAAAGCTGAAGTGGATTGTCAAGGCGCGCTTCGGGCGCCCTACGGAAGAGAACATACTTGCCAAGCGTGATCGTGATCGGCGGGGGACTGGCGGGGCTGTCGGCGGGCGTCGCGCTGGCTGAAGCGGGCTGGCGCGTGAGGCTGTTCGAGCAGCGGCCATTTCTGGGCGGCCGGGCAACGTCCTACGTGTTGCCCGACGGCGAGCACGTGGACAATTGCCAGCACGTGACGCTGGGATGCTGCACGAATTTGGAAGATTTTTATCGCCGCGTGGGCGCGGCGGACAAGATCAAATTCTTCGATCGCCTGTTGTTCCAGGATCCCCAAGGGCGCACGGGTGAAATGCAGGCCGGATTGTTGCCCGCGCCGTTTCACATGCTGGGTTCGCTCGCGACTTTCGCCCCGCTGACGCTGGGGGACAAATATTCCATTGGCCGCGCCATGATGGATATTCTGCGCAGCAAGGGGAAGCCGAAGGATATTGAGGAAGCGGGCGGCATTTCGATGCTGGAATGGCTGCGGCGGCGTAAACAGACACGCGGCGCGGTGGAGCGCTTCTGGAAGGTGGTATTGGTGAGCGCGCTGGACGAGGCGCTTGACCGCACCGACGCGCGCTACGGCGTGGACGTATTCTGGAAGGGATTCCTCTCGAATCGCGCCGGCTATCGGATGGGAGTCCCCGGGGTTCCGCTGGCGCAACTGTATGACGGCTGCAAGGCGGAAATCGAGCGGCGAGGCGGGGAAGTGAATCTGCGCGCCCCGCTACGTGCGATCCATTTGGCTGGCGGGGCGGTGAACCACGTGGAATTCGATGGCGGGCGCCAGGAAACTGCTGATGCCTATGTATTTGCGCTGCCGCATGAAGCGCTGGCCGAGCTTTTGACTGAAGAAATCAAGCAGCTCGCGCCATCGCTCGCCAATCTGGGCAAGATCCGCGTTGCGCCTATTACTGGCGTGCATTTCTGGTTCGATCGCGAAGTCATGCGAGAGCCGTTCGTGACTCTGCTGGAAACCACGACGCAATGGATTTTCAACAAGACCGCGCTGTATGGCACCGCAAAGGGCGCTCCTGTAGAAAAAGGGCAGTACCTGCAGTTGGTCATCAGCGCTTCGTATGATCTACTGCAGAAGCCTCGCCAGGAGATCATCGATCTGTGCCTGACGGAGGTGCGGCAGGCGCTGCCCGCGGCGCGCGAGGCCGTCCTGACCAAAGCCACGGTCATCAAGGAAGCCGCGGCCACATTTTCGCCGCAACCTGGCGTGGACCGCTGGCGTCCAATGCAAGAGACCTCGATTCGCGGAATGTTTCTGGCGGGCGATTGGACCGCGACCGGATGGCCGGCAACGATGGAAGGCGCGGTGCGCAGCGGGTATCTGGCTGCGGAAGCGGTTCTAAGAAGGGCTGGCACGCCGCGGACGTTTCTCCAGCCGGATTTGCCGCCCGATGGATTGGTGAAGATGTTCGGCTAGTGCCGTTCCAACTATTTCGGCCAACTGACGGTCCAAGCATCTGACGCGAACGCGTAGAGAGTATTCTCGAAGAGATTTGCTGGAACAAGTTGGAACGGCACTAGGGCGAAGGAGTTGCGGGTTCGCTCTGCAGGAACGAGCCTAGGTGGCGCTCGCGAAGGGTGAGGCCCTGTGTTGCTTGATCCAAGGCCTGGTAGGCCTCGCGGTGAATGTTCTTGAAGTTTTCATAGGCCGCCGCGGAATCCCAGAAGTCCATGGTGCAATAAATTCCCGGGCGGGAGGTATCCCGTAGGAGGCGAGTCATCCGGTAGTGAGGGTCGCTGCGAAAGAGAAGAACCCAGTCACCCTGGGGGCCATAGACTCTTTCAAACGCTGGCGCGCTTCCCGGCTTGACTTCAAACTCCCATAGGATTACAAACATAGATGTCCTATCTTCTGCCCTCGTTTTGTGGCATCCCAGGATAACTTCAAAGGGGAAGAGTGGTGTGCAGGGCTAGGTAGCAAT
>Ga0326728_10003905_pt1 | contig 45135 bp, 40 predicted proteins | sample MB3enrmetagenome_FD_207602 | JGI IMG/M metagenome (GOLD analysis project Ga0326728, IMG submission 207602) | Lab enriched peat soil microbial communities from McLean, Ithaca, NY, United States - MB31MN | ecosystem: Environmental > Terrestrial > Soil > Wetlands > Peat | place: USA: New York...
CTCACAACACGTTCTATGAACATTTCGAGGATATGATCGCAGAAGTCAGAAAGTTCTTGGTAAAATGCAAAACGCCATCAGCAGAGGTGCGTTCCAGATGCCATTATAAATAGTGCGTTGTCAATAACTTCGGGGATTTAAGGATCTGACAACGTCGAAGTAGTTCAACACCTAGCGTTTGACTTCTGAGATGTGTATTTTATTCAAATTTCTAATTTATCATTATAGCGGTTGTTAATCGCCAAAATGATGCTTATTACATAAAAACAGAAAATTTTTAGGATATTTTGGATTGAAATTGAGCGTTTTATGTGATTTGCAGTATACTATCACATTCTAACCGTCCAAACCAATTATGAGCAAATGCGACGGAATAAATGTTAACATTTCGAGTAGATTACTATGGGAAAAGAAAGAAACAAGAATAAAAAAAACCTGAAGTACCCGAAGGCGGTCCACGCCGCCACGGCTGGCATGGTCCTGTCCCTCGTGGCGATCCTCGGTATATGTGCCTACGCGGGGGTTTCGGGTTACTTCTTGGGAACGAAAATGATGACTAGTTTTCAGACCGTCCTGGGTGGCATGGGTGGCGGCGGCGGTAGTGGAGGCGGTGGCGGTGGGAGCAACGGCAGTAGCGGAAGCAACAGCAGTGTCAACCCCGACAGCCCAGGCATTCACATGACAAACATGAGCAGCATGCCCGCGGAATTTGCCATGTGGATCTTGATGCCGATAAATAACACCGGGACCGTGGGCCTCACTATCACGAACCTAGTCGTGAACGTCACGGTCACGAGCTTGAATTCAACGTTATCGATAAGCGCGGTGTCACACATCGGAACGATACCGTTCGGGCAATCAGTCCTGGCCAACATAACACTATTCGATGTACCGATCGCCGTTGGGTTGAGCTTGCAGTATGCGCAGCCAGTCTTCAACGTGGTGATGAGCGTTGGCTACCTCGTCTCAACCATGACGTTCGGAATTACCGTTACAATACCAGGAGGGCTTGGATTCTGATGAGCATCGGGAAAACTATCGGCTACTCGATCGCCGCCGTGATATACCTGGGCTGGACATGGTTCGCACTCAACTACCTTTTCCAGCAGACGGGCCCGCTTCCGCTCCCGTTCCTAGCACAAATACCATCATTGGCCGCCTTGGGCATCAACTTCACGCAGGCGGTCGGTGGCTTCACCAGCGTATGGGAGTTCAACGTCTGGGTAATGGCCGTGATCCTGGCATTCATCGCCGTTTTCTACGGCGCCGCTAGCGGTCATTCGAAGCTCGAACCAATCGCGGCCGCGAGTTTCTTGGCCTATACGATCGTGTCGTATTTCATCGGTTGCTCGATTATGACCCTTGGCCTGCCATACCGAGCCTTTGGTACCCCGAGTTTTCAAGCCACGATCAACCTGGCGGGCCTGTTCGGTGGTGGCAGCGGAAGCTCATCTGCAATTCCGGCAATAACCCTAAACCTCACGTTGATCATGGTGCCGCTCACGCTTCTCGCCATCCTGTACGCGTCGCTGATGTTCGTGAGGACCGTGCTCAAATCAATGAAGAATGAGTACGAGGTTCCTTCCACGCCAAAAGGCACCAGTAACGCCGTTGGAAAAAGCACCACGGCCCCCGGTGCGAAAAACGATGAGGAATCCAAGGATTTTTTCAGGAACGTGAGGATGTCGTGAACTGGAGATGATCAAACTATGAAAAAATCAAACGCATCCTTAATCATGGCCATTTTACTGGCCAGCACGATCGTCTCGATCCTTCCCCTCCAACCCGCGACGGCAAACACAACCGTGGATAACGTGACGTGGGGCGTGAACGTCGGGCAGGTGTTCCAATGGGACGTGAACGAAAGTGCCCACGTGAATACAATGCCACCCTTGACATCACCGGTAAACGCATCGGGGCTCTGGAACACCACGATAACCGCCTTGGGAAACTTCACCCTAAATCAAGTCCCGGGGGGCAACGTTAGCAACGGCCCCTTCTCCTGCTGCAACGCGAGCGAGGAGTATTATAACTCGGCTTCCAGCACGTGGACTTATATAGCCAGCAATAATGCCGTCGGTGCGATGAATCTCACTGACAACGTGTCGGTCCAGGCCGATTGGTACTTCATGCTTCTCGTGGTCCCTTTGGTGCATGGCGTCCTCAACACTTCGGTGATCAATGCGTCCGTCGTGAACTTCTTCGCATATTACGGTTACTCCGCGAAGCCGGACATAAATACCGTCACACCAAACTCGGTGGCCATTGCATATAACGATGGTACCTCGTGGAATGCTACATACGACGTGAACGGGGTCGCAACGGTCTACAACGAATATTTCACGAACCAGTTCGTGAACGACCTGGGGTTCACGGGAACCGGGGAATTCATGCTCCGGCACGTGGCCCGGTCGTACATCCCAGCACCGGTGCTCGCTCCGATCACCCCGGCCAGGACGGGAAATAATGCCGTGTCCTTGAGCTGGAACACCGTGGCAAATGCCAATTACTATGAAATCTATCGAGACACAAGTTACATAACGGTGGTATCGCCAGCGATTCTTCTCAATTCCTACGTATTAACCAACAGTTATACGGACGACCTCTCGTATGGATCGTACGGCACGTATTACTACGATGTCGTGGCATCTGGTAACACGGGCAATTCGGCGATTTCAAATTGCGTAAGTGTCTATTACGGTGCGACTCCGCTCTCGCCTTCCTTGAATCCAATTAGCCCGAGCCAGAGCTCGACTGGTGATATATCGTTGTCATGGAGCAACACCGGGGCGGACAATTACAGCGTCTATCGAAGTACTTCTCCCATTAACGGCAACGTGATGGGAGCGACGCTAATCGCGTCTGGCTTGACTGGCACCACATACATGGATACGGTGACCTCGGGCGGCCAATATTACTACGCCATCATGGCTTACATGAATGGAATCGGTTCGAATCCCTCGAACAGCCAGAACGTGCAGGTTAACATCCCACAACAACCTCCGTCCGCCCCGGTACTCTCGTCCATCACGCCGAGCACAAGCACGAACGGCAGCATCCTGTTGAAGTGGAATAGCGTATCCGGTGCGAATTCCTACAATATCTACCGCGACACGAAGAACATCACGAGCGTATCGGGGTTGATTCCGATCGCGACGGGGATTTCTGGCACCAGCTACACGGACAACGTCTACACCAACGGCACGTTCTATTACGTCGTGGTGGCGGTTAATGGCGGGGGGACCTCTCCACTCTCGAATTGCAGTAGCGTCGTGGTGAGCCTGCCTCCGAGCCTCTTCGGAGTGTATCCCGGCCAGCAGTACTTCTGGAGCATGACGGCATCTGCCTATATTGCCGGCCTGTCTCTGCTGAACGCCACGGGCTTGTGGAACACGAACGTTACCAGCATCGGCAACAGCTCTCTCGGCGGTCACGGGCCCGCGAACCCGGCCTACGATCCGTACGATGTCGTCATGGCTAATACGAGTTTTTTCAACTCGACCTCGGACGAGTGGGTTAGCGTGGACACCGAATCGGCAGTTACTGCCATCAACGTTACCGCGATGTACGCTACATTGGCCGACCAAGACTTCTTCCTGCTCTTCGCACCCCTGAACCACGGCACACCCAATATGACGCTCGTCAATGCGTCTATGATTGCATTCTTCAAGGGCGTGGGAGAAACATCCCGGGTTACGGATACTATGACCTCGACCTCGGTTACTATTATATTCTCAGACGGCACGGCATGGAACGCCACGTACGATTCGAATGGCGTGGCCACATCTTATTATTTCCACCTGTCAAACGCGGCGATAAATGGCCTGCTCGGGGGGTCCACCAGCGGGCAGTTCCTTACGAGGCAGGCCGTGCGGGCAACGATGACCGTCAAGAACAACGGGGCAGCTAGCTATGCGTTCCCAGTTGGTTCCCATGTTCTTCCGGTTTTGAACTGGACGGTGACCTGCAACGCGCCTCCTGCCTACCCGACATACACCATATACGTGAATGGCCAGAGTTTCATCACCGGTTCTTGGACCTCCGGAACGCCCATCACCTTGGATCTCTCCTTGGCCGCCCTGATGGGGCATGCCTTGGAAGTTGGGAATTATAGCGTCACTCTCGTCGCGACAGGTTGCGGGACCGGCTCGAATACCCTCAACTTGACGGTGTACAACGCGCCCCTCCCGCCCTTGCTCGCGGCCATTTCACCATCAATCAGCCCGACCGGCAGCATCTTTCTCAACTGGTCCAGCGTGCCCGGGGCGAGTTTCTACCTTGTCTACCGAGCCACCAGTATCATCACGACCGTGGCAGGATTGACCCCCATCGCGAACCTGACCGCGACGACGTTCACCGATAGCATCACGGCTGACGGCACGTTCTACTATGTCGTCGTGGCGGTGAACGCGACGAGTGCCTCGGCCATCTCGAACGTCGAGTTCGTCACGGTTGCCATCCCGCCTGTCTTGCCACTCTCCGGGACCCAATTGTTCGAAATTGGTTTCGGAGGCGTGATCGGGCTCATGGTCGTTGCCCTGGTAGTGGAAGGCGTGCTTAAGCGTAGGAAATAAGCTCTCTGTCTTTTTCTTTCCAATTTTTTCCAATTGCATGAACCAAATCATATGATAAAAAGATCCCTCGTGGAACTGCTCGACGGCGATCTTCTATTCTTTATCTGCAATGTTCTTCATCAGGCTCGAACTGATGATGAAATCTGCAGATTTCCGGTTCAATGCTATCGGGATGTCCTTGAGCACGCAGGTCCGGATGAGAGTTTGAAGCTCGTGTTCGTGTCCGTGCGGATTTTTCACGTCGATGAAGAATATGAGCACGGCGACTTTTCCATCGAGAACCGCGCTAGCGATCTTTATATCGCCGCCTTCTGGTCCATGAGCCACGGACTCGACATCGAGGCCCGTGATATTTATGAGGGAATCTGCAGTTCCCTCCGTGGCAATCAAGTGAAACTTTTTCAAGAAATCCTTGTTATAATTCGCCCATTCGGCCATCTCGATCTTCTTATTATCGTGGGCCACGAGGGCTATGATTTTCTTGCTCATCTGTTCCAATCCTCCATTTTTTTTATCGTCCGTGTATCGTCCGTATCATTGATTCGCGTCAGATAGTTTAAACAGGTATTTGGCGTTTTTCCAAAAGATCTTGTCCTCATCTTCCTCGCTTAGACCCAAACCCTTGATCATGTCGACGTGTTCTTTTTGGCTGATGTTGACCGCAGGATAATCCGTTCCGAAAAGGATCCTATCCGTGCCAAATAATTCTATGCACTGCTTGATGCCCGTTGGCGAGAAGCCCATGGTATCGACATAGAGGTTCGTTTTCAAGTAATGGCTGGGTTGAAACTTGCAAGCCGCTGCCTCGATTTTGGGCAGGCCATCGTAGCCTAATCGATAACCGAAATCCAGCCGCCCGATCACGCTTGGCAAGCTTCCTCCCATGTGAGGCATAATGACCTTCAGCGCGGGATACCGGTCAAAAATTCCAGAATAAATCATGCGGGCAACCGTCATCGTCGTGTCGAAAGGTCGCCCAACCACCTCCTCCAGCCTGTACCTGTTCATCTTTTGATATCCGATTGGAACACAAGGCGGGTGGAGAAATATCGGCACGTCCTTGGCTTGAGCATACTCCCAAAAAGGGTTCAACTTTTCAGAATCAAGGAACTTTCCCTTCCAGCTGGTGCTAATGTTGATTCCTTTTGCTCCAAGCTGATCGAGGCAGCGCTCGCATTCGGATGTGCTGCCATTGTTGAACGGGTTGATCATGGCCATAAACGCCAACCTGCTTGGATAGCTGGTTACCATTGCTGCAATCCCGTCGTTCACTTTCCTGGCTAAAATAGCATCTGGTATGATGGACAGCGCTCGGCTCATGAGCTCCAGCTCCATGGAAAAACTGAGAACGCTCATGGACACGCCGGCTTCATCTTGCGCGCGCATCTGAACATCGATGTCATTTAATTCATGATAGGCAATCGAAGTGATGCCATCAACTGTGACCGTTGAACGTGACGGATAATCACGCCAACCGGTCCTCAGCTTGAGGAATTTCTCCATCAGCCGGTCTGCAAACCTGGACGTTTTCAACATGCAATGGCGATGGATATCTATCACTTGCGTCCTTTCAACGTCCGATGAAAGAGAATTCACCATGTTCGCGACCACCGCATCTTCCTGCATTGTTGCACTTGATCAAAAGGATAAAGGAAGAATCCTTAAACTCTTTCTCGCAAACGAGAGACCATGCATTTTGATTGTGCTGGAGTTATTCTAGTACCTCACGTCGTCGTGGCCAAGCTTGGCAACTCGCTGATGGTGGTAGAAGCGGGCCTCGTTTTCAGGATGCGATCGGATACGGCGTCGAGGATATAGTCGTAGAGGCTGCATTTCCCACAAATATTGAGCGTGATGGCCCCGTGCCAGCCCGAGGGGACCGTGTACAAGGTTTCGCAAATTTTGCACCGCAGCATGACCTCGTCTGGCTCGATGCCGTCTCCACGTTGCTCCGCCCGCCACTCGGCATAATAGGCGGCCACGTGGGTCCGGGGGATCGAGGGGAACCGAGCCTGGACGGTTTTCAACGTGTTCTTCCTCCCGACGCTTGCATCGAGCGAAAGTTTTCGTGCTCACGCCGAGCACGGGCTGCCACGGCACCGATGGCGAGGCACCCGGCGGCGATCGCGAGGCTTATCTCCATCTATGATATGAACGGATAAAAACATGAAGAATTTTCCCCTTCAAGTATTATAGATGTCCAAGTTTGACTATAATTCCAGCAATTAGTCGCGAATGTTCAACGCGAAGTGTATTAAGAGGTGTCCGATGGCCCCCCGCCCTGCAAGAATTCATCGACGAGCCGTTTCAGGTCCGTGACGAACTCCACGTTCGTGCTCTGGAAAACAAAGACCGGTTGCAGATTGGAGCACGATAGCCGCAAGCCATGCAACGTGTTGGTTTGGTCATACTTTCGGTTCGCCCAGACGGGCTCGGTGGAGAACGTTGTTGTCGATGCCAGTGGAAATCGCTCGTGCCGGTTGAACTTGGTCTTCAATCTTTCCCCTGACTTGGAGATCATGTCCCCGTCAATTTCAATGGTGCCTCGATCTTTGTCGAGTGTCGTCGTGCTTTGGTAGCCAATTCCTAACAGCCGAAATCGTATAATCAGCCCGATAATGATTAGGCAAGTCACGAGAAACGGGATTACCAGGGCTGTCATCGAGAATCTCAATACAAATGCCAAGAAGGCTTCGATGACAATCATCGCGCAGAATAACAGGGAAAAAACCAATTGTAGAACCTTAGTGGCGGGAAATGTGCCTGCTGCTCGTGGATTCAGCCACTTCATATTTGCTAGATCATTCGTGAAATATTGTTGGCGAAAAACGAGCCTGCTACTCGTGGATTCAACCACTTCATATCGAGCGTCCATGATCGGCATCAGATCTATCCCCGATTGCTAATAGTGGAAAGTATCTTATTTGCTTAAATAGATCGCACGAAGATCCCATCATGGGACTGATCAACGCGAAGTGCATCCTGCTCGTGGTCCTGTTTGTCGTGGCGATCTGGTCGTTCCCGCTCGGGCTTCTGGTCAACGCGGCGATCGTCTCGGGCTGGATGCTCATCAGGAAAAAAGGGAAGAAATCGCCCCAGCAGGCTGCTAACGGGGACCCGGGCTTGCAGGACGCAATCAAGGCCCTAACAATCATAGTGGCGGGGGACAAGCTCGGCACGCTCGCCACGGAAAGGACAGGGCGTTCGAAAAAAAGGCCCCAACTGATAGCATAGCCATACCAGCACCCAAGTCAACCGGCCAGTTCTCCAAGGCCTTCAAGCGACGGCTGGCCGATTGAATGCAGGCATTTCCTTCGATTTTTTTCAACTCACATCATTTATACGGGCAAATCAGGCTTGATTTTTCGGGGGCGTAGCATGTTTTCCGGCTTCAGGATCTCGTCCAACTCGTCCTTGGAAAGAAGCCCCTCCTCGAGCACGATCTCGTACACACCCTTGCCTGTTTCTTGAGCAGTCTTGGCAATCCGGGTTGCATGCTCGTAGCCGATGAATGGGACGAGTGCTGTCACGAGGCCAATGGATCTCTGGACCATGTTGGCACAGACATCGGGATTTGCGGTTATACCCTCGACGCAATGGGTGCGTAGCGCGTCCATCCCCCGGGCGAGGAACACGATGGATTGCAGGATGGAATAGCACAGCACCGGCTCCATCACGTTGAGCTGTAACTGGCCTGCTTCGGCGGCAAACGTCACGGTCAAGTCATTCCCGATCACCCGGAAGCACACCTGGTTCATAAGCTCCGGGATGACCGGATTGATCTTCCCGGGCATAATGGATGAGCCGGGCTGCATGGGAGGGAGGTTTATCTCGCCGAGGCCCGCGCGCGGCCCGGATGACAGGAGCCGCAAGTCGTTGCAGATCTTGGATGCCTTCACGGCCAAGCGCTTCAGGGCAGACGAGTAGATGACGAAAGCGCCTGTGTCGGGTGTGGCCTCCACCAGATTGGGAGCCGACGTGATGGGAAAGCCCGTGATTTCCCGTAAGTGAGACACGCAGGCCTCTGCATAACCCTCGACTGTCGTGATGCCCGTGCCAATCGCCGTGGCGCCCATGTTGACCTCGTTGAAGAGGCGCACGTTCTCGTTCAGGCGATCCACTTCCTCTGCCATGTTATCGGCGAAGGCGTGGAACTCCTGCCCCAATGTCATGGGTACCGCGTCCTGCAGCTGCGTGCGCCCCATCTTCAGGATGCCCGAGAATTCCTCTCCCTTCGCGGCGAACGCGGCCACAAGCTGCTTCAAGTGGACGATGAGATCCTGAGTCACGCGAAGGAACGTGATCTTGATGCTGGTCGGGTACACGTCGTTGGTGGACTGGGACATGTTCACGTGGTCGTTAGGCGAGCAATGATCATAATTACCTTTCTCGTAGCCCATGATCTCCAAGGCCCGGTTCGCGATAACCTCATTCGCGTTCATGTTCGTGGACGTGCCCGCCCCACCCTGGATCAAGTCAACCGGGAATTGGTCATTGAGCTTGCCATCTATGACATTCTGGCACGCTTGCTCGATGGCGGCGGCGAGGTCGTCCCCCAGCAGCCCGAGATCGTGATTTGCCCGGGCCGCGGCGAGCTTGACGGCGCCGAGCGCCCACACGAGCGGAGGGTAGTCCATAATGTGGTCCTCGGAGATATTGAAATTCGTGATGGCTCTCTTGGTTTGAATTCCATAGTAAGCGTTGGCCGGAACTGCCAAATCACCGAGCAAATCGCTCTCGATGCGCGTCGGTTCGTCACAGGACTTCGAGAAAGGATTGGACATTAGTTGATGCACCGAATTGATCTCGAATGATCTTACATTGCGCACATGTGCCATATAATAATCCGCGTGGGAACGCAGGATCACGTGCCAGCTCAGGGCGGCGTTGTCAACGGCGAAACCCATTCGGCATGTCGTTATGGTTCCAATTGCTTGACGAGTATAGGCAGCGACGGCCACCGAGTTAATCCCGATGCACGATGAAAGAAAAAGAAAAAACGTGGATTATCGAGGAATAAGTAACAGCTCAGCCTAGCAGTTTTCCCTTGAGATCGAGAGCCACGGGTATCGCATCCTTGGTCTCCATCGCGAGCGAGCTCCTGTACGCCTTGAAAACGCCGGGTTTCGCGACACGCCAGATATTTACCTGCCGCATGACCGCTTCCTCGTTGTCTGCCTCTATCAAGGAAACGCCCCAATAATCCGCGGTTAGCCACCAGCCGAGCGATTTCACGCCTTCAGCGGGATACAATCCCTTCTGCATCAGAGTCATCCCAACTTCCCCCAATTCGGCCGGGTCGCAATCTGGATTCAACTCGAAATAGGATAGCACTAAGACCATGTTATCGCCTTGCAGTTTATTTTTTGTCCAATGCTTGAGAAATTTTATACTCCTCTCGCACTCAACGCATCATTTAATGCGTCGGACCACTATTTTCTCATCATTTAATAAAGGTTGCGGAAGGTTCCGTGGAAACACATTCTAGAAGAGCAGGTTCCCGGGGGCAGCTGCTGATCCCGGCAATAATCGCACCAATCCCTTTCATTTTTTCCCGTTTTCTTTTTTATAGCCCGAAATCGAATCAGACCCGCGAGAGTGTGTCGTTTATATATCTTATCCCCCGCTAACGGTATGAAAGAAGACGAATGCGAGGTGATCGCCGAGATCGCCACGGAAGCGAAGGTACGTAACGTGATCGAGGGAAAGATATTTCCGTTCTCGGCCCAATTCGGTCACAATGCCCCCTTGAAGTTCGGCGAGAGCGTGACGCTGGGCCGGAAGGTCATCATTATGCAACTCGACCTCGCTGTATTCATCCCGAACTCGACCCCGCCACGCCTATTTCAAGAGTCCGCCGAGCGCGATGGCCTGAGAATGCAATGAAAACTCGTTTTCCTCCTCAAGATACCTGGGGTCTGAAAATTCATAAAGGAAGGAATGGATAATACAAACAAAACTCGTGTTTTAGAAAAATTGGCAAGATATCCTGATGCGAAAGGGTCAACATAGCTCGAGAACATCACGATCGATTTCTCGTGGGTCCTTGGTTGATAGAAAGTTTGCCGGGTACCTCGGGCAGAGCAGTAGTATAAGCTCTGCTTCGAGTGTTGCCCAGGTTTGCATCACGTGGTTCGTGTACTATTACACGCAATCCGCCATAGATGTCGGTATCGTGGCGATAGTGAATTCGATTGCCACCGTCGTCGCCACGCTTCCAGCTGGATCGCTCGTCGACAGGTTCAATCGAGGGGTCCTTTTGGTTGTATCAAGCTCCATCGCAGCCGCCATCTTTGCATTCTTGGCGTGGTTCACAAGGTTCGCAGGCTTCAACCTATTCATCCTTCTCCCTCTTGCCGCGGCTTGGTCGGCAAGTATGGAGTTGCTTCGCTCGACGAATAGTTCCATTTTACCGGATCTGGTTGCGCCAAGTGACCTGCTCAAGGCGAATGGCTTCAACAGCTCGCTCACGTCGACCATCGGATCCGTATCTAGCGCACTGGCGGGAGGCATCATTGTTGTATTCGGCATCATTGACGGATTTTTATACGGCGCGGCCGGATACGCGGCCTCTGCGGTGCTTTCAATCCTGACAATTTACCCTTTCTTCAGGCAGTACCACGGGAGGTCGGCCGACGGTGGAAAAGGGGCGCGTCGCGTGTTAGCGGACTTGAAGGAAGGATTCAGGTGGCTTATCCACGAGCGAGGACTTTGGCAACTCACGCTTTCCGCGGGCCTCTTCAATTTCTTTTTGGTTATGGCCCTCTCCTATCTTGTTGTCTACGTTGCCGCTGGAATGCACGCAGGTTCACTCGTTTACGGCATCGTCGTGGCAATGCTTGCGGCCGGATATGTCCTCGGATCCCTAGTTTCGAGCTTTCTTCGCTTGCTTGCCCAAGCAGGAAAATTTTGGATTCTCATCTATGGTATGGGTACTGGGCTCACTCTCATCATTATGGGCCTCTATCCGGACGTGCTCACTGCCATTATCTGCGCCTTGACGATAGGCACGTGCTCGGGCGTTTGCGGGAACATCTGGATAACTTCGGCACAAAACATCGTGCCATCTGAGATGCGGGGCCGGTACTTTGCGGTCGATGGTTTGTTCAGTTCTATAGGAGGTCCTCCTGCCATCGCTGCAGGTTCGATTGTCATCTCGACCTTGGGTGTTGGTCCAACCTTCGCCATTGCCGGCGTCCTGATGTTTGCGTTTGCAACACTCTTCCTTTCGATGAGGAGCCTCTGGCACCTTGACGGACGTTCGAGAGAGATCGTTCGGACTTCCGATCTGTGAGCAAGTTAAGGCACGCGATCGAGACTCACGGTGTTCCGGCTATCGCTTGCCAAGAAGCACCACCTCGACCTGGTCTCGGAGCGCGTGGACAAGTCAGGCGCCCGCCCCGTGCGGTACGCCTACTTCATGGGCGTGAAAGCATGAATGGCGCATGTCAATGCGATTGTCATCCCTTTTGCTATGGAATGGGGCGGTCTCTCGCAGTTGATCGCTGGTGCCTTCGAGATGCGAAAGGGTAACACGTTTGGCTTTACAGCCTTCACTAGCTTCGGGGCCTTCTGGATTTTCTATGCACTATTGAACATCTTTACTACATTTGGCGTGATATCCGTTAATGCGATCGCCATTTCAGCCGTCTTTTTCATCTGGGGTACATTCAGTTTGTTGCTGTGGATTCCAGCCATGATGGCCAGCAAAGCAACGAATATCGTGTTTCTCCTCCTGTGGATAACGCTGTTCCTGCTGGCATTTGGATTGAGTAACACTGGCGGGTACGGCGTTCTCTTGACCAGGATTGGGGGGTGCACCGGCATCGCGGCCGGTGCGTTGGCCGCTTACACAGGGCTTGCCGGGATCGTGAATTCCATGGGCGGGCGCCTGCCTGTTGGAAAGGGAGTTACCAGGTGGACTGCCACAGGTAAACCAAGTTACAAAGAGGATCTGTATAACGAGAATCTCTATTATCTTTCGACAATGTTGATTATTGGTTAGGTGCGACACGAGGCACTCCTGTCGAATCCATACCGTGGCCGATAGGCCATAAGATGGTTATCGAGATGACCGATAATGGCTACCGGGACGTGCGATGCTGGCAACGGCGTGGTGCGGAGCTCCCGGGACAACGTAGCCCTGCAACCACTCATGAGGTTGGCAGGGAACCAGCCAGAGGAACCAATGGAAAGCCACAGGGCAAAGACATGATAAACTTCGTAATAATCGACCGGCGAAAGTGGGTGTTATCCAAATGATTGTTGAAGTAACAATTGTTGAAGCCAACATACTTAACCTGTCATATCCGAGAGTTGGACAGTAACTTGCGGTTAAAACCCTTTTGTTAGAAAAAAGTGAAGAGGCGCAAAAAGGATGATACAAAAAGAAGGCTTTTTGCTTGTAGCCTTGGTCGCTTGCACGTTTTATGTTGGGAATACATAGGTCCGCTCCCTGCGTGGAATATTAAGGATCCAGTAATACGTGACCATGGACAGCGTGTAAATGATCCATGCCCCGAAGAGCGTGTCTGAAAACCAGTGCGCGCCGTAGGCCATTCGCGCCAAGGCTATAAGGACCACGTAGACTATCGCGCCGATGGCGAACAAGGGTGCCCAGAACTTCTTTTTCGCCCCGATGAAACTCAGGGCAAGGCAGATCGTGAATGCGGCAAAGGCCGTGTGGCCCGAGTAGAAGCTCTCGAATGCATCAGTCGTGCCGTGAAGCCAGTTCACCTGATACCACGGGGTGAACGCGGCAAGGCTTGAAACAACCTCGTAGGGCCTGGCCCGGCCCCAAAGGAACTTGACGAGATCGGTCAATCCCTCGACGAAGACAAGTCCCACGATGAGCAGGAAAATGGTGTATTTCAAATACCTTCCTGCAGGGGTTTTGTACCTGATCGCCGAGTAGATCAGCAAGATCACGCCGGCGACGACAAGTGCAAAGCTGAAGATTTCACCCATGTCTCCCTGCGTCCAAAAGGCGGAGCTGTAGAAATCGGGGTTCACGAATATCCCGAGGGCCTTGAGCCATGCAAAGCTCGGGTTGGTTTGCGCAGCGTTGTAGATGGCCAAGGTGATGGCTTTATCGTATGCCCCATTGTTCACGGAGCAGATCACCACGCCGATTACAAATATGATGGTCGAGATGAGGTATGCCAAGACGGATATGCTCATCTTTTTCTTTCCGCCTGCTGATTTCTCTCCTTTCTTCTTGCCCTCGGCATTTTTCGGGGGTGTTTGGATTGTTGGTTTCGTTTCAGCCATTGTAATCTCCTTGTGGTAAAATGTGGGTACGTGGTTGAATTCAATCCACTTTTTACCGATCAACAGATAAAAATCTTTTTGCCTGTAATTGAGAAAGTGAATTATCTTTGGGCAAAAACATTGGTCACATTGAGGGCCGATCTCAGGCGGTAGCCCAGCAAACCGTGCTTTCAATGTCGCCAAGTTCCCGCATCGTGCAGTCGATAGTACCATTTCTTAAGGAGTCGCTAACAGATTCGGCCTGCGACGGAAAACGGACGATTTGAAAACACGGACCTCTTCCTTGGGGCGAGCGAAAAACCTGAAAAGGTGACGATAATCTTTGCATTACCCGAACCTAAAGTTGAGCATTATGGAGTTATCCCTTGCCAGCGATAACACCGTTCTCGGCGGCCCTGCGATCTTTGGGGGGACTTCCGTGCAGATAACGGGGAAAAAATTAAGAAATATTAGGGGTTGGAGCGAACCGCGGTGCATACAACAAGGCGATGCTCACCCACACGGTGATGCTAAAGTACAACAGCACCCCAAGCATCTGCGAGCTCCAATCTGCGTAAGAGTAGGTCACGATCCACTTGTGGAGGGCGGACGCGATTCCTTGGAAAAAGTTCAGGTACACCTTGGCCGCCGCTTGGTCAGCAAGGTAATTGGAGACGTACAGGGGTACGTCCAACGTGACCATGTATACCACGTATATACCAACTACTAAAAGCAAGGGGGCGAGGAACCTGCGTTTTCCGTGTTCTGCTTTTGGCCAGATGAGGATGAGACTAATCAACAAGAGAAACTCGCAGAATGCCCAGGTGGATTCTTCGACGCTATTGCCCAAATACGAAGTTGTTATGACACTATACCACGAAAAGCACTCCGCTATGGCTATGAGGGGAACGACGATCCAAGAGACGATAACGCCTGTGCGGCACCCAGTGGCCTTCGCCACTTCTCGCAGATAGATACACAGGAGGCCCATGAAGCAGAGCTCAGCCAACGTCGCGACCGACCGGCCAACGAAGATGCTGGATAGCCATGAATTCACGAGAACGTATGCTTGCACGTCGACGCGTGGCAGAAACGAGCGAAAGGCGCAGACTGCAACGTAAATCCCCGTAAGAAGAGGATACCACTTCCGCAGCGTGGAGAATCGCGGATCGGCATGTGCTTTTTGTCTAAAGATGCCGTACGAGAAGATCCAAGCAAAGATGTTTCCGACGCTAATCGCCGAGAGCACGATCCACCAGAGAATGACGCGCCAATCTGCATTTTTCCCCGAGACGTACGTCACGATAAGGAGGTCACAGAAAATGGCGCAGAGGATTGCTATTCCTGAAAGAATGGCGAAAGTTCTCTTATTGTGGGGCATGGGACATCGTTTGAAGATTCAGCACGGTTCCATATAAAGCCACGCGGGCAAAGTGAGCTTGTCGTGCCCGTGTTCGGGAACCGTCGAACCCGACCTGGAAATGAAGCTAAACCTTTTTCCTTATCTATACCGTCGAATCGACTGGGGCCCGAAATGCCTGATCATGGGGGTATCATGCTAATTCTCGGGACTGTCGTGACGAACGGTGGCATCTTCTCGGTGATCCTCAACGTGCTGAATTTACACGTGCCCGTGGTTGTATGATAACCATTTTTTCCAATCTTTTTCCCTTCCCGGCGCGCACCTCGAATCCCCGTGCCGCTCCCGAATAGCTCACACTGCAGCGTTTAATAACACATCGAGGAAATTGAAAATTGTTCACGACAGTATGAAGAGTCACGGGTCAATCGTAGCGGGGGCACGCATTCTTGAAACGATTTGCGAGCATCGATTTTCTGCGGGGAATTGCCATCGTCATGATGCTAGTCTTGCACGTGGTGAGCGATTTTCTCAATGTCAATGCAATCATTGCCGATATCAACAATAAGCCTTTGATCAACCTCGTCGCGATGGCGGTATTACCGTTCATCGGCGGCCTCGCGGGACTTTTCCTCATGGTTTCCGCGGTTGCAAACATGGTCAGCATGTACCGTCATCTCCTGGCTGGTCGCCCCGTGGGCAATCTTGTCCTGCGCCAGGTCCTCGGGGGGGTCGTGCTGCTCGTGTTCGCGGTCTTGGACGAGGGAGTTATCGGTATGCACGGCGCGCTCGGCACGTTGCTCCTTCAACTTCCCGGGCCAGGCTTTGCCGGAAATCTCACCATTGACTGGGTAAGTTTTCTCTCCAGCGGGTTTCGTTTTGAAACCATCCACACGATTGCTTGGTGCATCATCATCAACGGGATCGTCCAAGGAATCATCTCCATGAACGGTCGCTGGAAGAATCCGGGGTCTCTTATCAAAATCTACATTGTCTTGGCCATTGTCGTCGTCGCTGCCACCCAGTTCGTGTGGAATGGCGTGGCGTGGCTGGTTCCAGGCTACCCGTGGACAAATGTTAATTATGGTAATGGAATTGTTCTCCCGATCTCTTATCCGATTGTTGGAAGATCCCCATTTGGGTTCGTGGTTGCCAACTTCTTCCTCATTGCCCTTGCCGCACCCGTGGAACCAATATTTCCCTATCTCGCCGTCTCCTTCATCGGCAGCATCATCGGAATCGTCATTTGCCAGCCCAGAGAATCGATTCCCTGCCATTTCACGCGAACGTCGTTGATGGTGGGTATGGGCATGTTCGTCGTCGGGATTATCGGCGTGATTTATGCGGTTATTTACGTCAGCAACGCTCAAGGGATTCTTACGGCCGTGGTGATGTACAAGAACATTTCAATGCACAGGACATGGGTTCCCGATTACCCGCAATATTCCCCGCCCTACCTGTCCTGGCTCTTCCAATTCATGAGCCTGAACGGGGTCTCGCTCATGATGGTCGTGCTCGTGCTGCGAATGGTGGAATTCCGTGGCATCGGCGCGCAGTTCGCCAAGAAAACTCTTCCCGTCCGGCGCTACGGTTTCATTGCATTCACCAATTACACGATACAAACGGTCAACTGGCTCGTGTTTTACGCGATGGGCATCGTGCTCTACGGCATCCCGTATCATCAGATGAGCTGGGGAGGCACGTTGATCAGCATCGCCCTCGTGTTACTTGCCTATTACGGCATCATGTTGCTCTGGGAACGGGTTAAGTACACGGGCACGCTGGAATGGTGCATCGGCACGATAGCCTACAATCTCCTGCCTGGGAAGAAAGGGACCAAGAACGCGTACAAAAAATGGTGGCAGAAAGGACAGCTGGATCCACAAGGGGCACTCATCAATGCCGATTGGGTGAACATCGCGGAGGACAGGGATGTGGGCCACGAGCGCCTCGCTGATTCCAAGCTCGCGTTCAAATTTGCTCTCATCGGCCTGCTATCGGTGGTGTTTATTCCCACGGTGTTCGTCACGTTGCGCATCGCGTTGACCTCCGAGAAAACGGAAGGAAAAAACAAGTACAACTATGCAGCCAAGATTGTTTCGATCGTCGGTATTTGCCTCGTGCTGTTCGTCTTTTGGGCGTTGTTTTTCATAACGCCCGCTATGCTCGGGTTCTCGATACTTACGTGATTTATGGGTGAATACCGCATGAATCTCATCCCCCGGCGTGATGGTAACGATCGGGATGGATTAGGCACGTTATGGAAATCCTTCACATTGTTCACTTGCTCAATCGGGAGACAAGAGCGTTTCACTGGCTCGATCGGGAGACAAGCCTCTAACTCCTGAAACTTGATATCATCAGGTTTCAAGAAAACAAGAGCGTTTCTTCAAGCACCGTGCGGAGAAATGCCTTGATGCGCCGCGCGTCGGCAGGTTGAAGGGGTTCTTTCGCGAGCAGGTGGTCGAAGGCTGCGGCCATGGCATCCAAGTGGCCGAGATACACGCCGATGAGTTCATCTGCATCCGGCCCCAAGATCCGTTCCCGCTCAGCGAGGTGCTGGCGGTACGAGGCAAATATATTATTCAATTCCTCGATCTCACCGGGATAAAGCGGCTCGTGCGTGGGTTGCTTTTCAAACACTCGACGCACCCTCGCAACGGCGTTCGGCAGGAGGAGTGCCACCTGTTCGATCGTGATAACGGCCATACCCGGCTCTCCATGACTAGAGAGCGCGAAACAGGTTAAGAATCCTTCGCGTGGGAACGTAAGGACCCTTGCTATGAAGCTACCCTGGCACTTCTGCAGCGGTTCAAGAACAGGACTCGACCGTGCAGACTCTGGACAAGGCAGAACGCGCCCTTCTTTCTTAAACGGATATCGCGACTCCCAAGCCGATGAGAATTATTCCCCCGATAATGGCTAAATCCTCCTCAGGGATCCTCGCAAACTTGCAGCCGAGGTATAGGCCCGTCAGGGCAATGATGATCGATACGGCAAACAAGATCAACGCTGGTTCAAGAATGGCGAAATCTAAGAGGCCAAAAGACACGCCAACTGCGAATGCATCAAAGCTGGCGGCAAAACCCAGGCCTAACACGATTCCGAAGTTGTGGGCATTGACTCTTTTCCTTTTCGATGGGTCTTCCCTGCATACTTTTGCGTTCTTCCACCCGTCGTAGATCATCTTGCATCCAATGCCTACCAATATGCCCAAGACCAACCAATGATCGATACTGGTGATGAATCCTTCAACCAAGACACCCCCGAACCATCCAGCGACAAGGAAGAGCGTTTGCGGGACGGCAAATGCCAATGCGTTTTTCACTAGATGCAGGAAAGGCAATCTCTTCAGGACCAACCCACAAGTCGTCGCGAGTGCAAATGTGTCGATGCACAAACCGATTGAAATCAAGAGCACGTAGATAATCATTTTTGCAGCATCTTGGCACGTTCTCGTGTTATCCGTTCACAGTCCGCGGGGGGAGGATTGCGTCCCAGAAAATCTCCATCTATGTTAGGCCTACCTAATCATGAAACAAGCGGCGAATTATTAAACCTGCTGATTGTTTCAAGTTTGAACCTTTGCTGCGAAATATGTGATTATCGCCCACGTTCAGTTATAAATCGTGCCGCGGGCAGGGAAGCAACGCCGGGTGCGATGTATGCCCCGGTTTCATCTTGAACCCGCACTTGGTCGTGTTGATCCACTCGGCCCGCTTGAGCCCGCCCAGCCACACCCCGGTGATGTTCTCGATTCTTTCGAGATCCACCTACGTTTCCAAAGGTTTTTTACACGAAAAATGGATCCGATTCTACTATTCACATCGTTGCAATTTGGAGACTGATGAGATATGGTCGAACTAGCTCTAGATAAATTGACGGCGGATATGCAAGAGTACGTCAAACTGGACAACAAGAGAATGTTGCGGTTATGCATCAAGTATTGCATCTTGAAACGGGTGAGTCTTTCAAGGTTCAAGAAGATCTTCGAGACATTTTTGGCCGCTTCAGAAAAAGTGTATAACCTTCACACGCTGGACTTGGACGCCGTCAATGGGACCGTTCCACCGGAAGATATCGCCGCTTTTGCAAAGGTATTTCGAAATGCTTTCAACGCGGGCGGCGCGCAAGAGACGAAGTTGTACCTGAAGGCAACGGCGGCAGCCAAGGCAGTGAAATATGAGAAGGTCATGGCCAAGAACGTGCCGGTGTTCACGATCACGCCCCCTGGCGCGATCGAGGGAAAGGAGTTATTCCACATCCACGGTGGTGGCTGGATGTCCGGCACACCCGAGATGTCACGGGCTTTTTGCACTGAGATCGCGTTGATGACGAAACTTCGCGTGGTCAGCGTCGAGTATCGCCTCTTCCCGGAACAACCTCACCCCGCGCAGATAGAAGACGTTGCAATGGCCTATGATTGGCTGTTGGAATCCGGTTCCAAGCCAGAAAACATCGTCATCGGCGGTGAATCTGCAGGGGGCCACCTGAGCTTGTTATTGCTCAATCGATTGAAGATAAATGGAAACCCGCTGCCTGCAGGAGCTATCTTGCTCTCACCGCCGATCGAACTGTCGTTCCCCAATAGCCAGCTCTTCGACAACATCCCGACCGATCCTGTCCTCGGCACGAACGGGGCAGGGGTTTTCTTGCTCAACATGCTCCGTGGCTCGAAGGTAGATTATACCGGACCCGAATTTTCCCCGGTGCATTTCGATATGACAGGATTTCCGCCTCTTCTCGTCCAAGCTTCGACTTGCGAGATGCTTTATTTCGATGCTCTCACGCTTCGTGACAAGGCCGAGGCTGCTGGTGTAGATCTCACGTTACAAACTTGGGACGGAGTTGTGCATGCTTTTCAAGTGTTAACACGAAAGCATTACAAGGATGTCAAGGACGCCAATACGAAGATTGCGGAGTTTCTTGGCAAAACCTTGTCCCTTTAAACTTTTTCTTTTGAAAAACGAGAATTTCTCGTCATCCTTGGTTGGCCAGCTCGAACGGGTATCATTAAATGCACTCTCTAGAGCGCGCCTAGCTACGCCCCGAACCTCGTCTGCCACGGGTTCATGCACGCCCGCTCGTGCTCGTCCCACGTCCATTCGCCTTCCAGGACACGCCCGATCGATGCTGCGTAGTTGTCAGCAACGACGTCGGGTGTGCAAACGATCGTTCCCGCGGGTCGAACCACGGGAACATCGATATCGCCTTCGTGCCCATCTCGGGCGCGACGGCCAGCATCACCGAGGCTTTCGGGTCGGCCGCCTTCACGTGCCGCAGCGCGTCGGCAACGTGACCAGCGGGACACCGCAGGTTCCAGAACATGTCGTCCTTGCGCTGTCGTTGGAACTGTATGTTGGACGAGGGCCATATCATAATACACGTTAATGACAAATGGATGGAAAAAATAACTGATCTAAAGGTCCAGCTCTTGAATTTAAAGAGAGCAATGATTATGCCATCTTAAGTCATTAAACAAAACTTGCTCGCCTCGCGTGCAAACACGATCCAATCCCTCCTTTCAAGAACCTTTTTTTAAAATCATGGACAATAGAGTATCACACGAGAATGTTGAGGAACCGATCGTGGAAATGAAGATCGATTACAAGTTCAAAATATCGTTGATCGGTGAATCAAATGTGGGCAAGACGTCACTGATCCTGCGGTACGTCAAGAATTACTTCAAGGAAGACCTGAAAAGCACGATCGGCACCAATTTCCTGTTGAAACAGCTTGATATCGACAATCAGGCAATTCAACTCACCATTTACGACATCGGGGCGCAAAAAATCTTCTCCTCGATGCGCATGAAATATTATCAGGGGTCAGCCGCGTCGATCGCCGTGTTCGATCTCACGTCCATCGGGTCGCTGCGCGCGCTTCCCGAGTGGATCTCCTCCGTCAGGGACGTGTGCGGGAACATCCCCATTCTCATGGTCGGAAACAAGGCCGATCTTGTCTCACAACGCGTGATCTCCCGCCAAGAAGCCGAAGCGGTAGCCAGCAGGTTCACGTGCATGTATGAAGAGGTTTCCGCAAAATCCGGCGAGAATGTGGAGTCCATGTTCGAACTCATCACGAGATCTTGCTTGGAACTTATTGCTCGCGAGTGATTGCAGTGTCCCTCAAGCCGGAGTATTGGAAATATCTCGTCGAAATAGCAAAGGCTGGAGGCTTTTCCGGGAAGATTCCTCTGTCAACCTCCGCCATCGGGGATCTCGTCGGTGTCAGCCAGCAAACTGCGAGCCGGCGCTTGCGGTACTTGCAAGATCACGGCTACATCACGAAGTTCGACACGAGCGGTAACAAGGTGCAAGAGATGAGCCTCGCCGAAAAGGGGATAGCGGAGCTCAGGCAGGTGCACGAAGATCTTTCCATGATCTTCGCGACTTTTTCGGGCGAAATCGTGCTCCACGGGAAAGTGATCAAGGGTCTCGGCGAGGGAAAGTATTACGTGAGCAAGTATCTCTCGTTTTTCGAGCAAAACCTCGGCATCGAGCCCTATCCCGGCACGCTCAACGTGAGGCTCCTGTCGGACAAGGACATCGCGCTCCGCTCCCAGATAGAGCTCCATGGTGGGGCTTTGCTGCGTGGTTTTACCGAGGACGAGCGCTCGTTCGGGGACGTGTTTGCCTACAAGGTGACCGTGGCGCGGGGTGAACCAGGAAGCGACGAGGTTGAAGCATATTTTCTAAAAATAGCGCGCACACATTACGACAGGAACGTGCTCGAGCTTATTTCCGACAAGAATCTTCGAGACACCCTGCAGTTGGCCGATGAAGATTACATAAAAATAGTCTACGCCCCGCCGAGCCGCCCCGACTGGGTGACGGAATAGATCCATCATTCCTGCTTGCTCGAATTCTTGATCTTGTCGATGATCGCCGACGTGCTCGAGAGCGGGAAATCCGTCAGCCGGGTCTTGAATCGATGAATCTTGATGCTGCCCAGCCCCTTGGCCGCGAGCAGGTCGTGCCATTTTTCCTCGGAAGGTTGCTGGTCGGGCCCGAGTAATATGATGTCCGGGTTGATTTCCGAGATGATTTCCGTGAAATCCATTGTCTCCTTGCCGAGCACTGCCGTGTCCACTCCTTTGAGGCCGCTTACCATGAACCGTCGTTGATCCTCGGGGATCACTGGTCGTTTTCCCTTGATTTGTTCGACGATCGAGTCTCGTCCGATGATAACGATCACCTTGCCGAGCTTACTCGCTGCCTCGATAAGCCGCAGGTGACCTGGGTGCAAGATGTCGAATGTCCCTGCAAGCAAGACCTTTTTCATTTGTTTGCCAACCATATCTCGGCACTTTCATATATCATTTTCGCGAGCGAGGTTCTGGTTGAGCTTGTTGATATGAAGCGCCATCGTGAGCTCGCTGCGTGTTGCATAGATAAGCTTCCTGTTTCCGTCAGATTTATGGCGTACATCAGGGATAACGGCATTCGGGTAATCTAAGTTGATGATGCAATCATGCAATTGTTCCATTGATTCAAAGAACCGGGCCGCATCATCAAACCGCTCGAATCGGATGCTGTCAAGGCAGGCACGGCGCAGCTCGCCCACCGTGTCGCAGAGACCAGTCACATATGCAACCACGGGGGCAGGTGGATCCATTTCAGATGGTTTCAGGAGCTCGCCACCAGTGAGGATGGTTTTCAGCGAGATGGCTTCCACGTATTCCTGGAACGCCGAATCAATGTAACTCTCGCCCACGTCTGGATTTGTCCTCGTGATCGTGAGCATGTCAACGATGCTGGACCGTGCCTTTTCGATCAGCTCGTCAACACCATTTTCACGCCTGTGCAGTTTCTTGATCGCCTCGGAACACGACCTGATCGCAGCCCTGTTCAAAACGAGCACTTTTTCACGGATGTCGTCGATTTCATCCAGGTGGGAAACGATCTCTTGAAAAATGTCATCCAAGTTCATGGTTGTTCAGCTCTTCTCGTGCTTGCACGCTCAACCATTGAGAGACTACCGTTTCAAAAGAATGCTTCCTGTCGTCACCGTTTTCACGAGGATGGAAAAAAACAGGTTCTATTCGCATTCTTTGGCAGATCTACAGGCAGGTTGGGGGATTTTTGCAAGATTTTTCTCGAGATCACAAAAAGGATGGAATGCCTTCCTCGGTGCGAGGCGGCTCGTTCCCACGATTGCTGTACCGTTGCCTGTCTGGAAAGTTTCTTTTCCAGCGTGATCTCTGTTTGATACATCCTGCGGGTTGCCAATCCCGGGAAAGCTCTTATGGTCGTATAAAGTAATTATTTCAAGAGCGCCACGAACTTCCCCGGTCATCATTCATGAATCGGATTCTTCCTCGGTCCCGCGTTGATTTCCGTCGTCACACGATGTTCTGGCTGTTCGGAAAGAGATTCTCATTTGAAACCAGAAAATACACATCCGGTATTATCCTGAATGCAGGCGTGACCGCTCTCGTCATTGCCATGCTGGTCGTTGCTTCCTCTTTCCTGTCAGCCTCGTACCGGGCGAATGGGCAGCAGGGGCCGCGGATTTTCAGCATCATGGCGACCGCTTCTACCCTCGATCTCTCCCTCGACATGCCACGGACCGTCAACGTGACATGCGGGATCTCCGATTATTATCCAGTCGAAAAGGTTCTCCTGTATTATTCCACTGATTTCTGGAAGAGTCGTGTAAGTGTCGCTGGCACGGTGCTCTCGAGCAATCTCACGGGGACTTACTATCAATTCACCATACCCCTTCTCCAAGTTCCAGAAACATACCTGTATTTTCTATGGGCCAACAACAGCGTCGGTTATTTCAGCTATGCCGACAATCAGCATTATTATTACAGCATTCTTGTCCAAAACGAGAACGCAAGCGTCCCATTTAATGCACAAGACCCGAAATTGCTCCACGTCATTCAAAGCATGCAAATCGGGTATGGTAACGGCACCACGACCAGGAACCCAGCGCCGTTCATTTACGTGGAGTTAAACGAGACGTCTCCCATCTCTCTCGTCCTGAACGGGAATCCTTCCGATTCATGGGCATTCACGGGCAACAGGATCTACAATCTCACGCTTCCCATGGACTTAACGGTAGGAACAAACCTCATCACGTTGAATGTGGACCAGAAACGCATCTTTTCCTTTAACTTTACCGTTATCTATTCGCCCGTGCCATTGAACATAACTTCAATGAATTTCGCAAACAATTCCGTCGTTTACAATTATATGACTAACATGACGTTTAGCGCGAACGATCTCGTGCAAGCCCATGTCACGACGACCGGCCCGCAGGTCGGGACGTGGAATTCGACGACGTACGCGACCAGCTTCACCGTTCCGTGGACATTCGGGCAGGTTTATGGGAATTACACGATTGGCGTGTCGATAAACGACCACTACGGCGGGAGCTTTACGGAGACCTATTCGGTCTCGTTTCAAAAATCCGAGTTTCCGTGGATACACGTCGACTCGCCTGCCAACGGGTCGACGGTGGTCGCCTCGAACATCACCATCACGGCTAACTTCACCGAAGCCTGTGCCGCCGTTGCAAGCAACCTCAACACGACCACGTCGACACCAATTATCCAGAACGTGACCAATGTAACTCTTCCCGCACTCGCCTTGATGAACGGGTGGAATTACATCCAAGTAAACGCGACGAATCTTGCAAACAAGACAACATCCGTATTACTGCGTGTAAACCAAGTTTTGTATTCCACCAACAATGGCAGCCGTGATTTGTATGTCGTTCCGGGAGGCACCTTTCACCTAGTCGTGAACGTGACATCCCTCGTGGTGCCAAATGGCACTCTGCGATATGCTCTTGTTAATAGTTCTGGATTGACCTGCTATTCGGTTTCTTTGAATATAACCGGTGGCGAGCTCGGGTATTACACGATGAAGGCTTCCATCCCGATTCCTCTCGCCACGATCGATATGTTTTACAACTACACGCTGCAATTCAATACCACAGCTATTATCTTCAACGAGGACGGGCAGAGCTTTCATGTTCTTGTCTCATACTTGTATCAAGACACGGAGGGTCCTACAGTCAGCGAAGAAGGTTTCTCCCCCGGTGTGAATTCGATCACGTCGAGCAATTACGTTACCATCATTCTCGATCTTAATGACCTGACGGGCGTCAAGAACGCATCAATTGAGTACGCGACAAACCCATCGCTCGCCACCCCCACGAAGGCGAACATGACCTTCACGGGTGAACCCGTGTCGAACGGCATCGGAGACTGGGTCGTGACCCTCCCGCCATATCCGAACAGCACGACCGTGTATTTCAAGGTCCTCATGTACGACGTGCTCAACAACTCCGCGTCGTTCACCGGCTCCTATTCGGTGCACGACGTGCTCAATCCGAACACGGACCAAATCATCCCCGGTGTCATCAACCAGACGTTCAATAAGGCGATCAACGGCGCAATCGGAACGCTCATCGCCATCATGGTCATGATCCTGTCGATTTTCATCGTCATCTTCATAACGATCAACGATCAGAATGTCAAGCGGGAAATCTTCAGGGAGTCCGACCGACTTTTCACCTTGAAACATGTATGCGAGCTTTCAGAAAAATCAATTCGCCACTTTTACTACATCGAGCAGGGACTCCAGGACCTGATCGGATACGGGATCGGGATCGTCATGGGATTTGTCGTCTTGGCGCCCGTGTTTGTCTGGATCATCAAGATCACGTTGATCTCGTGGACCTACAACTTTCAGACCCTGTTCTTCCTCTCCTATTCCGCATTGGGAAGTTGGGTCGGGCTCCTGCTCGTGCTGTTCGTTCTCTCAGGGTTGCTCATCAAGATGCTCCAGGTGGACCGGCATGTCGCAAAAATGGGTCATTAAACTCGAGAACGTCACGATCTCGTACAGGGTCGAGAAACCCGGAGCGTTGAGGCCGAGATCATCGAAGATCTTCACGCCATTGGAAGGAATCTTCCTCGACGTCCTCGAAGGCGAGTTCCTGTCGATATCCGGCCCGAACGGTTCTGGAAAAACAAGCTTGCTAAACGTTATGAGTGGCGTCAAATCCCCTTTCAAGGGGCGTGTCTCGTGGCAGGAAAAAAGCTTCGGGTTCGTGAGCCAAGACCAGTTTTTGCTTCCCGAGCTCACGATCGCGGAAAATATCCTTCTCCCGTTCTATTTCGGTAAGGAGAGCCACGAGCAGGGATCGGTACTGGACACGCACGACCGGTATGGCGAGCTCGGCCAAGTTCTCGAGACATACTTCGCGAGGTTCAAGATCGAAGATATCCTCGAGAAGCGGCCCGGCACCTGCAGCATTGGCCAGCAGCAGCGCGCGCTCCTGGTCAGGGCGCTGACTATGGATCGAAAGATCATCTTCGCCGACGAGCCGGAGCAGAACCTTGACTCCGATGGCCGCATCGAGCTGCTCGAGTCTTTTCTGGAGGCAAACCGGGAGTTCGGAAAAACGATCGTGCTTGTCACGCAGGAACATCCCGACGTGCTGAAACGATACGCGACGCGTGGCGTCAAGATCAGGGACCTTGGCCTGGTAGAGATTTTCAACAGCGAGTCAGCCGCATGAAGGACCCGGCTACTTGGCGAGGATGTTGTTCAGGTCCATGAATAACGACCGCGGGAGATCACCGAGGGCCGAGTACGCATCGCACAACAATAGATAATATATCGGCTCCTGAAGCGTTTCGGTCGTGACGTTGTAAGCGGAATTGATGAAGACGAGCGTCACCCCCTCGTTGTTTTCGGCCCATGCCTGTCTAAACTTCCAAGTCAAGGGCTCGACTTCCGGACACTCGACCGCCCTCAACACCTTCTGGAAATTCTCGTCAGTGATTCCAACCGTTTTCAGGATCGTGAGGTCCGAACTTGTGATGGCCACGGCACGGATGCCGTAAGTTTGGTTGGTCGCGATGAATTTTTTCAGGTAGGTATCCAAGTCTTTCGAATGGCCGCGAATGAGTTGCTTGGACGGCACCGATAGCAGGATCTCATGGATCAGTTTTTCCTCGGACGGCGCCAGATTAGTCTTCTCGTTCAGCGGTTCGAGGGCCGCGATCATCTTTTCATGGATATAGTCGAGCTTTCTCTTGACCGCCGTCTTGATGCTGTAACTTTCGCACCGGACCGTGATCAGGGTCCCCACCGTGGTATCCATCGTCGTCTCGCCATCCAGCAGGTCTTCCACCTCGAACTCGGGCCGGCTATAGATGAGCTCGTCGATGGTGCGGTTCTGCGCGAAGGAAAAGTTGAAAAGGGCTGACACAAGCCCCGCGATCAGGTCAAATTCGGTCTCTTGGGTCGATTGGGTTCGGATTTTCGAGTAATTGAAAAAAAGATTCTTGAGCATTGTATTTCGAGGTTCGATCGCGTAATCCTTGTTGTAATAGGGATAGCCCGTCGTGGTGATGATGGATATGCCATAAATCACGCGAGAACACTTCCGATTTCCTATTCCTCCCCCACTTCTGACTCCAAGCCTAAATATTCCTTACGTTCTCGAGCATAATCCGCTAATTCTATTTGTCCAGAAACCAGCTCTTTGTCTAGTAGTTTCATCTTTTTCCGTTTCTCTTCATAGACCTTCCGTTTCTGCGCTTTCTCGTAATTCTTTCGAGAAAGATCCAATAATTCCTTCACATCTTTATCCGATTCCGTGTTCTCTGCATCATCGATGAAGGTGAGGACCGCCTTGATCATGTCCGGCTTGCTTTTCGATATCTCCGCGATCTTCCCGGCAACGCTTATCCTCTTGGCCTTATCCGGCGACTTGAGCGCGTTCAGGAGATTCGGGATCGCGACCTCTTCCAGCAAGGACACGAGATACGCCCTAATCTCCGCCTGGTCCTTTGACGAGCCGTAGGTCGGGACCATCTTGTCGATCAAGAAGTCGACGACGATCACCTGTTCTTCCGCCTTGTACATGGTGAGTCGTTCCTTATTGATCACTTGGATGAGGCGGCCATCACTGAGCTTGAAGAGTTTCATGTTATCTCCTTAGATCCAGTCGGCGGTTTCGATCTTGGTTGGTAGGTACTCGTCGATGAGGTACCGGAAGCCATATGATGCCAAGGCCTGGATTTCTGCCTTTTCCTTCAGCTTCATCATGAGGTCAAGATCGGCGAGCCATTTCGGATTCTTCTTCACGAAATCCTCGTCCATCATTTCCTTGCACCGCTTCAAGTCTGCCTTGTTCATCTCCAGCCGGCAATCGTGCGGGATGCGGTACTTGTCCAGGTCGCTCGTGAGCACGCCGAGTAAGTGCATGTTGGGCGTTGCGAGGAAGGGCGACTCGTACGACAGGCGTTTGCTCCCCCGCAGATACACCGAATAGATGTAATGCCCGTAGGGGTCACTATCGACCAAGCAGAACGTCGGAAGCTTGAGCACCTTGTTGAGCCGCCGCAGGAACATGCGGGTGGCGATGTCGGCGGCCCCCTTCCCCGTGAGGATGATGCACGGGTAATCCCGCCACCACTTGGCCTCGCTCAGCCGGATCATGGCGGCATCCTTTTCCACGACGAGGATGAATTCGGCATCCGATTCGATGATGTCCACGTTATCAAGCATTGGATTGATGGACCAGCCACCGCCACCCAGCTTGTCCAAGTCGATGATGTCATTCTGGTCCTTGATCCGCAGGCGCCCGATGGCCGCGCCCTTGGCGGATGCGACAACGTTGGTCGAGTTGCGGATCGTGTGCAGGATCGTGGAGAGGTCCTCGATCGAGGTGTCCGAATTATCTTGATCCTGAAACAGTTTGACGTCGTTGTAGAAGATTTCACGCTTCGTCGGGTGCACGTGCTCGCTCAGGGCCTTGTGCACGATGTCCATGACCCTGATGAGCATGGTCAGGTCTTCGACGTTGGTGAGCGAGTGAAACGTTTTCCTGTTGGTTTTTTCCCCGAGTAACAAGAGGTCGTTGAGCTCGTCGTAGATGATGTTGCTCGACGTGCGCAGCGGGACGTCAAGGACGATTCTCCCGTTGAGCAAGATGTTATCGTAGATTTGCTTGGCAAGGTTCGAAATCTTGTTGAAGGCCTCGTCGGCCGTGATCTCCTCGACTGGCAAGGCGTTCTCCGGGAACTGGTACGTCACCCCTTCTTCGGCCTTGAGTTGCTCCTCGAACAGGTCGCGCAACTTGATGAGAGCCAAGCGCTTGCGCTTTTCAGGATCGGATGAAGTGAGTTGTTTCTGGACGATTTTGGCCGCTGCTTTCTTCGCGCACACGTGTTTTCACCTTGCCGTTTCGAATAGCCTATTTTTTCTTGAAATATGATTTTCCGTCCTGCGAAACCTTCTCGAGCCGGCTCTGGGCGACCAAGTTTTTCAGTTTAAGGTCCAAGAATCGCGCATCGGTGATGTCCTTGATCTTCAGCGCCTTGATCAGGTACGAGATGTTCACGTATTTTTCGTCCGGCATATATTTCAGAACTTCCTCATCGGCCATTGCCGTGACATCCACTGCTGCTTCTTGGGCCACGGCGAGCTGAGGCTCCGGCTTCGCCACGGGTGCCGGTTGCGGTGCTGGCGCGGGTTGCGCACCGGCCAGTTTCGCGCCCTTGGCGGCCCTCGCCCGTTTCGCAGCGGGCTTGCCGGCTCCCGCGGCTGGTTGCTCCGGGGCGGGTGCCGGTTGCTCCGGCTGGGCTGGTGCCTTCTGGGGCCGTGGAAGGGCCCCGGATTTCGGGCCGACCGGCTTACGCTCGGAGCCGGCCGGTAGGGCCGAGATCTGAGATACTGCTATCGCGGGTTCGCCCGGGCGGATTTCACCGGGCTTTTTCCCGATGACTTCGATTAGCTTCGAGACGAGCGTGTCTTCGCTGGCTAGATCCTTGTTGAGGTTCGGGTCGCGCGAGAGAATACCAAGGATCGATTTGGCAACATCCGGCGCGAACTTGATGAACCGATCCGCGCGCTTCTTGGAGTCCGCGTGTTTTTGCTTCTTGGAAAGGAACGCCCGCATCCTGCGTCCCACTTGTTCCAGCGCGAGCTTGATCTCCTTAAGGAGATTGTCATCTTCTGCCAATGCCTGCTTGGATTGCGACTTGAACATGAGGTGGACGAACGGCCCGGAAACATTCACGAACACCCGCATCGAGGCCTTCGGGATCCCGTTGTCGAACATGTCCACCAAATAATTCTTCCAATTCACGTTCGTGATGCCCTTCCAGATGGCGCAATCCGCGTTGTCACGGAGCTTCGGTGTCCGGTTCACGAACCGGTACACGGCATCCTGTGCCTTCGTCGGGGGTTTCACGTTGTTCCCGTAGGCGATGGCTGCCTCGACGACGAATGCAAGCCCTTTCCCGCTGGTCGGGGGACGTGTGGTCGCGCCAACAAAATCGAGATCTTCCTCCATGATCTCTTCCAAGAACAGCTCGTGCTTCTTGTAGCCGTCCGCTTCGGGTGTTTTCACCGCGGAGTAGAGTTCCTTGCTGATCTTGTCGACGAACGTGGAAAACTTGATGAGGGGCCCTCCTGCCATGCGCTTGACGAACTCCGATTCCTCCAAGTTCACGAGCTTGAATATCTTGGACTCCTCGTCGACTTCTTCTCCCTTGCTTTCCTTGTATTCCTTCTGCATTTTTGGTAAATTGATGCGATCATTCAGGAACTCAATCTTTTCCTCCGAATCCTCGAAATATTGATCGAACTTGGAGATGTTGAGGCCAAATTCCTGGATCAGCACCGATTCGAGCACGTCCTCGCCGACGGGAATAGCTGTGTCGGTGGGCGGCGAGAGGTATTTCTCGTTCGTGAAAAACTTGAATAGCGTGTTAACCTGCACTTCTTGGATGCTGCGAGGATCTGCATCACCAATCTTGACGATGTCCTTCTTCTCCGTGATGACGGAGACAACGTTCTCGTCCGTGATCTCTTCCAAGGATCCTGAATAGTTCTCGATGAAATCCGAGAATGCTTTCTTGATCAGGTCCTTGTTCTTCTCCTCATCTTTTTTCTCCTTTTCTAGGGCCTTGATCTTCTTCAGGATTTCAGATTTTTCCTTCTTTGTCGCTACAGCTTCTTGTTCGTTGTTTAGTTTCTTTAACTCCTTGTCATACTTGGTTATCTTTGAAAGAATCTCCTTGTATTGCTTCTGAACCTCCTTGTACGCGGCAACGGCGTCTGCTTTGGCGACGTTGAGGAGGTACACTACCCATGTTTTCCTGGATTTTTGTGATTTGCCGAAGATGCGTTTCTCCTCGCGGAGCACGTAGATGTAATCATCTTCCTTTGTTGTAAGCGTGATGTATTCGGCATCGGACAGCATGAGAAAGCCGAGCTTGTCCTGAAGCTCCGCTTCCGCGCTCCCGATGATCCCCGCGGCGAGCTTGTCACTGATCCTGACGAAGCTATTGACCATGAATTGCTTGATGCTTGCGTAGGAGCTCGTCCTGAGCATGTCTTGGAACTCGCCGATGTTGATCGACGTGGGATGGGGCTTTGCGTACTTGGGTTCTGCCGGGAACTCGCCCACGAGGCGCTTGTAGAAATGAGTTTCGCCGTAAGGGTCAATGTAGACGATGTTCACGTGGGAGTTCATGAGCGCGGTCTGCTTGATGTATTGGTCGACATAACCCCTGACATACCTGATGTTCGTATAATACAGCCGCACGTAGGTCCCGTGGACGAAATCGGTATCGACTTCCGTCGGTTCGATCGTGTAGCTCTTCTTGTTCTCCCCGGTCGTGAAAAATTCGGTCACATTTCCATACTCGTCCTTCCAGTGTTTTGACACGGCTTGGATGGGCTTGCCGGTGGTGTTCTGGGCATCGCTGAACGCGGACGGGCTGCCAAACCCTTGGGAACCTCGGGTTTGCCGCAGCTTCTCTGACTTGCTCGATGCCAAGTAGATGCCGTATTTCTCCAGGTCCGGGGCGTGCATCCCCGATCCCGTGTCGAAGATCTCGAAACAGTAGAGCTTGGAGTTCTTGTTCTCGTCGAGGAACACGAGCGATTTGTCCTCGACCTCGGAAAGCTTGATGATGACCAGCGGCTCCGTCGGCACGAGATCGACGTAATCCTTCGTGAGCGCGTTCATGGCGTCGATGATCGAGTGCATTTTCTTGTCCGCATCTGTCTTTTTTTCCATTTTCGACATGACTTGGACCTCAGGTGCCTCGATCGGGGTGATATTTGGCGGGAGATCTCCCGCTGGTTTCGAAACCGGCTCCGCTGCAATCGTCGCCGTGGTGCTGTCCGGGCTTTCACCCATGGACGAGAACACGTTGGAAAGGTCCTGCGAGAGTCCTTGGGAGACCTTGGTGTTGGCCTCCATAAAGGCCTCCTCCATGTCCACCCAATCTTGAAACATCTCGGATTCTAGCTTGTAGCCTACATCCGTGTCCTGGGTTTTCCAGTGAAAGGATTCGATGGCATCGAGGGAATTATCGAGGAATTCCACGACATATTGCACGTGCTTGAAGTGGCCCGTGTCAAACCCGACGAGTTGCGTCCTTTTTCGCATGAACGACGCGATCGATCCTTGCTTGATCGTGCCCTCAGTCGAGCCTTCTGCAGTTTGTTCCTCGGTTGCCATGGTGTCGGCCTTTCATCTTTTGCCCGAAATCGTGAATAATTTCCCATTAGTATCGAGCCGTGCTGAAATTGACGGTTTTACACGATTTAACGGCAATGGAAAAATCCTCTCGCTCTATATAAATGTTGCATGGACCACACACTCAGGGCTGGCTATCCTCACATTCCGTTAAGGAGATACACGGTATAGATGCATCACCTTTATATGATCCCTGAAAACCACGAGCTATTGTACCTTCTACTGCCGACAGAAACATATGATCCAGGCTTCAAGCCAAAAGAAACGATTTCTATCCCGACAGGCATGTATGGCCTTGATCGTTGGAGTTCCCCTAACAATTCTTGTCATCCTGTTTGTCATCGCCATGCAGGTCCCCTGATTTTTCTTGTATTTCAAAACAAGGGCTTGATTGTTTTTGTAGCGGTCTATCACGCGATGCTGATGAAATGGAGTAATTCCTTCTGTACGTATCCTTTTTGATCGAGTTGCCGTTCTCCGGGCGCAATTTCGGGCTGCACGGCCTTGTCAGGGAGTACGCACTGCACCTTCATCGTGAACCGGGCAAATGTGCGGTAATATCCCCTTGCTTCGGGGTCCAAGTCCGTGTTTGCTACCAGGAATGCATCGACCTTGGACCGGATCTCGTTTTTTCGTATGAATTCCTGAATGTCCCGGTCAAACTTCTTGATGTAATGCACGGGAATGGGCCTTTTTTCGGGGGAGATCCAGAACTTGATGACCATCCTCGTACCATCTCCCTTGACGGCAATCACGTCAAATTCATCCTTATCCACGATGAACCAGCCTCTTTCATGCAAGGATTGCTTGGCGAGTTCGCTTGCACGTTCCCGGGTCGGGCACGAACGGGCAAGATCCACCAGATAGGTTGCGTCCATCATAGCCGTCAACCCCAACTTGCAATACCCAACTTAATACGTTGATAAGGACCACGGAATTTCTGATAAGATCTTGCCTTGGGTTGGTGCGGGAAAGGTATGGTCCGTGTGATTCGAAGGTGCTGGATGCAAGGATTATTAATCTCACGAACTTTGATATGAGAAATCAGTTCGTGAGTTGCTTTTTATGAAAAAACCTCGGATTTGCACGATCGGATCCCATTCCGCATTGAACATCCTTCGGGGGGCCATGGACGAGGGGTTCTCGACTCTCCTGATCGCCAAGAAAGGAACGGCCCGGTTCTACGAATCTTTCGGCATCTGCAACGAGACCATTGAGATTAACGATTACGATGACATCTACGAGCTTCAGGAGCAGCTCTCGGACTGCATCATCATTCCACACGGCTCGTTCGTCGCGTATTACGAGCTCGATCGGTTGTTAAAGGAATTCCACATTCCGATATTTGGAAACAAGAATATGCTCGAATGGGAAAGCGATCGCCGGAAAAAGAGTGAGTTGATGCACGATGCCGGGCTTCTTCTTCCAAAGGAATATGAAACTCCTGAGGAAATTGACCGTCCAGTGATCGTGAAGCATTTCGGCGCGCATGGCGGGCAGGGGTTTTACATCGCCCGAAGCACGGAGGAATTTTACCGTATCGTCGAACAAATGCCGGGCGAGTCGGAACGTCCCAAGATAATCCAAGAACTCATCCGAGGCACGAACATTTACCCCAGTTTCTTCAACAGCATCATCCGCGACCGTGTCGAATTCTTCGGCGTTGACCGGCGTTACGAATCCGACGTGGATTCATCGTTGAACACGTTCTTTGAAGGTGACCCCACGTTCACGATCGTCGGGAATTACCCCCTCGTTCTGCGAGAATCCTTGGCCGTTCAGGTCCAGATCGATGCCGAAAAGTTCGTCGAAGCAACCAAGCGGCTAGTCCCGCCAGGCTTGAATGGTGCGTTCTGCTTGGAGATGTCCGTAGATCGAGATCTTAACGTGTATACCTTCGAGTTCTCGGGTCGCATCGTGGCAGGCACCAACTTCTTCATTCCTTACAGTCCTTATAGCTACGTGATGTGGGGCGAACCCATGAGCATGGGCCGCCGCATCGCCCGGGAGATAAAAGACGCGTTTGACGTGCACCGCATTGAAGAAATTTGTTTCTAAACCCTCTTCTCAGCATTTTTTCACCGTACCAATGAACGGGAACTCTTTTCTCCTTCATGGTAGAACAATACCGTGACATAAAATGAAGCCAACCGAACAACTCTCGGTCATCACCGACGAGATCGATCAAGATATCGAGAAAATTCTGCCCACGCTGAAGCAATACGAGATCCAGGCCGTCGAATTGCGGAACATCTGGGGCAAGAACATCATTTCCTTCAATGACGAAGAATTGGCCAAGCTCAAGGGCATCTTGGACGAAAACGGGATGGGTGTATCCAACATCGCGGGGCCGTTGTTCAAGGTTCACGCCCCGTGGACCAAGATGCACAAGGCCGGCTCGGGCAATTTCTCGACCGATATCGAGATGAGCCGAAACGCACTCGGCCGTGCGATCGAGATCATCAAATTTTTCGGGGCCCGCCGGACGCGCGTGTTCGGGTATGTCTGCTTAGGAAAATACACGGATGACCAGTGGCGGATGCTCGTGAACGACATCACGGCGTTCGTGGATATGGCGAAACAGGAAGGTGTCGAGGTCGTCATGGAAAACGAGGCCGCCTGCATGGTGAACACGTGGGCAAGCACTCTCCGCATCCTTGAAGACATTCCGGACTCGTCGTTCAAGCTCCTGCTCGATCCGGGGAACTACTTCATGAAAGGCGAGATCCACGCACCTGTTACCTATGACGTCGTGAAGGACCGCGTCGGTCACCACCACATCAAGGACGGGGCAGGCTCCTCGTTCTGGCGGCATTACACGGTCGTCGGCACGGGCAAGCTCGATTACCCGTATTACTTCCAATACTGGACCGAGAACGGGTTTGACGCGTATTACTCGCTCGAAACCCACATCCTGAAGAACCGGCGTGTTCAATCTTACCGGTGCTTGGCGAATATGCACGAAATGCTGAAAGAGTGCAATGGACTGGTCTAAACGGCCTTTTTTCACGTCACGATATCCGGAAGGCGCCCGAGCTCGATGGCCTTCTGCATTTCGAGCATCGAGAGATCGAGAGGCGCAGATATCTCCCTACCATATTTCAGGGAAAGGCGGCGCATCTCGGGCGATGTCGGGCCGACGCACGGGCACCCGGGAATGCGCGGCGACACGTCGAATACGACAAACTCGGGCTCCTTGGTTTCGGGGTTGTAGGGCATGGCGCCCTGCAACGCGAAGAGCCCTATCATCTTCGGAGGATAACCGGCCTGCACGGCGTCGAGAAACTTTTCGGCTGCCGTGTAGAGCAGTTCCTTCTTCGACTCACGCATCGTGACGCCCTTGTGGCCGATTTCTTCGTTGACCACGGGAACCGAGATCTTGAGTTGTTCTTTTGCCGGGAGGTTCAGGATCCCGCCGATGTTGGTCTGGATGCGATCATCGAGGCCCACGAAATCGAACCGGCTGAAGAGGTCGTCCATCCCGTAGGCCTGGTAGTTTGCATTGAACCTCGGCCCGAGAGCGAATTCCTCGATGACTGCCTTCGCCAAGCCTTCTTCGTCGATCACGTCTTGCTCGATCATTGAGCTTGACTGTGCCACGTAGTCGTCATAACTCGAAGGATAGAAAAACGCCCGTTCCAGGGGGTTATACTTTTGCTGGACCTTCACGATAGTAAGCCTGTCGATGTCCTCGGCCTGCTTGAATTGTTTAGGCATGCGGATGCCTGCCTGCTCGAGCAGCCAGTACTGGTTTCTCGGGGCCGTTCGTTCTTCGGCCCTGAGCAGGCACCTGTTCCCGTAAAGGGGAACGCGAAACTCGTTCTCGATCTTGTCGTAGCCACAATACACCGCGAAAGACCTGTTCGGGACCAAGATCACGTTGTTTTCGACGAGATTCTCCGCGTTCTCGGGGAGCATTAACTCGGAAAACTTGTCGAGCAGGAGTACTTCGTCGTAGAGGTGCTTGTTGTATTCCGTGTAGAGCTTTTCCCTTCCCTTTTGGCACACGATGAAAGTCTTCATACCGAGAGACTTAGCTGCTATGCCTGCTTCTTCGGCTGAGTGGCTGCCGAAGATGCCGACGTGGATGTTGTTCGAGTCGTAGGCAGCCACGGTTTCTTTAATTTCGTCTATTGAGATCATGATGGTAACGGGATTGCTTTGCTAGGCATTAAACGGTTCGCATTATCTCTTACCATAAGCGATGAATTTTCCCTTGCTCGCTGAGGCTTGGTCCCATGACTCACGTCGATGCATCGCGGAAGAAGATCGAACAAAATAGTTCATTTTCCCTAAATCGATGGAGCCGTTTCATCGTGATCGCACTACTCGTGGCGATCCTGTGCGGGATATCGGGAACCGTCTTCAAGGAAAGCGTTTCCCTGCTCACGACCTTCTTCTTCGGCGTACTTCTCCCACTGATAACAATTCACATTGGCAGTTTCAATTTTGCATACGTGATCCTTCCCGTGATTGGTGCCGCTATCACGAGCCCCTTTATCTTGAAATATGCCAAGACGGTCCGGGGAGGTGGCATCGGCGCGGTGCTCGAAAGCGTCACGTTCGAACGGGCCAAAATTCAAGCCAGAGTTTGGCCTGCGAAGCTGATCGCTTCTGCCATCACGATGGGGTCGGGGGGGAGCGCCGGGCCGGAAGGACCCATCATTCAAGCAAGTGGCGCCGCGAGCTCCTACGTGGCGGGACTGTTCCACCTCACGCCCAACGAGAAACGTGCTCTCGTCGCCTGCGGGGTCGGCGCGGGCTTGGCGGCAATCTTCAATTCTCCCCTTGGTGTTGGGATATTCGCCATGGAACTGCTCTTCCCGACGCTCGACTTCTACTTCGTCGTTCCCGTGTTCCTCTCGAGCATCGTTGGAAGCTTGATCGGGCAGACACTTCCACAACAAGTGCTCGGATTTAGCCTGATCTCCTTTCCTACCTCGTACACCCTTGGAGAATATGGCCTGTTCGCCGTGTTTGGAGTTGCCATTGGCCTGCTCGCGTTCGTCTGGATCCGTTTATACGGTGCGGCTTACAAGGGGTTCATTAAGACCAAGCTGCCACTCGTCCTTCTTCCCGTCGTGGGAGCTGCACTCACGGGTCTCCTGATCGCGTTCCTGCCGGGCTACGGCATCGAGGGCGGCGGAGAATACGGCTTGGATAATGCGATCCTGACCGGCCTGCCCGCGTGGTTGTTCTTCACGCTCGGGTTCTGCAAGATGCTGTCGACGGCCTCGACCGTTGCATCCGGAAACAGCGGGGGCCTGTTCTTTCCCAGCGTGTACATTGGCGGGATGTTCGGGGGCGGGTTCGCAGCCATTTTCCAGGTCCTCTTCCCAAGCGTGCCAATTAACGCAGGTGTTTTCATCCTGATCGGCGCGGGGGCGTTTTTCGCGGCCTCGGCGCAGGAACCCATCGGGATCACGGTCATCCTGCTGGAGCTGTCCCGGAACTTCCTCGTGGTGATCCCGCTCTTGCTTACCACGATCATTGCCTTCTTCATCGCATTCATCTTGGCAAAGGGCGTCCTGGTCTACACGTCCGGCCACGCCATGGCCCGGGTACGGAATTACACGTTATCGGCATTGATGTCGTTTCGGGTGGAGTCAGATTCCATCGACATCGTCCCCGTCGCCAGCCCGAACGATAGCATTGACATTGCCTATGACATGTTCTCGCGGGAATCGATCCCGGCGATGCCGGTCGTGCACGACGACTATGTCGTCGGCGTGCTTTCGACACAGTCCTTCAAGAAGCTCGACGAGGCCCGGTGGCATGACACCAGCGTCCAGGCAATCATGGACACGGACTTTCCACGCGTGAAATCTTCCGACTCGTTGCTGACAACCGTCGATGCGGCTGGCGATACTGGCTACGCGGTCGTGGAACAGGAATGCTATCCCAATCAATATCTTGGAATCTTCCTCAAGGACAAGTTCATCCAGCTCAAGCACCTCCCCGTTCCATACATGTGAAGATCCTTAATCATCTTGGCCAACCCGCTGGCATGAAACGTCCACGAAAGCTTTCGACCCAACCAATTAACAACAATTTTGAATAACGATAACTAATAACCTTCACGCGTGCCGAAGATACTCATTCATTGCTCGATCGACGTGATAAAATGCCCAACGACATGATCATCGTCATCGATTTCGGTGGCCAGTATTGCCACCTGATCAGCCGGCGCGTGCGGGATGCGGGCGTCTATTCGGAAATCCGGCCGTATGACGTGCGGCTCGAAGAATTGGACCAATTACCCATCAAGGGCGTGATCCTGAGCGGCGGCCCGAGTTCCGTCTACGAGGAAGGTGCTCCCTTGCTCGATCGATCGTTTTTCGACTTCTTCGCCTCCAAGTCCATCCCGGTTCTGGGAATTTGCTACGGCCACCAGCTCATCGGTTACGTGCTGGGCGGGAAGACCGAACCGAACCAGATCAAGGAATACGGTCGCACCGAGCTCCACGTGGCATCTGCCACGGGCGTGCTCGAAGGCGTGGATAGCGAGGAGACTGTCTGGATGTCGCACGGAGACCAAGTCAAGGAGGTCCCCGAAGGATTCGAAATCTTGGCGAGTACCGACGATTGCCCGATCGCTGCATTCGTATCGGGGGATGGCCTCGTGCACGGCTTGCAATTCCATCCCGAGGTCAGGCACACCCCGAACGGCCAACACATGCTGGAGAACTTTATCTTCAACATCTGCCACTGCGAGGTCAACTGGAGCATGGAATCTTGGATCAGCGACGCGATCGCCTCGATCCAGAACGAGGTCGGGGAGAATCGCGTGTTGCTCGCCCTCAGCGGTGGCGTCGACTCCACCGTCGTCTCGGTGCTCATGCAGAAGGCGATCGGCGACCAGCTCCATTGCGTGTTCGTCGATAACGGCGTTATGCGCAAGAACGAGGGGCAGGACGTCGAGAACTTCTTCTTGAACGTGCTGAACTACCAGCAATTCTACCGCGTCGATGCACAAGACCAGTTTCTTTCGAAACTCGAAGGAATCACGGACCCGGAGGAAAAGCGGAAGATTATCGGGTATACCTTCATCGAGGTCTTCGAGGAGAAGGCCAACGCGCTCGCCGCCGATTTCGGGTCGTTTGAATACCTCGCCCAGGGCACGATATACCCCGACCGGGTCGAGACCGCTGCCACGTCGAAGAGCGCGTCGAAGATCAAGTCACATCACAACGTCACGCTCCCCGAAAAGATGCAGATGAAGGTGATGGAGCCCCTGAAGGACCTGTACAAGGACGAGGTTCGCAAGGTGGGCCGGATCCTCGGCATCCCCGATGAAATCATCAACCGCCATCCCTTCCCGGGTCCCGGCCTTGCTATCCGGTGCGTGGGCGAGGTCAAGAAGGAATACCTTGACCTGCTTCGCGAGGCAGACGTGATCCTGACGGAAGAGATCAAGAAGGCGGGCATCTACGACGAGCTCTGGCAGGCCTTTCCCGTGTTCCTGCCCGTGAAGACGGTCGGCGTTCAGGGCGACTTCCGCACCTACAAGTACATGTGCGCCCTGCGGGTCGTGGAATCTGTCGATGCCATGACAGCCAACTTTGCCAGGCTGGACTGGGACCTGCTTGACCGGGTAGCGACTCGCATCATTAACGAAGTGAAGGGTTTTAACCGCATTGTCTACGACATCTCGAACAAGCCGCCGTCGACGATAGAGTTCGAGTAAACCACTCGCAAATAATCTTAAACTCCTAATTTTTATGCGAATGCACGAGCGCGGGGATCCGCATCAAGATCCTCATCAAGATGCGATATTCTTGCCTCTAAAAACTCCAGTTTTAAAGACCATCCAATAAACAGTAACACATTCCCCGAGGGACGTGGACTTATTTTCTTCGGTTTCCTATTGGCCAAGTCCTCCGTGACGGACGAATCACCAGAATCATCACCAAATGCAACTCGATCTTAAACATCGAAGACGCAGATGCAACCGTAGATACGAGCCTAGCTGTACGAATATGCACGTTGAGCATGATGGATACAATTGCCCACTTCCTATTTCTCTAAAAGAGAGTGCATACTCACTTGACCTAATAAATGACTGCAAAATTGCTCGAATTCTTGGATGCATTCTGGCAATAGTAACAGAAAAGACGAGTCTTGATGGAAGATGAAGAGATTTCTCGTGATTGGATCAGCTGGTCAGATCGGCAGCGAGCTCGTTCCAGCACTTAGAAGCAAGTATGGAACCGATAACGTCATTGAAGGGGACCTGAAGACCCCCGCCATCCTGAGTGAGAAAGATCTTTTCGTGAGTCTGGATGCCTTGGACCAGCAAGCGATCGAGGAGATAGTCCGGGAACGTGAAATAGACACGATTTATCATCTCGCCTCGATCCTTTCTGCAACAGGCGAAAAAATGCCGCAGACGACATGGAACCTCAATATGAATAGCTTGATCAACGTGCTTGAAGTTGGAAGAAATCTTAACCTTGAGCGAATCATTTGGCCCAGCTCGATCGCCGCTTTCGGCGCCTCGACTCCAAGGGACGACACGCCCAACGAAACGATCCTGCGTCCAAGCACGATGTATGGAATAACCAAGGTGGCGGGTGAGCTATTGTTGGAATATTACTTCAAGAAGTATGGTTTAGATGTGCGATCGGTCCGGTTACCGGGAATAATCAGCAGCGAAACACTACCGGGCGGAGGGACCACGGACTTCGCTGTGGAAATTTACTACGAAGCAATAAAACGCAAAAAGTACACGTGCTTCGTTAAGGAAACAACGATGCTCCCGATGATGTACATGCCTGACTGCATAAAGTGCCTCGTTGACCTGGCAGAAGCCGACGGTTCAAAACTCGAGCATCGCGTGTTCAATGTCACGGGAATGAGTTTCACGGCTGGAGAGCTCGCTTCAGAAATCAAGAAGCATATTCCTAGCTTCAAAATAGAATACAAGCCAGACTACAGGCAAAAGATAGCAGATTCTTGGCCACGGTCATTAGATGACTCGCTCGCAAGAGAGGAGTGGGGCTGGACTCCAAGTTATGATATCGCGTCGATGACCGATGATATGCTTGAAATACTAAGCAAAAAATTGAAGTGAATCGGGAATGTGGAAAGAAAAGAAGAAGTGCGCCTGATCGCGCGTGAATTGTGCTCCGTCATACCCACTCTTATATAACTTGGAGCTCTTTTCCAACTTTCTCGAAGGCGCTCAATGCATCGTCTAGGTCCTGCTCAGTCAGGGCTGAATTCATTATAGTCCTTATTCTCGCGTATCCCTTCGGGACCATTGGAAATATTATAGGCAAAGCGAACACTCCTTCGTCGTAGAGTTTTTGGCTAAACTCCTTTGCCACCGCGTTCTCTCCTATAATGACTGGCATGATTGGCGTCTCGCTATTTCCAATGTTAAAGCCAAGGTCAAGCAGACCTTTCTTGAAGTAATTGGTGTTGTCCCAAAGAGTCTTCACGTGCTGGGGCTCCTTCTCGAGCACGTCGATTGCAGCTATGCAGGCAGCTACCACGGGTGGTGGATGGGACGCTGTCAAGAGCCATGTCCTGGATTTGTTGTAGGCAAAGTTGATCAGGTCCCTGCTGCCGCTAATATGACCACCGATAACCCCAAAGGCCTTGGAGAAGGTGCCCATTTCGACGTGGACTCTCGTGTGATCGAGATGGAAGTGCGAAACTATGCCTCGTCCTCCATCTCCAAGAACAGCCTCGCCATGCGCATCGTCAACATATACCATTGCGCCGTGCTTTTCTGCCTCCTCGACTATTTCATCAAGTGGAGCAATGTCTCCGTCCATCGAGAAAACACCATCTGTTATTATCAAGATTCTCCTGTAAGGAGGATCGTGATTCTCTGCTTCATTTAGTACCTTTTCAAGGTCTGCTACATCCCTGTGCTTGTAAATGGCCCTCTCTGCGACCGAAAGCCTCACGCCATCGATTATGCTACCATGATTCAATTCATCGCTTATTATTATGTCCTCTTTACCTACAAGCTGCGGTATAAGGCCGGAGTTTGCCGTAAAACCACTCGTGTACATCAGAGATGCTTCAGCATTTTTGAACTTCGCCAACCTTTCCTCAAGTTCGATATGAAGATCCATGTTGCCAGCTATTGACCTGACTGAGCCAGAGCCGACTCCATATTTCTTGATGCTCTTGATGGCAGCATCCTTCAGCTTGGGATGCGTGCTTAGGCCTAGGTAATTATTTGAGCAAAGCATCAAAACTTCTTTTCCGTCAACGATACATCTTGTAGTGCTTGGTCCTTGAAGGGTGCGGAGTCGCCAGTCTAATTCTTGATCAACGAGGGCTTCGTACTCTTCCCTGAGAAAGTCCGTTGGGTTCCTGTTACTTTGAGAAAGTCCGTTGGATACCATGTTTTGCACCACCAATTAATATGCTAATTTCGCAAAAATTCATCCTTTCAGCCTAATCTCATTGAGTCTCAAAGCCTTGAGCAAGTGAGGGCTGCTAGCTATAAACTCTTAACCTTTTCGACAATGTCGATTTTAAATTAGATCGACTTTGAGCTGGAACACAGACCAGATCCGGGTGATGTCGAAAACCCGCCCCATTCCATCCGAAGATATCAGGGCTTTTCTTGCAATTCTCGTGAATATTGACGTCGATTCGTCGTGGATACTGCTCCATGGGAATTGCAATCCCTCGTACGGGTTTCAGGACACGTTTTTCGCAGGATGTTGCACGCCTCATTCACGTCTGCGTGAATGTGCTTGCCATGCTTGCTTACATGCAACCTGCGCGTGAACCGTTTTCAGCGAATAAACGTGGCCTGCTAGCTCTACGAGTTCATGAATTTTGGTTTCCGTTTTAGATTCATGCAAGCATTTAAACCCCGAAAATCTAATCGTTGCGATAGTTGTCGAAGCCACTTGGTTTGAAATCCATGTCGGAAATGATACCAAGTTCAATGGAAACAGCATTTTTGTCACCGATGCCCTAAAATGCGAGATACCCTTGAAGAATTTGAAATTATCTGTCGTTATTGTTTTAAGCGTGGGACACCTGAACGATCATTACCGAATTTCTGTCGGGATGATAAAAAAGGTCTAAATGCTAACTAAACTATACCCCGTATAGTCACTTTTTCTTAATTTTGCCCGTAAGGACAGCCTCCTGCCCGGATCGGGAGCGGCGCACCGTTTCCTTTATAGCAACTTCTACTTCTTTGATGGTGCCGATATCGTTTGAAAACTCCGCGATCGTGATCAGCGCGAAAAACGCTGATTGGGCATATGTTTGCGAGATATCTCGGATGTTGATGCTCTTCGAGGCGAGGACGGCCGATACTCTGACCATTTTTGAGGACATGCGCGCGAAGGTATTAATAAAAGGTTCTGTCCTCACAATTTTTTCGAGATATTGGAGGCGTTATTCCTCGTTTGCAGCCCGCTGGAGCCACCCATCGAGCAACCCGACATATTCCTCCTTAAACAGCCCCTCGACGTTCTTCACGCGTTCCAAGAGCGGGAGGACTTCCTTGAATATGAGCTTCCTACGGCCATAGATGTGCAGGGAATCGCAGAAATCAAAATACTCGAAGGCTGAGATATCGAGTTCTTGCGCGACTTGTTTCGCAATCATGAGCATACCATTCACGTTTGCCTCCCAAGCGCCGAACAGGTCCCGCGAGCGCCAGTGCGTGTTCATGTGTAGCTTCCCGTCGAACACCCGGAACCAGATACGTTGCAGGCAGGGGGGGTCGTCCCGGGCGTTGTCGGAGAGCGGCCGCCACGTGATGGCCTGAGCCCGCCGCGTGTAGGGCGATTCCTTGAGTTTCTTGATAATTTCATCTATCTGGTTTATTCCTGGTATCTCGGAGATCGATTTCAACATGCCCTCGTCGATATTTTGCATGTATTCTTGATCTTCAAGATTGGCTGCCTTGTAATTGAACAAGCGGTCGTGATAGGTGTAGGGGTAACTGGTGTCGCTCTCCCAGATGCTGTTGTCCCGGTCGCCGGCCATAACCTCGGTCAAGTATCCACCCTTGATGGCCTCGATGCAGTACACGTCCCCGGAGTGGCAGAAAATGGTTTCGCCAGCCACCTTTACAACCTTTCCCCTGATTTGGAATGGTTCCGCTAGTGGATCGGTCACGTGGATGGCACTCGTGCAATCTTTCGACGGAAGGTCGTCTCCTTGGTCGTATTGGCTCCTGATCTCGTCGCCCTCGAAAAATACTCGCTGCAGCGCCTCGATCCACGCGCGGCCGACCGATGATGACTCTATGGTAAGAAACATTGCAATATCACGTGGTAGTTCAGGGTCGCGTGGTTAAAACGTGGTTATTATTGACAACGCACTATTTATAATGGCATCTGGAACGCACCTCTGCTGATGGCGTTTTGCATTTTACCAAGAACTTTCTGACTTCTGCGATCATATCCTCGAAATGTTCATAGAACGTGTTGTGAG
>Ga0326728_10003906_pt1 | contig 45133 bp, 44 predicted proteins | sample MB3enrmetagenome_FD_207602 | JGI IMG/M metagenome (GOLD analysis project Ga0326728, IMG submission 207602) | Lab enriched peat soil microbial communities from McLean, Ithaca, NY, United States - MB31MN | ecosystem: Environmental > Terrestrial > Soil > Wetlands > Peat | place: USA: New York...
CAAAAGACGTCAGATTTGTTCAGTGAATTGAAATTGATACTACCAAATATGGCAAACTAAAAAATTGGGATCACGGAGAAGACCCAGACTTCCAAAATCGCCTTTTTCGACAGTCTCGGAAGGAGTCTTCAGAAAAGTGGGTTGCAGGCTCCACCTACAAGCCATTACTGGCAGCCATATTCGGCAATCGAAGATTACGAGTTAAAAGAGAGGATAACGGAGAGTTCACCGGAGCCGGCTGTTTCGGCGATCGGGTGGACGCACTGGTTATGTGCTGTTTTATATGTCTTTCATTGGTCTTGATTTCTGAATAAAAAACCATAAGGTTGATAACCCTTTACCATATAGAAAGAGTAAAATGCCAACAATGAATTGAGCAGCTATGCCAATGCTGTAAACCCAAGTGCCTATTGAAACGCCCTGTCTCAGCAATTAAGATCCAGCGAGTTTCATTGCCGACAGATTGGCGGCAAGTTGCACTAGATGAGGAATTGCAATCACGACCATGACTAAGCCGACCACCGAAAATGCAATGGCCTGGATGTTCCTCGCCGATAATTCCGTCGTCGAGTCGCTGAGTTCTTTTGTCTGGACCATCTTCTTCGCGAAGGCATCGCTGAAAATAATAAGACATAACCCGCCCAAGAAAAGAAGCCCAATTGATACCAGGATACCAATTAGCAGTACATCTGGCCTCAGCCCTCCAGCGATCATTTCCATATTCGAACCGCGCCAGGCAAAGACTGCCGATATTCCCTTCAGCAGTGGAATGGATTGGATGATTGAGTAGATTCCGAGCAGCTTGAGAGAAAGAGAGGCAATTTGATTTTGTGTCATTTCGTCTCCTCACATAACAATTATCATACTGTAATTTGTAAGAATCCTACCCAGGCAACTGCCTTTTGCCAATGGAAATTCGAGGTTGAGGCTTTACCTGAAACATTGCATAGATAAGGTCTATGCGGTTCTGAAGACTTCAGGAAGTACTATTAAGGTTATGCGGGAATTTTCTCCGATGTTAAGAACCCGTAACCGAGCGACAATTTTAAGAGACCAAGAAATACCATATCTCCCTTGCTAAAATACTGATTTCACCCTATTGCTTTTTGTCAAATCCTCCCATAGAGTGGAGAAGAAGGGAAATCAGCGGAGATCTTTCGATAATGAAACGGAAAGGAACAAGAGATGGTAAGAGGAAGGATGTGGTCTTACAAAAACTTCCAAATCAACGAAGGGTTCAAACCTGAGAGTAAACATTTTCAATACTTCTTTGTTGTTTCAGAAAACGGTAAGAAGAAATGCAATTACTGTGTCTGGATCGACGATGAGAACTTGACACAACTGATCAATTCTAGCGAGATCGAGGGAATCGTCTCCCTCAAAAGAGAAGAATGGAGTAAATGGGTTCAGGGAAAAATCGACCAGGGAGATTTTAGAAATTTGGTTTTGAAACTTGAAAAGAATGGTCAAAAAGAGATTGACTTGGATAAGTTAGAGAAGAAACTTGAGCCAGAGTAATCTGCATAATCGGATGGTTGCTCTGCTTGCTATTCCAAACCATCCTCTAAAGAGGTTTCCCACTCAATCTTCTGAAAGATCCCTCTGCTTTTTTGACGGCGGGCCAGAGGCCAAGATTCATCGGACCAAAGATGATCAGACTTCTTCTGATATGAAAAGGGTTGAAGATTCTTTTCAACATAGACGGAAGAGAATAAAAAGACCGGTTCACTTTCCAGAACCCTTCCTGAAGTTCTTCGACAGTCATTCGCTTGGGTTGAAAGACCACTGTCGCCATATCGTATTTCGACCAATCCTCCGTCAGAAACCTTGCCTCCTGTTTCAACCTCTGGTAGATCCGGGTCCCAGGAAAAGGCGTGAGAAGGGGAAGAAAGGCGCCTTCCATTTGGTTTCGTTCGGCAAATTCCAGAAAATCGTCAAACACCGAAAGATCGTCGTAGTCATAGCCAAAGACAAAGGAGCCGTACACTCCGATGCCGGCATCATGGAGTGCTTGAATCCCTTTCTCATAGGCTTCAATTCGGTTGATCCGCTTTCCCATGAGGCTTAGGTTTTCTTCACGAAGGCTTTCGAACCCAATAAAGAGTCCATGGCATCCAGCCTTAGCCATCAGAGAAACCATTTCTTTATTCTCGGCAATGTGAATGGGTCCCTGACTTACCCAGCGCAACCGATAATGGGAGAGCATGGTGAGAAGCTCTTTGGCATGGGAGAGATTCCCAACCAGATTATCGTCTATGAAGAAGATATAGGCTTTTGATCGCTCCAGGGATTGAATCTCTTTCTCAACTTCGGAGACCGGCCTCATCCGATAAGTTCTCCCGTGGAGAGCCGTCACCGAGCAGAACTCGCAATCATAAGGACATCCCCTTGTGGTCTGAACCAGATTGTGAAAGAGGTAGCCCTTGGGAGGAAAAAGATTTCTTCTTGGAATGGGAAGATGGCTCAGATCCGTTCTCTCTTTCTGCCGATAAAAAGGTTTCATCGTCCCTTTTTCAGCATCTTCCAGAATCTCGACCCAAACCTCATCGGCTTCCCCGATGGCCACACTATCGGAATGGGCTTTGGCCTCCTCGGGAAGCCAGGATGCGTGGATGCCTCCTATCACCACCTTCTTCCCTCTCCTGCGAAATTCATCCGCAATCTCGTATCCCCTCGGGGCCAAAGGAGTGATGGCGGTGATAGCGACCAGATCCACCTCCTGATCGAAGTCGATCTCCGCGAGGCTTTCATCAATGATGTGGAATTGATGATGCGAGGGCGTGAGCCCCGCGAGAAGGGAAGATGAAAGTAAGGGGAATTTGAACGCGATGACATCCCAGAAGCTGTTCTTCGGCCACCTCGGGATAATAAAAGAAATCTTCATTCCAGCTTCTTCCCTTTTAGGAATTGGGCCAACGATTTAATCTCCACTCCCTCCGGAGCGTCCCACTCAAACGAGTTCTCAGGCAGACGTTGATTGACGGAGATCTCCTTCAATTTCATATCCAGGCGGGTCTCCTTCTCCGGCATCTCGATCCGAATTCGGTTTGGAACCTCGCTGCCTTCAGGCTTTTCTGTTGAAATCCTAATATTCGCCTTCGCAATGAGATCTCCAAACTGGGAAATCTCTCCAGTATAGGCTCTATTTTGTAGAGGACTGAAAACGAGGAATTCGCCGCCCCGGTAAAGGATATCAAATACCCCCATTCCAAATGGGTGATAACCCAGGATGCGAAGTTTATCCGGTTTTTCAAAGTAGACGACTCCGTTGAGAAGGAACCTGTACTCCTCGCCTTTTCTCACAGTGTCAACACGAATCGAGGCCTTGGCCTGAAGAGATTCTACGGAGGAAAAGGCTTCAAGAAGTTGAGCCACGGGATCCTTAACAGGAGGGGCCTCGACGGAAGGAATCCGCACCATTTTCTTGGGACACCCTGCGAGAAAGGGCACCATTAAAAAGAGACTCAGAATCGCAAACCAGGTTTTTGCGGTCATTTCTCTATTCTCCTTTTTCAAGCCTGTTCAACACTGCTTCTGCAGTCAACTCCCCTGAGGCGACCACCCCGGCAATTCCTCCTCCCGGAGATGTCCAATGTCCGGTCAGATAAAGATTCGGGATGGGAGTGGTCCGGGGAAGACGATAAATCCCGGATTGCCTCGGGATCTGCGCCCATCCATAGGCTGCTCCCCATCGATTTCCAGTCCACTGCTCAATCGTCTTCGGGGTGGTCTCTATCTTAACCAGGATCCTCCTCTCGAGATTGGGGATGAAGGCCGATGCCTTCTGGATGAGCCTCTTGGAGAGTTCATCTTTCGTTTTACGATCCCAACCCGGGCTGAAATCATAGGAAGCCTTGCAGCTCAAGCAGAGCGTACTTTTTCCCGCGGGTGCATGGGACGGGTTGACTTTCGATGGAACGAGCAGGTAGAAGGGGGCCTTCTCAGAAATCCGATTCTCGTAAAGGAAGTCAAACTCCTTTCGGGGTGCGTCCCCAAAAAAAATTTCATTATTCGAAACGGGAAGCTCGTCCACGTCTCCTTCGATCCCTAAATAGAGGATAAAATACGAAAGAGAAGGTCTCATCCCCTTTAACTTTGACCGAAAGCCACCTGGAATGTGGTTCTCTCCGATGAGGTCCGAAAATGTGTGATGGGCATCGACATTAGAAACAACGGCCTTTCCCGTCAATTCCTGGCCATTCTTCAGCCGCACACCGATTGCCCTTTTCTCATTCATCAGAATTTGTTGAGCCTCATGACCCGTCAAGATTTCTCCTCCCATCCTCACAAGGACCTCTCCCATTTTCATCGGGAGCTGTTCCACCTTTCCATCAACACAAGACACCCCATGATTAAAATAGGACATCTCAATTCCCGCCATCCCCACTGCGGAGATTTCCTCCGGGGGAAGAAGCGCATAAGAGCTTCGTATCGAAAGAAGGGTCTTCAAGAAGGGATGGGAGATAAATTCGTCGAGAAGTTCTCCGTAGGTCTTATCCTTATACCGTGACAGATAAGGATACCGGGAGAGAAAGGAAGAAGGCTCAAACCAATTGAGAGAGGATCGAAGACTCGAAAATTCTTGGAAGATTTTTTCCAGGGCCGCATAGACCTCTTTAATCCCCCTTTTTTCCGCAGGGAAAAGCGAGGAGAGGTTTTCGATGTGGGTTTCCATTCTGGAGGATTGACTTACCCTTTGATCTGGAAAGTGATATTCTCTTGCGGGATCGAGAGGAATGAAACGGATTTGATCTAAAAGGTTCCATTGCTTCAAGACCCTCCATACCCTCCCGCCCTCTTGGCATTCGCCCAATGATTGCACTGAGAGGTCAAAGGAAAATCCTTCTTTTTGGAAAGAAGTACAGCAGCCGCCCACCTTCTGATTCTTCTCGATCATCACAACCTTCAACCCCTTTTGAGCGAGAAGACAACCACACGTGAGCCCTGCCATCCCTGCTCCAATGATGACGACATCCGCATCAAACATGACGTAAAAGTATAACACAGCACTTAAGCTTTCGTCGAATTCCCCCCCCTTTGCGAATGATTAAGTAGCAGATAACACTCGATCGTTTTACAATAGAATGTCCAAGGTCTGATATGGTTCAAAAGGGAAAATTTATTTCAGGCGTTGTCCCTCCGGCGGAACAATCAGAGCCTGCCTGGTGGTTCGTCTTCCAACAAAGTAAACTCCTCGTTTATCAGGAACCTTCTCCGGTAAGCCCTCCCTGTCTTGTTGATTTAGGAGAATTAGGGTTGACGCCTTTATCTGAGCACTATTTGGGCCGGCTTGACAACCGGCCTTGTTATACTGCCGAAGTCGCTGAAGGAACCATTCCGCCTGCGGACATGACCTTTGAAGGGTTACGCCATTTGTACGGCCCTTTGGAGGAAGACCTGTTCTGGATCGCAGCCCGGGCAGTTCAAATTGTGGATTGGGACAGGACGCACCGTTTTTGCGGCCGGTGTGGAATTCCGTTGAATACAAAAACCACGGAACGAGCAAAAGAATGTTCCCAATGCGGTCTGCTCCATTTTCCCCGTCTGGCTCCGGCGATCATTGTGCTTGTCCAGCGAGGCGACCAACTGCTTCTGGCCCGATCCCGTCACTTTATGCCGGGGATGTACAGCGTCCTTGCCGGATTTGTGGAACCGGGCGAATCGCTGGAGGAGGCAGTGGTGCGCGAAGTCAGGGAGGAGGTGGGAATTGAGGTCAGGGAAATCAATTATTTCGGGAGCCAGCCCTGGCCTTTCCCCCATTCTCTCATGATCGGTTTTACAGCCACCTACGCCGGCGGTGAGATCTCACTCAATGACGAAGAGATCGAAAATGCAGGCTGGTTCAAGGCTGACAGCTTGCCGCGTATTCCCGGGAAAATCAGCATTGCCCGCAGGCTCATCGATTGGTTCATAGAGAAACAGGGGAAGGGACCGGATAACACCTCCAACCCTCCTATGCTGTGAAAAAATGCGGGAGCCGGGCGGGCAAGAATATCTCTAAAGTTTTACAAATGCGGTTCTCTGAAAGGGTAAAGCTAACAAAAGCCCGTAGGTGATGAATAGCTACCAAGTTTTCCATTGTGGGTAGTCAACCCGAAAAGGTGCTGCCGTAAAACTTTGTCGACATCCTGCCCGCCCTTTCCACTGGGCAATTTTTTCACACCCTCCCTTCAGCAAGGGGGGGGCGAGGGGGATTTCTGAGGGGTGACGAACCCGTCGTGAAGGGTTACCGGGTTTTGTCTTTTGGGTCTGTCTCCTCTGCGACAACACCATAGACATTATAGGAAGGAGGTGTACCTCTTTTTTCGGTTGAGATGGTTACTTCCCTGTAGTGTGGATGAGATTCGCGATTACGAGCAATGAGCGCCTTCGCCACATCCCATCCTATCTTATTCTGTCTCGCCATCTCCGTAATCTCTTCCAGAGCTGTTCGATTATCGTAGGCTCCGGATCGGTAAGGTCTGGGCATGATCAGTGCGTCGTAAATGTCGCTCACAGCGATGATTTCTACTAACGGATCCTTAAGCGGTATACCTCGGGGATATCCCGAACTATCTCTCCTTTCATGATGATCAAAGGCTACCTTGCAAGCGAGATGCTGGGTGTTTTTGTAGTAATAGCTGAGCAGCGCATAGCCGGCTGCGGCGTGATGTTCTAAGCAACTCCGCTCCATTTTGGTGAGAGGCGTCGTCTTTTTGAGGATGTGCAAGGGCACGCAGATTTTGCCAACGTCGTGGGTAGGACCGGTGGCAGACAACTGGATACAGTCCTGGTAGTCCGGTATCAGGTCCTTTGCCAAAAGGGTAGACAAGGCAAATACCATGAGAACATGGGTATAGGTGTATAAGTCATGGAGTTTGAAATAGTCGAGCGATTGGAGAATGGGTATGGAAAAACGGACTGTTTGTGAAAGGTTCAAGAGGTCATCGATTTGTTTCTTGTCTTGGAAAATGGTCGCATAAGGAGGGATGCCGAGAAAACTTAAACAATCCTCTTTAACCGAACCGTACAAAAGGAGGGAACAGGTTTGATAGGAGTCAGCCCTGCGCGAATCGATAAGGGCTTCCAAAGCCTCCTCCGTTAAACAGGCCCCGGAAGGAAACAATAACTGGTTGTCAAGTGTATGTATCAGATGCTGTAGAGTTATCTTGGGCATAAAGGAAGACCTTGGGTCGATAACTTATCATTGTGAACTGATGGCTGTCAATATATCTTCAAAAAAGAGGATCCGGACGAAAAAGGGATAATAAATCCATCATTGATAGAGAGGGAAAATGGCGTTACGACCTACACCTTAGGGTTAAACCTCTCTTACTGCTGCGGACAAAAAATAGAGTATTCCTTTTTCGTAAAGCTATTGGTATATTAAGGGAAATGGTTCGTATCCTTTTGGCCCCGTTTTCCATTATCATCATCTCTGTCTTTCTGGGTCATGTGACCCCTTCCAAGGCCCAGGAAACAGGCACACTTTCGGTAACGACCACCCCCGTGAGCGGGCCTATTTATGTTGACTACATTCTTAGGGGCACAAAATTCTGGAGTGGAGATTTGAATGTCGGATCCCATGTGGTCTCGTTTGGCGATGTCCCCGGCTACGTCGCACCATCCCCACAAACCGTTACGGTCGTTGCAGATCAAACGTATTATATCGTCGGTGCTTACAGAAAGTTGCTCTCCTTCAAAGAGATGATACCGACTCCGGAAGAAACAATCGTTCTCGCCCGAGGGCGATGGTGAAGAGGGTTGCAGAAAGGGAGGCGTGAACATGAGGAGGCTAAAGGAAGTAGTCGTCGTCGATGCAGTGCGATCCCCCATCGGCAAGTCTGGACGGAAGGGAATGGAAAAGGGCGGCCAGCTCTGCCAGGCGTCCGCTCAGGATCTCATGGCCAATACACTTTGGGGTTTGCTGAAAAGGGTCCACTCTTGGTGTCCTAAGTTTGATGAAGCGGAGATAGAAAATGTGATCATCGGATGCCTGAGTCAGATCGGGGAGCAGGGCGCTAATATTGCGCGCATCGCATCACTCCTTGCCGGCATCCCCAAAGAGGCGGCAGCCTGCACAGTGAACCAGTACTGCAATGCCGGCCTCAAGGCCATCAACGTCGCTGCACACGAGATCATGGTGGGGGAGGGAGATATTATGATCTGCGGGGGCGTGGAGATCATGTCCCATTACGCCATGATGTCCGACATCCAGGTGGCCATGGATGCCAAGTATCCGGTCCGTTTGTCGCCTCGCCTCGCGGAGATCGGCATGTTGGTGCCTCAGGGCGTTTGCGCCGAGATGATCTCCGCAGACCAGGGGCACACCCGGGAGGAGCTGGAGCGCTTTGGCATGTGGAGCATGCAAAAGGCTGTCGACGCCGAGCGGAAAGGGTGGTACGCGGATCATATCGTTCCCTTCGAGTTCACTTGGGAGGGCGTGACCCGGAGCGTAGAAAAGGACGAGGTCCTTCGGCCAAAGGCAGTTGCTGACCCGGAAGCATACCTTCAAGATCTCATGGCGCTTCCCACTCCGTTCAAGAATAACGGACTCGTCAGCCCGGGAAACTCCTCGCAGATTGTGGATGGGGCCGCAGCGGTCCTGCTCATGAGCGGGGCCAAGGCCGAAACATTGGGAATTGAGCCCCTCTGCAGAATCGCGGCATGCGCCGTGGCAGGGGGCGAACCAGTACCCATGCTCCTCGCGCCTATCCCGGCTGTGAAGAAGGCCCTCCATCGTGCTGGTAGGACCATCGATGACATGGACATCATCGAGCCCAACGAGGCATTCGCCTCCCCGGTGCTTCAGTTTGCAGACGAGCTGGGCTACGATCGCCTCGATCCCAGGGTGAATCCGACGGGTGGCGCCATTGCGCTGGGCCACCCGATTGGTGCCTCAGGGGCCATCTACTTCGGGGAGATGGTCCACCACCTCAGGCGCACAGGCGGCAAGGCCGGAGTCCAGATGGTCTGCGGTGGGGGAGGAGTCGGCATCGCCACGGTCGTGGAGGCAGTTTGATCGATACAAGATAACTTCCCCAATGGCCTGGTGCTCTGTGGTTTATTATTGGTTCGCGGAATAACATTGCTGCTGAATCCCAACTGACAATAAGATGGACGTGTGGATGTTATTTCCTCCTATTATTCATTGTCCATTTTGGCTTCTCAGACTACATTTTAGACAGGGGTCATTCAAATCGGGCCGTGGGAAGTGGTACCAAAAATACTATTTTCCTCGTCGTTAAATACAAAGTTGGCCTTATTAACTTCCAAATGACTACTGGATGATACTATTTCAGGGGGGAAATCCGGGTTCGTCAAGTTCCAGTCCGAGAGAGATAAGGCAAAGTGGAGGAGTAGTATGAAGAGAACGAAAAGGATAGGAAATATAGAGGAAATAGAAATAATAGCCGCAGTCTTATTCACAATCTTCATTTGCTCCTTACCAATTCTTCCATTAAGCCATGCGGAGGTTTTCAAGGAGACAGACGAACCGGAAAAGGAATACTGGGAATCGACAAAACCGAATTTTCCGTTCACTCTGGTTGGCTGGCAACTTGTCACAAATCCATACCCTACTGACATATATATTGACAAACGTATTATTGGAACGGTTAAAAATAATTCGACAAAAATATTCTCCGAAATCAAAATCGAATTTATTGTTTACGATGAGGAAAGCAGGCAGATAGCGATCGTGTCCAGCAACACTTACAATTTTAGGCCCAATAGCATTTGGAAATTCAATATACCTGTTACAGAGGATGTCAAGAAGGCAGAATTTAGGGGACTTTATGCTCCCAGCATAGAACTTAAAGAACTTGAGAACGAACAAAAAACAAAAGAAAAACACAGGGAAGGGAAGATTGTCCGAATCTAATGATTTCCTTATCTTATAGGCTCTCCATCGAACGGCAGTTATACTTGTCTTTAAATAAGAATGGTTGTCAATTTTCCCAGAGAGGCTTGGGGATTGCCAAGTCGATAAAGAAAAAATGGAGGCTGCAGAAGTAATCACTCTTCCGAGTCATCTCAAGCGATAAAAAGATATTCTCACGATGAGGAATACCGTTTAAACCACAGCGAGATGTTCGATCCGCCATTCGAGCAAGCATTGAGTAAAGCAGAACGTATTTCCTTTTTCTTCGGCTGACCAAGGACCACATTCAAATCGCATTGTGGGTCAACACGCTCTGTTCCGATGGTTGGCGGAATCATTCCGTGATAAAGGCTCAACGCCACTCCGCAAGCCCTGATCCCTCCCGAACCGTCAAACTCCCCGAGCATCGATTTAAGGCTGCTGACGGAAATTTGTCTTGCCCTTTTCCCAAAGACCTTTGTGATCGCAAGGGTCTCTCCTCGATCGAGGTCCGGGGTGGAATTAGCAGCCGCAGAAATATAATCAACAGTATGGAGCTCTTGAGCGGCTAAAAACATTGCCCTGGCAATCGAATTTCCCTTGACATCATATCGGAGAAGTCCACCCGTGCTTCCTGAAAGCCCGGCGCCAGCCATCTCGGCATAGATTTTCGCTCCCCTTTTCTCCGCATGCTCCAATGTCTCTAAAACCAGGATTCCACTTCCTTCACCCAAGACAATTCCGTTCCGATCCTGATCAAAGGGCTTCATTCCTTCCAACCCTTTCCCTCTTCCCGGCGATAAAACCCCAAGCATTGAATAGACATGATAGAGAGGCTCACTCAACTCATCGCCTCCCCCTGCAAAGATGACATCTGCCCTTCCCTCTTTCAACAGATGATAACCAAATGTCATGGCCATCTCTGCGGAGGATTCTTTATGCGAGAAAGTGATATTGACTCCCTTAATGCCATATTCGATGGCGCAGTGGCTCGTGATGGCGTTCGGTACAGCGGTTTGAAACAGCAGGGGGGCGGCTCCAAGGGGGCCCTCCTTTAAAAGGGACCGGAAGAATTGGTCTACGGTATCTGAGCTTCCCAGGCCTGTGCCGATTGAAATTCCTATCTGGCTGGTATTCTCTTCCTTTAAGTTGAGGCCTGAGTCCTCTATGGCCAGTCGAACGGCTGAAACCACGATTTTGCCGATCCGGTCCATTCTTCTGAGGTTCGCTGGCTTGATGAAAGCCTTGAAATCGATCTCCGGGAGCTGACCTCCCAATCGAGAACGGTAAGAGCTCACATCGAACCCTTGAACCGGCTTAATCCCGGAGATTCCCTGAAGACAATTCTCCCAGAACGTCTCCTTCCCGACGCCGATAGAGGAAACGATTCCCAAACCTGTAATGACAACGCGATGGTCCATTGTTTTATAGGGTTCGAGGATTCGAGGGTTCAAGGGTTCTATTGTAATTCGCTTGGATCCTCGGCCCCTTGGCCCCTTGAATCCTTCTATTCTCTTTCATATTTTCCAAATACTAAACACACGTTATTGCCCCCGAACGCGAACGAGCTTGAGAGGGCCACCTGGACATCCTTTTTAATAGATCGATTGGGTGTATAATTCAGATCACAAAGGGGATCGGGTACTTCATAATGAATGGTAGGAGGAATGATTCCTCTCTCCAGGGTCATAACGGTTGCCACAGCCTCAATGCCGCCCGCAGAGCCAAGACAATGTCCTATCATGGATTTGATCCCGCTGATGGGAATCTCTTTTGCCCTTTCCCCAAAAACCCGTTTGATCCCCCTTGTCTCGGCAATGTCATTGAAAGGCGTGGCCGTTCCATGGGCATTGATGGTATCGACCTCCTCCGGGGAGACCTCCGCATGACTTAGAGCAAGGCGCATCACTCTTTCCACGCCCTCTCCGTTGGGCTCAGGCGCGGTGAGATGATAGGCATCAGCACAGATCCCATATCCTAAGAACTCTGCATGAATCGGGGCGCCTCTCCTCAGAGCGTGCTCCAGTTCTTCGAGGATCAGGATGCCCGCTCCTTCACCGATGACCAGACCCTGTCTCCTCTTGTCGAAGGGCTTACAATTTTCAGGATCAACCAGCTTCAGGCTGCTGAATCCGCTGTAGGAGACCTCGCAGAGAGAGTCGCTTCCGCCCGTCACCATCACGTCAGTTAAGCCCATTTGGATCATCTCATAGGCCACACCGATCGAGGCAGAGCTTGAAGAGCAAACCGTGGCGGTGGTCGTTCGGGGCCCTTGCAGATCTGATTCAATGGCGATATGGTCTGTTGTGGTGGCGAGGGAATAAGAGATCAGAAGAGAAGGAGAAGACTTCTTCGTTCCTTGGTAATACTCTCTAAAATATTTTTCGACCGAGAGAATGCCGCCGGAGCCTGCTCCCAATACGACTCCCACCCTCTCCTTATTGTAAGAATCTTGGATAAACCGGGCAGATTTCCACGCCTCTCTAAATGCAATCAGGCCGAATTGATCACATCGGGAAAGGCGTCGAATCTCTTTTTTTGAAAAATGGGTTTCAGGGTCCAGATGGGAAACCTCCGCCGCAATCTTCGTCCGGTAGCCGGAAGGATCAAAGACCGTAATCTCCTTTGTCCCGTCTCTCCCTTCGACGAGGGAATCCCAGAATTCAGGGACGCTATTTCCCACGGCACTCACTACGCCCAGACCTGTAATTACTACCCGTTTTTTCATTAGACCCTGATACCTAACCACGTGTCCGTGTCCGTTTTTCGTGTCCGGAAGCCATCGGAATTCTATTCAAGGATCAGCTAGAAAACTGCCTTCTCAAATCCTTCCCCACCTCCCTTTACCAAAGGAGGAGTAACCTCCCCCTTTAAAAAAGGGGGATTGAGGGGGATTTGTGGTCCATCACTTCGAATCACCCTCAAAGGCTACTATCGTTTTGCTGACCCCTGGAAAAAGAAACCTTTTGCCACTCAGATAGAAAGACGCTTCAGCGAAACTGCCAAAAAGAATGGAGGAGGTCCGTTTCCCAAAATCGCCCGGCAGCGTATACCCTCCAATCGAGTGTTGGCACTTTTCAAAGCCAACTTTTTCCAAACATTCCTGGATGATCTTCGGCGAGAAATCGCAGAGATGAGCAGGTAGATCATATAAGTGGTTCTTAATGCCCAAGAAACGGAGGAAATTCTTGATGGGGGTGGTATGAGGATACCGTAGCAGAAGGAGTCCTCCTGGTTTGAGAATCCGGTAGCATTCCCTGAAAAAGGCCATCGGGAAGGGAAGGTGCTCGATGACATAGAATGCCGTGACTGCATCGAAATGATTATTGGGAAAACCCACCTTCTCCAACGGTCCAGGAAGGATTGTCAGTCCTAAAACGTTCCTCGCATACTCTAATGCCTTTTGCGAAATCTCAACGCCCGCTGCCTCCCACCCTTTGTTCTTCATCTCAGTAACAAAAAAACCAAAACCTGTCCCCACGTCCAAGAGCCGCCCGCTTTTTCTGTATCGTTCGAGCAGATTGGCTGCCCGGTTGAAAACAGGCTTCATCATCTTCTCCCATGATTCAATCGACGATTCTTCTTCCGGAAGATACGTTTGATAGAAATGATGAAGAGATTCAGCCTTGGGCCGAGGGTTGAGAAAGATGAATTGACATGAGGGACATCGGACCATCTGGAAGGAACCCTCCAGGTGAAGAGGGTCCCCTCTTGACTTTTCGCAGATAGGACAGTCGATCTCCTCCATTTCAAAATCCATGCTCATCGCTTATACTGACCGCGAGAACAAAGTTGTCATTGCGAGGAGTCCCGCCTTAGCGGGACGACGTGGCAATCTAATGAGATTTCTTCACTTCGCCCTGTACACCATGCGGCGCAGGGCTTCGTTCGCAATGACACCCTGTCCGCGCCAGCCTGATTTACGACATCCATTTCGGTAATCCCCCCCGCCCCGTTTCATGAGAGGAGGGATCAGGAGTCACGTCCCACCGATTCGATCCACATCTCCACGGTGCGTGTGTAAAGCTTCCAATGCTCCAGTCTCGATTGTCCCAAGAAGTCCAGACATTCCTTGAGGGTATAGGAAGACTGGATCGATTTCAGAAATCCTCTCCTCGCCTTCGGATGTCTTCCAAAAAATGCCTTCCAAAGAAGATTGAAGATTCCGATGAATACGAAAGAGATATCCCGATGGAAATCAACTATAACAAACGCCCCCTCTTCCTTCAAGGATCGGGCAACCTCGTTGAAGAAGTCAACAGGACGGTCTAAATGGTGGAGCGTAGTAATACAGAGAACAAGGTCGAGAGAATGATCCTCGACAGGCAGGGAGTAGGCCGAGCCTACTTCAAACTCGATTTTGTCGGCCAACCCCTCCTCCTTTGCGTTCCTTCTCGCAATGTCGACCATTACCGGAGAGAGATCAATCCCTTTAAAACGAATTTCCGGAATGGCCTTCGACAAAAAAATGGGGAACGTTCCTGGACCCGTTCCCACGTCGATGGCCATTCCCCTCTCAATCCCCCTGGCCAATACTCGTTTGAGAACCCTCTGGCAAGGAATCCTCCCATAGCGTTTTGCCATGAGGTTGTAATATTCTGCCAGCTCCTGATCTTCAATAATCCCAGGCTCTGTAATTCGCTCTTTCATTCTTTGTCCGCCACCCTTTTTGCCAGAACAAGCATTCCCTCGGCGACGATTTCACCTTCCACTCGGGCCAGGACCTTTACCTTGGCCATACCGGAAAATATGTGTAAAATCTCTGCCTCGATGATGAGTTGGTCTCCGGGGATGACACTTTTTTTCAATCGAAATTCTTCAACTCTTGCTAAAACTGGAATTTCTTCTCCTTCCTTTTCAAATGACAACTGAAAAGCTATGCCCCCGGTTTGCGCCATCGCTTCCACAATCAAAACCCCCGGCAGGATGGGCTCCTTTGGAAAATGGCCCAAAAGATACGGCTCATCAATGCTGACATTCTTCAGGGCAATTGCTTTCTTTCCTTTCTCAATTTCGAGAATCCGATCGATCATCCGAAAAGGAAAAGCATGGGGTAACCTTTTGGGAATATCACCTGGCTCCACAGTTCCAACTCACTCGTTCAATATTACGTTACGGTTGGTCCCAAATACGAAGCACGAAATCCTAAACTCGAAACAAATACAAATTTTCAAAATTCCGATCTCCCAAACAGAAAAATTTTAGAATTTTGAAAATTAGGATTTTGGAATTGCGTCGGATTGGTCCCTCCGGGATGCTCCGCCCGATATTCGGATTTCGAATTTCTATGATTGTTATCCCCCGCCTGCTCGTTACCACCTAAAAGAAAGAGATTATTTTGAAGATTCCATTCGCGATACCCATGATGATGAAAATACCTATGAAGGAGCCGGTCATCAGGAGAAGGGTTCCTTCAACCCTCCCTTTCTTAAAGAAGAAACTAACGATGCTTCCTGAAAGGATCCCAAACCCCCGAATGGGAAGAGCAGAAAGCAGGATCAGCCCCATATTTCCCAGGGACATCACTTTTCTTAGCATCGGTCTTTCATCCAAGCGGGTCAAGACATGATCCGCTTTTCTCTTCAGCCATCGGATGGGGAAGAAGCTCTTGCTCGAATGCTCCAAGATGAAGCCATACACCGGGATTTGAACATAATCATAAGCCAGGGCCAGGGGAAAATAGAGGAAGACAGGCATTCGATTGAAGATGGCGAAAAGCACAGAGAAAGATCGCCCTAAGGTGAAGTGGATGAGGGTGAAGCCGAGAATGAGTTTCCAATAGCCCGCTATCCATTCCATTCGACACCTATCAGGATAGACGAAAAGCAGTTTTCTGGTGAAATCCCCAGATGGAGGATTGTTTCAATCTCTCGGTCCAACCTTTGATTGACCACGTAACGGAGATCACAGGTCGGATCCGGGTTCAGATAATTGATGGTCGGTGGAATGAAACTATTCTTCATGGAGAGCACCTCGGCCACCACCCTCATCCCTCCGGATGCGACGGCTTCCCCCGTCATCGACTTGATTGAACTGACAGGAATCTGAGGGTACTGTGTGGGAAATGTTTTCTTAACCGCTTCGGCCTCCAAGGCATCCAATACCTTGGATGAATTCCCAGCCCCGCTGAGATAATCGATGGAAGCACTTTCTTTCCCCTTGAGCGCCGTTTTTATGCACCGATTTAAATCCTCTGATCCGTCGCCTTTGGATGATTTCCCTGTTGAACTATAGCCTAAAATGTAGCCGTAAACCCTTGCTCCCCTCGACCTGGCATGCTCTTCATTTTCAATGACCAATAATCCAGCGCCCTCTCCCAATACCAAGCCGTTTCTCATGCTGTCATAGGGACACGAATTCTCGCCGCCCCCCCGATCTGTGGCCAAGAGATGAAGTGCTGAAAATCCACGGAACAGAAAATCGCTCAGCTCATCCACGCCACCCGTAAGGATGAGGTCTGCCTTTCCTTTTCGAAGCTGATCACAGGCAAAAGATATAGCTGCCTCCCCTGTGCAGAAGGATTGGACCAGTGTGGAATTAACCCCTTGGATTCCAAGTTCAATGGAGACATAGCTCGAAGGAGCATTCGGGACAGTATTCGGAAAAAGCATGGGGTTTAAATCTAAGAAACCTCCTAAGACTTGCCCGCGATGAAATTCCTCTGAACTCGATAGGCCGCAGAAACCAGAACCAAGGACCACTCCGACCCTCGAGCTGTTCTCCTGAGTCACAGTGAACTGGGCGTCGACCAAAGCCAATTTCGAGGCTGCGATAGCAAATTGGCTTGCCCGATCCAGACGCCGGATCTTGCTCGGGAGTATGAAATCTTTTGGATGGAAAGATCGAATCATCCCCCCCTTTTTTGAAGGGGAGAAATGGGTATCGAATTCTTTAATATCCTCGATGCCGGATTTCCCGATTTTCAAGGAGGAAAGGAACTCCTCCTTCCCGATTCCAATCGGAGAGACGATCCCAATCCCAGTAATACAGATACGATCCATTACTATTTTTTCCAGGTCATTATTTCGCAAACTCCAATACTGATTTGAATGTGATCGGTGAAACTCTTCCCTTCTCCCTGGAGACTGTGTCGTAATGAGTGCAGGCGACAGAAATTCTAAGAAACGGGACAGACAGACGGGTGAGAAACCTTTAGACCTGCCTGCGCGAAGTCGCTTCGGCGAAGGCAGGGCGCAACCTTTTAGCCGTGAAACTCAGGGGCTTCAAAGATCATGAAAGAACTTAGATTCTCGCAGCGTCGACAATTTCCTCTAACCTTAAACATGCGTATTCTAAAGCTTTGGAATCCGGCTGTTTGTTCCGTTTCTTCCCTGCCCCCATTCCATTACGACACAGTCACTCATAGACCTTCTCTTCTTCTCCTTCGAGGTCCATCGCATCTTTTTCTACATCCCTCACATCACTCTCTCTCTTCAATGTCTCCCTGTAGAATTCATGCTGGATGAGAAGATTCATGATTTCATTCGTTCCAGTCCAAATCATCTGCAATCTGGCATCACGGAAAAACCGCTCGATCGGATAGACATTCGTGTATCCAATTCCGCCCATCACCTGCATCGAATGGTTGACGACCTCCCAGAGCATCTCCGTGGAGGTCTTTTTTGCCTCGGAGACCATCCGTCTCGAATCAAAACCTTCATCCACATGCCTTGCCGTCACATAGACGAGGCTCCGAGCGGCGTCGAGTTTTGCAATCGAATCGGCCACTCTAAAGCTCACCGCTTCAAATTTTCGGATCGTCTCTCCAAAGGCCTTTCTCCTGTCGCTATAGCGTGTCGCTATCTCCAGACAGCATCGCGCCATGCCAAGGGCACCGGCGGCAGTGGTCAACCGCTCAGGAATCATCATCCGGTCGAAGACCAGCGAACCCCCATTCAATGGCCCAACGAGATTTTTTGCCGGCACCTTGGTATCACGAAAATAGAGACGGCCGGTTCCGCCCCCCCGTGAACCCAGAAGTCCATAAACGTGCTTGACTTCTACACCCATGTCCCTTTCGACAATGAAACAGGAAATGGATTGGTGCGGGTGAGCCTCCGGTGCCGTCTTTGCGTATACCAAAAAATAATCTGCCCCCTCCGCACCCACCACGAAGCGCTTCTGGCCATTGAGGATGTAATGATTCCCGTCTTTCTTGGCAAGGGTGGTGGCACCGAAAAAGTCGGATCCTCCACGGGGTTCTGTGAGGGCCTCTGCGCAGAAGAGTTTTCCTTCAAGGGTGGGTTTCAAATATTTCGCCTTCTGCTCCAGAGTGCCAAAATGATGGATCGCCTCGCCGCAGATGCTGATCAAAGAGTAGAGACAACTCATTCCTGATCCAAGGACGCCAATCTCTTCAAGGGCCGCTACCTCCCCTGTCCACTTCATCCCCCTCCCTCCCCACTCTTTGGAGAAGCGAAGGCCGAGGAGATTTTGTGCCGCCAGGCTTTCCACATACTCCTTCGGGTACTTCACCTGATCAGCATCCATTGCTCGGATCAGTGAACTCGGGACCTTTTCCCTGACGAATCTCCTCACCTCTCCCTTCAATCTCCTCTCTTCCTCTGTCAATAGAAAATCATACACGGTCTTCCCTCCCCCCTAAAGTCATATTTGCCTCTTGATTTCTCTTTCATGATGCATTCATTACCCAAAAATCATAAAGAATCAAGAGAATTCTTTTCCGAAGCCGATCGTTGATAATCCCTTGTGTTTCTGAGAGGGATTGATTAATATTGGATGTCATAGGAGAGAAAAATTATGTTGAGAATCCTGAGGGAGCATGCATCTTCATGGATGCTCAAGGGCATCCTGGTATTAGTGGCTGTAAGTTTCATCTCTTGGGGAGGGTATTCGTATTTTCGAGAGAAAAAAGTGACTTATGCGGCTCAGGTGAACGGAGTGACTATCGGAGCGAGGGAATACTATGATGCCCTTCAGAATGAGATCAAGCAATATCGGGAGGCCTTGGGTCCATCCTTTTCCGAGAAAATGGTCGAAGAACTCCACCTGAAAGACAAAACCTTGGATGGCCTCATTGATAAGATCCTCATCATTCAAGAGGCAAAAAGATTGGGACTTTCCGTCTCTGATGAAGAACTGAGGGAGGCCATTGAATCCATCCCGGCTTTTCAGGAGAATGGCCAGTTTGACAATAGGAGGTACGAATGGTTTCTGCGTTCAAACCGGATGACCCCGGAGGAGTTTGAGCAGAGTCAACGGGAAAATCTTCTGATTTCAAAGGTAGTTAGCCTGATTAAGCTGAACGAAGGGAAGGTGTCGGATGAGGAGGTGCTGGACACTTATCTCTTCGAGAACGAACGGATCAACCTCGTTTTCTTAAAAATTGTTCCTGACTCTCTCAAAAGCCAGGTCAATGCAAATGAGGTCGAGATAAAGGACTACTATCAAAAACATCAAGAGGAATTCAGAATTCCCACTCTTGTTCAGGTTCAATATCTCCTCTTTCGTCCTTCTGATTTTGAGAGGAAAGTCCAGGTCTCCTTGGATGAAGCCAAACGGTTTTATGACTCTCGAAAAGATACCTTCAAGATCCCTAAACAGGTGAGGATCAGGGACATCCTGGTCAAAGTGGAACCGCAAGACACTCCCGATAAGATAGAGGCAAAAAAGAAGAAGGCGGAAGAAATCCTGGAGAAAGCCAAGAAGACAAAGGATTTTGCTTCCTTGGCGAAGCAGTATTCTGAAGCGGAAAATGCCTCTAAAGGCGGCGACCTGGGTTGGATTCAAAAAGAGATGCTGGGTGAACAACTTGAATCCATTCTCTTCAAGATGAGGGCGGGTGATCTGAGCGGCGTACTGGCAGCAAGAGACGGGTTTCATATTTTTAAGGTCGAGCAGGTTAAGGAGGAGAAATTAAAACCCTTCGACGCAGTAAAAGATCAGATCCTTCTGAGCTTGGAGAAAGAAAAGGCAAAAGCAGAAGCTTCTCGAAAAGCGGATGACGCCTTCTACTCCCTTTTCCGTAGTCGCGATTTAGAAGGATATTCAAAGGAAAAGGATATTCCAATCAAAACCACAGACCTCTTCAAGGAAGGCGACGAGATTCCGGATATTGGGAAGAATCCCCTCTTCTACTCCAGTGCCTCGTCTTTAAGGTTGGGAGAAATCTCTCCTGTGGTTAATATCCCGCCCGATTTCTATATCCTGAAGTTATTGAGTAAGAAGGATTCCCGGGTCCCCCCTCTGAACGAGGTAAAAGAGGAAGTAACCCGAAGGGTCGTGGAAATAAAGGCGGAGGAGAAAGCTCGACAGGTAGCGGAAGAGCTTCTCAACCAGATTCGAATGGGCAAAAACATTAGAGAGGTCGCAAGAGAGAAAGGCTATCCTGCGGAAGAAACCGGTTTTTTCACCCGGGCAGCAGGGGTAGTTCCCAAAATCGGCCCTGCCAGAGAATGGATGGGAATACTCGCTTCACTGACAGATAAAAATCCTGTACCGAAGGAAATCATTCATACAAACGATGGATATTTTGTTGTGAGGTTATCCGGTTACGAGCCTGCGGATCAAAGTAAATTCCAGTCGGTGAAGAAAAACCTTGAGAAGCAGCTGAGCTCCCGGAAACAGCAAGAGGCGCTTCAGAATTGGCTCGATCAACTCCGATCCAAAGCCAAGATCGATAAGAATAAAGACATCCTCAAGGGTTGATGAGGTCTTTCTATCAAAGGCGGGGTTCTCTCTTGAGTAAGGGAAAATGAGCGTCTCATCCTTATTAGGTGCTCCATTAGGGAGTCTTAGACCTTACATCGGATGAGATCCATCCCTGTCGCGACAAAGCAAGCTCGTTTCTCCAGTCTATTTCAATTTTCTTGCCCCGAAATCCTGTTATCTTATCGAAGAGGCGTCTCCATCCAGGAAGATAATGGTATTTCAATACCTCCTCCAGGAAGGGAACAATCTCACTCAGCCTTTCTTTGGGGAGGTAGGCATGAACCTCTTTGAAATAATCTCCCAGATTTTCAGGAGTTAAGGGATGCGCTGCAAGCAAGGCCACCGGATAGTTATAGCTTACGGCCTTCTTAAGAACGTCGAAGCCACAACCCCCCCCTAATGCCAAGGATAACCAAATCATAGGTAAACGAAGCCATTCGCTCACCGGCTTCTTTATAAGTGGTGGTCCTATCGAAGGTACAGGATGGACAAACCGCCCGAATTTCTTTTTCCAGAACGGTCAAGACATTTGGTTCCTCGTCCACAGCCAGAATCATTTTCTTTTTAAGGATAGACTCCCTCATGATTTGATCCTCCCTGTCCCTATAGGAGCAAAAGGTTAGGTTCTTTGACCCTGCTTTAAAGTTTTCCCCACTCCTTCCACGGCAAACCGGTTCGTTCTTCCCAATAAGATTCAAATTTGCTGTCAAGAAATCCATTTACTTTTTCATAGAGGTTCATCAACTTGGGTAAAGACTTATATCTTTCTATTTCATCACTCAAAACCGAGAAATCCGTCAAACTGTCCCAAGTCGGATTCCCTAGACCATTAAAAAAGTTTCCTTTCATTGTTTTATCCTCCTCTTTTAACTTTCAACGACCTGTACATATAGCAAGCGCCGTTCCAAAAAAACGTATCTGCTACCTAATTTCTAATTTCAAGCTATCACTCAGAATTTGATTACACTTTGAATGATCTAAAAAGCTAGGCAATTTCAATAAGATAACCAAAAAGCAAGGTGAATGATCAAAGGTTTCTGTATACGGGTTTAGGAGCTAATTCATTGGGAAGGAAATCTTCAGAAGGATGCAACGAAGGTTGACACCCTTTAGTTCATTTTTGGATAATTTTTTGGAATCAACAGGTTAGGGATTGCGAGAATGGTTTACCACGCAAATAAAGTTGCACCGTTTCGATAGGGTAAAATCTTCATTAACCGCTATGTTTCAAACGTTTATTCAATGCCTGTCTTGTTACCCCAAGCATTTGAGCAGCAATCGATTGGTTACCACTGGCCCGCTTCATCGCTTCAGAAATCAGTAACTGCTCTGCCTGTTTGAGGGTAGGTAACCGTTCCGAAAAAGAAACCAGAACATCCTCCCCTGGTAATAACTGCCTTGTGTCCATATCTGACGAATGTTGTTTGGGTCGGATATACGATTTGAAAAAATCCATCGAAAGCTTCCCGAATTTATGACTGCTGACGGCATCCAGAATCATGGATTGCAGTTCTCTGACATTTCCAGGAAAATGATAGGTTGAAAGGAGGGTGAATAGCTCACTCGGTGGGGTCGGCTTCTTCTTGCCGAGCGTTTCAGAGGCCCTTTCCAAAAAATGGTCTACAAGAACAAGCAAATCATCCCGACGCTCGCGAAGCGGTGGAATATGAATGGAGTGAGCACAAATCCTATAATAAAGATCTTTACGGAACTTCCCGGATTCTTGCAGGGCCTGGATATCCTGATTGGTCGCGACAACCACTCGAGCATCTGAGCGCTTACCGACATCGGATCCAAGGGGGAAATACTCACCCTCCTGTAAAAGGCGTAAAAGCTTCACCTGTGAAGCCGGACTCAGATCTCCTATCTCATCCAAGAAGAGTGTTCCTCCGGAGGCTTCCTCCACCAAACCATTTCGGGGTTGGTCCGCACCGGTGAAAGCACCTTTTCGGTGTCCAAAAAGGGTGTCTGCAAAAACATTATCATCCAAACCGGCTACATTGACGGGAACAAAGGCCCCTTTACGTTGGCTGAGTTTATGAACGGCTTTGGCAACCAATTCTTTCCCAACACCGGTCTCTCCAGTGATCAACACAGGTTGAGGGCTCATGGAGATCGATTCAATATATTGAAAGATGGATCGCAACATCGGACTACTCGTGATGATCTGTGAAAAAGCCTCCGGATGCTCCAACTTATCAGATAAAACATGGGATCTTAACAATTCGTTTTCCCGCTGCAGCTCACGAAGTTCGATGGCTCGCTTCACTCCTGAGATCAATCTGCTTTTTTCAACAGGTTTGACCATGTAATCGAAGGCGCCGGTCTTCATGCAGGCCACAGCCGTGTCCACATCATTTGATCCCGTAATCACGATCACGGGGACTTCGGGATAATCCTTGGTGACCATCGAAAGCAATTCGTCTCCCGAAACATGGGGCATCGAGAGGTCGAGCATCATCACCTCAATCTCTTGACTGGAAAAAATCGTCATCACATGGCGGCTATCCTGGCAACGGAGGATATGGTTCATGCTGGCAGACCGGAGCACCATTTCAAAACTATCTAAGGCCTGCGCTTCGTCATCGACCATCAATACCGGAAATTGAGGATAGAGGGATGTCATCATTTATTCATCTCCATCATGGTTCAGCTCACCTGGGAAACGGGCAGAACAATTTCGGCCTTCGTTCCCTTTCCAGGCTCTGAGGTGAAAGTCAATGTACCCCCATGTTCTTTAGCAATTCTTGAGGAAATGGATAAACCCAATCCAAGACCTCCTGCATCGGACTTCGTCGTATAAAAAGGGTCTGTAATATGCGGTAAGACTTTAGAGGGTATTCCAATACCCTCATCTTCCACCTTGACAACAATGATTCGCCTCTTTTCATCATAGGACGTTGACACAAAAATACTTTTTCGTGTATCTCGGAGTGCTTGGCAAGCATTCTGGATAAGATTGATAATGACCTGCTCGAGCCGTTGGAAATTACCCCTTAATAATGGTAAATGGTGGCCGTATTCGACTGAAAAATGATTGGTGGATTTCATGATCATGTTGGAGAGAAGGTTGACAGCAGACTTCAACACAGCATTGACATCCACAGACTGCGACATATCCGAGGTGTCCCTTCTGACAAAGTCCCTCATATCCTCAATAATCTGCTTGATCCGTTTCGACCCATCCAATATCCCTGAAAACAGGGCTGGGATATTCTCACGCATCTCCGTATAGCTCATGCCTCCAATGATAAAATCGCCGTTCTTCTCATAGTATTCGTCAAGGATTGGCATGATACTCTTCCATGCCTCCGATAAGAGTGGAGCATTTAACATAATAAAATTATTTGGGTTGTTAATCTCGTGAGCGACACTCGAAACCAGCGTTCCCAAGGCAACCATCTTACCCGCCTGCATAAGCTGTTGTTGATGTATTTTCGCTTGTTCCTCAATTTGCTTACGATCGGTTACGTCGCGCGCAATACCCCGAAATCCAACGGGCTGGTTTTTTGAATCATGGATCAGTGAGGCAGAGGCCTCAATGAATCTCTTTGTACCGTCTTTCCTGATCATTTCCCAATCAAATGGATTGGCGGGTTCCCCCGTTCGATAAACCTCGCTAAAAACTTGAAACACTTTCTTGGCAGCCTCCTCGGTCATAAACTGTCGGTTATTCATGCCCATCAATTCATCTTTACAATATCCAGAAAACTTGGCCAAGGCATCATTGAAGAAGGCCAGATTCCCAGCGAGATCCACCTCATAATAGCCTTCCTCAATGCTGTGAAGAGTGGTTCGATACTTTTCCTCACTTTCTCGCAATATCGCTTCTGCCTTTTTGCGTTCAGTGATATCGCGTCCAACGCCATAAAATCCAGTAGGCCGACCCTTGGAATCGCACATCAGTGAAACAGAGGTCTCAAGAATTCTCTTTGCGCCGTCTTTTCTGATTAACGCCCAATCGAACGCTTTCGCGGGGGCACCTGTTCGGTAAACCTGGTTAAACGTCTGATAGACTTTCTTCGCTGTCTCTTCATCCATATACTGTCGATTATTCATGCCGATCAATTCCTCTTTCGAATATCCGAGAATTTTGGTCATGGCATCATTGGAAATGGTCAAATTCCCGGCGAGATCAACCTCATAATAGAGTTCTTCAATACTTTGCAGAACCGTTCGATATTTCTCTTCGCTTTCTCGCAGCACTTCTTGAACCCGCCTGATTTGGCCTGGCTTTCTCTTCAAACGCTTGACTGTCCCTCTCGCATTTGTATCGCGTATTTTCTTACCCATAGGATCTCCCATCAGGGAGGACTAAAATAAAAAAAGCTCCTTACCTCTGTATCTTAGATACAATGTACGGAGCCTCATCCCTTTCCTCCGGGGGGCACTTCTCAAAATCGTTAATGGCTCGGGGTGTTTGTATGTTCCTCACGCCAAGGAAATAAGATTCCGTCGGAAATACTATATGAAGCGGCTATTTGTTGTCAAGTTGAAAAAGGAATCAAGGTTTTTTCCGGGTGGGAAGGGAGAGCTGTTTCCCCGATTCTGAGTAGGACAGTCCGAAATGCTGATAGGCTAATTCTGTGGCTTTCCTTCCGTTCTGCATTCTTGCCACAAAACCGATCTTGAGCAGAAACGGTTCGATCATGTCGACCAATGTGTCTGCTTCTTCCTGGAGGGTCGCTGCAATCGCCTCAAGACCCACGGGCCCTCCTTTGTAATACCGGATGATGGTTTCAAGGAACCTTCGGTCAAGGCTTGTCAAACCGATTTCATCCACTCCTTCCAAGCGCAGTGCCTCATCGGCAATGGCTTTGTCGATCTTCCCTTGCCCACGGATCTCGGCAAAATCTCTGACCCGTTTGAGAAGTCGGTTCGAAATTCTCGGTGTGCCTCTCGACCGTTTGGCAATTTCCTCGGTTCCTCCTTCATCAATCGGAACTCTTAAGAGGGCTGCGGAGCGCCGGACCACCTGGCAAAGTTCTTCCACAGAATAGAAATCGAGGTTCCTCAATATTCCAAAGCGCTCCCGAAGCGGTGCCGAAAGAAGCCCGGCCCGCGTGGTGGCACCCACAAAGGTGAACCGTTCCAACCGATACCGATGGCTTCTCGCATGAGCCCCTTTATCGAATATGAAATCAATGCAAAAATCTTCCATGGCTGGATAGAGAAATTCTTCCACCACCTTGGGAAGACGGTGCACCTCGTCGATAAACAAAACATCCCCTCTTTCCAAATGCGTGAGGATGCTGATCAGGTCGCCTCCTTTTTCGATGGCAGGTCCGGAGGATGTGACAATCCGGACTCCCAATTCTGTGGCAATGATATGGGCAAGAGTGGTTTTCCCCAATCCGGGCGGGGAATGAAAAAGGATGTGATCCAGAGGCTCTCCACGCTTCTTAGCTGCCTGGATCGCAATCTCCAGAGTCTCCACCACCTGTTTTTGACCGATATATTCTGAAAGCTTCCGCGGCCTCAGATCGAGATAGTCTTCAACTTCGGGTTGGATCCCTTCAGCTTCCACCTTTGGATCAGGTCGTCTGCTCTCTTCGGATTCCTTCATAGATTCCTCTTCATGAGAAAGACGAAAAATCCTTAATCCTCCTTGCCCCTCTTTAACAAAGGGGGTTGGGAGGATTTGAACGGCCTATGGTGAAATATCCTTTTGCCCTCGATACACCTCTTCAAACAATTCCTCAGGGCTGGAGACATTGGGATTTCTGAGCATTGCCTCTCTCACCAAACGTTGTGCTTCGCTTAACTTATGGCCGAGGTCTTTTACCAAAACTTCCTCCACCTGCTTTTTAAAGTCTACTACCTCCACATCAACTGGAATTTGATCCTCCCTCATCAGCGCAAATTTGCCCACTTTTCCTTGGAGGGTGGCGATGATCTTTTCCGCCGTTCTCTTCCCGACTCCCTTCAGGCTTCCAAGGGTTTTGGAATCCCTTTCCTCTATCGCCTTGGCAATCTTCGGGATGGGCATCATCAAGGCCTTTACAGCCGTCGGGGGACCGATGTCTTCCACGGTAATGAATTTCTCAAAGAATTCCTTCTCCGGCTCGAAATTAAAACCGATGAGAAGGGGCTTGGGTTGCCGTTCGGTCTGATGGTAGTAAACATAAAGTTTGACGACCTCTCCATCTTCCCCCGCTCTCTTCGGACTGAAGGTCTGCCGAACAATCGCGGGGAGGAGGATTTCATACCCCACCCCATTTGCCAGGACAACAATCCTATCCTCTTCTTTCTTGAGTAATTTTCCTTCGATATAGCGGATCATCTTCTTTCCTCTGAAATCCCCCCCTTTAGAAAGGGGGTAGGGGGGATTTGAGGTTACCAGTGAAAATTTTCGTTTCGAGAAAGCCCGGTCAAGGCCAGGGCCAGGGCATCCCCTGCGTGGCTCGAGTTCAGGGGATTTTCGATTCCGAGGATCTGGCGGATCGCCTTCTTCATCTGTTCCTTATCGGCCCGACCGCTTCCGGTCAACGCACTCTTTACCTCCGTCGGCCTCACTTCCATCACTGGAATCTCCATCTCCTGAGCCGCGAGGTGGACTACCCCTCTCACTTCTCCCAACTGGATGGCCGCCTTAGGATATTGTTTCAGGACAAAGACCTCTTCTAAAACGAGAAGATTGGGTCTCCACTTCTCAAGCAGCCCTTTGAGTACGTCATAGATGGTTTTTAAACGAAGGGGCATAGGACAATTTGCATCGGTACGGATGGCTCCCCAATCACAGGCCCTCCCTCCTCTGGAAAGAGCCTCTACCACGCCAAAACCCGTCATGGCTAAGCCTGGGTCGATTCCAATCGCCTTCACCAAGAGATTTCTCCAGATGTGAAAAAGCCACCCAATCACTTTCCTGATAGAAGAGGGTGGCCTATAAAATCGCTGAGAGGGGAATGCTTATGCACTGAGCCGTTCCATCTCCTCCTCGGCAATATCAAAATTGCCGTAGACTCTCGTCACGTCGTCAGAATCTTCAAGTCCTTCCATTAACTTCAGCATCTGTTCCGCTTCTTTTCCACTCAAGCGAACAGTGCTCTGGGGAACCATGGTTATCTCAGCGTAGCTGTATTTGAAACCGGCCTCTTCAATAGCCTTCTTTACTTCTTCGAAACTGGCCTGGTCGGCTGTCACTTCAAATTCCTTGCCCGAATCTTTCACATCAAGAGCCCCTGCATCCAATGCGACTTCGATCAGACGATCCTCATCGGCTCCACTCTTTTCGATCGTGATCAACCCCTTCTTTTCAAACATCCATGAAACGCAACCCGTCTCGCCAAGGCTTCCGTTGTATTTGGAGAAGACATGTCTCACGTCGGCGACGGTGCGATTTTTATTATCCGTCACCACTTCCAGCATCATGGCCACGCCGCCCGGTCCGTAACCCTCGTACGTCAGCTCTTCGTAGTTGACCCCTTCCAGTTCTCCAGTCCCTTTCTTGATCGCCCTTTCAATATTATCCTTCGGCATATTTTCTGCTTTGGCTGCGAGAACGGCGGTCCGGAGCCTCGGATTGGCATTGATATCGCCTCCCCAAAAGCGGGCTGCGACCATAATCTCTTTGATGATTTTGGTAAAGACTTTTCCCCGTTTCGCATCGGCTGCGCCTTTTTTTCGTTTAATCGTACTCCACTTTGAATGTCCAGACATCTCGTTTCTCTCTCGTCAGTCGAGAGTGGAAAGCAGCAGGTCGAAAATTCGGAACCACCTTCTACTCTCTACTTTCCACTTTCAAAATTTTGGTGGGCGCTAGAGGATTTGAACCTCTGACTTCCTGCGTGTGAAGCAGGCGTTCTCCCCCTGAACTAAGCGCCCGATGTAGATTCTATTTTATAAGACCTTTCTGAAAAGTCAACCCTCTGCACTCATTCTACCAGAGTCAGAAGGACTGTCAACGGTTTTTATCCCCTCTCCTGCCCGAGTTTCTTCTGTAAGCCCCTACCTGAGGCAAAAGGCATGGCCGGTTATTCATCGGCCTGATGCGGTCTCATAGAGCCCTAAGGGGTGAACATCTTCAGATATAATTTCGTTATCCCATAACCCAAGAAACCTCCTGCAATGACATCGGTAGGGTAATGAAGACCTAGATAGACACGCGTCCATCCAATAAAAACGGCAAAGATGAAGAAAATGACCTGAAATCGAGGGAAATAAAGAGCCAGCACGGTTGCCATCATAAATGAAAAAGTGGTATGTGCGCTTGGAAAACTTGGGTCGAGTATTTCTCCCGGACCTTTTGATACCTTAATTTTGACTTCTTCGGGTGATAAAAACCTCTTGCGTCGCACGGTAAATTTAAGGAAGTAGATGATAAAGCTCTGGATGGCATAAAGGAGGAGAAGGCCAAAAAGAACTCTTAATTGTTTTGTTGTGATCCAGTTAAGAAGAACAAAAAGGATAACTGCAAAATGACTCCCGAGATGGGTCACCCATGGTAAAACATGATAAAGAAGGCGCGAGCTCCACCACCCGTTGGCCCACTCCATGAATTTCAATTCCCACATCATTTTCTCGTGACTGTATCCCTTTCTACCGCAGGCCCTGAACCTAGCATGGTACAGGGCAGGCAGATGTGCTCCGTGTCCATTTTTATTAAATCGGCAACTTCGGTATGACATCGGCAAGATTCTGGCTCTGAACACAGATATTGGCTATCTTCTCGAGGCCAAAACAGGACGAATTGAAAGCCACTGAGAACCCCACCATCTGAAACATATCGATGTCGCCTTTGCTATCCCCGATAGCAATCACCTCTTGAGGCTTGACTCTGAATTGTTTCAAAACTCTCTTCACCCATTCTGCTTTCTTGTCATAATGGACTTGAATTTTCACCTTCCCGGTCAATATTCCATGCTCGTGAAGAAGATCATTTGAAACAGAGTAATCAAACCCGTAGTTGTGGTGTACCCAATCGGAAAGGAGAGAAAGTCCGGAAGAAACCAATGAGAGCTTCAACCCTTTCTGTTTGAGGTAATGGACCAGCTCATCCACGCCCGGGTGAAAGGGAACCGTCTTAACGATCTCAAGCAATTTCTCAACCCTCATCCCCTTCCAGACCTGGGCATCGCGTTCGCAAAATTCTTCGTAAGAGATCTTCCCCGCCAAGAACTGATTCTGATAATCTTCTGCAAACCCACACCATCTGCCCAATCGCCTATGAATATATTCCCAAATCGATGGTTCTCGGGTGAGCGTCCCATCGAGGTCGAATGTGACCAACTTAAATTGTTGACTCATTATGAGGTAAACTCCAGCGGGAATTGAGGCCGAAAATACTGGAATCCCCTGCGTCAAGCACGGGGGAAGCTTAATCAAGTCCGGAGTGACAAAATGTAGAAAGTTTTTTCTGAGACACTATATTAACCGCATAGGCAGCAAGGAATAAATCTTTCGGAGGGTGAGTCATCGATGAGCTTGCAGGAGTTTTAAGTCACGTTCTTAGATATCATACCGACGATCTTAATTTCCTTTATCCTATTCTTTTCATCAACATGAACAATTACGGGTTTATGTTTTCCAACTTCCTTTTCATCTTGATGGGAGTAAGAGCAGATAATGATGAGATCTCCTACCGAAACAAGCCTGGCAGCAGCACCGTTCAAGCAAATCTCCCCCCTGCCGTGTTCGCCCTTCATGACATACGTTGAAAATCTTTGTCCATTGCTGATATTGTAAACATCCACTTTTTCATATTCAACGAGCTTAGCAACACCCATCAGCTCCTTGTCAACGGTAATACTTCCCTCATAATCAACGTCGGCTCCGGTAACGGTTGCCCTGTGGATCTTCGATTTTAGCATTGTAATGAACACTGTCTTTACCCCCCGGGGACAGTATAAAAGGTTGGTCTAATGGACCCAAACATTGTCACGCCTTTAGCAACTTTAATGAATTATAAGCTCTTTTCTCTCCAAAATCAAATAACTCTTTCGCCTCTCCAAGAAATCGATGGAGACCTCTCCCCGGACGTCCTCCTTTTCGTAAGGAGGACGGATCAATAGGTATCCGATTTCCCCACTTCTGTCAAGGGTGAGCAGCTACCCCAAAATAGACATTGACTCGATCCAGGTTTCCCTCTCCTTTGACGGGAGAGGGCTAGGGTGAGGGTGCGTTATCACCTTTTTTATCCCCCTCCCCTTATTCCCCTCCCGCCAGAGGAGGGGAGGTTCTAATGTCTGTCTTTTTTAATGTCTATTTTCGGGAGCCATTAAAAGTAATGCTTCGGTTATCCGTGTTGGGGATGTCTCACGATTTCAACGCCTGGGCAAAGGCAGAGACAAAATCCTTCACCCTGCTGGTTAACTCCGGATGTCTCAAATTCTCTTCGATCATCTTTACAATCGCGCTCCCTACGATGACGCCATCAGCAAATGAGCCGATCTTCTTAGCCTGCTCTGGAGTGGAGATGCCGAACCCAACGGCCACCGGCTTTTTGCTTTGCTCCTTTATTCTCTTGACCGCAGGCTCCAGGTCATCCGGAAGATTCTCCCTTGCTCCGGTGACGCCCGTTACCGAAACATAATAGATGAACCCTCGGCTGTATCGGCTCACCAAACGGATTCGGTCTGGAGGGCTGGTGGGAGCGATGAGGAAGACGGTATCTAAACTCGTTTTCCGGGCCTCGCTAATCCACTGCCCTGCTTCCTCAGGCGGAAGGTCGGGAATAATCACTCCATCCACTCCGCTTCGTCCGCAGCTTTCTGCAAAATCTCTCAAGCCGTACCGAAGAACCGGATTGAAATAGGTCATGAGAACCAGGGGGGTATTGATGCCGCTCAATCTTTCAGCCATATGCAAAACTTCTTTGAGGTTAACCCCATTTTGCAGAGCCCGCTCGGAAGCAGCCTGGATGGTCGGACCATCCGCTATGGGGTCTGAAAAAGGGACTCCCAATTCGATCATATCCGCTCCGGCCTCAGCCATTCTTAACACCAAAGCCTCTGTCGTCTTCATATCCGGATCGCCCGCCATGATAAAAGGGATCAGGGCAGATTGACCTTTCTTTTTAAGTCGATCAAAAGCACGATTGATTCGGCTCATAGGTTGACTCCTTCCCTCAAGGCCACTGATTGAACATCTTTGTCCCCACGGCCTGAGAGATTGATGATGACAATTTCATCCGTTCTGAAAGAAGGGGCTATCTTCTTGGTATGGGCCAGTGCATGGGCGCTTTCCAAAGCCGGAAGGATTCCTTCGGTTTGGGACAGAAGATGAAAGGCCTCGAGAGCCTCCTCATCCGTGACCGTCACGTACTCCGCTCTTCTGCTTTCTTTGTAGTAAGCATGCTCCGGGCCGACCCCCGGGTAATCCAAGCCAGGGGCAAAGGAATGGGTCTCCAAGATGTTCCCAGAATCACTCTGCAAGATGTAACTTTTGCTTCCGTGAAGCGTTCCGATGGAGCCCGCGCAGAGCGAAGCCCCATGCTTTCCTGAGCTCACCCCAAGACCTCCGGTCTCTACGCCGATGAAACGGACGCTGTCTTTGAAGAACGGATGGAAGAGACCGATGGCGTTGCTCCCTCCTCCCACACAGGCGATGAGACAATCGGGAAGACGGTTTTCCTTCTCCAGTACCTGTTTTCTCGCTTCCCGACCGATGACTGACTGAAAATCTCTGACCATCATTGGATAGGGGTGAGGACCGACTGCCGATCCAAGCAGATAGTAGGTATCCTGGACATGGGTGACCCAATCCCGGAGTGCTTCGTTGACCGCGTCCTTCAATGTCTTGCTGCCCGAGGAGATAGGAATGACCTCAGCTCCGAGGAGCTTCATTCTGAAGACGTTCAGCGATTGCCGCTGAATGTCCTCCTCCCCCATGTAGACGGTACATTTCAGATCGAAGAGGGCGGCGGCAGTGGCTGTGGCCACCCCGTGTTGACCCGCTCCTGTCTCAGCGATGACCCTCTCTTTTCCTATCCTTTTGGCCAGCAAGGCCTGGCCCAAGGTATTGTTGATCTTATGGGCCCCTGTATGCGTCAGGTCTTCGCGCTTGAGGTAGATTTTGGATCCCCTCAGCTTCTCCGTCAGTCTTTTCGCAAAATAGAGCGGAGTCGGCCTTCCTGCGTAATCCTTCAAATAAGAATTTAATTCCTTTCGAAAGGCAGGGTCTCTTCTTACGGAACGGTACGCCTTTTCCAACTGGATGAGTGGAGCCATGAGTGTCTCCGGCACGTATCTTCCCCCTAAGATACCAAAATGTCCTTCCCTGTCAGGAAAAATTTTTTCCATGGATGGTTCCTCTTTTCTGGTCGTCCCCTCTCAAGAGACTATGTCAAAATCGCTGCGTCGAGGGAAGAGACGGTCAGGTTCCAAAGTCTTAGAATGCGGCCTTTTGAGAATGGCTAATCGGCGCTTGTAGAAAATGGACTCATCTCAACGATATGGAGCGTCCGTATTTCACATGTAAAAGGCTGCCGCTCTAAGACTTTTTCCACCCGACCGTCTCCTCCCTCTTGTCTAGAACAAGTTCTCAATATTGCGACACAGCTTCTTCGTTCCAAGGGGATTATTTTTTATTTTCTACTCGTGTGGAAGATGCTTATTCCACTCAAAAAATCTTTGTGCTCGCCGGACCCTTCTGTGGTGCCGTTAATGATTCGATTGACTTCTCGCACAATTTTCATGATCTCTCTTATTTTGTTCGGGTCCTTCTTCCCGGGCAAGATCTCCACACCGCTGTTGATATCCACGGCCTGCGGTTTAACCATCTCGATGGCCTTTCTGATGTTCCTCTTATTCAAGCCGCCGGCAAGGATAAGGGGATGCGTCTCCTTCACCATGATCGCGAGTCTCCAATCCGAATTTTTTCCCGTTCCTCCATACTGTCTCGAATCGCGGGCATCCATCAGGATTGCTGCGACCGGAAAACTTCTTAATTCCAGTATCTCTTGCTCTGTCCGACAAGAAAAAGCCTTAATCAGAGAAGACATCGGGAATTGAGCACAGTATTCAGGCGGCTCATCCCCGTGGAGCTGAATCAAGTCGAGGCCGCAGAATTGAGCAATTTCCTTGACCTCTTCTATCTCGTGATTGACGAAAACCCCTACTTTACTAATCTCACAGGGGAGCTTTTGAATAATTTCTTTCGCCTTCGCCGGCTCCACATACCTTTGACTTTTTGGATAAAATATAAATCCAAGGGCATCGGCACCGCAATCGGCAGCTATAAGGGCATCGCTGACATTGGTGATCCCGCAGATTTTAATCTCCACCATCCGGTTCTCCCATCTGCCTGCCGCAATTCACCAGTTCCTTTGTCTTCTTTGCCATGTCTTTGCTCTTCATCAGGGAAGTCCCCACAAGAACGGCACGGATGCCGCTTTTTCTCAACAGCTGGATGTCCTCCTTGTTAGAGATACCGCTTTCGCTCACGAGGATACGACCCTTAGGAATCAGACGGGCCAGATCGAGCGTGGTGCGCAGAGTTACTTCGAAGCTTTCAAGGTTCCGGTTATTGATTCCAATCGCCTCCGCCCCGCAGTCATACGCCTTCTCGAGATCCTCACGATCATGGATCTCGGTCAGGGAAGTCAATCCCAACTCCTTACAGAAAACGAGCAGCTCTTTCAATTGATTTTTCGACAGGATGCGGGCAATGAGAAGCACTGCGTCCGCGCCGTAGAAGCGCGACTCCCTCAGCTGGATCTCATCGATGATAAAGTCCTTGCGCAATATCGGCAGAGAGACTGCCTTTTTTAGCGGTGGAAGGTCGGACAGGCTTCCCCCAAAAAATCGGCTATCGGTGAGAAGGGAGATGGCTGCTGCCCCCGCCTCTTCATAAATTCGGCCAATCGTGCAAGGGTCCATTTTTTCACGGATGGCACCCGCAGAAGGAGAAGTGAACTTGATCTCAGCAATGACACCCATCCTGTCCGGCATGGAGATGGCGGTCTTAAAATCACGGAGAGGAGGCAGGTCGCTCTTTCCTACGGCAGGCACTCCTCTCCTTCTTAGTGCCTCGACCTCAATCTGTTTATGGGCTACGATCTCTTCCATTTTTGAGTACATGAGAAAACCCTATCTCTTCTCGTCAGACACGCGGTGTCAATTGTTGTGTCAGGGCAGCAAGGTTTTCGAGTTTTTCGATCGCCTTGCCGGAATCAATCGAATCTTCTGCCCGTTTAATCCCCTCCTTAAAGTGGCTATCCAGACCCGCAGCCAAAAAGGCCGCTGCGGTATTGAGCAGGACGACGTCTCTCTTCGGGCCTCTCTGGCCCCTCAGGACATCTCGGATGATTTGAGCATTCACAAAGGCATTTCCTCCGCCTATTTCCTCCGGGGAAGCCCGCTTAAGCCCCACCTCTTCGGGCGTCAGGTTAAATGTCTCCACCCCTCCGTTCTTGAGATGAGAGATCCGGGTGGAACCGCAGATACTGATTTCGTCAAATGTCCCTTCTCCGCAAACGACAAAGGCATCTTTCGTCCCAAGCTTTCTAAGGACGTAGGCAAGCTTCTCTGTCAGGGCCGGGTCGTAAACTCCCAAGACCTGAACTGTGGCCCCGGCGGGATTGGTCAGAGGGCCCAGCAGATTAAAGATGGTTCGGATCCCTATCTCCCTGCGTGCACCCGCAGCGTGTTTCATGGCCCCATGAAAAAGAGGGGCAAAGAGAAACCCGATACCGACTTCGCAGATGCATCGTTCCACGTCCGCAGGGGTGATGTCCAATTTGATCCCAAGATCTTCAATGACATCTGCACTTCCGCACTGGCTGGAGACGGCGCGATTGCCGTGCTTGGCAACTCTCACGCCCGCTGCTGCGGCCACAAAGGCACAGGCTGTGGAGATGTTAAACGTGTTGGTGCCGTCGCCCCCAGTGCCGCAGGTATCGAGGATGGTTTCGTCTTCGATATTGATCTCATCCCGATCGATGCTCACCGGCTGATCCTTCAGGAGGATTCTGACCGCCTTTGCCCTCATCACCCGGGCTGCACCGGTGATCTCATCCACGGTCTCTCCCTTTATCCGGAGGGCCGTGATGAACGAACCGATCTGGGCAGGCGTGGCCGCACCGGTCATGATTTCTTCCATGACCTGCTCCATCTCAACCTCTGTCAGGTGATTCCTTTTGACCACCTTGGCAATCGCTTCCTTAATCATGATTCTATTCCTCCTCTCACCCTCTCACTCCCTCCACCAGAGACTGTGTCGCAATAGTAAAAACCAATTCCAAACAAGACGGAAGAGACGGCCGGGTGGAAAAGCCTTAGAGCGGCAACCTTTAACATGTGAGATTCAGACGCTTCATAAGCTTGAGATGACTTCATTTTCCGCAAGCACCGATTAGCCATTCCTAAGAGACCGCGTTCTAAGACTTTGGAACCCGACTGTCTCTTCCGTCAACGCCGCGATTATGACACACTCTCTGACTCTCCCATCTCTCAACCCATTTTCTCCTTATGGTACATCCGGAACAATTCCCGGCCGATAATCATTTTTTGAATGTTGGAGGTTCCCTCGAGGTATTCCATTCCTCGAGCATCCGCACTCAGCTGGTTGATCAGCTCATTTCTGAAGTAACCTCTTCCACCCATGAGCACCTGCGCCTTGGCAGCCACATCCATGACCACCTGGGAGGCGAACAACTTTGCCTGAGAAGAGCTCATCCTGTAATAGGAGGTGCCCACCTGTTTCAGGGCATGGAGGCATAGCCCTCTGGCGGCGTTAATTCGGGTAAACATATCTGAGATCTGAAAGCTGATATCCTGGCTGCTCGTCAGGGGATGATCGAATTGTTTTCTTTGATGCGCATATTGATAAAGTTCGCGGAAGATCCGATAAGCCAGGCCGCAGCAGATGCCTGCAATGTGAATTCTTCCTCTATCGATCACGTCGAGGGTCAGGACCAGACCCATCCCTTCATTTCCCACAAGATTCTTTGCGGGCACGGGGGAATCTTTAAAAATGAGCTGCCCTGTCGGCAAGACGCTCAACCCATCTTTTTTGGGCAATTCTTTGATCGTGAAGCCTGGCAGACCATCCTCAACGATAAACACACTCAAGGAACGGGGGCCCAATCTCCCCTTTGTGTTGGCCAGAATGGCATAAAGCCGGGCCAGGCCGCTGTTCGAGATAAAAATCTTCTGTCCGTTAAACACATAATGAGGGCCTACCCTGTCCGCCCTCAACCCCACGGCGCTCGCATCCGATCCTGCCTTTTCCTCGGTGATCGCAATGGCTCCGAAATCCCCTTCTGCCATCCTGGGAAGATATTCCTTCTTTTGCTGCTCACTCCCGCCGAGCAAAATATCGATCGCACGTCCATGGGACACGAAAATGATGCCCAAGCCCGGAGAAGCGTAGCCGAAGAGCTCCATCATAAAGTAGATCTCTTGCTCGGATACTTTTTCCCCTCCGTATTCAGGGGGCGCAAAGAGCTTAAAGAAATGGGCCTCTTTTAAAGCGGAAACGATTTGACCCCACTCCTTCGGATAGATAGCCTGATGGTTCTCTATCCTTGTCTCCAGAATAGAATAGGTGGGAATGACCAATTCTCTAAGAATGGCAATAAACTGATTTACATATCTTCTCTCTCGCCATCCGGGATGAAATGAATCGAAGATATTCACCAGATTGTCCATTGCTTCAGCCTCCTTTACATACGAATGGAATGGATGAAATTCTTGATGATCAGGCTTCCGAAAGGTGTCAAAATCGATTCCGGATGAAATTGCACTCCTTCCACCTTATGTTTCCGGTGCCTCAGTCCCATGATTTCCCCTTCCTCCGTCCAAGCGCTTATTTCGAGGCAATCCGGCAGCCCCTTTCTATCGACAATAAGGGAGTGGTAACGCGTCGCCTCAAAGGGATTGGGCAAGCCACGATAAATCGTTTGACCGTCATGAAAAATGGGAGAGGTCTTGCCATGTTTGATCCGTTCGGCCCTGATCACCTTGCCACCAAAGGCATACCCAATCGCCTGATGCCCTAAGCAGACGCCCATGATGGGAATCGCCTGATAAAACCGCTTGATCACTTCAACCGTCATTCCCGCTTCTTTGGGTGATCGGGGACCGGGAGAAAGAAAGACAGAAGTCGGTCTTAGATTGCTCACATCTTCAACGGATAGAGCGTCATTCCTCCGGACGATCACCTCTTCCCCGAGCTGGGCGATACAATGGAAAAGATTATAGGTGAAGGAATCATAATTATCGATCAAGAGAATCATGGCAACCCCTCCTCGGCCAGCTGAATCGCTTTGAAAATGGCCTGGGCCTTGTGCAAGGTTTCTTCATATTCCTTCTCCGGTTCGGAATCCGCGACAACGCCTCCGCCCGCCTGCACATAGGCCTTTCCATCCTTGATGAGAATGGAGCGTATCGTAATGCAGGTATCCATATTTCCCAGAAAACTGAAGTAACCGACGGCTCCGGCATAGAACCCGCGGCGAAAGGGTTCGAGCTCTTCGATGATTTCCATGGCTCGGATCTTTGGAGCGCCCGAAACCGTCCCGGCAGGAAAAGTGGCGCGAAAGACGTCGAAGGCGTTTTTTCCCGGGGCGAGCTCGCCCTGAACATTGGAAACGATATGCATGACGTGGGAGTACCTTTCTACGGTCATCAGCTCGGTCACCTTGACCGAGCCGATCTCGGAGACACGACCCACATCATTTCGACCGAGGTCGACCAACATAATATGCTCAGCCTTCTCCTTCTCATCGGCCAGAAGATCTTTTTCCAACGCCAGGTCCTCCTCCTTAGTCTTCCCTCGCCTGCGGGTGCCGGCAATTGGCCGGAGCTCAATCTGCTTGTCTTCCAGACGAACCATCACTTCCGGGGAGCTTCCCATGAGGATCATACCGTTCATCTTTAGATAGAAGAGGTAGGGCGACGGATTGACGCTTCGGAGGGCGCGATAAATATCGAAAGACTCACAGTGAACCTCCGTTGAAAACCGTTGCGAAGGCACCACCTGAATGATGTCTCCGGCCCGGATATATTCCTTTGCCCTCTCGACCACTTTCATATAATCTTCCTTGCTGAAATTCGAGTGTAGCGGAGAGGGAGTAAAAGGGCTCCTGACTGGAGAAGGAGGATTTTGTCTTTGGAGCCTCGCAATGATCGACTTAATCTTATCCTGTGCCTCTTGATAGGCTTCCTCCAAACTCTGCCGACCGTCCAAGAATAGATTGAAGATGACCTTGATCTTCTTCTTTAAATTGTCAAAGGCCAGCAGGACATCGGTGATCATGAACGAACAGTCATAAAGGTCTATGTCCTGTTGAAGCTGCTCTGGAATCCTCTCAAAAGACCTGACGACATCATAACTCAGGTAGCCCACCGCACCTCCGGAAAACCGCGGAAGATCATCGTGCAGAACAGGGTGGTAAATCCCCATAAAGCCCTCAACCGCTCGGAGCGGGTCTTTCACCTTAGCCCTTTGAAGGACTTCACCGTTCCTAAGAATCTCGAAATCTTCTCCTTTGCTCCGGAAAAGGTGAGAGGAACCGGAGCCCAAGAAGCTGTAGCGCCCCCATTTTTCCCCTCCCTCCACGCTCTCGAGAAGAAAAGAGGTCTTCCCATCATCGATCTTTCGGAAGGCGGAGATGGGTGTTTCCCAATCAAAGTGAATTTCCTCAAAGACGGGAATGAGGTTGCCCTGGGTCGTCATTTGCTTGAAATCTGAAAAAGATGGAACGACCATTCTTAAACCTCCCAATTTTAGAACGTATTTGGGAAATAAATAGACTGATCATCAAAACCCTTGAAAACGGTCTGCCGGAGATTTTCCCATTTCGACTTCATACGGATCTCTTAAATACCTGTGCTCAGTGTTGGTGAATCTAATCAGTCTCTCCAATTTATTGAAGGCTTTCCCGGAATCGATGGATTGCTTGGCCAACTCAATACCTTCATCGAGATTTTTTGCCCTTCCGGCTACCATAAAGACTGCGGCGGCGTTCAAAACAGTGATATCTCGCTTTGCCCCTCGAGTACCCCGCAGAATCTCAAGGATGATCTCGGCATTTTCTTTCTTATCCCCGCCTTCAATCTCAATGAGTTTTCCCTTTTTCAGCCCAAAATCTTCAGGCTTGATGAAGTAGGTCTTTATTCGTTCCCCTTTAAACTCCGTGATCTTCGTCCTTCCAGTGATGCTCATCTCATCCAAGGTATCTTGCCCGTGGAAAACGAAACCCTTTTGAATCCCAAGATTCTTCAAAACGGCGGCCATCGTCTCTGTTAACCTTGGTTCATAAACGCCCAATACCTGGATCTTTGCGTCTGTGGGGTTGATCAGGGGTTCCAAAAGGTTGAATATTGTCCTGATGCCGATCCTCTCCCGGAGTGCAATAATGTGTCTCAAACCATTTCGAGCTAAAGGTCCATAAAGGAAACAAATACCGATTTCCTTAATGCATCTTTCCAGTTGAGTGGACGTCATATCCAGATTGATCCCCAGTGCCTCAACGACATCGGCAGATCCACAAAGAGGAGAAACAAATTTTCTCCCATGTTTGGCCACTTTTATACCTCCTCCCGCTACGACGAAGGCTGTTGCTGTCGAGACATTAAATGTTTTTGTCCCCTCCGTTAGCCCTTTCGCTGTGTTTAGGATTGTCTCCCTTTCCGCCGTGATTTCTTCACGGTCCAGACATACACCATCCTCCCCCCCATGGATCATCGAGACTTTTTCCTTGATGGACTTCGCTGCTACCGTGATCTCTTCAGGGGTCTCTTCCTTCATCCTTAAGGCTGTAATAAATGAAGCGATTTGTGCGTCGGATGCACTTCCTGTTGTAATCTCCTCCATCACCTTTCTCATTTCTTCTTCTGTTAAATCTTTCTTTAGCACCACCTTGCCTGTTGCCTCTTTGATCATCTCTTTGCTCCTTTCATTTGGATTTAAGTCATCTTCCTCTAAAACAAAAAAGGCCATGGTCAGAAACCACAGCCTTTTGGAATTCCATCTGCCGAAGGATGGGCAGAAATAAAAAGGCCATGGGAGACTGGAAGCCGCCCATGGCCCTTACTTGCGATTTAAATGTTCATGATGGCGCCAGGCAGACCTCCCCCTCTGTGTTCTGCCACCACCAATAATTGCCCTGTTTGATCCTGTAAATATTCCTCACTTAAATCCTCTTTGGTCAAGATTACTTAGTGATTTAACAAATTCTCCTGGGACTTGTCAAGTTTTTTTAAAGAGAGCTCTAAAAACCTGCTCCAGGCTCCCATGAGGCATTTTCTTCAAAATGGGAACCCCCCTCCAGCGTCTCCCTGGTCACCGGCATAAGGCTGCGTTTTGCCACGTCCGGTGCACATACTCGTTCGCTTCACCGATATATATCTTTGCGATGGCCAACCTTCACAATCCAGACAGTAAGTTCATCGTCGTGAATTGAATATACGATTCGATATCGTCCTTGACGAACGCGATATCTTTCTTGACCGGTTAACTTCTCGCAGCCTGGTGGGCGCGGATTATCTGCAAGCGTTTTGATCCGCCGAAGAATCTTCTTCAGATCGCTCCTGGGTATTGAAGCAAAATCTTTCTCAACGGATGCTCGGAAGTAGAGTTTATATGCGGCCATCTTTTCTCAGCCTTTTGACCATCTCGTCATAGCTGATCAAAGGCTCTCTAACCCTTGTTTCAAACGCCGCAAGATCCTCGGCGTCTTCTGCAATGGCTTCTCGGACCGCCTTGTTGACAAGCTCCGATACCGACGTGGATGTCTCGACTGCCTTTAGACGCAGAGCTTTATGTAGATCGGGTTCCAAGTAGACCGTAGCTCGTTTCGCTTGAGTTGCCATAATAGCACCTCCTGTGTAGCTATGTAACTATAGCACTATAACGTCATGACGTCAAGTTCCCGCTTCACCCATTTTATTGCGCATCCGCTAGATCGCGTTGTTAAATGTCGTTATCATTCTTTGATCCTCATGATTCCTGAATGATTTGGACAGACCGTGCGACACTCCCAGCACTTCTTTAATACGAAACCTCTTTCATTTCTGTAGTTGGATAAAGCCCTGCAAGCCTGTTGGTTTACGGTTGTTCCGTCCAACGCTGATTGCGGGCATGACCGTATACATAGCTGACAGTCCTCTTTACATGTTTCATATGCGGCTATTGGGTCTCCTTCAAGCTTCAGGTTCAGCAATAAGGCCCCAAGTTGAATCATGTTCCCCAATCTGTCATTTATCAGCAGGGTGCTTTTCCCAAGTACGCCCAATCCGGCCAGTTGCCCAGCATGCCTCAAAGACAATATTCCTCTGGCATACGAACGGTCAGCCTCCCAATATTCGGATGGATCATCAGAGGGAACGGGAACATTTTTGACAGCGAGATGCTCCAGCTTTCGAGATAGGGTTAGGGTCAGTTGATCAACCTCTTCGGTAATGACTCGGTTAATGTAGGTGTAGGGGATACAACTGGAAGCGAAAAGAGATTCAGTGGGAAGTTTCTTCGCAAACACAAGCACCGACCGGCAGTCGCTGTAAATATCGTTGGGATGAAAACCCTTAGGTGCAGAAGAAAACCTGCCAACAGGGGCAATGCCACATATGTCCGCACCAAGTTCTAATGCTGTCGACTTGATTTCGTTTGCGGTCATCATCTTCATCTCCATTTAACCCAAAGGTCACCGGAAGCCGGATTTATCGGCGATCCGGTGGAGCCGCTTGATATGCGCTTCAATTACCAAACACGTAAACTCTCCACGGAAAATCTTCTCGGTATTTTTCAGCCAGAAACTCGTCCAACACTATCGAATACATTTCGACTTGATAGTCTTGCTCCTGCTCGTGGTCACGCACAAGGGCATTCGCCCAATCATGCGAGGGGACGACAATCCCTGCTTCGTTTGGACGAATGACTAATTGTTCACATCTTATTCGCCACTCACGCTCCCAAGTAAAATCGATTGGGGTTGTCCCAGTTGGTTCATATCTCACATGCCGCCATCGCAGTTGTTCTGGTAGCGCAGCATATTCTAAATCTGACTGATAAATTACCGGTCTCCCGCCTCTTTCGAAAAGCCAAGACTTCTCAACTATGATGCCGAATGGCGAATATCGGCTGTAATTCGATGGATTTACAAGACCATCAGGAAGTGAGAGAAGCGGCGCTTCAGTGAAACAAACGCAACGGTCACCGCTTCGAACCATTCTGTTCCCGCCACGAATCAAACGTTCTGTAATAATGGATCTGAGCCGAGAGTAGGCCTTGCCCCAGTCATCTCGTGGCCCGGTAAAATGAATAAGCTTATCGCTGATGTCAGGTCTCGTCATCGCTTAGGCGCCTAACGAGGGGCGGATGAGCAGCCCCGTAGAGCTGTCCTCTTCATTCTACATACAAGCGTGGGGTCAGGTCTTGAATTATTAGTTTCGTTTATGCTTGTTCATAATCTTGCTGATCGTAGTATAATGCACCCTTAAGTGATCGGCAATTTCTTTTAAGGTGTAACCATAGGTGACATGCGCACGATAGATAGTCCTGTCCCTTTGAGCTTTGTTTCGCCGTATCTCCTCATTCAGAAACTCGGCAAGCACAGGTCTCTCGGCATATCTCTGTAAGCGAGGGATCTCCTCTAGATCGGTTGAAGGATCGAGGATACGTTTGCACTCCTCGATAAACCCCTTATCCCCTAAGAATATCTGGCCTTTAAGGTCTTTCCATGGTGCCTCTTTTGTGATGCCCTCCATGATGAATTGATGATAAAGCCTCTGTGCCCTTCTTCTGCTCCTGCCAAGCTGGGCCAGAATCCAATCGGTGGTAAACCATTGCGGCGGTTTGGCTTTTCCTGTGGTCGAGCGGTAGCTACTCCATTTCCAGTCTTGTGGCCTTTTTACTATGTTTGCTCTCACAGGATTTAAGACCACATAGCGACAAAGTTCAAGAAGGTAGCTTTCTTTATCCACAAGAATGGCTTTGTACCTCCCCTGGAAAATATGGCCTGTCTTCGTATATTTCCAGTTATATTTCTGAGTGTAAATGCCGTTGAGCTGCCTCATCCCACGCGAGAGGTTTCCCTCGGGTGTTTCTAGGATAAGATGGTAATGGTTATCCATGAGGCACCAGGCATGACAGAGCCAATGGAATCGCTCGATAACAAACCCGAGCAGATCGAGGAAGTATTCTCTGTCTTTGTCAGTTCTGAATATCCTGCCCCCGGCATTGCCTCTTGTAGTCACATGGTAGAGGGCGCCAGGGCATTGTATCCTGAGTGGACGTGCCATATCGTAAGACTATCAAATCAATTATTATATTTCAAGACCTGACCCCCTGCGGTCCTCCCTCGCACTATGGAAATCCCTAAATTGTGATAAACAAACGATTACTAAGGGCAATGCGCATACTAGAAGCTCGTTCACATTCTTGAATGTTCATTGACAGAAGGCACCTGAATTGGTAGGATTTGCAAGTCGATTATTGCTGTATAATTTAGTACGAAGGAGAAGAATGGCGGAAACCGCTACTATTTTTTTCGAGAATAAGCTGATATGATATGCCTAATTTTATTAGGGGCATTACTTTTCTTTGTTTCGGCAGTTCTTCAGGTTCTGCTTGGATTCGAATTTGCTGAACCTCTGCGCCAAAGACATCCATCCCTTAAAAGAATTCAAGGAAAAAGGCACTATCTTTTACTTGTTACCATAGTTGTTTTGGCTGCTTACGCCGTAGTATCAGTGTTGATAGGGATAAAGCAAAACGAGCGGAAATCAGAGCAAACAATTCAAGAGAGTTTGGAAAGGGGAAAAATCATAGAAAAACTTTCTGAAGTGATAAAAATTTATGATGATAAGAATGCTTCAGCAGAGAAGAAAAAAGCAGCTCTTGATTCCCTGGCTTTGTGGAAAACCCCTGCGATCCCATACATTGTTGATTTCGCGGTCAAAAATCTATTCTCTGATGTGATATTGAATAGGGACTATAAAGACGATCCAGATTTGTTGTTAAATGTCAGAACAGCACTTTCCAAAAAGCCGTTAATAGATGGGTTGTTTTATGTTGTAAACACAATATACCGAAATAATCCAGATTCCATTCGATACGGGTATATCAGAGACTTGTTCTTAAAAGATTATCCAGCTGGCAAGAATCAGAACCATGTTTTAGTTACGGCGTATTACCTGCCCTTTTTTGATGAAGAGCTGGTAACTGCCCTTTCAAACAAGGTATTAATAGAAACTCCGTTTTGTGAATGGGATCCGGTAAAGCAAGCCTTACTAAGAGCTTTCTTATCCTTTGGAAAAAACAAATTCGATCTGAGGAAATGCGGTGAATATTCAATTAAAAGGCAAGAAATAGGCCTTGATGAAGTTGGAAAAGCTGAATTAAAAGCATTAGGTCTTTATAGGATAGAGAATGGTAGGCAGCTTCACGAACATCCTTTCAATTTTTCTAGATCTTATAGGGATTTATATGAAGTGGAGTATATAGGGTCCCGTAGTTATGAACACCTGAGCCCTTCAGATCTGAAAAAGAGGCTGGAGTATGCTAATGAAGTTTATTTGTTTGGTTTCGACTTTTCATATGCAGCTGTGCATAAGAGTCAATCCCTCTTTCAGTTGAAATTTTATAGTGGCTCCTGTAAAAATGACCTCACCATTTGTCCCACAATCAATTTTCTGAGTTCGGTCCATATCTCAGTATCCCCCCTAAGCAGCCTCTTTC
>Ga0326728_10003907_pt1 | contig 45130 bp, 44 predicted proteins | sample MB3enrmetagenome_FD_207602 | JGI IMG/M metagenome (GOLD analysis project Ga0326728, IMG submission 207602) | Lab enriched peat soil microbial communities from McLean, Ithaca, NY, United States - MB31MN | ecosystem: Environmental > Terrestrial > Soil > Wetlands > Peat | place: USA: New York...
CGGGCCGCAAAATCGGCCCGCAGGACACCGAAAGCCTCCCTCTCCGGCGGTGAAAACACTTGAAAACAGGACCCCAAGAGACAATCAACTGTACGAATCACCGTTTTTCAGCAGCCTGCTAGGGAACAGTTTGCTGTTGGCTCGCGCCCTGTCCCTGGCCAATCCGCACGGATCGTCCCGGCTCTCCCCAAAAATAATTTTCGGCAAGCTCTTGACAAGAAATCCTCCGGCGTCTATATTTAAAATACGATCTAATTAGTAGGCAATCTAAAGACGCCATGAGCAGCAACGAGGCATTCAAAGCGCTGGCCGACCCCACCCGGCGGGAGATCCTCGCACTGCTGCGCCGGGGAGAGATGACCGCAGGAACCCTGGCAGAAAAGTTCGACATGACCAAGCCCTCCATGTCGCACCATTTCACCGTGTTGAAGGAGGCAGACCTGATAACCAGCCGCCGCGAGGGCCAGCAGATATGGTACGGGCTGAATACCACCGTGGTCGAGGATCTCATGGCCTGGGCCATGGACCTGATCGGCGACGGCAAACGGAAAGGAACGGAAAAGCAATGACACGCAAGGTCTTTCTCTTCGAAATTCTTCTGATTGCGGCGGCGCTGGCAGCCACGGCAATCCTCTATCCCCATCTCTCGGCACAGGTTCCCACGCACTAGAATCTGCATTTCCATCCTGACCACTTTGGACCCAAGTGGAGGCTCTTTCTGATCGGCCCCGGTTTCATGGCCATGGTGATGCTGTTGACCTGGATCTTCCCGTGGCTCTCTCCCAAGCGCTTTGAAATCGACAGCTTCTGGCCAACCTATCACTGGGTGATGCTATTGCTCTTCGGCATGATGACCTATCTGTACGGTGCGATGCTCTGGGCCGCCTGCGGGCGTCCGATCGATATGGGCCGGGCAATCAGCAGCGGTATCTGCCTGTTCACCGCTCTCTTCGGCAACCTGATGGGCAAGCTGCGCCGGAACTTCTATATCGGAATCAGAACGCCGTGGACACTGGCCAGCGAGCGCGTCTGGTATGCCACGCATCGCTTTGCCGCTAAGACCTTCGTAGCGGGCGGCCTCGTTGGGCTGGCTTTTTCGTTTTTTGGCCTGTTCATCGGGGCTGTCTTCGCTCTGCTGGTTCCGGCTCTGGCCGCTTTGATCTATTCGCTTGTCTACTACAAACAACTGGAACGGCGCGGCGAGATCGAAGACGGCCTTGCAACCGGGATGGAGAAACCCGACCCGCACTCGCACCCGTCCGGCGCCTGAACTTCTCCGCCCTCGGATGCGTAAGTTCTGTTGGCAGGGATTGGCCGCTGGCCAGTCTCTCGTCCTGTTCCTGAAGTCAACCGCAAAGCCGCGGAGGAAAGCGATACCGCCCTCCGCACAGATGAGGAGATCGATGAAAAGCGCAATCGTAAGCAAGTTCGCCATCATTTCGCTGGCAGCCCTGGCTCTCTCGCCGTTCTGCCGCGCGCAATCGCAAATCGCCGGGGATTGGCTGGGTACATTGAACGCCGGCGGCGCTCAACTCCGCCTTGCCCTGCACATTGCCGCGGCCAAAGACGGCGGCTTCACGGCAACCCTGGACAGCGTCGACCAGGGCGCCAACGGCATTCCGGTCACCAGTGTCACGCTGAAAGATTCCAAGCTCTCGCTAGTCGTGGATGCCGTTCATGGCGCCTATGAAGGCACAGTGAACAAGGATGCAACCGAGATCGACGGCACCTGGTCGCAGGGCACGCCGCTTGAACTCAACTTCAAGCGCGGCTCAGTGCCTGCTAAAGCCGCGCCCAAGCCCGCCGCGCCTTCGGATATCGACGGCAGTTGGCTGGGTACGCTGGATGCCGGCAGGACAAAGCTGCGCATCGTGTTCAAGATCGTCAACACCCAGGACGGCCTGACCGCAAAGATGCAAAGCCCCGACCAGGGCGAGGCGTGGGTCACGGCTAGCTCGGTTGCGCGCAGCGGCAGTTCGCTCACCATCACTTTCGGCCCGATTGGCGTGGTCTATGAAGGCAAGATCGGCGCGGACCTGAGTTCCATCGATGGCACATTTACGCAAATGGGCAACGCCTTGCCGCTGGCCCTCAAGCGCCAGAAGGATCAGGCAAAATAGCAGTTCCGCCAACTGCGAACATTCGAAGGTTAGGAGATCGATGAAAGTCGCAATCGTAAGCAAGTTCGCAATTCTGTTGCTGGCTGCCCTGGCTCTTTCGCCGCTCTGCCGCGCGCAAGCGCAAATCGCCGGGGATTGGGAGGGGACGCTGAACGCCGGCGGCGTCCCGCTTCGCCAGGTTCTTCACATCTCGGCGGCCAAGGACGGAACCCTCACGGCCACCATGGACAGCATCGATCAGGGCGCAGACGGCATCCCGGTCAGCGCTGTCGCTCTCAGCGACTCCAAGCTGAAGCTGACGTTGGAAGCCGTCCACGGCGTCTATGAAGGCACGGTTAACAAGGATGCGACGGAGATCGACGGCACGTGGTCGCAGGGCACGCCGCTCGCGCTCAACTTCAAGCGCGCCGCGCCGCCCTCGGATATCGATGGCAAGTGGCTGGGTACGCTCGATGCCGGCGCCGTCAAGCTGCGCGTCGTCCTCAGGGTATTCAATGCCTCGGACGGCCTGGCTGCTTCCCTGCAAAGCCCCGACCAGGGCCCGGGGTGGATTCCCGCCACCTCGATCAAGCGCGCCGGAAGCTCGCTGAACTTCGCCATCGACTCCCTCGGCGTGGTCTTTGACGGCAAGATCGGCGTGGACCTGACATCCGTCGATGGCACGTTTACGCAAGGGGGCAGGCCCCTGCCGCTGGCCCTGAAGCGCATCAAGGATCAAGCCGAGCTGCAAACGCGCCATCCGCAGAATCCGGTCAAGCCGTATCCCTACCGCGAAGAGGAAGTGACTTACGCCAACAAGGCGGCAGGCAACACGCTGGCCGGCACGCTGACCGTTCCGCCCGGCAAGGGGCCGTTTCCCGCCGTGCTGCTGATCTCCGGCTCAGGACCGAACGACCGCGACGAAACCGTCTTCGGCCACAAGCCGTTCCTGGTCCTCTCCGACTACCTCACCCGCAAGGGAATCGTCGTGCTGCGGGCAGACAAGCGCGGCATCGGCAAGTCCACCGGAGACCTCGCTAAAGCCACCACCGCCGACTTTGCCACCGACGCCGAGGCGGGCGTCGCCTACCTCAAGTCGCGCCCCGAAGCCGATCCCCAGCGGATCGGTCTCATCGGCCACAGCGAGGGCGGAACGATTGCGCCCATGGTTGCGGCCAGCGATCCCGGCGTCCGGTTCATCGTGCTGATGGCTGGTCCAGGCGTGCCCGGAGACCAACTCATTGCGGAGCAAAAGCGCCTGATCGAGGAAGCCTCCGGAGTAACCAAGGAGCAGGCCGCGCAGGACGCTGCCCGGCAGCGGGAGTTGTACACCCTTGTGGAAACGGAGAAGGACGACGCGGTTCTTGAAAAGGAGTTGCGCGCGAAGATGGCCGGGCATGTGCCCGAAACTATGATGGACGCCGAAATCCAGCAGCTCATGTCGCCGTGGTGGCGCTACACCCTCACCTACGATCCGGCGACAGCGCTGCGCAAGGTGGCCTGCCCGGTGCTCGTGCTCAACGGTGAAAAAGACTTGCAGGTTCCGCCCGCGCTCGACCTGCCCGCCATCCGCAAGGCGCTGGAGGAGGGCGGTAACAAGCACTTCGAGATCGACGAGCTGCCGGGCTTGAACCACCTCTTCCAGACGGCCAGGACCGGCGCGCCCACCGAGTACGCGCTGAGTGAAGAGACCATCTCGCCCGTCGCCCTGGACAAGATCGCAACCTGGATTCTGAAGCAGTGAAGGTTTCCGCCGTATTCAGATGGAAATCGAAAGGCCCTGCCGGCAATGGCAAGGCCTTTCTGGCTTGAAACAGCAACTAGCGAAGAGACTTCAGCGCTTTTCCGCCGCCGTGGCCAGCTTGGCTTCGGCTTCGGCGATGACGCGGAGAGCCTCGGTGTAGGTGTCTTCGCTGTCGCCGGCCTCGTTCCACTGCTTCTGGCCGCGCTCCAACTGCTCGTTGGCGCGGGGCACGTCGATCTCCTCCGGCTTGAGGGCGTCCGAAGCCAGGATCGTGACCCGGTCGGGCAGCACCTCGACAAAGCCCCAACTGACGTTGTAGCGGGTGACGCTCTGAGAGCCGCCAGATTCGCCGTCCGCCCCGCCATGCACGATCACGTCGCCGGCGCCCAACTCGGCCACCAGCGGCGCGTGCCCGTAGAGCACCTCCATGCAGCCCGACTTCGCCGGCAGCTCGACCGCCGAGGCCGTATGCTCGAAGAGCGTGCGCTCGGGAGTGACCAGCCGGACGCGGAGTTGATTTGTCTCGTCTGCCATGGGCTCCTTTCAGTCGCCAGTTGTCAGTTTTCAGAGATCGGTGATCAGTAAGTACGCATTGTGCGGCGACCGGGTTCTTACTGACAACTGATAACTGACCACTGTTTCTACACCGTCGCCTTCAGCTTCTCCGCCGTTTCCAGCACTTCCTCGATTGCGCCCTTCATGTAGAAGGCCTGCTCGGGAATATCGTCGTACTTGCCGGCGATGATCTCCTTGAAGCTGCGCACCGTGTCGGCCACCTTCACATAAGCGCCGGGGATGCCGGTGAACTGCTCGGCAACATGGAACGGTTGCGAGAGGAACTTCTGCACCTTGCGGGCGCGCCCCACGGTGAGCTTGTCGTCCTCCGACAGCTCGTCGATGCCCAGGATGGCGATGATGTCTTGCAGGTCCTTGTAGCGCTGCAGAATCTTCTTCACGCCCTGGGCTACGTCGTAATGATCCTGGCCCACGATGCGCGCGGAAAGAATGCGCGAAGTGGAGGCCAGGGGATCGACGGCCGGATAGATGCCCAGCTCCGACAGCGGGCGGCTGAGCACGGTGGTTGCGTCCAGGTGGGCGAAGGTGGTGGCCGGAGCCGGGTCGGTCAAGTCGTCGGCGGGCACGTAGACGGCCTGCACGCTGGTCACCGAACCCTTGCTGGTCGAGGTGATGCGCTCCTGCAGTTCGCCCATCTCGGTGGCCAGGTTGGGCTGGTAGCCCACGGCCGACGGCATGCGGCCCAGCAGCGTCGAAACCTCCGAGCCAGCCTGCGTGAAGCGGAAGATGTTGTCGATGAACAGCAGCGTGTCGGAGCCCTCGACGTCGCGGAAGTACTCGGCGACGGTGAGCGCGCTCAGGGCCACGCGCAGGCGCGCGCCGGGCGGCTCGGTCATCTGCCCGTAGACCAGCGCGCACTTCGAGTTGGCCCAGTCGCCGGGCTTGATCACGCCGGACTCGGTCATCTCCAGCCACAGGTCGTTGCCCTCGCGGGTTCGCTCGCCCACGCCGCCGAAAACGGAGTAGCCTCCGTGGCCCGTGGCGACGTTGGTGATGAGCTCCTGAATAATGACCGTCTTGCCCACGCCGGCGCCGCCGAAGAGCCCAATCTTGCCGCCCTTCAAAAACGGCTGGATCAGGTCGATGACCTTGATGCCGGTCTCGAACATCTCCTCGTGGGTGGACTGCTCGTCGAAGAGCGGAGCGGGGCGGTGAATGGGCATGCGCTGGGTTTCGCCGATGGGGCCCAGCTCGTCCACCGGCTCGCCGATGACGTTGACGATGCGGCCCAGCGTCTGCTTGCCCACCGGCATGCGGATGGGACCGCCGAGGTCGGTGGCCTTCATGCCCCGGACCATGCCGTCGGTGGCCTCCATGGCCACGGTGCGCACCCGGCCCTCGCCCAGGTGCTGCTCCACCTCGAGGATCACGTTGATGGGAGTGGGCACCTTGAAGCCCTCGCTCGAGACGCGCAGCGCCTGATAGATGGGCGGCATGGTCGCTTCTTCAAACTGCACGTCCACCGCCGGACCCGAGACCTGGATTACCTTGCCGATATTCTCTGCCATTTTTGAAAGCTCCTAGCTTCTAGCTCCTAGCTTCTAGCCCTTTCCTTCTCAACCCCAACTCTGTTCTCTTCTCCCAGTCTGATCCGGCCGAAGAGCTAGAGGCTGGAAGCTAGGAGCTAGAAGCTGCCTTTACTGCGCCGCGGCGCCGGAAACAATCTCGATGATCTCCTTGGTGATGGCCGCCTGGCGCACGCGATTCATGTGCAGCGTGAGCGCGTCGATCATATCCGAGGCGTTGTTGGTGGCCGAATCCATGGCCGTCATGCGGGCCGCATGTTCCGCGGCCACCGACTCCGTCATGGCGTGATACAGCATGGAGCTGACATATTGCGGGAGCAGTCCGTTGAACAGCTCCTCCGCCGGCTCCTCGTAGATGTAATCCACCTGCGCGGTGCCGAACTTGTGCGACTCCTCGTCGGCCGCCGCAGTATCCACCGGCTCCAGCAGGATGCCCGCCGAGAGAGCAGCCTCGGCGGCGCGCTCGCGCTCGGCTTCGGTCGGCTCAACCGCGCCGGAAATCTGCGGAATGCCGATCTTCATGATCGGCAATAGCTTTTCGACCACCAGGCGCTGCGCGATCACCGATTTGAATTCGTTGTAGACGACGTAAGCGGCGTCGATCTCTTCATGCACATAGCGGGAGATGATGCTCTGGGCCAGATCGAAGACGCGGCTGGTCTCGAGCTTCAACAGCATCCCCGGATGGTCGCCGGTGATTTCGACCGGCGCCTTGCGGTCGCGGGTCTTGGTGATGCGGCCGTCGTCGCCGGTGTGTTCCGTGTAGATGGCTGCCGGATAGCGGCGGCGCAACTGGTCGCGGCTCTTGCGCCCCACGGCCTCGATGTCGATCTGCCGCGTGGCGTTGCCGGAGATGAACTGGAAAGCCGTCTTGAGAATGTTGGCGTTGAAGGCCCCGGCAAAGCCCTTGTCGCCGCTGATGACAATCAAGAGCACCTGCTTCTCTTCGCGCGTGGCAAAGAGCGGATGGCGCAGCTCTCCGGTCGCCTCGTCGAAGATATCGACGCGGCGAACCAGCGACTCCAGTACGCTGGTGATCATGCGGGCGTAGGGCCGGGCCATGAGCGCCCGCTCCTGCGCGCGCCGCAGTTTCGCCGCCGAGACCATCTTCATGGCCTTGGTGATTTGCCGCGTGTTTTTCACGCTGCGGATGCGCCGCCGTAAGTCCAAGACATTTGCCATGATGCGTTCCGTTACCGAGCTTCTAGCTGCTAGCTCTTAGCTTTTTCTGTTCGGCTTCCAAATCCAGGTTCCAGCCTTCAGCTTCTAGCTTTTAGCTAGTAGCTGGAAGCTGCTCTTACGCCTTCGCCGCCGCCTCAAGCTCTGCTTTGAAGTTGGCCGTGTACTCCTTCAGAGCCGCGTGCAGCCTCTCGCGCAGGTTGTCGTCAATCGCCTTCTTCCCGGTCAGGTCTTCGATCAGCGCCGTCTGCGCGGCGTCGAAGTACTTGTACAGCCCAACCTCGAAGACGCGAATGTCCTTGACCTCGAAATCGTCCAGGTAGCCCTGCGTGCCGGCAAACAAGATCACCGTCTGCTGCTGCCAGGTGAGCGGCTGGAACTGCGGCTGCTTGAGCAGTTCCGTCAGGCGCTGGCCGCGGTTGAGCTGCTTCTGGGTCAGCGGGTCGAGATCCGAGCCGAACTGCGCGAAGGCCGCCAGTTCGCGGTACTGCGCCAGGTCCAGCTTGAGCGTCGCGCCCACCTGCTTGACCGCCTTGATGGCCGCCGAAAAGCCCACGCGCGAGACTGAAAGCCCCACGTTCACCGCCGGACGCACGCCGGAGTTGAACAAGTCGGTTTCCAGGAAGATCTGCCCGTCGGTGATGGAGATGACGTTGGTCGGAATGTAGGCCGAAACGTCGCCGGCCTGGGTCTCGATGACCGGCAGCGCGGTCAGCGAGCCGCCGCCCTTCTTGTCGCTCAGCTTGGAGGCGCGCTCCAGCAGCCGCGAGTGGAGATAAAAGACGTCGCCGGGATAGGCTTCGCGGCCCGGCGGACGGCGCAGCAGAAGCGAAATCTCGCGATAGGCCATGGCGTGCTTGGAGAGATCGTCGTACATCGCCAGGGCGTGGCGGCCGTTGTCGCGGAAGTACTCGCCGATGGCGCAGGCCGCGTATGGGGCAATGTAAAGCATCGGCGCCGGTTCGGAGGCCGATGCGGCCACGACCACCGTGTGCCCCATCGCTCCAGCCTCGGTCAGCGTCTGGACCACCTGGGCGATGGACGACCGCTTCTGGCCGACGGCGCAGTAGATGCAGATCAGGTCGTTCTTGGCGTTGTTGATGATGGTGTCCAGCAGCACGGCGGTCTTGCCCGTCTGACGGTCGCCGATGATCAGCTCCCGCTGCCCGCGGCCGATGGGAATCATGGCGTCGATGGCCTTGAGGCCGGTGGCCATGGGCTCGCGCACCGGCTGGCGATCGACGATGCCGGGCGCCAGCCGCTCGATCGGCAGCCGGGCCGTCGAGGCGATGGGACCCTTGTCGTCGAGGGGCTGGCCCAGCGCGTTCACCACCCGGCCGATCATGCCCTCGCCCACCGGCACGCTCAGGATCGTCCCGGTGCGCTTCACCTCGTCGCCTTCGCTGAGCTCGGTGTAGTCGCCCAGCACCACCGCGCCCACCGAATCTTCCTCCAGGCTCAGCGCCAGTCCGGCAACGCCGTGGGGAAAGCTGAGCAGCTCGCCCGCCATCACTTTGTCCAGACCGTGAAGGCGCGCGATGCCGTCGCCCAGCGAAGTGATGGTCCCGACTTCATCCACCTGGACCTTGGAGTCGTAGTTCGCGATCTGCTCGCGAAGTAGCTGCGTAATCTCGTCTGCCTTGATCTGAGCCATTTCTTTCCTTTGAGGGACTAGGGACTCGTCTGCGTGTTTGCAATCCCTTTTTCCCTGTGTCCTAGTCCCTTAGTCCCTTAGTTCCTGTCGCCTATCCGGCGACAAGCGCTTCCTTCAACCTGTCCAGCCTTCCGCGCACCGACCCGTCGTAGACCGTGGAGCCGATGCGCACCACCGCGCCGCCGAGGATCGCCGCATCCAACTTGAAGCTGGCCTCGACGCGCGCACCGGCCAGCTTGCCGATCTCCGCCACCAGCGCACGGCGCTCCGCCACCCCCAGCTCCCGCGCCGTCACAATCTCCGCCTGGCGAATTCCCAACTGCTCCTGCAACAGCCGGCGATAGACCGCGGCCACTTCGCTCACCGCCGCGATGCGATCGTTCGAGATCAGCACCGCCAGCAGGTTGCGCAGTTCCTTCCGGAGTCCCAGCTTGCGGTTCAGCGTATCCAGAAACCCCACCTTCTGCACGGCGGGAATGGCCGGATTCACAAAGAACTCGCGCAGCTCGGCGCTGCCGTTCCAGGTGGCCAGAAAATCGCCGAACTGCCTATCGATGGCGGCCGTGTCCAGCCGGGCGGCTGTAACGACTTCAAGAAATGCGCTGGCATAACGGGCTGCGAAGGCGGCCATCTAGTTCCGTCCTCCCTTATTCACGTCGCCCACAAACTCGGCGATCAGCGCGCGATCGGTCGCCGGAGTCAGAACCATCTGCTTGGCGGCCTGTTCGACGGCCAGATCCGCCGCGAAGTGGCGCAATCCACGTCTGGCCTGAGCGGCCGCCACGCCAATCTCTTGCCCGGCGGCGGCGACGATGCGGGCGCTCTCTTCTTCCAGGCTGGCCTTGATCCGCGCCTCGTCCTTGCCGATCTCTTCCTCGACCTCGGCGCGAAACTTCGCGATCTCCTCATCGAGCCTGGCAAGCTTGGCCTCGACCGCGCTCAACCGGGAGTTGGCGTCCTCGGTCACCTTGCGCGCCGACTCGATGTCCGTGCGCACCTTCTCGCCGCGCTGGCGAAGATACTTGGGCAGGAAGCGATAGAGCGGGATGCCGATGCCCAGCACGACGATGGCGAAGTTGATGACATCGAAGATATTGGCCGCAGTCCCAGGCTGCATATTGAACGTCTTGGCCGTCCATTTCACCACCGGGCCTTCCAGCCGGAAGGCGTTGGTCTGCTGGTCTTCTTCGGATTGAGCCGCCTCGGGCTTGGCGGTCCCGGTCGCGACCGCGGCGGACTGGGAACTGACTGCGGGAGCGGAGTCCCGCGCCGCCGCGCGCAAGGGAGCGATCGCCACCCCGGCGGCCAGGACAACCAGGAAGAAAAACTGGAAAACGCGGAACTCAAAAGCACGGGCGGAGATGCGCGGCTGCGAAATCGAATCTCTCAACGGGAACCCCCGGCAGCCAGCGGCAAGACCGCGCGAACTACCCGATTGGCCAGATCCTCGGCGCTGGCCTCGATGGCGAGCCTGGCCTGGGCGGCCTCGGCCTCCAGTTCGGCCTTGGCCTGGGTCACATTGAACGCCGCTGCCTTGCGCGCTGCCTCCAGAGCGGCGTCGCGCGCGGCGTTGCCCTGCTTCACGCGCTGCTCGCGAACTTTGTAGACCTCGGCGCGCGCAAGCCGCAGCTTGGCTGCGTACTCCGCCGCCCTGGCCTCGGCCTGGGCGATGGCCCGGTGCGCGTCGTCGATGGCGCCCTCGGTGCGCGCGCGGCGCTCTCTCAGAGTCGCCGTCAATGGACCCTGCACCAGGAACTGGTAGGCCAGAACCAGCACAATGAAGAGCACCACCGTGGGCACGGCGCCGATCATAAACATCCCGACTTGCTGAAGGATTTCTTCCATGGTTGTACTGACGGCTCAACCAGCCTGCTTGGTCCCTTTGTCGAGGGGGAACACTTTTTTGTATCAGGGGCGGACCCTCAAGTCAACGAAAGCGCGGTACATCGGACTGGGTCCTGTGATTGCGGTCACGAAACGGGAATTTTGTGCAAAAAAGGGCTTGCTTTCGCCCAAAACAAGCCTACACTAAGAATACCACCCAGACCCGATCCAGGGTCCAGCGGGCCACCGGCTGCGGGAAGTCCCTCCACTCCTGCGGTCAGTGGTCCGCCTCTTAATTTCTGGGCTTGGTTTTTTGTTCTTGTTCTCCTGGCGATTCCTGTGCGCTACGGCTTGCTCCCGGCGTCGGACTTCTCCGCGCTCATCAGACCCTGGGCGCGAAGCCAGTTCTCCAGCAGGTTTGGCCACTGGTCCAGAGCCGCATCGCCCTTGCCCAGGCCGGTGCCGTGCGGGCCATTGGCGAAGATATGCGCCTCGGCGGGCACGCCGGCCTTGACCAGCGCCTCATAAAAGCGCAGCCCCTGCTCTACAGGTACCGACTTGTCGTTGAAGGTGTGATACCAGAAGGTCGGCGGCGTGTCTTTGGTGACCAGCAAGTCTGGCGAGTAGGCAGCCCGCATCGCCTCGCACTTGTCCATCACTTTGAACATCTTGCAATAACTTAGGTGCGAAGCATCGGGCGAGAAGGCACCGATCCAGGGGTAGCCCAGCACCAGATAATCCGGCCGGCTGGAGGCGCGTTCGATGGGGTCCTCCGCGTCGGGATTGCCGGGGACCGGCTGCGTCGAGGCCAGCGCCGCCAGGTGCCCGCCTGCTGAGAAGCCGATGATGACAATGCGGTTGGGGTTGATCTGGTAGTCCAGCGCCCGCGCCCGCACCAGTTGCACGGCGCGCCGCGCGTCCAGCAGCGGAACCGGCATCAGGTAGCCGTTCGAGGAGAGCCGGTAGCTTAGAACGAAGGCGCGAAAGCCGCGTGCGGCGAACCAGTCAGCGAACTGCCGGCCCTCATGGTTGGCCGCCAGATGGGTATAACCGCCGCCGGGCAGAATCACTACGGCGGAGCCGCTACCCTGGCCTTTCACCGGCTCGAAGATGGTCAGCGTGGGTATATCTTCGCAGGCCTTGCCTTTGGCTTCGGGCGCGTCCCCCGGCCACAGGCGAATCGTCTGGATGCCCAGGAAGTCGTTGTTGTTGCCGGCCGTCGCGCAGGGCTGCTTTTGCGCCTGCGCTGCTAAACAGGCCAGCACTCCAATGGCCAGCATTACCGCAATCCGTTTCACGATAAGCCTCCCCTTCGTTCGCCAGGATTATACGACTGGAGATCGGATCCCTGTTATAGCCAAACCGCCACGTGCCCTGGGCAGGAATTCGCGGCCAGCGCGCTCAACTCCTCGGCCAGTTCAAAGCCATACTTGGCCAGGTAATAGGCTGCGCCGTGGACCCGTTCCTGGAGCGCGCCGCCCGGATAGAGCGCCTGGCAAATCGCCTCGGCGTGGCGGCCGAGCGAGGCCTCGCGCTGCAATTGGAAGTTCGCCGCCAGGGTGCGCAGGCGGTTCATCTGGTAGCGAATCTTGCTGGCCGCGGTCTCCGTCGACCGGCCCAGTCCCGCATCCAGCCGGCCCATCCACTCCAGCAGCAGCGCAAGCTCGGTGTCCAGCGCCGTCCCCGCCGCCTCCAGCCTGTGTTTCCCTTCGCTGGGCATGGACCGCTCAGCCAGTACTTGCGCCAGCGCTGCCGGGCCTTCCGCCCCACACACCTCAAAGACCCGCTCCAGCGTCAATTCATGCTTGCGCAGCAGTTCGCCGATGGCCGGCTCGATCAGAGTTGCGGAAAAGCGCGGAGCGACTGGCGTCACCCGGCCCAGTATGCGCTCAAACAGTACGGCTGATTGGGCAAAGTAAGCGACCTCCGCCGGCCCTCCGATGGTGAGCGAGGTAGAGAGCAGAGAATCCTGAAAGACCGGCCTGAGCAGCGCCGATGGCGAGATGCGCTCCGGCTCGGCCTCCAGAATCCCCACCAGGTCGGCGGTGGAAAAGCTCTGCCGGCCACCCGTTCCAGCCGTCTGCCACAAGCCGCCGGGCTCGGCCGCGCTGGGTGCTGCCCGCTTGAGCGCCAACCGCGCCCCCGTACTCTCGTCAAGCAGAAACAGCAGACTGGATTGCAGCCCCACGGCCACTTGCGCATGATAGCCGGCGGCTTCCAGTTCGCCGTTCCGCTCGATCAGCGCGGCATGCAGTTCGTCGGCGCGTTCCAGAGCCGCCCGCAGCACCGGCGCGCCCATGCGGTGAAATTCGCGCCCGCTCGCGTCCACTACCAGCAGCCCCTGCGCGGCAAAAGCCTTCGCATAGAACGCCGCAAAAGCCTGGGCGAAGGTGCGGCCCGGCTGGTAGGCGTCGGCCAGCGCCCGCATCGCATCCGACTCGCCCAGCAGTTCCCACGCCTGATCGACCAGGGGCGCGATCCGTTCATCCAGCACCATGCCGCCCACTGGCCGCGCCGCCCCAATCTCGGCCGCTCCGGAATAAACCAGCTTGCGCAGTTCCCGTCCCGCAGGAAAGGTGACGTGGTCGATCTCGGCAAAGTCGTGGTCTTCGCTCGCCAGCCAGAAGATGGCCGCGTGGGGATGGCCCGACGCTGTCGCCTGCCGCGCCCGCGCTACCGCCGTCGCCGCCTTGAAGGGCGTAAATAGCGGCCCGCCGAACAGCCCCACCTGCTGGCCGGTAACCACCGCACCCGCGCCCTTGGCGAGCGCTTCGAGCGCCGCCGCGGCTGCCGGCGACGGTTCAGGATTCTGTCCGGCGAGCAGTCTGACCAGCTCCGGCCAGTGCGCCGGAACCGACGGACGCTCCTGCCAGCTCTCGTCCAAAGGGCCTGAAGAGTAGAACGCCCGCGCCGCCGCGCCGCCGGCGCAATAGTCCAGAAACAGCCGGTGCAACCCCGGCGCTACGGTAATGGGAAGACAGTCTGCGGTCAGCAACTCATTCACTTCCAGCCATTTGCTTCCGGCTCTTCTCGCTCAGGAGAAACCTCATCCGCCAGGGCTCAGAGGTCATTGGGTTCCTGTTAAGGATGCCACGCCGGACGCCGTCGATGCACATCTCCAGAGCCATTGATTCGTTAGCCAGCAAATATGGGCGGTCTCGCAACTCCACCACTGGCAGACCCTCGTTCCTTTGCTTCCGCTGGCTCACAACCCCGGCTCCTCCGGCCATCGAAAGCCAGCTGCATCATTTCTGCTCGAACGAACGATTGACGCAGCGCGGAACCGGTGCAGTGGGCTTACCCGCGCCTGCGCGGTGGGACGGCACTGGAACGAGATCGACAGAAGAGGCGTAATAAACGAACTCGCGGGTTTTGAAAACAGGGCTGAACCTGGTCCGTCAACCCTGACGCAGACACCCGCCCGTGAAACCGGAACCTTGCGGCGGGCTACATTTACACCGTCATATCATGCGCTCGCGACAGCATGTGCTCCGTTTTTCCTTCGGAGCTCATGACCTTGGTAGTAACGAAAGAACCCCTTTGCTGGGACTGGGAATGACGTGAGCGGCCACCAGGCGGCCCAGACCTTCCACTTTGGTCTTTCCCGCTTCCACTGCCGCGCGAACGCTGGCCACGTCCCCTTTGATGAGAACGGTGATATACCCGCCGCCGAGCTTCTCCCGCGCCAGCACCTCCACCGCCGCGGTCTTCAGCGCTGTGTCGATGGCCTCGAATACGGCGGTAAAACCCTGCGTCTCGATGAGACCCACGGCAAAGTTCGCTTGGTCATTCATAGGACTCTCCGGTATCTGGACTGACGGCTGTTCGATAAGTGGGTTGAAATCCGGCTCCGCTCGATAGGCGGCGCGCGAATGTTCCGATGGGGCCAGTATGACGTGCGCGACGACCGGGGATTGCATGGCCCTGGCGGTCTCCTCAGCGGCTCGCGCGGCGGACTCGATATCGCCGATGGCCCCGAGCAACTTGATGCAGACTCCGGGAGCGTCGTTCAACTCGGTCTGCAGGACGCGCACGCTGGCGCATTTTTCCATGGCGTCGAGCACCACCATGGCCGGCGACCAGCCGCCAATCTCGATCAGGGCAAGGGCCTCGCTCAGAACACACCCCTCGCTTTCAGTTCGTGCATGACTCTGACCGCCACCTGCTTCACTATATCCTGCGCCATGTCTCCGGTCCGCACCGGGCAACCGGCTGCCGGCGGTTCGACCAACTCGAAATCCGCCAGGATGCAATGGAGAACGGAACTGAGCGCCGCGCGATCGATTCGCTGCGAGCTGGTTTGAGGCTGGCGTCCCCGGCCGAAGTGGAAGCCGCGCAGCTCGGCCGCCGCCCGAAAGCCGTCCGGGAATTCGAAGGAATTGAGCATGGCGTCGAAGAGTTCGAGGATGCGGAACTGCCATTTCATGGCCGCGGCGCTGTCTCCGGCGCGATAGAGATCGTACATGCGGCGAGTTATCTCCGGCACGGCGTTGCTGGATGCGTGGGTTCCGCCGTCGCACCCGATCATCAACATGGGAACCAGAACGGCTTCCCATCCGGTGAGGAAGGAAAAATCCGGACGCTGGGGGCGCACCGCCGTAATCATTCGCATCATGAAGGCCAGATCGCCGGATGAATCCTTGATGCCGATCACCCTGGGGAATTCGTCTGCCAGGCGCCGGATCGTGGGCACGTCTATGGGGCTGGCAAACATGGGAATGTTATATAAAGTGAGGTCGATCGGCGAGTTGCGGGCTATCTCGGCGAAGTACGCGTAGACGGATTCAGGACCCAGCTTGTAATAGAACGGCGCCACGATGGCGACTGCCCTCGCGCCCATCTCCGCGTACGCCTCACATGCCGCAAGCGTCTCTTTGGTGTTCGCTTCAGCGGCGCCCGCCAGAATCGGAACCCGGCCGGCACACTCCTCCGCTACCACCTGGACAATCCGGCGGCGTTCTTCCGGCGTGAAGCGCGTGAACTCGCCCGTCGAACCATTCGGGTACAGGCCATGCACGCCGCGCTCGATCAGCCAGGAAACGAAGCGGCGAAACTCCGGCTCGTCGATCTGGTTCCGTTCGTCCAGGGGGACCAGAAGCGGCGTGAAAATCCCCTCCAACTTGTTCACTTCGCAAGCATACATAGCAGGCACCAGGCTTCACTCAACTGGGTTTCAATTTATGTTACTCCAGATCGCACCGGGCGGAACGCTGCCGCACAAGGCCGGCAAGGGCGCGCAGACTCGAGAAGCGCTCTACCGGTGGCGGGCGATCAGCACCATAAGCAGCAGGATCGCGACCGGAATGAGCGCCAGGGCGCCGTAATAGAGGATCTTGCGCGAGAGCTGGGATTTGCGCTTTTGCCAGTCCCGCAGCTCCGCCCGGTCTTCCACGCCGACCTGATCCAGGTGCTCGAGATCGAACTGAAAATCGCGCGCCCTGGGATACCGGTTTGCGGGGTTCCTTTCCAATGCGCGATAGAGAACCTCCTGCAACTGGGGAGAGATGGAAGGGTCGGCGACGCTGGGAGGCAATGGATGGTTCAACAGGCGGTCGTTCATCGCGGCCAGAGGCGAGGGTCCGGAAAACGGGAGCTTGCCGGTGAGCATTTCATACAGGATCACGCCCACGGAGAAGATGTCGGAGCGGCCGTTGCCCCGCTTGCCCTTCACCTGCTCCGGAGAGATGTAGTTGGGCGTACCCAGCGTGGCGGTGAAGTTGGCATAGGTCAGACGCCGCGCGGCGGAGTCGCTGGCGATGCCGAAGTCGATGAGCTTGATGTTGTCTTCCGCATCGACCATGATGTTTTCCGGCTTGAGGTCGCGGTGCACCACGCCGTTCGCGTGGATGTAATCCAGAGCCTCCAGAACGCCGATGGCGATGCGGATGGCGCGGTCGTGAGAGACGCCGCCCTCATCCAGGATCTGGCGCAGCAGACGGCCTTTGCACCATTCCATGACCATGTAGACTCGGCAGCGCTCCTCGCCGCCGAAGACGCGCATGACCTTGGGGTGATTCAGCTTCTCGCCGATGCCGGCCTCGCGCTGGAAGCGGTCGAAGAGGATGGGATCGGCCTCCAGATCGGGGTGGGGAATCTTGAGGGCGACGGTGCGGTTGTCGCGCAGGTCCGTGGCGCGGTAGATGGTGGCCATTCCGCTGCGCGCGACCGGCGCCTCGATGCGGTAGAAATCGATCTGGGAACCGGTCTCCAAGCTGTCGTAAAAGCCCATCGCGCGCCCTGCTCCGTCGGGTTAACTTGTTCTACTGTATAGGGAAATAGGCGATCCGGCAGTAAGGATTCCGTAAGAACGCGTGGAATCTTTTCAGGGACGCATCAGGAAGGCAGCCGGTATACCCTGCCGCGATACATGCCCACCTGCTCGACTGAGCGGATGCGGATGACCTGCGCGGTGGTGTTGTCGTTGCCGTCGATCTCGACGGCGCGCGCGACCAGTTCGCGGGCGATCTCATCGATGTTCTTCTTCTGGGAGGCGATCTGGGCTATGATCGCCTCGCTCATTTCGTCATGCAGGCCGTCCGTGCAAAGCACCAGCGCGTCGCCGGCCTGCAGCGTGAGGGCGGTCGTGTCCGGCGAGACGAACATCTCCGGTCCCAGCGAGCGAAGCAGCAGGTGGCGCGCCTCGGACGCGGCCATCTCGCCGGCGGAGATGAGGCCCAACTTCCGCTGCTCGTTCACCCAGGTGTGGTCCTGGGTGATCTGTCTGGCTACGCCGCCGCGAACCAGATAGCAGCGGGAGTCTCCCACATGGGAGACGACAGCCTGGTCGTAGCGGAGCGCGCAGGCCACCAGGGTTGTGGCCATCCTCTTGCCTTGGTACTCGCGCGCCAGGGTGCAATCGTGAACGGCGGCGTTGGCCTGCTGGATAAGGCGCGGCAGCAGGCTGGTGAGCATGGCGCCTGCCGGCGCCTTGGCGAACTCCCTGGTGACCACCGACACGGCCGTGGCTGAGGCAACCTCACCCAGGTCCATGCCGCCCACGCCGTCGGCAACGGCGAATAGATACCCGTGGGTCCGGGCCTGCTTGCGCGATGCGGGAATGAACGATCCCATCGCATCTTCATTGTTGGTGCGAACCTTGCCGAAGTCGCTTGCCTGGCCGAACTGAACTTCCAACATGGGCGCTATCGCCTCAAGCATCTTCCACCCTGCCGCGGCGAAGATGCTTCTTAGGGATTGTGAAACATCTATCGCAAAAATGCCACTGAGTGGTTCTCCGCTCCCCGTCTTTCAAAAAGGAGTTGAGGAGAGATTCCACCCAGTGGCTTTGGTTCGGTTGCCGTGCGGTTGAAAGAGTTTACCTGGTTGAGAGCAGCAGTTCCTTGCCCTTGACCTTCGAGGAGCGAAGGAAGTAAATGGCTCCGTAGATGCCCCAGATGGCCGAGATTCCCAGCGCCAGCAGCGGCTCCTTGAAGGTGCCCAACCCGAAGACCGGGCTGATCAGATAGAAGGCCATGCAGACCAGGTTTGCCAGCAGGCCGAAGCCGGGGATGATCATGTGCATCAAGTAGTTGTGGTCGTGACGTTCATGGTAGGCGATGATGCACAGCAGGCAGCTGAGCGCGTAGAGAATGAAGGTGCCGAAGTTGGAGGTGAGCGTGACCGTGAGCAGCGAGTTGGGCAAGCCGGCCAGCGTGTCGTGGGAGGGGTAGCCGAAGTTGGAGAAGATGCCGTGGGGCAGCGCCGCAATGGCCGCGTCGGTGGGCGCGCTGGCGTCGCCGAAGACCAGAGTGACGGCAAGTACGCCGATGACAGCGGAGATGGCGGCCAGGGTCCAGATGGCGCGCCGAGGAGAGAGCGACTTGGCATGAAGGATGCCGAAGTGCTCGGGCGCCTCATCGTCCTTGCCCATGGCGTAGGTGACGCGAGCGCCGGTGTTCATGCACGCGAGGGTTGTTCCAATCAGCGCCAGGAAAACGGTAAAGGCCTCCGCCAGCATGAAGTACTTGCCATTGCCGTGGCCAAGCAGGGCGTCGCCGACGATGATCATCATGTCGCCGATGGGCGCTGCCGAGCTGACCGCGCTCTGCATCGTATAGCCCGAGTTGAGGAAGTAGTTGGCCGCGAAGTACTCGAACAGGTAGCAGACCAGGCCCTGTATCAGGAGCGAGGCGATGACGGCAATCGGTATGTGTTTGGTGGGATTCTTGGCCTCGCCTCCCATCGAGGTTACCGATTCGAAGCCGACCAGGATCAGAATGGCGACCGTGGCCTGGATGAACATGAAGCTGAACTTGTGCGGCGCAAGCACCGACGCGGCGTTCTTGTGGGTGAGGAAGTTGCCGCTCGCGTCCGTCTCAGGATAGGTGATGACGTAGGGAACCGGCTTGCCCGCCGAGTCCAGCAAAGGCAGAGGCGTGCCGCTGGCGTCGCGCATAGTCGAGCCGTCCTTGGCGGTGGCGAACTGGTAGTTGTATGTGGCCAGCGTTTGCCCATCGTATTGGTAGGCGGTAGGACCCGTGCTGCCGTCAGGGTGGCTGGCGCGATAGCCAAGCGCCAGAACGCTGAAAAGAACCAGCGCGGAGATCTGAACCACGTTGATGGCGATGTTGACGGCCGTGGATGCGCCCGCGCCCTTGGTGGCGATCCAGGCGACAAAGAACGAGAAGACCACGGCCACCAGCGCCATGAAGACCGGACCGGGGTTCGACCCGTTCATGAAGTTGGGATACAGGAAGCCGACCACGTAGCCAACGAATATGCCGGTAACGGCCACCATCACGCCCGGATAGACCCAGTAGTAGAGGTGCGAGCCCCAGCCGACTATAAATTTGGCGACGCGGGCGTACTTGAAGGCCTTCTCCTTCGAGAGCAGGGCCTGCTCGGCGTAGTAGTAGCTGGAGCCGGTGCCGGGATACAGCTTGGAGATTTCGGCATAGGCGACCGCGGTGGCCAGACAGAGCAGCAGGGCGGCGAAGATGCCAATCCACATGCCTGGCGCGGTGGTTCCGGTGCCCGCCTGGATGACGAAGGTGAGCCACAGGAAGGCGCCGGGGGCGATGAGGGCCATTGCGTTTGCGGTCAGCCCGGTAAGGCCCAGGGTGGCCTGCATCTGAGGTGCGTTTTGATCTGCCATGTGCATTCTCCTGATGAATGTAGTTCGTCTGGCTGCTCCCGGCGGCTGGCCCCCGGGATTCTGTGAGTTTCGCCCATCCCCGGCCTGCCGGCCGGACAGTTGCGAGGAAGCTGAATGAGTTACTTGCAGGCTAGGGCCGCGGTGATAAGGATGAAATGAGGAAACCGAAATGAGTCGCCTGCATTTCCGAATCGAGAACTGAAGCGTCCGCCGGAGTTTTGGGAAACACCCCCCATAGCCCATCCTGAAACTTTTTCCGGATGGGCCGGACGGGATTACGGGTCGGTCTTGCTTAGCGCTTCGGCCTGAAGAAAGCGACGAAGGCAACGCAGATCACGACGACAGTGAGGACAACCCCCACAGCGGTCATAGCCTAGCGCTTGGGGCCGAAGAAAGCTATGAAAGCTACCGTCACGGTGGATTGCTGGTCCACCATCTGGGTGGCCTGCTTGTGGAAGACCTTCTCGTTGGAAAAGTCGCCGCGGTACTCAATCCGGGACAGCAGGCCTTCGACCCATTTGTACTCATAGGTTCCGGTAAATTCGTACAGATGCTGAACCGCGCCGGTCTGGAAACCGTTCGGGTCGTTGAAGTATTCAAACCTGCCCGTCAGGGCTTGCTTGGGAGAAGCCTGCCCGTGCGCCGCAAAGGCTACGCCCTGCCAGGTATTCAACTTGTTGTTGCCTTGGTCTTCCAAAGCATCCCGGTTGGAGCCGAAGTCGTAGTTGATGTAGGCGTTGAACTTGGCGTTGGGCGTCAGCAGCAGGGTCGTGTCGATCAGGTTGCGGACTCCGTACGCGGTGTTGTTGTTCTCCGGGCCGACGTAATAGTTGACGTCCCAGGTGTACTTGGTTTTGGTATATGCGCTGGTAAAGGCGCCGGTGACCCCGCCGTTGTTCTTGGAGACGTTGTTCCAGCCGTTGACCAGTTGAAAGCCGATGGTCTCGGTCTTGGAGACCGGCAGCGAAGTGCGCGCGCCGAAGTGCCAGTAGGGAATCGCGTAGACGAACAGCAGCGAGCGGGAGTAATTCCAGTTATCTTTCGCCTCAATGACCTCCGCGCCGGCTGAGGTGACGAACTTGCCGAAGTCCATTTCAAAGCCCTTGGCCTTGGGCGGCTTCAAGCTGAGGAAGGCCTGCTCGACGTAGTTGAGCTGATCGGCGGAACTGCTGTTGGTTGGGGCGGCGTTGATCAGATCGTTGGTGCGCCCGTAGATAAAGTCGACGTGCGCGCCGACCGGATCGGGATCGTGGTTGAGGGTGAGCTTGGCCGCGCTCAGGTTGAACTGGTCGGTCTTGTCGTTGAAGTTATAAAGGTCGTTGACCTGGCCATTGGCGGCGTTGGTTGGCCGGTTGGCGTTGAAGCTGTAATAGCCGTCGATGAAGCCGCTGATGTCCATGGGGCCAACGCTCCACGTGGGCGCGGCCGGAGCTGCCGGAGCCTGATCCGCGGGAGCGGGTGCGGGTGCTGTAGCCGGCGGAGCCGGTGTTTGCGCGCCGGCCATCATGGCCATTGCCATTGCGGCTCCGGCAATCGTTTCCAGTATGCGATTCGGGTTCATAGACATCGGCACTATTCCTCCAAAAAAGAATTTGGTTGTATTACGCAAAATGAATTCAGCCAAAGAACAAGGGCAATGGGTCGCACCCAACCGGTGCAATCTCCCCACCAAATCTGGCCTTCAGAGCCGCACGGACATAACCTCCGCATGAGAATCCAGGATGCGGATTCACGTTCTCCCTGAGGGTCCGGCCGGTTCCGTTAACTCTAGTAAGCCAAAGATTACATAAAGAACCCATGATGATTTCAAAAAGATGTCCTTATGTTTTCCTCCGGGCTTCCCTTATCTCGATTTGGGCGGGGGGGGGCGGCGTGCTGGAATTCGTTGCCGGCGCTTGGAGCCCTGGAGCGCATACAGGAAGCGCCATGAGAAGTCCATCGAAGGCCTGCTAAAATTCCTCTACGCCTTTCCCGCGCCGATCAGGCAAAGCATTTCTCCCGGGGGGATGGCGGCCCCGGCCGCGGTAGAGCGAGCGCATTTCATTTGAGACGCTGGTGCGGTGCCGGCAGGAATACCCGCGCATCCCGTCCGAATCGAGAGGTTGGTGGCCGCTTGGCTGGTAGCTACATTCCCATGCGTTCTCCCTTCGCCGCCCTGCGCTCGCGCGGCACCGGGTCGCCCGCGCTCCTGTTCACGCTGGAGTGCGCGCTAGGGATTCTGGCCGTCGTTCTTGTGGCTGCCCTTGCGCACTGGTCGGGATGGCTGCTCCCGGTGGCGGTTCTGCTGTACCTGCTGATCGTGGTTCCCACCGCCTTGCTGTGCGGCTTCTGGCAGGCGGTCGTCGTGTCGCTCGCAGCGGTTGTGGTCCATGGCTACTTCACCGCGCGGCAGCCCCCATTGCATAGCCTGCCCAATCCGGCTGGGAACTTTGTCAACTCGGTGACTCTGCTGGCCTTCGTGCTGGTAGCACTGGTAGTGAGCCGGCTTTCGGCTCGCGTCACCGGGCATGCCAAAGAGGCTGAGTCCTGGGGCGGCCAGATGCACGACCTGTATGAGTTCACCCGGCGGACGCTGCAGATGAATCTGCACATGGAGCCGGGGCCGCAGTTGGCTGAGCTGGTCCACGAGATCTTCGCGCTGGAGGCGGTCGCGGTTTTCGACGCCGACCTGCACCGCGTGTATCAAGCCGGAATCTGGAGCGTGGACCCCGAGGAGCTGGCGCGGAACGTCTACTACTTCGAGACCTCGGACGACGATCCCGCCACCGGCTTGGGGCGCAGGGTCGTCCGGCTGGGGACGGTGCCGGTGGGCAGCCTGGTGATGCGGGGCGAGACCAGCCCCCTGACCAACAACGCCATCGCCTCGCTGATCGCCATTACCTTCGACCGCTACCGGGCCTTCGCCAACGAGAGCCGCATCGAGACCGAGCGCCGCACCGAACAGCTTCGCTCCACGGTGCTGGACAGCCTGGCCCACGCCTACAAGACGCCGCTGACGGCCATCCGTGCGGCCAGCACCGGCCTGGGAGAGATGGGGCACCTATCGGCGGGACAGGCGGAACTGGTGGGGCTGATCGATGAGCAGGCCGGGGTGCTGAGCGAGCTGACCACCCGCCTGCTAACCACCGCGCGCCTGGACGCCGGCGAGGTCGCCATTCATCGCACGCCGGTGGGCGTTGGGTCGCTGATTGAGGAGGTTGTGGACAGCCTCAGGGATCGCCTGGCGAGCATGAAGGTCGTAGTCGATCTTGAAGACGAGAACCTCACCGTCTGCTGCGACCGCCAGATGATGGTCATGCTGCTCACCCAGTACATCGACAACGCTTGCAAGTATTCCATCTTCGGCACCGCGATTACCATCCGCGCCGTCCGCGCGAAGGCGGAGGCGATCTTTTCCGTGCATAGCTTCGGGCCCGCGATTCCCATGACGGACAGGGAGCGCATCTTCGACCGCTACTATCGTTCCTCGACCTACTCGAACCGGGCTCCCGGCACCGGAATCGGCCTATCTGTGGCCAAGCGGGTGGCTCTGATTCATGGCGGTTATGTCTGGGTCACCAGCGATGAGGTCGAGGGAACCACATTCTTTGCGGCGATTCCAATATCGGCGCAGAAGGAGTGTATTTGATGAGCCAGCCAGCCATTCGCATTCTTGTGGTCGACGACGAATCGGCCATCCGCAGGGCTCTGCGGCCTCCGCTGATCGAACTCGGCTTCCAGGTGACCGACGCCTTGCGCGGCGAGGAGGCGCTGCAGATGCTGCGCGCCGCGGTTTACGATGTGGTCCTGCTCGACATCAATATGCCCGGTATCGGCGGCATTGAAACGCTGCGACGTATTCGCGCCTTAGCGCCCCGGCTGCCCATCCTGATGCTGACCGTCCGCGACCAGGAGGAGGATAAGGTGCAGGCGCTCGATCTGGGCGCGGACGATTACGTCACCAAGCCCTTCAGCACACGGGAGCTGATTGCCCGCATCCGCGCCGCGGTTCGCCGCGTCCGAGCACCCGCCCGCCCCGAAGACGCGCCCATCGAGATCGGAGAGATTCGCATGGAGCCGGTCAAGCGCACGGTGACCAAGCGCGGCGAGCCGGTGCATCTGACCCGCAAGGAATTCGATATTCTGCACTGCCTGATGAGCCGCGCCGGGCGCGTGATCACCTATGCCCGGCTGCTGACCGCGGTGTGGGGAGCCGACTGCCGCGAAGAGGTCGAGTACCTGCGCACCTTCGTCCGCCAGTTGCGCAAGAAGATTGAAGACGATCCCTCCAATCCCCTCTACCTGTTGACGGATGTGTACGTGGGCTATCGCTTTGCCGATCCCCAGACCTTCCAGCAGGAAGAGACCGCGGAGAGCGCGCCGGAAGAAAGTGGGCCGGAGGCGCCGCCGGAAATAGCCTCTTGACGCATTTTCCGGATGCTTGGGCAAAGCGGCCCGATCCCGCTACTCGTCGTAATGCAGCAGGCTGAAGACGTCGTACTCCGGGAAGCGGTCGCGGCCCTTCAGGAAGTCCAGCTCGACGGCAAAGGCCAGGCCGGCAATCTCTCCCCCCAACTGCTTGACCAGCTTTACGGTGGCCTCCATGGTGCCTCCGGTGGCCAGCAGATCGTCCACCAGAACCACGCGCTGCCCCGGTTGAATCGCGTCTAGATGAATCTCCAGCGAGTCCGAGCCGTACTCCAGTTCATAGGTCACGCGGGCCACGGGCGCGGGCAGCTTGCGCGGCTTGCGCACGGGCACAAACCCGGCGTTCAGCCGGTAGGCCAGGGCCGGCCCAAAGATGAATCCCCGCGCCTCGATGCCCAGCACCAGGTCGATCTTACGTTTAATATAGTGGTCCGCCAGCGCGTCGATCAGCTTGGCAAAGCCGGTCTTGTCCTTCAGCAGGGTAGTGATGTCGTAGAACAGAATCCCGGGCTTGGGAAAATCCGGCACCGTGCGCACCAGCGCCTTCAGGGCTTCCATGTCGATGGGCTTCGCGGGATCGATAGGATTGATTTCTTCGGGCATTCGTCCGTCCCTTCCTGGATGAGACTTGCGCGCGTTTGCGGGAAGGGGACCGGCGTTTCCGCGGTTCGGCTTCCCTACAGATTATAGCGGGGACATGCCGGAGATCGGGGATCAGTGATCGGCATGAAAACGCCATCGCCGCGCCGGAGCCAGCGAACGCCGGCACAGAATAACCCGCCGAATCGCTGTTCGGCATCAGCGGCCGAGCCAGAAAGAAACTCCGCCGGTGATCGACCGCCCTGGCATGGCCACTCCATTGATCTCCTGATAGCCGGTGTTACTCAGATTGCCCAGCCGCAGATAGGGGCGGATCTTGCCCGAGTCATGAGTTAGCGAAGCGCTCCACACGGGATAGGGGTTAGCATTCCATGGCGGGCTGCCCGGCTGTTGATAGGGCTTTGCGATGCGCACCGCATTGGTCAAGGAAAGATAGCGTCCCACCAAGGTGGTCCATGCGGCATGGATATTCTCGACCGGATAATTCAGGGCATACTCCGATTGCAATCCGTGCAGGGGATCCTGCGCGCCGGCAAGCCCCGTCCATGCGATGCGGACGATCTGCGACTTGGCCGGCATCCATGTCACGGACGACTCAACGCCCAGAAAGCGAAGGCCGCTCAAGTTGGCCGCGTTCCATTGCGATGCGGGCGAGGCGCGCACATAGTCGATGGTGTCGTGCTCGCGGGAATAAAACCCGGTCGCGGAGAGTGACAGACGGCTGGATGGAACCCAATCCACTCCTCCGTCGCCGGACCACGCCGACTCGGGCTTGAGGTTGGGATTGCCGATCGTGGTTGGGTCGGAGTAATAAAGGTCGGTATAAGTCTGAATCCTGAATCCATAACCTCCGCTGGCCCTGAGCTTGAGCGAGTCCGCCAGCCGAAAACTCCCGGCCAGATGAGGAGCCAGCACGGACTGCGCGCCGCCGGAGAATAACTCTTCCCTGAGCCCGGCCGACAAGTTCCAGCGCTTCTTCGCGGGATGCATATCCAGATCCGTATAACCCGCGCCGCGATTGCGGGCGTGCAGCCCGAGATTGTTGCTATGAATGCTATCGCCGTCCGATTCCAGCCCCAAGAGAAGCAGAGATGTGGATGCAATGGGAACCGTCCGGCGCAGGGACGCCTGCCAGGAGCCGTCGATGTGGTTGTTTTCATAGACGGACGGCTCGCCGCGCAGCAGAACAAACTCGTCCGTATGACGCCGGTAGCCGAAGGCCGCCACGGTGCGGCTGCCTAACTCCTGACGGCCGGAGGCGAACCACCCCTTGGTGCGCTCCCATGAGTCATAGGGGCCATAAAACTGGTTTGCGCCGAAGGAACGGTCGCTCGACGCAACGAGAAGGTCCGAGACTCCGAGCCGCGAGCCGGCCCAGCTCTCCAGCGAACTGTCTTCGTTGCGGTAGTCGCGGTCGGCCATAAATCCTGTGGAGAAGTTCCGATCCGCGGTCAGGCGCCCGCTCCAGCGCTTGCGCCCGAAGGCCGCCAGCAGAGACTCTTCGTTCGAGCCAAAGCTGCCTTCGCCGGAGCGCAGGCGGAGCGAAGTTGCGGAGGGCGCGGCAGTGAGAAAGTCGACCACACCGCTGAGCGCATCCTCGCCGTGCAGCGTGGAACCCGCGCCGTGCAGAACCTGGATCGAGTCCATCGCGTCGAGCGCCACGGGCAGGTCCAGGTTGTGATGCGCGGTCTGGCTGTCGTCGATGCGGAAGCCATTCAGCAGCACCAGCGTCTGCTCGAAAGTGCCTCCGCGCAAAACCAGATCCGCCTGTCCGCCGCCTGCGCCGCGCTGCTCCAGAAAGATCGACGAATCCTGCCGGAGCAGCTCCTGCGGCGACTCCAGCGAAAAGGTTTTGGTTCCCACAGGGAGCACCAGCACGGAAGCGGACGACTCCGCCAGCGGCACCGGGATCGGCGAGCCAAGAACCACCACGGTTTGCGAGACCGGAGGAACACCGGCGCTCTGCGCGTAACCCGCTTGCGCGCAGACAGCCGCCGAGAAGCAGCCCGCAATCCACATACCTTTTTGGGAAACTAAAATTCTGTTCAACGGCATCATGGGGAAGCAAATGCAATTATAGCGGGTGCCGCACATCCATGGCGCGGGAAGAACTCCGCGCCTCAGGGCAATCGCATGAACGGTTCTTGTCGCAGAACCTGGCTCCATCCGTTTCTTGAATCGGTCAACAACCGCGGTTCCTCCCGTAGGGAGGGGCGAGAATAGCCCAGGGTGAAACCCTGGGAATGCGTTGAATTAGAATCGACCGCCCCGTAGGGGCGGTGCAAACCCCAATTGTGCTCTTGATCTCTATTCATGCAATCGCCCTGCCCCGCGCCTGCGCCGTCGGATGCTTGCCGCTCCAGGGAATCCGGCTGCAAACCAAACTGAAATCCAGTCCTTTTCACCGGAGACCGCAAGGCGGAGATTCTGTTAAAGTGGCGATCAAAGGTCTCCACATGCCCAAGATTCGATTTGTTGTGCGATTCTTTGCCGCAACTTCGGCCGGACTCGGCGCCCTGGCCTTTTGCGGCGCGCTGGCGCTGAACTTGTACGCAATGGCGCAGCAGCCTGCGTCCGCGCCGCAGCCCAGCGTGACCCAGCCGGCGCAAGGTGCAACTCCGGATACGGCCCAGGCGCCCGCTTCCGCTCCCGAGGGCGCTCAGCAGTCGGCCCCGGCCGCGCCAGCGCCGACAGTCGAACAGCCCTCGGGCGCCAAGCCCAAGCCGGCGCATGGGGCCAAGTCCGGGTCGCCGCAAAGCGCCAAGTCCGAGCCCTCCCAGGCGGGCGGAATCACCGAGGACGAGCTGAAGCGGCAGTTGGTGGGCAAGCCGCTCTATCTGCGCGGCGGCTACCTGGATAACAACCTCACCTTCAACGAACATGGCGGGCTGATTGGCCATTCGCCGCAGGGCTCCTACACGCTGAACGCGATCCAGATCGACAGGGTGCGCCTCCGCAAGCACAAGGTGGAGCTGGAAGGGACGCGCTACGGGCTGCACTTTCTGGGCGCTCTGCCCAATGAGGACCCCACCAAGGCCCTGGACCGGGTGAGAATCACGCCCAATAAGAAAGTGGTCAGGATCACCATCGACCGCGAATTGGTGGTGTCGCCGAAGAAGGGGAAGAAGCACGGCAAGCAAGAGGTGAAGAAGTCCGGCCGTAAAGCCGCGGCCAAGACTGCGCCCGCCGCTCAGCCAAGCCCCCAGCCGGCCGAAGCACCGGCTCCCGCACCGGCTGCCTCCGCGCCCGTCGGCCAGCCGGATGAGATGAGCGATGCCGACCAGGCCAAGGCTGAGATGGCGGCTGCCCCGCCGGAAGAACGCCCGGCCGATCCGAAGAGCGTGACCACTACCCTTTCTCCCGCCCACGCCGCCGGCCTGATGAGAGACGCGCTGGACCGCATCTTCGCGCCGGGAATCGACGACCGGCTCAAGGCCTCGATGCCCGACTTTTGGAAACTCTACTACCAGGCGGCGGCGGCCAGCACCGATTACCGGCCCAGCGATCCCGCTGTTTTGCGCCAGAATATGGTGGACAAGAAGGCCCGGCTGGTCACCACCTTCGAGCCGGAGTCCAACGAGTACGCGCAGGCCTATGCCGTGGCCGGCATGGCGCTCTATCACACGGTGATAGACGCCGACGGAAAACCGGGAGAGATTGCCGTGGCCCGGCCCATCGGCTTCGGGCTGGACGAGAACGCCGTGGCGGCCATTCGCAAGGCCACCTTCGAGCCGGCCATCAAAGACGGCAAGCCCGTCCCCGTGCTGCTCGACCTGGTGGTGCAGTTCCGCATCTACTCGAAGAGAACCGCTGTCCTTTCGGACCCCAACAAGCCCGCGGAGGGCGCTGGGGAGCCGTCGCTGCCCGGACCCTACTCCGTTCAGCATCCCTAAGACGGGCCATGCTTTGCGCCGCCCGGCGGGAAGGCTTGGCGGCGGTTCAGGGCGCGGTTGCCGGACGGGATCAGCGGGCGTCCGCCATCCGCAATGCGACCGTCTTACGCCGGTCTTACGGTCGTAAGACTCAGGTTGGGCAGCCGCAAGACAATGTAAGACAATGCGTCTTGCGCCCCGCAACTTCCGGCTTGCGGTTTGTCCTGCCGTCTTGCACCCACCCAGGCCTTCTCAAATCGCCGCCATGGCGCGTCAAGGCGTTGGCTCCCACAGCTCCACGCGGTTGCCTTCCGGGTCCCAAATCCAGGCGAATCTCCCATACGAGAGGTCCTCGCGTTTGGGGTCGACGCGCACGCCCGCGGCGGCCAACTGGACGAGCAGCGCGTCCAAATCGTCCACCCGGAAGTTGACCATCGCTTGCTGCTCCCCGTCGCCGAAGTAGCCGGTGTCCGCGGGGAAGTGGGCAAAGACCGTCATCCCGGCTGATTCAGGCCCATCGAAGACCAAGGAACCGCCTTCTACCGTCTGAATGCCGAGCTGGCTGGCATACCACGCGGCCAGGGTCTGGGGGGTTCGCGCCTTCAAAAACACTCCTCCTACGCCTACTGCTTTTGCCATCGTTACTCCTCCTGCTGGATGATCTCCTCGAGCTTGGGTTTGTGCTTGGCCTCGCGGCCAGTGCGCGGTTCGGTATCCACCACACGCGCGGGTTTGGGCTGGCCCACGCGCTCGCGCGCGTTAGCCTTGACGGCCTTGGCGGCCGAAAACTTATCCGGCTTGCGTTTCCTCATGGCAAGGATGAGTATGGAATAAAATGCGCCGGAGCGGAAGAACCCCGGAGTTCCCGCGCCCGGGTCTTCGTCCGCGGGGTGTCAGATCGGGGTCCCCGCGGACAGGTTTCCGTCCGTGGGGTGACAATCGGAGGGACCGCAAAGCCATGGAAGAACGCGAGTTTTTCAATGAGACCACGGAGCAGCGCTCGCACACCCTCATCTGCCCCAAGTGCGGCAAGGAGGGCGAGTACAAGGTCACCTGGGTGGTGCGGCGCAAGCGTGCCCAGTTGCCCCGCGGCGCAGATGAGAGTGATCGCGCCCGCTTCGCCAAGGCCCAGTCTTACATGGTAAGACACGACGAGAAACTGTCTTGCGCCAATATTCGCTGCCGCAAGCCCTTCGAAATCACCAGCCTGCAGTCGGTGGCGTTTTTGTCGGAGTGACACCGGCAGTCCACGGGCAACTCCGATCGGCTGCGGCGCCCTCCGGCCGGACAAATCTGAATTTCGTTCGGCCAGTTGTATTACAGTCGTTTCTTCCCCCGTCCCGCACACCGCCGGAGGCAGGTGTGCACACCCCGCGTACTTCGAGGAGGAACCATGCACACTCCAGCCCATTTCCCGATCCGGCGATCGGCCGTCCTGCTCGCACTCATCTTCCTGGCGCTGGGCGCGCAGCTTGCGGCTTGCCGCGCTCAGGGCACTCGGCCGGTCCCGGCCGGGGAGCTGAAAGCCATCCAGCTTCCCAAGCCCGAAATCACCGTCGGCATGCCTCTGATGCAGGCGCTGGCCCAGCGCAAGACCACGCGCGCCTTCCTGGATAAGCCGCTGCCCTTGCAGACGCTCTCCAACCTGCTGTGGGCGGCCTTTGGCGTCAACCGACCTCGCGACGTCAAGCCGGGACTGGGCCGGACGGCCCCCTCGGCCATGAACAGCCAGGACATCGAACTCGACGTGGTGCTCGCCGATGGAGTCTACGTCTATGAGGCCGAGCAGAACCTGCTGCGCCCGGTTCTGGCCGGAGACATTCGCGCCAAGATTAGTACCGCGCCCGCCGCTCACGCGGCCGTCACCATCGTTTATGTGGCCGCCGTCAACGACGGCTCCGCCCAGGTAGATGTTGGCTTCATCGGCCAGAACGTCTATCTCTTCGCGGCATCCGAAGGGCTGAACGCCTGGTTTTATGCCTTCCACGGGCCGGATGCTGCCGCTGCCTTGAATCTGCCCGCGGAAAAGCATGCGCTCTACGCGCAATCGGTCGGCTATCCGCCCAAATAATCTCCCGGCCTGCGCCGGAGAGCGCCGTTGCAGTCCGGCCGCACCCCGCCGCTTCATTTCCGCGAAACCGTCCAGCGCGCGCGGCAGTACCGGCTGCGCGATTCAAGCCTGCTGAGATTCCCACGGGTCGAAGGTTCCGATATGCCAGATGTGCCCCTCGGGATCGGCGCAGGAGAATGCCCTGCCGACATGCTCTTTCTCTTCCAGATCGATCACCATCATGGCGCCGGCATTCCTGGCGCTGGCATAGATCGCATCGACGTCGGTTACGACAAGATAGGCGGCTTGCGTTTCTGCTCCGCCAATCTCATCCGGTTGCTTCATCAGCTTCGAAGCCGGCGTCCCGCTGTTGACCGAGCCGATCATGATCATGCCGTTGCCAAAGGTCAGCTGGGCGTGCATCACGACGCCGTCGGGGCCGGCATAGACGGCCTGCTTCTCAAACCCCAAGGCCCGGCAAAGCCATGCGATCATCTCCATCGCATTTCGATAACGGAGCCCTGGGATCACGGTCGATTTGCAGTTCTTCGCTAAGGTTGTCATGTCCGCAATTCTGCCATGGGCATTGTGACAAAGCTTGGAAAAATCGGAACTAGAGAAGGGGAACGTGATTTTGCCACGGTCCGCGGCGCGCGGAATAGGTGGTGGGGTTGATACCCGAGAACGCATGGAAGTCATTGGCAAAATGCGACTGGTCGTAGTAGCCGCAGCGGAGCGCCAACTCCGCCCAAGGCAAATCCACCCCCTTGTGAAGGGCTCGCACGGCGGCTTGAAAGCGGCGTATCCGGCACCACATCTTGGGTCCCATGCCTACCTGATCCCAGAACACCTGGGAAAGCCTGCGCTCGCTCACTCCCACTGACCGGGCGCACTGGGCCACGCTGAGATCTCTGCCCCGGAAGAGGTGAATGGCCTGGTCGACCAGCTCGGAGCGGCGCGCGCCCCGATGGAGGAAGCCGGTCAGGAACGCTTCGAGAGCCCTGAGCCTCTCGGCTGGGGTGGGGAGCTCGCTCAGCCGCTCCGCGATGCGCGCGCCGGCCCGCACATCCTCCAAACCAATTGACTGTTCAAAGAACAAGTCGGCGCGCTCACGGAACAATCCTGTAAATCCTCCCGGCTCGAATAGAATGCCGGCAAGCTCTTCCATATCCCCGGTATCGACAAACCCATATCGTTTTCGCGCACCCATGACGATGGCTTGTGGAAAGCGCGCGTCCGCCATTCCATCTTCTCCGCAGTCGGTGAGATGGCCGCGGGACAGACTGAGAATGATCTGCATGCAGCCATTGGGCAAGACGCGTTCGCGGCGGTGAGGGAGGCGCGGCGCGCGGCAATACCACAGCTTCCGAACCCACGAACGAAGAAGAGGATTTGGAGTCTGCACCAAATAGTCCATCGATTCACCCGTTGCGAGCCATGCCAGGCGCTTCTACGCGCTCATGCTACCACTCGCATCGCTCAGATCGGAAGCTGGAAGCGCGGATCGGGGCGCCGGTTGGTGCATCCCCGCAGCCTGTGATTGAATCGAATGTGACAGCGGCCGGGCCCGGAGGCCATCCAGCAAACGCGGCCCGCCAGGAGAAAACCATGGCAAATCCCCTTCTTCCCCCCGAGGAGCGCAACCTGACGCCCGACCAGGTGGAGGCGTTAGATAGACGCCGCGACCTGGGGCATACCTTCCTGGTCATTGCCGGCCAATTTGCGGTGATTGCCACCTTTTTGCTGCTGTGGGTGGGCCAGGACCTCACCTACTCCCCCGGCTGGACGCATCCCATGGCCTACTACCTCGGTCTTGTTCTTGTGATCGTTGCGGTCTTCGCCGTAGCCGGCTTTCTGCTCCGTAAAGGAACGCCGCGGCTGGACTAGGTTCGTTCCAGGACCTCGTCCGGACCGCGTGCTTCCCACCTTCCGCGAAATGCGCGAAGGATAGGAGACCGGCAATACTATAGAAGAACGTCCCTCAGGGGTCCGCCGCGGCAGACTCCGCGTTGATCTTGCAGGGTTTATGTACGGGCTAAAGCCCGCACCCTTCACCTGAGATGAAGCGATTGGACAGGTTCTAATTGCAAATGGCCGCTGCTTCTCCAACTCGTTCCTCGCTTGCCTCCACCGCCCCACGGCTGACCGACAGACATGGGCGCACGATTCACGACCTGCGCGTCTCGATCACCGACCGCTGCAACTACAAGTGTGTTTACTGCCGCACGGGTGAGATGGGCCCGCAATATCCCGAGCTGAGCATTGAAGAATATCTCCGCCTGATCAAGCTCTTCGTCGATCTGGGCATAGAAAAGGTGCGCCTCACGGGCGGCGAGCCTCTGCTGCGCCGCGGCCTCCTCGACCTGGTCCGGGAACTGGCCCGCCTGCGCACCCTGGCCGGCGAGCCGCTGGACCTGGCTCTGACCACCAACGGCCACCTGCTCGACGGCTTGGCCGTGCCGCTCAAGAACGCCGGCCTGCACCGCGTGACGGTGAGCATGGACGCCGTGGATGCGCCCACCTTCGAGCGGATCACCCGCGTTCCCGGCAGCTTTCAGGCGGTGCTCGAAGGCATTCGCGCCGCGCGCGCCGCTGGACTCACGCCCCTCAAGATCAACTGCGTCCTGCTGCGCGGCTTCAACGACGGCCAGATCGAAGCCTTCGCCCAATTTGCGCGCGAAGAGGCCGTGGTGGTGCGGTTCATCGAGTTCATGCCTCTTGAGGAGGACCGCCTGTGGTCGCCGGAGATCGTTGTTCCGCTGGCTGAGATCGTGACCCGCATTGGCCGCGTCCTGCCGCTGGTCGAACTGCCGCCGCACGAGGCCGGCGAGACGGCGCGGCGCTATACATTTGCCGACGGCGTGGGCGAGATCGGCATCATTGCGCCCGTCAGCCAGGCCTTCTGCGGCGCATGCAGCCGAATAAGGCTCACCTCCGACGGTAAGATCCGCACATGCCTGTTCTCCCAGGTGGAACACGACCTTTACGGGCGATTCCGGGCCGGGGCAAGCGATGCGGAACTCCGCGCCTACATTCTTCGTACCGTCGAGGGTAAGGAAGCCCGGCATCACATCGGCGAGCCCGGATTCCTGAAACCGTCGCGATCGATGGTGCATATCGGCGGCTGAGCGGAAGGCCCACCCGGCGCGCAAATGCCGGTTCGCGGCGAACCGAACCAGGCGCGCATCTCGTTTCTCTGGCGTGGTTTCCGTGGGATGTGACAGAATGCTTTTGAGACTTCTCAAATGGGCCCAAGGATGACGAACGAGACCGAGCGCCGCATCCCGCTCCAAGATTTGCTTGTCTTCCACCAGTTGACGCGCTCGCTTACCTCGAGCTTCGACCTGGACGCCATCCTCCGCACCATCCTCGAGCATATGGAGCGCATCATCGAGGCGGAGCTGTGGACGCTCCTGATGCTCGACGAATCCACGCAGGAGCTCTACTACGCGATCGCCGGCGGCGGAGAACAGGCGGCGCTCCGCGACCTGCGCGTCAAGGTGGGCGAAGGCGTGGCCGGCTGGGTGGCGCAGCACGGCGAGACGCTGATCGTTCCCGAGTCGGAGCACGATCCCCGGCTCGCCTCCACACCAGCCGTCAAGCCGCAGAAGGTGCGTTCGGTAATCGCCATGCCCTTGCGCGGTCGCAAGGGAACCCACGGCGTGATCGAGATATTCAACCCTCGCGCCGATCAGATGACGGATTACACCATCGCCTACCTGCACATTCTGGCCGACCACGCGGCCATCGCCATTGAGAACGCGCGCGACGTGGCCCGCATCCAGCAACTGAGCATTACCGACGACTGCACGGGCCTCTACAACGCGCGCCACCTGTACGATGTGCTGGGCCGGGAGCTGGAGCGATGCGGCCGCGCCGGGCTGCCCGTGAGCCTGGCATTCCTCGATTTGGATCGCTTCAAGCTGGTCAACGACGCGCACGGCCACCTGGTGGGCAGCGAGTTGCTGGGCCGCACCGGCCAGCGCCTGCGGGAGTTGAGCCGCCAGCAGGACCTTTGCTTCCGTTACGGCGGAGACGAGTTCGCCATCCTCTTGCCGGGGACCAGCGCCAAGGCCGCACTGGCCCACAGCACCAAATTGCTCCGCTCCCTGATGGAGACCCGCTTCCAGATGACGGGCGGGCTCAGCCTGAGCGTGAGCGCCAGCGTGGGCCTGGCCACCAGCCCCGCCGACGGCGTCGCCGTCCACGCCATCATCGGCGCCGCCGATACCCGTATGTACGCGGTGAAGACCAATGGCCGCGGCAAGGTGTGGGGAGCATAGGCTTTATTCGCTCTTCCCGCAATTCACGTTCCTTGCCAAACGCGGCAAAGATTCGGAAATTAAGCGAATTGTCACACTCCATTCAAGGTCGGCGGGTAGACTTGCGTTCGTGTCTTACACGAGGCGCAGGAGACGAACTCCATGGCAACGCCGCCCACCCCACCCAGTCACTTCTGCATCCGGCAGATGACCTTCGACGATATTCAAGCGGTCATCCAGCTGCAACTGAACGCCTTTCCGGGCCAGGCGCCCTGGCGGCCCGAGCAGTTGGAGCGTCACCTGGAGGTCTTTCCCGAAGGCCAGTTGGTAGCCGTGGACCCGACCGGCCGCATCCTGGGTTCAGCCAGCTCGCTGCTCATCGACTGGGACGACTACGCCGAGTCCGCCAACTGGTCGTCGATCACCGGGGATGGCACATTCGATACCCACAACCCGCTTGGTAAGACGCTGTATGGCGCTGACATGGGCGTGGACCCGGAGGCCCGCCAGCAGGGCATCGGCACGGCCCTCTACGAGGCGCGCAAGGACTGGATCCGGGAGCGCGGCATCAAGCGGCTGCTCACCGGCGGCCGCATCCCCGGCTATGCCGCACTCGCCGGCCAGATGACGGCTAAGGAATACGTTGCCGAGGTGGTGGACGGCAAACGAAGGGATCCTGCGCTCACCTTCCAGCTTGAGAACGGCATGGTGGTCCTGGATGTGGTTCCCGGCTATATGCCGGACACTGAATCCCACGGTTTCGCCACAGTGCTGGAGTGGCTTAACCCGGAGTACACCTCCTCGGTCAGCCTCCAGGCCAGCCTGCAGCACGCGGCCCTGGAGCAGGCCGCCGCCGAGGCCATGCGCGGCACTCCCCGGCCCCGCCGGGTGCGCATCGCCGCCGTCCAGTACCTGCTGCGCCCCATCTCCTGCATCCAGGACTTCGTCCGCCAGGTCGAGTTCTTCGTCCACAGCTCCAAGGACTACAAGGCTCACTTCATCCTCTTCCCCGAGTTCTTCACCATGCAGTTGCTCAGCTATATCAATGAGCCTGCCCCGGCCCTGGCCGTGCGCCGGCTGGCCCGCCTGGCCCCTGATTACGAAGCGCTCTTCATGCGTCTGGCCAAGGAGACGGGCATCTACATCATCGGCGGAACCCATCCCGTCTTCCAGAGGGGCAAGGTCTTCAACGCCGCCCACCTGTTCACCCCCAACGGCCAGGTCTTCCGCCAGAAGAAAGTCCACCTCACTCCCACCGAGAGCGGCCCTTACCAGCTCAGCCGCGGCCACGGCCTCTACCTCTTCCACACCGACTTCGGCAACATCGCCATCCTCATCTGCTACGACATCGAATTCCCCGAGGTAGCCAGGGTGATGGCCGAGGCCGGCGCGGAGATTCTCTTCGTCCCCTCCTGCACCGACGGCCGCGAGGGCTTCTGCCGGGTCCGCTACTGCGCCCAGGCCCGCGCCATCGAAAACCAGATCTACGTGGCCGTCACCGGCACGGTAGGCAATCTGCCCCTGGTGCCCTACATGGCCGCGAACTATGGACAGGCGGCCATCCTCACTCCCTCGGATTACTTCTTCGCCCGCGACGGCATCGCCGCCGAGGGCACCATCAACCAGGAGCAGATGATCTTTGCCGACGTGGATCTCGACCTGCTGGACGAGCAGCGCGTCAACGGCAGCGTCATCCCCCTCCAGGACCTGATCAAAGACGCCTACGACAACGTGATCCACTTCTCCGACTACAAAGGCCAGAAGCCGGTCGAGTCGGAGATGCAGGAAGCTGCGTTGAGCAAGTAGCGCCGGACGCTGGGAAAGAGCAAGCCGAATGGGCACTGAGCCAAGCCGGGGTTACTTCCGGGTGCCGGTCACTCACTCAGAACAGTTCAACGGATCGAGTTGCTCGTGAATCGTTACATGAGGTGCATTCGCTGCCTGCCTGGCTACCTCATCCAGCATTTCGCGTAAGCGTCCGAGATAGTAGAAGTCAAAGGCGCGCCCGCCCGATTCGGGCAGGCGGTTGGCACGTTCGAATTCCGCTCGCCAAGCCTCTTCGGCTTCGGGCAAGCGACAGGTGACTGTGAAATAGGCGCAGGCAGGAAAGCGGTCTTGCTTTGCGGGATTCCAGCTCTTTGCGGACAGGCTGCGCTGCCACCACTTCTCTGTCATAGCGCGGTCCGCCAACAAACATGCTGCGCGAAGCACAATCGCCCCGCAACGCTCAGTCCAGTAAGTCGTCTCCTGATCGCACAGTGCATCGGCCTCGCGAACCTTGCGGCTGGCGCTTTCAACCTGTCCTTTGTCGAAGTAGTAATCGCAAGCTATAAGAAGCAAAAATGAATGATCGAAGCTTGGCGCATTTGTTGCCGAGACCCTTTCGATCAATTCGATATCGAAGTCCTTCGGACGGAGGGGAGTCACGGTTGTCGCCTGCGCCATTGCCAGGATGCGACGGTAGTCCTCAAGCACACTGCCGGTAATAATTTGATAAATTCGTGCACCGTCCGAATATGTTGCCGATTCCTGCGCGGGGATGAGATTGACTAGAAGAAACGCGAAGTTGATTGTTGCGACCTGACTGAGAAACTCCCAGGATGGCTCATAGGAGGACCCCTTGGCTGTTAACACGCCAAGAAGCGCGATAGCCCCCACGAAGAGATTGGCCAATGTTCCCCCCGCTGCGCCGCTGATCGCTTGCCAGCGGCTATAACAGAGGGGATTCTTGGAAATCATGCTCACTCCGCCGGCAAACACGCATTTCCAAGAGCGTGGCAGAACGAACTGCCATCTACCTTCCTCTAACGCGGCGTGGAGTGGGCCGATGCGGAAAGAGAGAAGCTTCATTCCAACCATCTGTCCAGCAGCAATATGTCCCAGTTCATGGAAAGCAATCGCAAGGATCAATGCGCCGAACCAGATCAGATTAGTGTGAAGGAAGTTCGAGTTAGATGGCAGGTTTGCTTGGAGAGACCAGCGCTGGCAGAGCGAGTTGCCGAGGAACAATCCGCCCACCATGACAGCCACAGCTACGTACAGCGAAAGCGGGGCGGTCCCGTCGCCTTTGATTCGGGCGGGACGAGTCATCTGAAAAAGGGGCTGACCGCCGGATTCTCGAGGGAGAAAAGCAATCAAGATGAGGATTCCTGCTGCCACTTGAGTCAGGCCGAAGACTGGCACTTCAATCCATCCGTCAGAACTGCTTCCCGAATAGCGAGCCACGATCGCGGATCCGACAAGAAGTGGTGCGGAGCAAGCGAGAAAGGCGGCGCCACACGCGATCGCCCAAATTCTACCGCTCTGCTTTCTACGAAAAAACTGCACCGAGGCGAATGCGCTTGTGATGCAGATCACTCCTGGCGAAATCGCAAGAACTAACAGCAACAGCCGAATACCCCATAACGTTGCGACCTGCCGAGGTCCCAACTCACCATCCTGATAAACATAGCCCGATGAATCCTGAATCATACGGAAGAAGGATAGAGGAATGGAAACTGCGGCGATGCCATATATGAAAGGAACGGTCCAGAACAATCGAACTATCAATTTCCGAAGTCGAAGCACAAATCCGCCTTTCAGAATCGAACTGCAGAAACCCGGCTTGTCTTTAAGACTCTGCTTGCACTTTAGCACTCGGTGGTTGAGTTCATGAATCGGAGACGACCTCTCCAGGGACCTTTAGTTCCCGCGGCCAAGGGGACGAGCGAGCTTTGGCACAACAGCATAATCTCGATGCCTCTGAGCGCTCGCCGTGGCGCATCGGGCGCGCTGCCTGCTAACAAAGCGGCCGGCTCTATTCGTCTTCGCTTGAATGTTTTTCGGTAATCTGCTCCCCGGCCAGCCGCTCCAACTGGTTGCGCCAGTCCAGCGACTCGACAAAAGCCTTCGACTCGCGCCAGTTGGGCTCGACGATGACGCGCAACTCGAGATAGACGCGAGTGCCGAGCAGCGACTCGATCTGGCGGCGCGCGCCCGTGCCGATCTCCTTCAGCTTGACGCCGCCCTTGCCGATCAGAATCGCCTTCTGCCCCTCGCGCTCGCAATAAATGGCCGCTGCGATGCGAGTGAGCGGGAGACGCGCCGGCGTCGCACTCTTTTTACGGGGAGCCGCTGGCGGCGGCTCCTCGAATTGCTCGACCACCACCGCCGAGGCGTAGGGAACCTCTTCGCCCGTCTCTGCCAGAATGCTCTCGCGAATCAACTCCGCCACCATGAAGCGCTGCGGCTGGTCGGTGTACTGATCCTTGGGGTAGAAGCGCTCGCCTACAGGCAGCGCCTCGACAATCTTGCGGACCAGCAGATCGAGGCCGTCGCGCTTGCGGGCGCTCACCGGAATGATCTCGGCGAAGTTGTACTGGCGGGTCAGCGCATCGATCAGCGGCAGCAGACAGTCTTTTGGAACCAGGTCGATCTTGGTCAGCAGCAGAAAGACCGGGCAGTCGAGCTTGCGAATCAATCCAAAGAGAAACTCGTCCTCACTCGCCCAGTTGGTGCGCTCATGCTTGGGGGCTTGAGAAACTGCGGGTGCCCCAGGTCTCGCTTCTGAGACCTGGGGTTGCGCCGCCGCTTCCAGATGCACCCCACGCGTGGCGTCCATCAGCACCAGCACCAGGTCGCGCGTCTCCAGCGCCTCGTAAACCTCCTGCAACATGCGCCGGTCCAGTTGCGATCCGGGCTTATGCACGCCGGGGGTATCCACAAAGACGATCTGCGCCGCCGGATGTACGCCCTTGCGCGCCTCCACCTCGACCACCCCGGCGATGCGGTTGCGGGTGGTCTGCGGTTTGGTGGAGACGATGGCCACCTTCTCGCCGGTCAGGGCGTTGAGCAGCGTGCTTTTGCCGGCGTTGGGTCGGCCCAGAATGGCGACAAATCCAGATTTCAAAGGGTTTTCATTCTCCCCAATCTCCATTATCGCGGATTCGCTGCTCCGCCGTTGGTATCATCGGCCTATGATTCCTGAAGGCACAACCGAACGCCTCATCCTCCGCCCGCTGGAGATGGCCGATGCGCCTCCGATTCAGGAGCTCTTTCCCCGCTGGGAGATCGTGCGCTATCTTCAGAATCGCGTGCCCTGGCCCTATCCGCCCGATGGCGCGCTTGATTACTGCCGCGAAATTGCGCTGCCGCAGATGGAGCGCGGAGAGGCCTGGCACTGGACCCTCCGCCTGCGCACGGCGCCGTCTCAGATGATCGGGCTTATCAGCCTGATGAAGGGCGATGGGGACAACCGCGGATTCTGGCTGGGCCTGCCCTGGCAAGGTCGGGGATTGATGAGCGAGGCCTGCGCGTGGGCCAACGATTTCTGGTTCGAGACCCTCGAATTCCCCGTTTTGCGTGTCGCCAAGGCCGCCGCCAACACCGCCTCGCGCCGCATCTCGGAGAAGCAGGGCATGCGCCTGGTCGGCACGATGGAGAAAGACCATGTCTCCGGCCGCCTGCTCTCTGAGGTCTGGGAGATCACGGCGGAGGAGTGGCGGGAGTGGAAAGCGCGCGGAGAGACCTGCAAGTAAGGCCAACGGCGGAGCAGCCTCACGAAGATGCAGCCTCCGCCGCGACCGGCGGAAACACCCGCAACCGCTCGACGCGGCGGTCGGTCGAGGCCACCACCTCCATGCGCAGGCCGATGGCTTCCAGCATCACCACCTCGCCGGGCAACGGAATGCGGCCTTCGATCTCGCTCACCAGGCCGCCCAGCGTCGTGGCTTCGTAGGCATCGCCCAGCTCGGCCAGGCCAGCCTGCTCGCCGAACAGGTCCGCCAGCTGACCCACGGGAAAGCTGCCGGGAACCAGCCAGACGCCGTGCGGCTCGCGCTGCGGCTCCTCGACATGCGCGTCCTCCTCGTGCTCGTCGCGGATGTTGCCCACGATCTGCTCCAGCAGATCCTCGATGGTGACCAGGCCCGCCACCCCGCCGTACTCGTCGATGACGATGCGCATGTGCTGCTTCTCGCGCTGCATCTCGCGCAGCAGCTCGTAGCCGCGCTTGGTCTCCGGCACAAAGACCGCTGGGCGCTGGATGCTGGCGACAGTGCGGGTGCGGGCCTCCTCGTCGGTGATCTGCAGCAGGTCGTGGGTAAAGGCGATCCCGGTTATGCTGTCGAGCGACCCGGCATAGACCGGCACGCGCGAGAAGTTGTGCTCGCGCAGTTGCTGCAGAAACTCCTCCAGGGTCGTCGAATCGCGCACGGCAAAGACCTCCGGGCGCGGGGTCATCACCTCGCGAACCAGCTTGTCGCCAAACTCCACGGCGGAGCGGACCAGGTCGATGTCGCTCTCTTCGAGGATGCCCTCCTCTTCGCCGGCTTCGAGCAGCGCCTCCACATCCACTGATGTCTCTTCCTCTTGGCTGGCCTGCTCCTCGGCCAGCGATGCCACGCTGAAGAAGAAGCGCACGAAGACGGTGATGGGCGTCATCGACCACAGCAGCAGGCGGATGGGCCACACCAGCCGCCTGACCCAGCGGCCGCGGGTGCGGTTGAAGAGCAGCGAGGGCAGAAACTGGTTGCAGAAGACCACCACGAGCACCACGCCGAGCACGGCCTGCGCAATCTCCGCATAGGTGGGCCGGGCCAGGTGGGGCGCGCGATCGAAGAGCACCGCGCCGAACTCCAGCGCGATGATGCCCAGCGCCAGTTGTTGCAAGACGGCCGCGCAGATGGCGGCGTGCTCGCGGGTCAGGCCAAGCTGCGGCTCGATCAGCTCCTCCCAGGCGTCCAGGTTCTCCTCGATCTCGCGCGCCAGTATCTTGCCGAACTCGGAGTAGACGCGGCTGATGTAGCTGGCCAGCGTCTCGATCACGGCCAGCAAAACCACCATCGCGATGGCCAGCGCGCTCATGTGCGGACGCTCCGGCTGGACGGCGCACGGTCTTTGGTTCGATGTTTCTCCAATCGGGATTTCAGGTTTCCCACCCTTGCGACCGAAGTGCGTCGCAAGGATGGGGCACCGAGCTTCTTCTTACTGACGGATGCCTCCGGCCCTTCGGCCCGCTCAATCAACCCTTGCGGCAATCCCAGCCGGCCGCGCAGCATCCGCTCGCGCCGCTCCATCTGCCCCGCGTCGGCCTCGTGGTCGTGGCCGGCCAGATGCAGCACTCCATGCAGAATCAGCACCTTGATCTCCGTCGAGAGCGAATGGCCCTGCCCGGCCGCCTGACGCAGCGCGGACGGCACGCTGATGGCCACGTCGCCGGCAATCTTCTCCGCGCCCACGCCCTCAGCCGGAAACGACAGCACATCGGTGGCTTCGTTCCTTCCCCGGAACCGGCGATTGAGTTTGCGAATGGCCGCATCGGTCGTCAGCAGCACGGTAACCTCGCCCTTGAGCCGCACGGCAGCCTGCGCTGCCGCTAAAAACTGTGCCAGCGTGCGCGCGGCGGGCAGCCGGGAGTTGCGGGGCTCATTCCCACCGGCAGGCGCAGCCGCCCGCTTCGCCGAAGTTGCCTTCGGCGCGTCCGCCGCGGCGGAGGGCTCCAAATCTGGGTCGAGGAGGATCATCGTGCCCGGAGCCGTCCGCCGCGGCGGATGCGCGGCCCCCGGTTCATCTTCGATTCTACCCTTTGCAACAACCTGCTGTTACACTGAGCCTGCAAAATCCGGGGGGCGGGCTCCTTGACTACGTCTGGATCCCCCGCTCAACGTCTGCGAATCTCGTATGCGGGAACCACACGATGCCCAAACGAACCCTGCTCTTTGCGCCCTGCGCATTCAATCTGGCCGAGACCAGCCGGATGGTCGAGATCGCTAAAGCCGTCGCGCGCCATCCGGCGGCGAGTCCGATATTCGACATTCATTTCATCTCCGACGGCGGCGACTTTGAATCCATGATCGAAAAGCACGGCTTCGCCTTGACGCGGATGGAACCCCGGCTCACCAGAGAGAAGATCGACTTCATCGCCAAAGTGGACTGCGGCGAGAAGTTTGCGCCTGCTTTCACCGATGCCGAGCTGATCGAGCGCGTCAACAGCGAAGTTGCCTGTCTCAGGCAACTCGAGCCCGCCGCGGTCGTCACCGGCTCCTACGTGACCATTCCGGTAACGTGCAGGGTGCTTCGCGTTCCTCTCGTCTGGGTCGTGCAATCCACCTGGCTTCCGGAGTTCTTCTGTCATGGCGCGGGGATGACGGATAAGGTCAGGCCCGCTGCCTTGAAGGCAATCGCCGACTGGTTCGTGCTGCGATTCATCAACTTCTGGATCGGATACGGATTTCTCGATTCCATCAACCGCACCGCCGGGCATTTCGGGGTTAAGGGCTATGACTCGATCTTCGAGTTCTGGCGCGGCGACATCGCGCTGGTGGCCGAGCCGCCCGAGTTTTCCGGCGTCAAGCTGCCGCTGAATCACATTTTCATCGGCCCGCTGATTCCCCAGGACGAGTTTCCGCTACCCGCCGAAATAGCTGCAATTCCCAGGGACAAGCCGCTGATTTACTTCGCCATGGGAAGCTCCGGCACGCCGGAGATCGTGGCCAGAATCATCGAGAGCTTCGAGGGCGCGCCCTACCGCGTTGTCGCTCCGGTGAGGTTCCAGCTTGCGATGCTTCCCGGCGTCCGCATCCCCGCAAACGTCCTCGTCACCGGCTGGGTTCCGGCGGTTCAGGTCAACAAGATGGCCGATCTTGCCGTCATTCATGGAGGGATTGGAACGGTGATGGCCGCCGCGCTGGCAGGCAAGCCGGTGGTTGGCGTGGGGATGCAGATGGAGCAGGTTGCAAATCTGGCCTGTCTCGAACGCCTCGGCTTCGCGATACGCGTCCCAAAATCAAAGAACCCGTCCCGGCATGTTCAAGCCGCGATCCGGAAGCTGCTGCATGACGAGCAGGCGAAGGCGCGGGCGGCGGAGTTCGCGAAAGTTGTCGCGCAGTGGAACGGGCCGGATTGCGCGGCCGAGGTGCTGCTGGAGCGCTACGGCGGTAAGAGACCGCTCGTCTCCGAGCCATCAGTTTCCGGTGCCCGATAACCGTGGCGCCTGCGCTCTACGGGAAGGCCGGAGGTCGTCGCAGCGCTGGCTTGTTTTTTACAATCGGAGCGAATCAAGCCCTTATTTGCCTTCGGCTTGGCGTTCGCGAAAGGGTTCATCCATGTCCGATCTTCAGGCATTCGCACAGAACGTGTGGGTCGTTGACGGTCCGGCCGTCCGCGACATGGGCGTCATGTTTACCACCCGCATGGCCGTCGTCAGGCTCTCTAACGGCTCATTGTGGATAAATTCTCCGGTGCCATTGCCGTTCGATATGCTCAAGAGCATCGCTGAACTGGGACCGGTCAGACACCTTCTTGCAGCCACCCCAAGGCATGTCTGGCGGCTCGCAGCGTGGCACACGCTATTCCCCGAAGCGCAGCTATGGGTGCCACGGCCGACTCCATTCACTTTGAAGAAAGGCGATCTGCCCTTCACTCGCATCTTGGGTGACGAGCCACCGAAAGCTTGGGCGGATGACTTCGACCAGCTTGCGTTCAAAGGCAATCCTCTGATCGAAGAAGTCGTTTTCTTTCATAAACATTCTCGAACGGTCATCCTAGATGATTTGATCCAAATTCATCCGATGATGAAAGGCCAGCCCATTCGTAATGCTCTGTTTAAACTGGAGGGTGTTACATCTCCGCATGGCGGGGTTGGGCTCGATATCCGGCTGTCCTTCACCAATCGAGACCTCGCGCGGCGATCGCTCGAAAAACTGCTTTCCTGGGATTTCGACAAACTGATCATCGCGCATGGCCCATGCATTGAGAAGGATGCTAAGCCCTTCGTGGAGCGGGCCTTCCGTTGGCTCGCGTGACCGACCGGCGCGGCGTTAGAGTTACTGCGGCTTTCCCGGATGCAGCCCCTGCCCTTGCGGCCGATCTTCGCGCTCCTGAATCCCCACTTCGATCGCTTCGCCCAGCGCCAGCGGCAGCTCCTGCTGCTGCGGCTTGGCGCTCTCGTAGGCGCGGACGATGCGCTGCACCAGCGCGTGGCGCACCACGTCGCAGTCCTCGAAGTGGCAGAACTGGATGCCCTCGACGCCGTCGAGGATGTTGATCGCATCCAGCAATCCGGACTTGCGCGGGTTGGGCAGGTCGATCTGGGTTATATCGCCGGTGATGACCGACTTCGAGTTGGCGCCCATGCGGGTCAGGAACATCTTCATCTGCTCGATGGTGGTGTTCTGCGCCTCGTCCATGATGATGAAGGCGTCGTTGAGCGTGCGCCCGCGCATGAAGGCCAGGGGCGCGATCTCGATGACGTTGCGCTCCAGCA
>Ga0326728_10003908_pt1 | contig 45122 bp, 35 predicted proteins | sample MB3enrmetagenome_FD_207602 | JGI IMG/M metagenome (GOLD analysis project Ga0326728, IMG submission 207602) | Lab enriched peat soil microbial communities from McLean, Ithaca, NY, United States - MB31MN | ecosystem: Environmental > Terrestrial > Soil > Wetlands > Peat | place: USA: New York...
CTCGAAAGCTCCCTTTGTCCTCATGTTGCTCGAAGCCGTCAGCGAAGGTGGCTCGAAAAAAAACAGCATAACACTGCATCGTGTCGCGACTGCATTGCTCTCTGCGAGCAGAGACACCGACTTGGTTGGCTGGTACAAAGAGGATGCCATCGTCGGCACCATGTTCACCGGCCTCATTGTGAACGACAAGCGGTCAGTCCTCGATACATTTCTGGCCAAAGTGAGCGCTGCACTGCAGGAAGAACTAACGGCCGACGAGTTCAATCAGGTGAGAATCTCTTTCCACCTTTTTCCGGACGACTGGGATCATGAAAAGCCAGGCCCGCCGACAAATGCCGCCCTGTATCCTGACTTGGTTAGCCGAGACAAAGGTCAGCGAACTGTCCTCTTTGTCAAACGAACGGTCGATTTCGTCGGCAGTTCGGTCATGCTGATTCTTCTGGCCCCGCTTTTCCTGGCCATCGCTCTCGCCATCAAACTTTCTTCCAGGGGCCCGGTGTTTTACCGCCAGCAAAGGGTCGGCCGATACGGTCAGACCTTTACATTCCTGAAGTTCCGCTCCATGTTTGTGAACAATGACAGCAACGTCCATAAGGATTATGTCACACGGCTGATTGCAAGCAAGGCTGGCGAAACCCCGCCGAAAGAGACCGGCGAGAGTGTATACAAACTTACGAACGATAAAAGAATTACCGCCGTGGGCAAGGTCTTGCGGAGAACCAGTCTCGATGAGCTTCCGCAGTTCATCAATGTGCTGAAGGGCGAAATGTCGCTGGTGGGTCCGCGCCCTCCCATTCCCTACGAATTGGCCGCCTACCAGACATGGCACAGGCATCGCCTCCTGGCAGTGAAGCCGGGAATTACAGGCCTGTGGCAGGTGATGGGCCGCAGCAGCGTCCGATTCGATGAAATGGTGCGCCTTGACCTCCGCTACGCATCAACCTGGACACCGTGGCTGGACCTGAAGATCCTGCTGCGAACCCCCGGCGCGGTCATTCGCGGTTCCGGAGCGTATTGAAGCCGCATTTCGCGTTACACGCCACTGTGGAAATGGTTGTGCCAAGCGTCGAACGCGGAGCAAACGGATCCGGGCTTACGAGCAGACCTTGGGCGCCGCCTGAGAAGTATCCGGCGTTTGCTGCGAAACACACTAAAGTTCGAACACCACGGACTCTGCTTTGAGAGTCGTCGGCATAGCTAAAGTTCGAGAAGGAGTAAGAAAGCCATGAACTTCGGCGTAATTGGATACGGCTACTGGGGTCCGAATGTCGTCAGGAATCTCGCCGGCCTCGAAGGGTCCACCGTCCGGGCGATTTCAGATATGAGTCCCGCTGCGCAAGCGCGCGCCCGAAAGGCCTATCCCGGTGTAACGGTAACGGCAAGCGCAATGGAAGTGATCACGTCACCTGACATCGATGCAGTAGCAGTTGTTTCGCCCGTCTGGACACATTACGAGTTGACCAAAGCGGCGCTGGAAAATGGAAAACACGTCTTCGTCGAGAAGCCGTTTACCAGTTCGGTCGAGCAGGGAGAGGAGCTGGTCAATCTCGCGGAACAGAAGAACCTGAAAGTGATGGTCGACCACACCTTTCTCTTTACCGGAGCGGTGAGGCGGATTGGGCAGCTGATCAACGAAGGCGCGCTGGGAAATCTTTACTACTACGACTCAACACGCGTGAATCTCGGTCTCTTTCAGCACGACGTCAATGTTCTGTGGGACCTTGCACCTCATGACCTCTCGATCATGGATCACCTCATCAAAGCCAGCCCCGAGGCGGTTGTCGCCACCGGTCAAGGGCATCTGAATGGCCATGAGGATGTCGCGTTCATGACGCTCTACTTTCCCGATAAGATCATTGCCCACATCAATGTGAACTGGCTCTCGCCGGTGAAGGTGAGGACCACCCTGATCGGCGGCGAAAAGCGAATGATCGTCTGGAACGACCTTGAGGCCGACGAAAAAGTCAAGGTCTATGACAAGGGAGTCAAGATTACGAGCCGGGAAGGCGTTTACGATCTCCTGGTCAGTTACCGCTCGGGGGACATGTGGTCGCCGCAGTTAGAGCAGATCGAAGCTCTTCGCCAGGAACTCACCTACTTCGTGGATTGCATCACCACCGGTCAGGAGCCCTTCAATAACGGGCACGCGGGGCTGCGCGTCGTCCGGATGCTCGAAGCTGCAAGCCAGTCGTTGAACAAGAAGGGGGCGTTTGTCCGTCTATGAACGAGTTCAACTCCGTCGCCGCAGATGTAAAGCTCGGCGCCAACGTTAAGCTGTCGAAGTTTGTCAATCTCTACGGATGCGAGATAGGGGATGAGACCAAAGTCGGGCCGTTTGTGGAGATTCAGAAGAATGCCCGGATCGGAAAGCGCTGTAAGGTTTCGAGCCACTCGTTCATCTGTGAAGGCGTAGACATTGAAGACAATGTCTTCATTGGTCACGGAGTCACGTTCACCAACGACACCTACCCGCGCTCCACGAACAGCGATGGAACGCTGCAGACCGGCACGGACTGGGAAGTCCGGCCTACAGTCGTGCGCAAGGGCGCATCGATCGGGTCCGGAGTCACGCTTCTGTGCAATTTGAGCGTTGGCGAAAACGCGATTGTAGGTGCCGGAAGTGTCGTGACCAAAGATGTACCACCCAACACGATCGTGGCTGGAAACCCGGCCCGGGTTCTGCGCTCGATCAAAGCGCAACGAGAGGATACCAATGTCAGAAGCTAACCAAATTCCGTTCCTTGATCTCATTACGCCGCATGTGGAACTCGAGCAAGAGCTCACGGAAGTATTTCGCCGGGCCTTGCGTACAGCGGGGTTCATTGGCGGGCCAATGGTGGAGAATTTCGAGACTTCCTTCGCGGAATTCTGTGCAGCGAAACACGCCGTGGCCGTCAGCAGCGGAACCGACGCGCTCCGCTTCGCTTTGATGGCCTGCGGTGTAGGGCCGGGCGATGTTGTCGTCACGGTCCCCAATACGTTCATCGCCACGACAGAGGCAATCTCTCAGTCCCGCGCGATTCCGGAGTTTGTTGATGTTGATGAGCGCACATATAACATGTCGGCGCAGATGCTCGAGCGCTTTCTCGAAAAGCAGTGCGTCCGGAACAGCGCAGGAAAGTTGATCAGTCTCAGGAACGGCAGACCAGTTGCGGCTGTGATTCCTGTGCATCTCTACGGGCAGATGGCGGACATGGATCCGATCCTGGAATTGGCTGATCGCTTCGGGCTTATTGTCGTGGAAGATGCGTGCCAGGCCCACGGAGCGCAGTATTTTTCCCGGAAGAGCGAGCGCTGGCACACAGCGGGATCAATGGGCCGAGCCGCAGCCTTCAGCTTCTATCCAGGGAAGAACCTCGGCGCCTGCGGCGAGGCCGGTGCCGTAACGACGAATGATCCGGCCATCGCCGCAAAGATCCGGATGCTGCGCGATCACGGACAGGCGCATAAGTACTATCACGACATCGAGGGATACAACGGGCGTCTGGATTCCATTCAGGCCGGCTTGCTGCACGTTAAGCTGGCGCATCTGGCCGGCTGGAATCAGCTGCGACGAGAGCGCGCCGCGGATTATAACCGTCTTCTCGCAGGGAACGAGGCGGTGGTCTGCCCGTACGAGCCGTCGTGGTCGCGAGCCGTGTATCACCTTTATGTCATCCGCACGCAGGATCGCGACGGATTGATGAAGCAACTGAAAGAGGCCGGGATTGCTACGGGCATTCACTACCCGGTTCCGCTTCATATGCAGAAGGCTTACGCCTCGCTGCACTACGGTGCGACCGATCTTCCGGTAGCATCCCGCGTTGCTGCGGAGATTGTCTCTATTCCGATGTTTCCGCAGATCACTACTCAACAGCAGGCCAAGGTCGTCGAACACATTCGGGCGGTCACATCCACCGCCACGCAAAGCCCCAACGTCCTTGCGGAACAATCTGTGTAAGGCTCACAATGCCTGTACGATCATTTTCGAGAGGATCAAACTCTGGCACAGGATCCACTGCGGGTGCGGAGGCCGTATCCTAGGCCGTTGTTGGCGGCCCCGTTCGATATGGATTTGCCGGCCGGCACAAACGCAGGAGAGTTGTCTCCGCATTTCTGATACACGTTCCTCAATTGGTTATCGGACGAGTTTGAGGCCTCAGTGATTCTGTTCTCAGGAGGATTACAATCGTGACATCGCGTCAATCGGTAGTTGTCGTAGGACTCGGAGAGGTTGGCAAGCCGCTTTTCGAACTTCTGTCGAGCCACTATTCCACGACGGGCGTGGATATTGCGCCTCCCACCGCCGGCGCGCAGAGCGCCGATGTTTTGCACATCTGTTTTCCATTCGAGATCAGAGATTTCGTCGGAGAGACGGCGCGCTATATCGAAATGTTTCGGCCCAAACTGACGATTATCAACAGCACGGTTGGTGTCGGGACGACGCGTCTGGTCGCGGAGCGCACTGGCACACCGGTAGTGAACAGCCCTGTTCGGGGCAAGCATGTTCGCATGCTCGAGGAGCTCCATCACTATACGAAGTTTATTGGGGCGATCGATCCCGTGGCCGGCGAGGAAGCTGCCAGGCACTTCCAGGCAGTTGGACTGAATACAAAGGTCCTCTCGACTCCCGAAGCAACCGAGTTGGCCAAGCTTACCGAAACAACTTACTTCGGGCTCATGATCGCCTGGGCGCAGGAGATCGAGCGGTACTGTGACGAGTCCGGTGCCGATTACGAAGAAATCATCTCGTTCTACGACGAGATTAAGTTCTTCCCTACGGTAAAGTACTTTCCGGGCGTCATTGGGGGACACTGTGTCATGCCGAATATCAAGATCCTCGGGAAATTTGCCAAATCGGACATTCTCAAGGCGATCGAGGCATCCAATCAAATGAAGATCGACCGTGAAGCGCGGAGCAAGGAAAACTTGAGCCCGCAGGAAGTCGCAGGGTAGTCCGCACAATGATTCCCCAGGTAGAAAGCCAGGACAGCGTGCTTCGGGCTGCCGCTGAAGCCGAAGATGCGGTGAACTCCGATATCGCGCGTCCGGGGCTCGCGAGTCCCCGTTTAGCCGGAAAGCGGGCCGGCATGGTTGTCTTTTCAACTTATCCATCCGACCCGCGGCCGCGCAGGGCTGCCGATGCGCTCCTCAAAGAGGGCATGACAATCGATTACATTTGCGAGGGTGCGAAGGGATTTCCCAGTCGCGAGCGACATGGCAACTTGAACATTACGAGGATTCCGATCCGCCACTTCCGTGGCAGCGCAGTTTCCTATGTTTACCAATATTCTGTGTTTATCCTCTTTTCCGCCGCGATATTTGCCTGGCGTACGATGCGCCGCAGATATGACCTTATCTACGTCCATAACATGCCCGACATCCTGGTTGCGAGCGCCTTGTTACCCAAGTTATTCGGCGCGAAGGTCATCCTCGATCAGCATGATCCCATGCCGGAACTGATGATGACGATCTTTGAGAAGAGCGAATCCAGCACTCCGGTGCGTGTCCTTCGTACCCTGGAAAAGTGGAGTTTCGGTGTCGTGGACCAGGTGATCACCGTGAACGAGGCATGCAGGAAGATCTTTTCCCAGCGCAGTTGCCGGGCGGAAAAGATCGGCGTGGTCATGAATTCTCCTGACGAGAACATCTTCCCCTACCGGCCGGCGAAATCGTATGCGATCCGCAAACCAAGCGATCCTTTTGTGATCACGTACCACGGATCGATGGTGGAAAGGAACGGCCTGGAGCTGGCAGTCGATGCACTGGCCCTGGTTCAGGAGAGAATTCCAACAGCAGAACTCCGCGTTTATGGGGCCTCTACACCCTATTTGGAACAAGTGATGGCAAAGGCGCGCCGCCTGGGAATCGAGAGTCGTGTCTGCTATCTGGGAACGAAGAAGCTGGAAGATCTTGTGGGCGAGCTTGAGTGCTGCGATATTGGCGTCATTCCCAATCAGCGGAACACTTTCACCGACATCAATACGCCTACGCGAATTTTCGAATACCTGGCACTGGGTAAGCCGGTGATCGCTCCGTCGACTCCGGGTATTGCAGATTATTTCGACGCGGACTCTTTGCTGTTTTTTAATTCAGGGGATGCGGAAGGGCTGGCCGCCCAGTTGGAATTTGCGGCCCGCCTTCCCGAGGATGCGGTTGCGATCGCCGAGCGCGGTCAGCAGATTTATAAGGCCCATACTTGGCAACAGGAGCGGCAGACCCTGGTCGGCCTGGTTGATGCACTGCTCGTGCAGACAGCCCGTATCGGAAGTACAGCGTGACGCTCGTTCAGCCAAGAAGGTGGACTGACGGCATCTCTCGAGACGAGCTGAAATGATCGGCATAATCGCGGCCTCCACGGAGCATCCAGTCGTCGAGGAATTCTTCGAGCTGTTCAAGACGCCGTGGGAGTTCTACGAGACTGGGAGGCATTACGATGTTGTGCTTTGTGCCGGAGAGCTGCCGCCGGCAGAAAACACGACTGGACTGATCCTGGTCTATGCAGGGCACGAGCTGGATTGGGACTCCACTGTGGGAATTGAGGTTGTCGCGGAGAAAGAAAGCCCATGTTTTCTTGCGAGCAATGGGGACGGGATTCCTCTCTACGGAGAGCGCGTCCGGTTCAAAACTGTAAACCCTGCGATTCTCGTTGATGAACAAGGTTGCTCTGCGATTCTTCACCGGGCGGACGGCCAGGTTAGAATCCTGCGCATCGGCTATAACCTCTTTGCGGAGATCAGAAGACTTCTGACTTCGGGGCAGCCCGCAGCCAACGCCGCGATTCCGACGCTAGAGCTCCATATTGCGCTGCTACGCAACCTCATCGCGGCGGGCGGCACGGTTGTTACGGAAATCCCGCCGGTTCCGGCAGGATACCGGTTCATCGCGTGTCTCACGCACGACATCGATCACCCGCTGATTCGCAAACATGGGTGTGACCACACGGTTCTTGGTTTTCTCTATCGCGCGACGATTGGTTCGCTTAGCGGATTGCTCCGAGGACGGAGAACATCCGGGGAGGTTCTGCGAAACCTCGCTGCCGTACTCAAGCTGCCCTTTGTTTATGCCGGCTTAGTTCAGGATTTTTGGGGAACATTTGACCGTTATTTGCAGCTGGAGAAAGGGCATAAATCATCATTCTTCGTGATCCCGTTCAAGGATCGACCGGGACTGAAGGCATCGGGGAAAGCACCCCGCCGCCGAGCGGCACGGTACGGAGTCAGCGATATCGCGAGCCAGGTATCGACGCTGCGGGCGGCTGGTTCTGAGATCGGAGTCCATGGAATTGATGCGTGGCTGGACAGCGCCGCGGCGCGAAGCGAGCTGGAGGAGATCCGAAAGGTATCGGGCACCAGGGAAGCCGGAGTGCGTATGCACTGGTTGTATTTCGGGGAACATTCGCACGCAATTCTGGAGGACGCCGGTGCCGAGTACGATTCAACGGTGGGGTACAACGAGACCGTCGGCTATCGCGCTGGAACCGTTCAGGTGTACAAGCCGCTGAACACTACCCGATTGCTTGAACTGCCGCTTCATGTGATGGACACGGCACTTTTTTATCCCGCATATCTGCACCTGGCTCCGCGGGAAGCAGTAATGCGGGTAAAACAGATCATCGAAAATGCTGTGCGCTTCGGCGGGTGCATCACGATCAACTGGCACGACCGGAGCATTGCGCCTGAGCGTTGTTGGGATGGGGTGTACTCCACACTTCTCGAAGAACTGGAACGGCAGGGGGCATGGTTTGGAAATGCGGCAGAGACGGTCGCGTGGTTTCGTAAGCGGCGGAAGGCGCGGTTTGACACGTCAACCGGCAAAGGGCTCGAAAAAAGTCCTGTCGCGCTGCTGGGAGACGTGGAGGACGGTCTACCCGACCTCGAATTTCGGGTCGTGCGTCAAGCGAAAGAGCAGGCGATTTCGTGCCCGGCCTAAGCCTCAGTCGTCTTGGTGCGGCGGCTCTGCTTTCATAAACCGGCCTGTCGACTTTCAATTCTAGCCATACTGGTCGGGGACGGTCGTACCATATGCTGTCAAGGAATCTTCGCTCCATCAATGCCTCCAGTAATAGCTACTATCATCTGCGCGGTTGGGATTGCGGGGCTGTTTTGGCTGGACCGCGATCGCAAGGCGAAGACTTCGCACGCGCTGTGGATCCCAACGATTTGGCTGCTGCTTGCCTGCTCGCGATCCGCGACCGCGTGGCTAGGCATGGAGTCGCCGGATTCAGCCAGCGCGATGATGGATGGAAGTCCCATGGAGCGGCTGGTCCTGGGCGGGTTGTTGATCGTCGGCCTGATCGTCTTGATCAGTCGGGGGAGGATGCCGCGTATCCTGCGCGCGAACGGGCCGGTGTTCTTCTTCTATCTATATTGTCTGTTTAGCATCCTATGGTCGGATTTCCCGGCAATAGCGCTGAGACGGTGGCCCAGATCCCTTGGCGATGTGATCATGGTGCTCATTGTTCTGACCGATCCACAACCACTAGCGGCTTTCAGGCGGCTGCTGGCGCGCTTGGGGTTCTTCCTGATCCCGCTTTCCATCCTGTTCATCAAGTACTATCCCGCACTGGGGATGGCATGGAATCCCTGGACGGGCAGTGCCGAGTACATAGGTGTCACGGAGAATAAGAATACACTCGGCGTTGTCTGTCTTTGCCTGGGCTTGGCCAGTTTGTGGCGCCTGTTCTCGGCATTTAAGGATTGGAGAGGTCTCGCGCGGATTCGCCAACTGACGGCTCATGGGATCATCCTGATCATGACGATTTACCTATTCGTGAGGATGAATGCCATGACTTCGACTTCCTGCTTCGTGATGGCCAGCGCATTGATGGCGGTCGCCAGCATGCGCATATCGTTCCGTCGGCCGGCAATCGTTCACGCCATGGTCGTGTTTATGGTAGTGGCCAGCGTGTCGGTGTTATTTCTCGGAGTCAGTCCCGATGCCCTGAAAGCGATAGGCAGGAACCCGACGCTGACGGAACGTACGATCATTTGGCAGGAAATGCTGAAGCAGGTGTCGAACCCGGTTTTCGGGACGGGCTTTGAAAACTTTTGGCTGGGAAAGCGTCTCGACGAAATCTGGCGACAGACCGGGACTCTGCACCCAAATGAAGCTCACGATGGCTATCTCGAGGTTTATTTGAATCTGGGATGGGTGGGAATCGGTCTGCTCGGATTTGTCCTTGCGATGGGGTACCGTACCGTATTCAGAGAGTGGCGTAACGGAGATCCGAGAGGCCCACTGCTTCTGGCATATTTCTGCAGCGCGCTGATCTACAACTGCACGGAGGCGGCGTTTTTCAAGATGCAGGCCCCGGCATGGCTGTTCCTGCTTTTCGCGATAACCTGCCTACCGCGAAAGTCGGTAGTGCGTGGTTCAGTGACAGGGATTGACATTGTCCCAGACCCTTGGCTCGCTGGAGTGCAGGGAGAAAGTTTACCCTCGAGCCGGAACAAGAAAGGCGTCGGAAGCGGTGTAGTTGTGGGGAAATGGGCATAATCAGCATCAATGGATACTCTTTCTCAAGACGAAATTGCAGTGGCAGAATCTTCACCGGCCAATGCCCAGGCCGACTTAAATGCTGTTCTGCCGGCGACGGCGTCGACACGTGCCGAACAACAGATTGTGTTGCTTACTGGTGGTTACGATAAGCCTTATGTCATGGGACTGACGCAGGCGCTTGCCGCGCAGAGCGTTTGGATGGATGTGGTGGGAGGCGATGCCATCGACAGCCCGGCACTGCGCGCGACGGAGAGGCTGAGATTCGTGAATCTGATCGGTAGCAGAGAAGGGGGAAGCCTGGCTGCCAAGGTCTCGAGAGTTCTGGCGTACTATGCGCGTCTGATTCGATACGCGGCAACGGCGGAGCCGAAGGTCTTTCATATCCTCTGGAACAATAAGTTCGAATTCCTCGATCGCACGCTTCTGATGCTGTATTACCGGCTGCTCGGGAAGAAGGTCGTCTTCACAGCTCATAACGTGAATGCAGGCAAGAGAGACGGCAACGACTCCTTCTTGAATCGGTTGACGCTGAGAGCGCAATACCGGCTATGCGATGCAATTTTCGTGCATACAGAGAAGATGAGAGCCGAGCTGATCAAGGATTTCGGGGTCGGGGTCGAAAAAGTGCACATGATCCCTTTCGGCATCAACAATTCTGTGCCGGACACTGCGCTGACGCCGTCGGAGGCCCGGCAGCAGCTCGGGATCGGCAAGGAGGAGAAAACGATTCTGTTCTTCGGCGCGCTGAGGCCGTACAAGGGGCTCGAGTATCTGGTGCGGGCGTTTCTGCAGCTCGCGGCGAGTCACCCGGAATACCGCCTGATTATTGCTGGAGAGCGACGGAGAGAGTCCGGAAGTTACCCGGAAGAGGTTCTGCGCGAAATCGACGGCAGCGCCTATCGGGATCGCATCCTGCAGGTCATTCGCTTCATTCCAGACGAACGAGCGGAAGTCTACTTTAAGGCAGCGGACGTGCTGGCTCTACCCTATACAAATGTGTTCCAGAGCGGAGTGCTTTTCACGGGTTATGGCTTTGGGCTGCCGGTAGTCGCGACGGATGTGGGTTCCATACGGGAGGAAGTCAAGGTCGGCGAGACAGGTTTCCTCTGTGAAGCCTGCGATCCGCGAGGCTTAGCAAATGCGATTGAAGAGTATTTCACGAGCGAGTTGTTCCGATCTCTCCAGCTGCGAAGATCCTGGATCCGTGAGTGGGCGGCTGCGCGCCATTCGTGGAGCATCGTGGGGGAGACGACGCGCAAAGTGTACGCAGAATTGCTGGCGCGCTAAGGTGGCGCAAGCGGTGCTGAGCTTGGGCTTCGGGATGGCGGGTGCGCGATGAGTTCATTGAATGGAAGTGACTCGGTGCGGGGCGGCCCTGATGCTCAGAGGCTGCCGAGAAAACCGCGCATTTGCATGCCGAGCGGCAGGAACTTCAAAAAGAAGGCTTGGTTGTGCGGCCATTATGAAGCGCAGGATGTGCTGGCCGAAACTGACGACGTCGATTTGATCTGCCTGGATCCGGGCCGTCATTACGAGAGCCGCGCACGATGGCAGCTGAGACTGATGTATCGGGATGTGACGCGCAAGGTGGTGTACGCGAATCCTGGCTTGTGCCCGGTGCGGCTCACGGGCGATTACGATTTGTTTCTGGCCCGGTGCCAGACATACAAAGATCTTCTCGATATCAACGCCATTAAGGGGTGGAAGGATCACTGCCGGACCAGCGTCTGCTGGATCGATGAAATGTGGACGGCGCGGATTCCGGAGCAGAAGTACTGGCTGCACGCCCTCCGCCAGTTCGATCATGTGTTCATTGGATTCAGCGGGACGATCGGGCCGCTGAGCGAGGCCGTGGGTCGGCAGTTCCATTTCCTCCCTGGAGCGGTAGATGCATTGCGGTTCACTCCCCTGCCGAATGGACCCGAGCGAGTCATCGACGTTTACAGCATAGGTCGGAGGTGGGAGGGCGTTCATCGCGCGCTCGTGAATTGGGCGAACAGCAGCGACAGGTTCTACATGTACGACACCTTCTCGGGCTCGCAGGTCGAACCGTACGATCATCGGGAGCACCGCGACCATTTCGCGGGGCTGACAAAACGCAGCACTTTTTTTGTGGTGGCCCCAGGGAAGTTCGATTGTGTCGCCGAAACGGGGGGACAGGAAGAAGTGGGTCACCGCTATTTTGAAGGTGCGGCGGCGGGTGCGGTCATGGTTGGTCAGGCACCGAAGTGCGATGCGTATCACGAACTGTTTCCGTGGGCAGACGCGGTCGTCGAACTGCTGCCTGACGGCTCCGACACCCAGGAGATTCTGGAGCAACTGGCTGCGGATCCGGAGCGGCTGGATGCGATCAGCCGGCGGAATGCGGAGCAGGCGCTGCTGCACCATGACTGGGTATATCGGTGGAAGGAAATCTACCGCGTCGCAGGTCTGGAGCCTTCAGAGGGCATGCTGGCGCGCGAGAAACTCCTTCACCAGCTTGCGCGCGAGGCGGCGGGGACCAATCGAGCCGAGGCTTATGTTGATGTGGCAAGATCGCGATAGGTCGGAAATTGACAAGGAGCGGAGGGACGGCAAGAGCAATTTTGTTCGCGCGGTCGAGCCGACTCGAGATCGGTGAAGGTTGGCAATGATGTGGAAACTTATCGTTTCACTGGTGTCGATCGGGTCGCTGGCTGCTGGCGTTTACGGCCACTCAGCGACAATTCATGCTGCCTCTTGCTCGCAAAGGAACGTGCAAAAGGCCATCCGCGCAGCAAAGACTGGAGATGCTGTCGTTGTTCCAGGGCCGTGCACCGCGGACTGGTCGACGGGTGTCAGCATTGAGAGTTGGCAGGCAATCACGTTGTCTGGTTCGGGCGGGACGGTTTCGATCTTGGGCGCAACAGCCGTGACCATCGAGCAAAATCCGTTGCAATCCACTCGCGTTACCGGACTAACATTTCTGACCATCGGTGGCAGTAAGAATCCGACCATCCGGATTTCAGGCAGCTTCGCTCCACCGTCGGCGACCGCCCGCATTGATCACAATGCATTTCAGAGCAAGTCAGCAGGAACCTGGATCGAGACGGCTGGAGGAGCTCCGGTCCTGATCGACCACAACAGCCTGGCCGCCGGTGGAGCGGCAGAGATAATTCATAACGTCGCGTTCGGGCCTTCGGCCGGTACCTCGATTGGCTGGAAGACTGACGTCGTGCCGGGAAGCGCGAACATGGTCTTCATTGAAGACAACACGATCACGTGTCTTGACAAAACTTACCTCTGCAACGTCGTGCAGTCCTACTATGGCGCCCGGACCGTGGTGAGACACAACGCGATCTATTTCAGCCAGATCGATCAGCACGGGACCGAAGGGCAGCCGTGGGCCAGGTGGTGGGAGATCTACCAGAACACCTTCTATTCCCAGGGGCGCAATCAGTGCTGTTATATGGCGCTGCGAGGAGGGAGTGGCGTGGCGTGGGGCAACACCCACCCGGACATCAACGAGGTGAGTGGCGGCGCAGGGCTTTTCGTCGAGGCGCCCAAATGCGCAGGAAGCTATCCGTCGGCGGGATATCCGGCGCAAGACCAAATTGGTAGAGGTATTAATCAGGCGGCAAGCCCTGCCTATTTTTGGGCCAATCCCGACGACATTCCAGTTGTGATTGGGCCGGGTGGGGGGTGCCTGGCCAAGGGCAAGGATTTCTTTGTTTCCGCCAAGGAGCCGACGACATTGACGCGATGCGAAAGCAAGGCGGATCGGAAATCTGGCTGTCCGGTTTCTTATCAATACCGACCGTTTACCTACCCATTTCCTCTGAATGCAAAAGGGTTACCGGATCCGAAAAAGGGATCTTGAATTTGAGCCAAGGGTAGTCGAACTTCAGTGTCGACGAACAGACTGCGGCCTCGGTTGCGGAGGAAGTTCGAGTGGGTTACCAGAGTTTGGATTCTTGCAGTCTGAGTTGACAACTTCGATTTGAAAGATGATGATAAGAGATATAATCAAAAACAATGACGGCAGTGCGCCGCATTGCCTATACGCCTTTCTGGTTCACTTTCTTGCCTGGTTTGACAATCGACCTGCGGAGGAAGTGGACACCCCGATCAAAGAAATCTCGTTGGACTTTCATATTGGGATCCCTCTGCACATAAGTAACAATGTAGTCGAACCTTTGTGACTACCATCACTCGTCTGGCTTTGGATTCGGCTAATGATGAGGATCAGCACCCTAGAGTTCGTTTCGCTTGTCTCGCACCGAGGCATGAAGGCCGTCAGAAGTCGTGTGCGGACAATTGATGGCGAGCGTGAGGGTGCCTTTCGAGGAGTTTTCGATGATCACTGGTGTTTTTCGGTCCGTTTTCGACCGCCATATTCTTATCGGTAGAGCTTCCTCCGCATTCAGCAGGTTATTGAAGCCGCGAGATGCAGCACTTCTTTTGATGATCGCTGTGCTAGTATGCGGGCCACTATCTCGGAGAGTTTGGGCTACAACTTATACAGCCACTTCCTGCTCGGCTTCGGATTTCAATACAGCGCTATCATCGGCCCGGGACGGCGACACGGTGCAGGGGCCGTCTGGAGGTGGCAGCGCGACATGGAGCTCAGTAGTGACTGTCAATTACGGGATCACGCTCAACCTGAATGGGTGCGCGATTACTTTCGCTCGCACCAACGGTGGGCTTCAGATCAACACCGACTCGACACCGTTCGTACTGACAGGCGGCTCCTTCTCGCAATGCTTCGCCGATGGCGCTTATCCCATAGGCGTGCAGATGGCGAGCGGACCTCCGTATAACGCGCCGTGGAGAATCTACAACATTACCTTCACAGATGACAGTTCGGGTGGGACTTGTTACGGGTTCGTCGGTCTTGGACCGGGTCTCTACGATCACAACACCATCACGACTAACACGGACGCGGCGGAAACGATTCACCTTCTTGGAGGGAACGAAGGCTGTACAAGCTGCTGGACCGAGGATGTAGTTCCAGGTAGCGCGAACATGCCTATCTTCGAGAACGATGTGTGGACAGAAAGCTCGTCTTCTAATTACTGTCAAGGCGAAGAGGGCAATTATGGTGCGGTCTTCACGATCCGCGACAGCCAGTTAAACAACTGCCAGATCGACGTGCATGGTGGACCGCCAAGCAACCGCTGGATCGAGTTTTACAACAACACCTTTGACAACGGATGCTGTGCTTCGGGCGCGTTCTTCGACTGGCGCGGAGGGTCTGGACTCTTCTACGGCAACACCGTCAACGGAACAGCCAAGGGCGGAACAACGACCAACCTTGGCCCCATCTGCGGATCGAGCGATACCTGCGGAAACTATCCCGTGCAGTACCAGTTCGGAATGGGAATAGATGGAACAAACTACAGCCCAGCTTACCTTTGGGGCAGTGGCGCACCGGAGCAATCCGCGAATATCTACAACCGGACCACCGCCCAGGTCCAGATCGGCAGCACATACAACAGTTGCTCGGGATTGTCGGGAAGCCTCTGCAATGCCGTCGTGACCACGACACAACCGGCGACTCTTGAACGCTGCGAGTCTGCGGCAGATGTCGCGGCGGGATGCCCGGTGAGCTACACTTACACGCCTTATCAATACCCGCATCCGTTGGATACCTGCTCAACGTCGCAGTATGGAGCGGGTGCTACTTGCGGAACCAGCTCAACACAGGCCCCTGCGCCGCCGACTCTGACATGGACCATTCAGCCTTAATCGAGGGTCTGGCCGATAACGCAAAACGGTAAAGTCAAACTCACCTAAGAAGCAACGCCAATTCTCCTTCTCATAAGGAATTGCCGGCGCCACATCATGTTTCGATCCGCACTTCTTACACTTCCATAGCGATCGGTGTCTCCTGCCCGGTAGCGACGTGGAATGGGAAAATCTTGAATTGCCGTCAAAGTAAACCGTGACACTGACCGAAGCGCTGCAAATCTTGAATAAAGCAGAATCTTCAGGCAGTGAGGAGATTTACCCGGTTCTGCTTGCCTGCGGATTCGCGCCCCTTCATCTGGAGACGTTTCTCGCAGCTCACATGCAGGAGGCGCTTCCGGGGCGCATAGTCAGGATCATCGGCGGCCTTTACGGAGACTTGGCCGGGACAGTGGAGCGGGAGTTGCCCGCGGGGATTATGGGGGTGGCTGTAGTTTTGGAGTGGCCAGACTTGGACGCACGTCTGGGCTATCGCACGCTCGGCGGCTGGGGACCGTTGCAGGAGATTGAGATCGTGCAACAGGTGCGGGCGGCGCTGGCGCGACTTGGCAATGCGATCGAGAGGCTCAGCCAATCAGTTCCAATTGCGGTGTCCTTGCCAACTCTTCCTTTGCCGCCAACGTTTCACACCCGCGCTGATGAGACGGGAAAAGCGGAACTGGAAATCCGGGCAGAGCTCGCGAATTTCGCCGTGCGCCTGGCATCCCGCCAGGGAGTTTCTGTTGCCAGCAGTCAGTGGCTTCTCACTCAATCTCCGCCCGACAAGCGCCTCGATCTGCGCGCTGAGCTGCTGACCGGCCATCCATTTTCTGTTTCGCATGGCGACGTGGTTGGCAGTGCGCTGGCTCGGCAGCTCCTGCCTGCAAGCCCAAAGAAAGGCCTGATCACAGACCTAGACGACACGTTATGGCACGGTCTGGTCGGTGAAATAGGCGCCGAAGCCATTGCCTGGGACCTGGACCATCACGCGCAGGTCCATGGCCTTTACCAGCAATTGCTGAGTGCTCTGGCGGGTCAAGGCGTTCTGATAGGTGTGGCCAGCAAGAATGCTCTGGAAAATGCGGAGAAGGCGTTTGAACGACCGGATATTCGCTTAGCAAAAGACAAGATCTATCCAATGGAAGTCAATTGGAGGCCGAAATCTGAATCGGTCGGGCGCATTCTTGCCACTTGGAACATTGGCGCCGAGAGTGTCGTATTCATCGACGATAATCCGATGGAACTCGCGGAAGTGAAGGCGGCTTATCCGGAAATTGACTGCCTACCGTTTCCCAAGAAAGATGCTGAGGCAATTGCGCTGTTCAACACCCTGCGCAACCTGTTTGGCAAGCGCAGGCTGGATGAAGAAGACGAACTCCGCCTCGCGAGCATTCGAGCCGCAGCGAAAATGCCCGTGCCGTCAGAAGGCGGTGCCCAGCAGGATTTATTTCTCTCTCAGGCCGAAGCAGTGCTTACGGTACGGTTCGATCCGCCGGCCAGCGACTCGAGGGTTATCGAGCTCGTGAACAAGACCAATCAGTTCAACCTGAACGGGAGACGATATTCGGAGGCCGAATGGATGCGATGCCGCGAATCGCAGAATGCATTCCTGCTTCTCGTTTCCTATGAAGACAAATTCGGGCCGCTGGGTAAGATCGCGGTTCTTGCTGGACGGCGCGAAAATCGCTCAGTGAGCATTCACACCTGGGTCATGAGCTGCCGGGCATTCTCGCGACGCATTGAGTACGGATGCATGGATTTGTTGTTCTCTCATTTTGACATCGATGAGCTCGAGTTCGACCTTGAGGTGACGGCAAAAAATAGTCCCTTTCGAGCGTGTTTCGCGCCGTTTCTTGGAACTGAACCGGAAAAGCGGTTCGTCCTGCCCCGGAGCGTGTTCCAGGAGCACTGCCCGCCGCTGTTTTTTAAAATGAGTACAACATGATGAACGAAGTCTCTTTGAGAGAGAAACTCATTCGGTGTTTTCGGGTCGTGTTTCCGAGGCTGACCGAAGCCGCTATTCCATCTGCCAGCGTAGCCACCGTTGTCGCTTGGGATTCGCTCGCTGCGATTACACTCCTGCATGTGGTGGAAGAGGAATTCCAGATCGAAGTTGACATGGAAAACCTAGCGGAACTCGATTCCTTTGAGAAGTGGGCCGCGTTTTTGTCGACTGAGACGGGACAAGCCTAAACCGATTGTGAGCGTCGCCCTGATCAGCGCGGGTCTGAGATTTGCCGGGAGCCTGATGCCGGATCTGTATAGTCCTCCGGCAGCCGTGCTCTTTCCGTATGGCCACATCGTCTGTGACGTTGCTCCGCCTCATGTCAGGAATTTGTATGAGGTGCCGACTGTTGCGAAGTTCAAGTCGGACATCGACGATCTGTGCAGAACGAGCCGGCCACTGCAGCTTGCGGAGCTTGAGGATCTCCCGCGGACACGTCAAGGGAAGACCTCAGGGCGGCGCTTCCTGTTTTCCTTCGATGACGGGATGAGGGAGGTTTATGAAGTGATTGCCCCGATTCTCCGTGAAAAGGGTTTGCCTGCGGTTCTGTTTCTGAACAGCGCGACAATTGATAACAAGCGATTGATGTGGCGCCACAAGATCAGTCTTGTGATGGAGAAGGCGAAAGAAAAGCCCAGCCGAATTCCGCCGCAGCTCAGCGGCCGTCCGGAAAAAAGCCTGCAGGCGAAGCTGAACGCGCTGCGGTATGCCGACCAAAGCTTGATTGATGAGTTGGCAACGTTTTTTGAGATTGATTTTGAAGACTATTTACTCCGCAATCGGCCGTACCTGACGACGGAAGAGGTTCAGGATCTGGCTCGTTGGGGATTTGAAATTGGGGCGCACAGCGCGAGCCATCCTTATTTTTGTGAACTCGGCTCCGCCGTCCAGGAAAAGGAAGTCAGCGATTGTGTGAATTTCGTTCGGTCTCTTGGACTGCCTTGCCGGTGTTTTGCCTTTCCGTTTCACGATAATGGAGTCACAGTCTCGTTGTTCCAATACATGAGCGGCCAGAATCTGGATCTTTCCTTCGGTACGAGTGAAGCGCGCGTGGACTCGATTGCCTTTTCGTTCCAGCGGTTTGCGCTCGACGGTGGCAATGCGAATATCAGCCTGCGTAACAAGCTCCATCAGCTTTCGGCCAAGTCTCTCCTGCGAATGGTCACCGGAACGCAAACGATTCTGAGGAATCAATAATGGCCGTTGCAGAAGTCCATGCGGCGCCGGCTGCAGCCAAAAGCAACCTGGAAATCGCTGAATACACTAAACGCGATCTGGAAGCGCTCCTGAGGGACGAATCCTTTTGGATGCAGCCGAGGCTCCCGATCACCAAAAGGCGAATCGTATCCCAGGTTGCTAATCCCCGAGCCGACGACAACGATACCCTTCTGCTGACAGCGCACTTCAAAGGTGAACTAGTAGCTTGCCTGGGTGTTCTACCGGATCAGGTGAAGGATCCGTTACAAGGGCCGGTTAGATTCGGCTGGTTGACAGCATGGTGGGCCGATAAAGAGAGTGAGCAGCGGCTGGCCGCTATGAAGCTCCTGTTTATGGCGATGAAGAGATATGGGAACAGACTGGCAGCTTCATCTCCCGCAAGTGCCGCGGCTTCTGCCTATCTCAATACCGGGCAGTTCGAAGAGCGTGGGCGGTGCGATCGTCTGTACTTCATCATCAGTATGCCGTCGTCGGCCGCTTTACCGGGCCGTGTTGTGCGGTGGGCTGCCGGTGTCAAGAATCGGTCGTTGTTCGGAAGAAGTGCTGTCCGCCGTGAGCTCGGAATACAAGTTGCCGATGTCTTCGATACGGAGATGGAGTCTTTCATCGACGACCAGGCTCGGGAAGATCCGTTCGGCCGCGACAGTCTTTACTGGAAGTGGGCTTTGCGGTTTCCCTGGATGTCGTCAACGGACGAAGACCGGGTCATGCAAAAGAGATACACCTTTTCGGTGTTCGCCGGAGACTTTCGACAGATACCGATGTTCGTGAGTCGCAAGGGCAGGATCATTGCTTTTCTCGTCATGACTCTGCGAGACCTTCGCTTGACTCTAAAGCACACGTACTACGATCCAGCGGATATCGCAGATGTGACCGCTGCTGTCCGCTCGGTTGTTGCCGAAATCAATCCTTGGCTGTTCGTCTGCGGCGACGCTGGAATTGATGCCCGGCTCAGAAGCGGCTTTCCGTTCTATCTTGCGAGAAAGGCCAGGCACTCGGCGATTTATGCCACTAAGACCTTGCCTCGGTTGCCCTGGTCCCGGCCGCAGCCGGGAAGTGGAGACAGCCTCTTTACTTGAGCAGCACCGCGGTGATGTGGCGCTGAGTGGTACTAAGTAATGCAAGCAGGCATCGACGCGTCAACGGCGGCTTTGAACATTAGCACAAAGGAATGAATTTGGAGATCATGAGCAACGCACGACCCTCGGCGCCCCCAACTGTCGAATGCCAGGCGCGGAGACTTCACCACGTAGGTTTTGTCGTGGACAATATCGAGACGGTTGCGGAACGCTTTGCGAAATCTCTCGGCGCGGAATGGGACGGCAAGATTACCTTCGACCCGCTGCAGGGAGTGAAGGTGTCGTTCATTTGGGGAAGCGATTCCGCAGCCACCTCCATCGAACTGGTAGAGCCCGCAGCCACGGACTCGCCGGTGAGTCGATTTCTTGAGCGCGGCGGAGGTCTGCATCACGTGTGCTACGAGGTCGAGAATCTGGAGGAAGAATTGAACTATAGTCGCAAAGTCGGAGGAGTTGTGGTTCGGCAACCGCTCCCGGCAGCCGCATTTGGAGGTCGCCGGATCGCCTGGGTGATCACAAGGGACAAATTAGTGGTTGAGTTCCTTGAAGCCGGTCTGGAGAGTCCAGGGCAATGACCCATGCTAGTGTCGGTCCGGAAGAGCGCATTCTGATTACGGGCGCGGCCGGATTTATCGGATCGCGAGTGGTCTCGGAGATGCTTCGTGCCGGCCATACGAACCTGCGCTTGTTTGTGCGGCCTTCGAGTAACCTCGCGAGGGTGAAGTCTGTGATCGAGGCCTTCCCGGAAGCTCGCGTAGAAGTACTTTCCGGGAATCTTCTGTCGCGCGACGATTGCGCAAAGGCCGCCGGGGGAGCTGCCGTTATCGTTCATCTGGCGGCTTCGAGCGAGAAGACGTTTGCGGGCTCATACATGAGCTGCGTGGTGTCTACAAGGAATCTTCTGGACGCAGCTGTCCAGGCTGGATGCCTGCGACGCTTCGTCAACGTCAGTTCTTTTGCTGTTTATTCGAATGCAAAGCTTCCGCACAATGGGTTGCTTGACGAATCGTGCGAGCTTGACAGTCACGTCCTTGACCGTTTCGAGGCCTACGCCTATGCCAAGCTCAAACAGGAAAAACTCGTGGAACAGTATGGCCGGGAGTTTCAGCTGCCCTACGTTCACGTTCGCCCGGGCGCGGTTTACGGTCCCGGGGCGCCTCACCTCTCGGGACGAATCGGTATCGATACGTTCGGAGTATTCATGCATTTGGGAGGATCGAATCAGCTCCCTTTGACGTATGTAGACAACTGCGCGAGGGCAATCGTGCTCGCAGGAATTACTCCCGGAGTTGATGGGGAAGCGTTCAACGTCGTGGACGATGATTTGCCCAGCAGCGGACGGTTTCTGCGGATGTACAAGAAACAGGGGAAGAAGTTACGGTCCATCCGCGTTCCCTACTGGGTCTTTTACAGCTTTAGCTGGGCATGGGAGAAATATTCGCGCTCGTCGGAAGGGCAACTACCTGCGGCGTTCAACCGAAATCGCTGCGCCACATATTGGAAAGGGAACCGGTACTCCAACCAGAAAATCAAGGATCGTCTGGGATGGCGACAGGTTGTACCGTTTCCGGAAGCTGCGCGACGCTATTTCGATTATGTAAGAACAGCGAGTCTATAGATGCTACGCATTGGGATCGTGGGTTGCGGCAAAATCGCCGATCAGCACGTTGAGCATATTGTCCATATACCGGGCGCTCAAATCGTAGGGGTCTGTGACGCGGAAGAACTGATGGCTAGGCAACTGGCCGAGAGACTGAATCTCACGGCGTCATTCTCGAACGTCAACGAACTGATCGAGAAGACGAAGCCGGACGTTGTGCATATCACGACGCCGCCGCAGAGCCACTATTCGATCGCTAAGACGTGTCTTGCAGCCGGATGCCACGTCTATGTCGAAAAGCCATTCACGGTTACATTTCGGGAGGCGGAAGATCTCATCCGTCTTGCGGTTGACGCCGATCTAAAGCTGACGGCCGGCCACAATGCGCAATTCACGCACGCGGCGATTCGGATGCGCGCGCTCGTCAGACAGGGATATCTTGGCGGCCCTCCGGTTCACATGGAGAGCTACTATTGTTACAACCTCGGAGATCCGGCATATGCCAAAGCAATGCTGGGAGACAGCAGTCACTGGGTGCGGCGCCTGCCGGGAGGGTTGCTGCAGAATACCATCAGCCACGGCATTGGCAGGATCGCGGAATATCTAACGACGGATGAACCGAAGGTTGTCGCATACGGTTTCACCAGCAAGTTTCTCAGAGATCTCGGCGAACGGGAGATCATCGACGAATTGCGGGTGATCGTCCACGACGGCGACGCGACAGCGTATTTCACATTTTCATCGCAGATGCGGCCGAGCCTCCACATGCTGCGCCTGTATGGACCACAGAATGGCTTGATTATGGATGAGGGGCAACAAACGGTCATCAAGCTGAGAGGCGCGGCCTACAAGAGCTATCTTGAGCAGTTCCTGCCGCAGTGGAGCTATGCCAAGCAATATGCAGCCAATTCGCTGGGAAACATGAAGAAGTTCGCCAAAGCCGATTTTCATGTGGAGTACGGTAAGAAGCATCTCATTCGAGCTTTCTATCGCTCCATTACCGACGGCGAGCCTTTGCCTCTTTCTTATGAAGAGATCCTCCGCACCGCGTGGATCATGGAGCAGATTTTCTCGCAGTTACACGCGTCCGTCAGCGCCGCGAGTGCAGAGCAGCAAGTTCCTTCATCCGCGGTACCAGTCGTTGCGTAGGCGACCAGTGACTATAATCGGTCCAAGCACGAAAAGCGTTGTTGTAATAATTCCGGTCAGGTCTCGGCTCCTTGCGCCGCCTGATATCGATGGATTTGTCTGCCAGGCAAGGCTGGGAAGGCAGAAGGCATGATCATCACTCGAACCCCAATGCGAATTTCATTTTTCGGCGGCGGCACGGATTACCCTGTCTGGTACCGGGAGCATGGCGGGGCCGTTCTTTCCACGACCATCAACAAGTCGTGTTACCTCACGTGCCGCTGGCTGCCCCCGTTTTTTGAGTACCACAGCCGGGTATCGTACACCAAGGTCGAGAATGCTCCTGCGAACAACATGATTGAACATCCCGCTGTCCGCGGCTGCCTGCAATTTCTGAACGTGACAGAGGGAGTGGAGATCCATCACGTTGCCGATTTGCCCGCTCGCGCGGGACTGGGAACCAGCTCCGCGTTCACGGTGGGTCTGCTGCTGGCGCTCTATGGACTGAAAAATCAGATGCGTGACAAACAGGCACTGGCCGCGGATGCGATCCATGTCGAACAAGACATTCTGGGCGAGTCCGTTGGGGCGCAGGATCAGGTGAGCGCGGCCTTCGGCGGTCTGAACCGTATCAACTTTCTCCAGAATGGCTCGGTCGAGGTGAACCCGATCATGGCGGCTCCCAGCCGGATTGGCGAGCTGGAGCAGCATTTGGCCCTCTACTTTACAGGGTTTTCCCGCATCGCGTCGGAAATCGCGAAAGACCAGATCCGTACAACGCCCGAGCGCACCAAGGAACTGCGGGCCATGATGCAGATGGTCGATGAAGGCGAATCGATCCTTGCGGATGCGAAGCGGCCGATCGCAGACTTTGGGCGATTGCTGCATGAGAGCTGGAAGCTGAAAAAGACACTGAGCCAGAAGATCACGAATCCTGACATCGACGATATCTATGACACTGGCATGCGTGCGGGCGCCCTCGGCGGAAAGCTCCTGGGCGCGGGAGGCGGAGGGTTCATGCTGTTCTGCGTGGAGCCGGAACGCCGCGAGGCCCTGCGCCAGGCGCTCAGGAAGCTTTTGTGCATTCCCATTTCGTTTTCACAGCGGGGAAGCCATGTGGTTGTCTACGAACCGGAGACAGCGTTTGACAAGGCTCTCGTGGCCGAGCGTTCGGAGATCTACCATCAGCCGGCCGTTGTCTAAATGCAAAGAATTCTCAACTCTGATTCGAAGTGAAATCAGCAGCGATAAAGTAGAGCATTCCGAATAAAGCCAATCCTGACAATTGAGGGATCTGCATTGAAGAAGGTTGCCCTGGTTACCGGAGCTGAAGGATTCATTGGATCGCACCTGGTCCGTTTCTTGCACGGCAAGGGCTGGGAGGTTGTGGGGACTTACCGCAATCATGGCTCGTCCGTCCCGGCATCAGAACCGGGCGTCTCGTTTGTTCAGTGCGACCTGCGCAACGGCCAGCATGTGGAACAGTTGGTCCAGGATTCAGCGCCCACGCACATTTTTCACATGGGCGCACAAAGCCTGCCGGTGGTTTCATGGACGGACCCGGTGGAGACGTTCGAGTCGAACATCATGGGGTCCCTCTATCTCTTTGAAGCGGCTCGGCGCCGAAAGAAAGCGCCCGTGATCGTCTCTGCCTGCTCGAGCGCGGAATACGGAAATGTCCCGCCGTCCGCTATTCCAGTGATAGAACAGCAGCCTCTCCACCCCCTGCATCCCTACGGGATCAGCAAACTGTGCCAGGAGCTGCTGGGCCGGCAGTACTTTGCGGACTATGGCGTTCCGGTGGTAACGATTCGCCTTTTCAACACGACAGGCCCAGGGAAGACCAATGATGCGCCTTCCGATTTCGTGCGGCAGCTCGCGCGTATTCAGAAGGGACGCCAGGCGCCGGTCCTCGAGGTCGGTAATCTCAAGCCGCACCGCGCGTTTCTGGATGTGCAGGACGCCGTACTGGGGTTCTATCAAGCAGCAATGAAGGGCAGGCCAGGTGAAAGCTACAATCTGTGCGCTCCCAGAACGAATTCGATCGCGGAAGTGCTGCGCACCGCCATTCACCTTGCCGGGGTCAAAGTCAAGATTCAGCCGGCTCCGCACCTCATGCGGCCGTCCGACGAGAAGGTGATTTTTGGCAGCACAAGGAAGTTCTCCCACGACACCGGCTGGAAACCTCGATTTTCGCTGGCTCAGACTCTGCAGTCGATGCTCGAATACTGGCAAAAAAGCGCCTGAGGCCTGCACCCAATTCACTTTTGTAATTCCCGCGGCAACGAAAGACCAAGGACCCCAATGACTCCAATCCCCTATGTCATCATTACGCCCGCTCGCAATGAAGAGCGATATATCGAAAAACTTATCGATTCAATGGTTAAACAAACGGTTCTGCCTGCGAAGTGGGTCATCGTGAACGATGGGTCAACGGATGCCACTTCGAGCATTGTGCAGCGGTATCTGGCCGACCACCCCTGGATGGAGCTGCTCGATTTGCCCATGCATCGGGACCGCAGCTTTGCCGCCAAGGTGTATGCGATCAATGCCGGCCTGGAGAGAGTCGCTGATCTGCAATACGAAATCGTTGGGAATGTAGATTCCGATGTGTCCTTCGACGCGGACTACTTTGAGTTTCTCCTGAGCAAGTTCGAGCAGGACCACCGGCTCGGTGTTGCGGGCACGATCTTCGAAGAGGATGGATACAGCTCCGGCAGGGACAGTTTTGAGGGCCAGAATCATGTTGCAGGCGGGTGCCAGATTTTCCGTCGCGCGTGCTTTCAGGAGATTGGCGGCTATATCCCAAACAAGGCCGGAGGGGTGGACTGGATTGCCGTGACCACAGCGCGCATGAAGGGATGGCGCACTCGCTCCTATCGCGAGAGGTCATTCTTTCATTACCGGAGCCTGGGAACGGCGGAGCGGTCCGAGCTGGCGTCGGCGTTTTCGTATGGCGAGAAAGACTACTATCTCGGCAACCATCCGCTGTGGGAGCTGATTCGAGTGCTCTATCGGGCGACCAAGAAGCCGTATCTGCTGGAGGGCGCGGCCTTATATGCCGGCTATTTGTCAGCTTTTCTCCGCCGCATGAAGAGGCCCGTCTCCAAGGAACTCATGCGCTTCCATCGCAAAGAGGAAATGCAGAAGCTGGGAATGATCTTCCGGTCGCTCTTCCGGCTGCAAAAGGTCGACAGTTTTGAAGTGAAGGCAGGGTGATTCTGAATGGAACGCGCAGGGCGAACAGTAGAAGTGGCAGACACGGATAAGATCCAGGCGGCGGTGCTTCGTTTTGTAGCATGGCTCGATCGCTATGGTGAGACCTCGTGGGATCATCAGAGCTACTTCGCGAGCGATCTGGGCCGGGCCGCGAAGGCGCTCTATTATCGCCATCGGCTGCTCGGGACGCTGGCCGTCTCGCCGATGATCTTTTCAGAAGCTTTTCTGCCGTCGGCGCGCCGCCTGTTCTGGAAGCGGCAAAGGTTCGCAATCGCCGACGCGCATTATGCCATGGGATTCGCTTTCCTGTCGCAGGCGGCTGCATCGGATGCGTATTACCGGAAGGCGGTGCATTTTCTGGAGATCCTGAAACAAACCCGTTGCCCGGGATATGAACGCTACTGCTGGGGATACCCCTTCAACTGGGAGACCAGAACGGGCACGATGTGGCAGGATACCCCGATGATCACAACACTGCCTTACGTGTATGAGGCGTTTCGCGCGGTGTACCAGATCGACGGCGACGCGCAATGGCGAGAGATCATGCATTCCATCGCCGAGCACGGGTTGCTCGAATATCACGATCGCGCCACATCGGCGGCCGCATCCACATGTTCCTACACTCCCGACCCTGCCGATCCATGCGGAGTGGTCAATGCCAGTGCGTATCGCGCGTTTCTCCTCACCCAGGCGGCTGAGGATTTCTCTGACGAGAGATACAGCAAGGTTGCGCTGCGCAATTTGAATTTTGTGCTCGAATCGCAAAACCAGGACGGCTCCTGGTTCTACTCGACCGATGGGGCGAGAGATTTCGTCGACCACTTTCACACCTGCTTCGTGATGAAGGCGCTGACGAAGATTGAAAACCTGACCGGCAACGCGAACTGCACCAGGGCGATCGAGCGTGGCGTCCAATACTACATCCAAAATCTCTTTACTGAGGATCTGTTGCCCAAGCCGTTTTCGCGCCGTCCGCGTATGACGGTATATCGGCACGAACTGTATGACCTGGCCGAATGCATCAACCTCGCCGTTCTGCTCAAGGGCAGGTTTCCTGAGCTGGATGCAATTCTCCTGGCCAACTGCGGCCGCGAGGAATGGCAGAAACCAGACGGCTCATTCCGCGCTCGCCGCCTCATGCTCGGCTGGGACAACACGCCGATGCATCGCTGGGCGCAGTCGCAAATGTTCTGCAGCCTTTCTTTCTTGCTGTGCCGGGAGAAGGCGGCGGCCCAGCCTGAACCAATCATGCAGGGGAGCGCGGTCTGATGTGTGGAATTTGCGGACAATATAATTTCGGCGATCACGCGCCCGTGAACCGTCGCGACATTGAGAAAATGGCGCGAAGCATTGCGCACCGCGGACCCGACGATGAAGGATATTTTCTGGCGGGCTCGCTGGGGTTGGGATTCCGGCGGCTCTCGATCATCGATCTCGCCGGCGGCCACCAGCCGATGTCGAATCAGGACGAATCGGTTTGGGTAGTTTTTAACGGGGAGATCTACAACTTTCCCGAACTGCGGCAAGAGCTCGAAGGATACGGCTACGCGTTCCGCACTTCATGCGATACGGAAGTGATCGTGCATGGATACACGCAGTGGGGCGACCAGGTCTTTAACCATCTGAACGGGATGTTCGGACTGGCGATCTGGGATGTGCGCCGGAAACGGCTAGTCCTGGCGCGGGACCGGTATGGGATCAAGCTGATTTACTACCGGATTGCCGGCGGACAACTGCATTTTGGATCTGAGATACGCGCCGTGACGGCGGCAATCAACGAGAAGCCGAGCGTCGATCCGTCTGCCTTGAATCTTTTCCTGCGCTATCGTTACACGCCGTCGCCATACACGATCTTTGAGAACATCCGCAAACTGGCTCCTGGAACGATGCTGGTTTGCGAAAACGGAGATTGCAAGGTCCTGCGATGGGACAACTACGAGCCGGTTCCATTTTCGCCGGTAAAGTCGCTGGCGCAGGCGCAGGATGAGCTTCTTGAGCTCTACCAGCAGGCGCTGAAGCGGCATTTGCTGAGCGATGTGCCGCTGGGACTCTTGCTGAGTGGCGGAGTCGATTCGGCACTCTTGCTTGCGCTGATGAAGCAAAACGGCGAGTCGTGGCGAACCTATACGGTAGGCTACGGCTCCAGCTTCGCCGACGACGAGCTGACGGACGCGGCGGAAACCGCGAGGCATTTTTCCTCGCAGCACAGCGAAGTGAAACTGGACCGCGCCACGTTTGACGAGGCTCTGCCGAAGATCGTCTCGTTCCTCGAAGAGCCGATTGCCTCCTCGTCCATCGTTCCGATGTATTTCGTGTGTCAACGGGCGCGCCAGGATGTGAAGGTTGCGCTGATGGGCCAGGGCCCCGATGAGCTGTTCGGGGGTTATCGGCGCCATCTGGGGGTCCGGTACGGCGGCTTATGGGCGGGATTGCCGGCCTGGATGCGCAGCGCGGCTTCGTCCGGGATCAGGGCACTGCCGAGAAATGAGACATTGAAAAGAGGAGTGTACGCACTCGATATCCCCGAACGAATCAGAAGATATCAAAACGTTTTATCGCTCATGCCGGGCGACCAGATTGACCGGCTGTTCCAGGACGGTGCGATCGAGGCGGATGCAGGAGACAGAATCCAGGACTGCTGGGCGGATCTCGCTCCATTAATTCGGCACACCGACGAGCTGGGAGGTTTCCAGTATCTTGAGGTGCGTTCGACGCTCCCGGACGAACTTCTGATGTACGCGGACAAACTCTCCATGGCGCACAGCCTCGAAGTGCGAGTGCCCTATCTGGATCGTACGATTGTGGAATATGTCGAGAGATTGCCTGCCAATTATAAGGTGCGTCGCGGCTCAGGCAAGTGGCTGCATCGCCAGGTATGCAGCTCGCTGCTGCCGGAGTCGATACTCAAAAGAAGGAAAAAAGGTTTTGGGGTCAATGTCGTCGATGACTGGTTCCGGGATGCCATCGGAAGCGGGATGGAGGAAACTCTGCTCGACCCGTCTTCGGGCATCAACGAGTATCTGCGGCCAACCGTGATCCGCGAAATGCTGGACCAGCATCAACGCGGGCAAAGCGACAACCATAAAGTTCTTTTCAGTCTTGTTGTTTTCGAGCAATGGCTCAGGATTCATGGCTCTGTGGCCGAGGTCCCTGCCTGAGAAGCAGATCGATATCCCTATGCTGGCCAGTAACTCCGCATACCGCTATTGAGTGATTGTGCCCGTCGGATTCACGGAGAGAAAATTGTGCAGGAAGATGCAGGGAGAGAGTTTCTGAAATACGTTCACCAGTTGCCGAGCTCTGCCTCGTTCACGGGCAAGGGATTTCTCGGGTACAACTTCGGTTCCCTTGAGAGCAGGAAGGTCGAGATCCTGTATGTCGAGTCGGAACTGGGGCACGACACCTTCTTCGTCAGCAAGAAGATGACCCGCTTCTACTACATCATCGACGGCGCCGGAAGCTTCACCATCGGAGGGGGCCGATACGAAGTTGGGCCGGGCATGCTGGTCGAGGTTCCACCCCGCGTGGAGTTTACGTATTCCGGAAAGATGAAGATGCTGGCGCTGGGCACTCCGCAATGGACGCGGGGTAATGAGCAGGTTACCAGGTGGAATCCGGACGTGACGGGACATGACTCTCCGGTCGAAACCCAGTCCCATTCGTTTGCCGCGCGGTTGGTGCGAGCCCGCGTTCTGGGTAAATCGCCGGCGGGCGCGTTTCTCAGGATCAATCAGGCGGTTTGGAACGCGCTTCCAGCCGCACTGACCAACTTCGCTCCGGTACGCGCGTACGGGAAATGGCTGCACGCGGTTACTCTCCTTCAGATGCGCAGGGCGCAGGCTCTCAGCACGTACTTCTTCCGCAACCGTGCGGAACTGGAACTCATTCAACATCTGGTCGCGCGAAAAGAGAGAGGCGATGTGCTTCGCGTTGCCGTGCTGGGCTGCAGCACGGGCGCGGAAGCCTACTCGGTGGCTTGGGCAATAAGGTCGGCACGCCCTGATCTTAAGCTCCACATGCAGGCCCTTGATATCTCGCGGCAAGCCGTCGAATTTGCTGAGCAAGGGAGATACTCACTGGTTTCGCCGCAGCTGACCGATACTTCGATCTGCTCTGCCATGTCGCCTGCCGAGGTCGAACAGGTATTCGACCGCGACAGCGACTCGGTGACAGTGAAGTCCTGGATCAAGCAGGGCATCGAGTGGCGCGTTGGTGATGCCGGCGATCCTGATCTGGCGGGGATCCTGGGACAGCAGGACATCGTGATTGCGAATAACTTTCTTTGTCATATGGAGCCGCCTGATGCGGAACGTTGCCTGCGCGCGATTGCAAGACTGGTGCGGCCGGGAGGGCGCCTTTTCGTCTCGGGTATCGACCTGGATGTTCGCAGCCGGGTTGCTGCCGATCAACACTGGGAGCCCATCCAGGAAATGCTGGAGGAGATTCACGAACAGGACCGGAAACTGGGAGCGAGGTGGCCCTGTCATTACGCGGGTATAGAGCCGCTGAACAAGAAGAGACATGACTGGCGCCTGCGCTATGCCGCGGGCTATCAGTTGACGAACACGCCGGCGGACTCCGCTTCGGCCTCGCTGGGCGACAGCAACGAAGACCTTAAGCCGGTCGGCGCCGGTTCGACGTTTTGACGTTCAGCCGATCCCGCGGTCTTAATGAGATGAATGGTTCAATGACCGAAACTGTTCGAGGCATGAAGGAGCGCCCCAGGATCGCGGTCTTCGGCAATTTCGGAGCAGGGAATCTGGGCAACGAATGTACGCTCTATGCGCTTCTCCAAAACCTTCGCGATCGAATGCCAAAGGCATCCTTTTTATGCATCTGTTCCGGCCCCGAGGAGATCGCCGCCGCGCATCATGTGGCAGCCTTTCCCATACGACAGGGGCGGCTGCCGCGGGCCGGGAACTTCTTCTTGCGGGCACTTGCGAAGGTGCTTTGCGCCATCCCGCTGGAAGTGTACCGCTGGTGGAAAGTCATCAGCATCATCAAGGGAAGTGACATGCTCCTGATGACGGGAACAGGCATGCTCTCCGACGTGGGGATCACGCCTTTCGGCCTGCATTATGACATTTTGCGCTGGTCGGCGGCGGCCCGGCTCTGCCGGTGTAAGCTGCTTTTCGTCAGCGTCGGCGCTGGACCCATCCGGCGGCCGCTCAGCCGCCGAATCGTCAAAACGGCGCTTGCACTGGCAAACTACCGGTCGTATCGGGACCAGTTCTCCAGGGACTATATGGAGAGCATTCATTTTAAGAGAGCCGGCGATGAAGTCTATCCGGATCTGGCTTTCAGTCTTCCACGCAACCCGGGCTTGGCGAAAACGAGGCGGCCAGATCGGCGCAGTGTTGTGGGATTGGGTGTGATCACGCACAGCCGGAGACGGGCCACTGCGGAGAACGATCCATCAATATATAGGCGATACATCGAAAGGTTGGCGGATTTTGCAGCCTGGTTGCTTGAGCAAAACCATACAGTACGCTTACTGATCGGCGACGTCGCCTACGACGGCCCGGCCCGCGCCGATCTGCGAAGGATCCTCGAAAGCCGCGGATGGACAGGCGGGGAGGCAGAACTGATCGACAAACCTGCGCAATCCTTTGAGATGCTTCTGGCGCAGTTGGCCCAAACCGATATCGTTGTGGCGAGCCGGTTCCATAATGTGCTGCTGGCCGTGCTGCTCAACAAGCCGGTGGTGGCCATCTCCTTCCACGAGAAGGTGGATGCGTTGATGAGTGCAGCGGGGCTGGAGAGCTTTTGTCTGGACATTGAAAATGTCGATGTAGATCGGTTGAAACAACAGTTCACTGACGCCGAAGAAAACGCGAACGAGTTGAAGCTCAAGCTGGAGCGGACGACTGAAAACTACCGCAGATCGCTCGACCGCCAATACACCGCGATCGTTCGGATGGCAGGCAGTCGCGAGCTGGTCCCGGCCTGAGCGGCGCCGAGCCGGATCCGGAAAAGGCGAGCGGTGGTGGAGTGATGCAAGTTCAAAAGCCCAGCGAGTTGGCCAGTTTTTCGCGGTCGTGTGGTGGCCGCAAAATCTAAAGAGTACGGAAGAGAGAAAGCTATGAGAGTTTTGCTGACAGGCCATAAAGGATATATCGGTGCGGTTGCTGTGCCGATGCTGCTTGCCGCAGGCCATGAAGTGACGGGTCTGGATACCGATCTATACGCCGGCTGCGATTTTGGCGGGGAACCGCAGCGCATTCCGGAATTGGGCAAGGATATGCGCGACATCACCAGGGCCGAGCTGGAAGGGTTTGATGCAGTCGTGCATCTGGCGGCGCTCTCCAATGATCCTCTGGGCAATTTGAATGCTGACCTGACTTACGATATCAACCACCGCGCCTCGGTGAATCTTGCCAGGCTCGCGAAGGAAGCTGGCGTCGAGCGATTTGTGTTCTCTTCTTCCTGCAGCACGTATGGCGCGGCGGGCGACGACTATCTCGATGAAAATGCCGACCTGAATCCTGTAACGGCATATGGGGAGTCGAAGGTTATGGTGGAGCGTGATGTCAGGCCGCTCGCGGATGAGAGATTCAGCCCGACTTTCATGCGCAATGCCACGGCTTACGGTGTGTCGCCGCGCCTTCGTCTCGATATTGTCCTCAACGACCTCGTCGCCGCGGCGTATACCTCGGGAAAGATCCTCATCAAAAGCGATGGAACACCGTGGCGGCCGATCGTTCACATCAGGGACATCATGGCTGCAGTCATAACCGTGCTCGAGGCGCCGCGGAATGTCGTTCACAACGAGACCTTCAACGTTGGCCGCACGGAGGAGAACTATCGTATCCGCGAACTGGCCGACATCGTGGCGGAAACAGTGCCGGGGTGCACCGTGGAATATGCGCCCGGTGGCGGACCCGATAAGCGCTGTTATCGCGTGACCTGCGACAAGATCAAGCGCATCCTGCCGGAATTTCGCCCGCAGTGGACGGCGCGCAAGGGCGCGCAGGAGCTATACGACGCTTACCGCGACGCGGGCTTGACTCGTGAGGAAGTCGAAAGCGGGCGCTACCTGCGGATCAAATCGATTACTCGTCTGCTGAACGAGTCGCAACTCGACAACTCGCTGCATTGGACGTCGAACCGGAAGCCTGTGCCAGCGGCAGTATCGTAGTCCCAACCTGAAGCATTAGAGGAGAAGCTATCATGATTTTTACCGAGACTCATCTGAAAGGCGCATTCATCATCGACATCGAGCGGCGGGAGGACTCGCGGGGATTCTTTGCGCGGGCATTCTGCCAGCACGAGTTCGAAGATCATGGGCTCAAGCCCGTGATTGCGCAGGCCAACGTTGCATTCAATCATTTGCGGGGCACGCTCCGGGGAATGCATTTTCAGTATCCACCCGCGGCAGAAACCAAGTTGGTTCGGTGTACGCGCGGCGCCATCGTAGATATCATCGTTGACCTGCGTCCTGAAAGCCCGACATATCTCCAGCACGTCGCGGTTGAGCTAACTGAGGACAACAGCCGGGCGCTTTATGTGCCGGAGCGCTTCGCGCATGGGTACCAGGTCCTTCGCGACAAAACGGAAACAAGTTATCAGGTAGGCGAGTTCTATACGCCGGGATCGGAAAGCGGACTGTTGTACAGCGATCCGAGGCTAAAGCTGGATTGGCCGTTGCCCGTGTCCGTCATCTCTGACAAGGACAAACTGTGGCGCCCGTTGAGTGAGCAGGAAGCAGAGCTGAATGCCAAGATGAGCCTGCAGCCGGTGGAAGCAACAAGCGCAGCGCGGTAATTGCCGGGGGCTTCGCATCCCAGGGAGAAGATCATGATTATTGTCGATTCGGCGTTGGAGGCCCGGGAAAGAGAAGGGCGTCCCATTCGCGTGGGCCTGATCGGAGCGGGCTTCATGTCCCGCGGGCTCGCCAACCACATCGTAAATACGACGCCAGGGATGCGCCTGGTGGGAGTCTATAACCGGAGTCCGCAGCGTGCTTTCGACCTTTGCGAGTACGCGGGGTTGAACGACGTTGCGTCGCCGCAGTCACAGGCTGAAACGGACGCGGCGATCCGGGCCGGCAAGGTGGTTGCTACCGGAGATGCGTTCCTGCTGGCGCGGTCCGGGGAAGTGGACGTGCTGGTGGACGTGACGGGGTCAGTGGAATTCGGCGCCCAGGTCGCGTTTGAAGCGTTCCGCCATGGCAAGGATGTCGTACTTTTGAACGCTGAAATTGACGCGACCATCGGTCCGATCCTGCAAACCTATGCAGCAAAGCATGGAGTGATCCTGTCGGCCTGCGATGGAGACGAGCCGGGTCTGCAAATCGATCTGTTCCGATGGGTGAAGGGGCTTGGCCTTACACCCCGAGTGATCGGGAACGTGAAGGGTCTCCAGGATCCATATCGGAATCCAACTACGCAGAAAGGGTTCGCCGAGAAGTGGGGACAAAATCCGGCCATGGTCACGAGTTTTGCGGACGGCTCGAAGATCAGCTTTGAACAGGCCATCGTGGGCAATGCCACTGGGTTTGTTGTTCAGTCGCGGGGCATGTCGCGGGGACTCGAGTACAAGGGCGACGTGATGAAGATCGGCAGCCTTTACGACATTGATAGGGTTCGCAAGCTCGGTGGAGTGATTGACTATGTAGTTGGGACGCCGTTGACCAAGCTTTACGTGCTGGCCGAGCATCCGGATCCGAAGCAGCAGCACTATCTCAGCCTCTATAAGATGGGGGATGGGCCGCTGTACTCGTTCTTTACTCCGTACCATCTTGTCCACTTCGAGGTTCCGGCGGGGATCGCCCGGGCTGTGTTGTTCCGGGACTCTATTGCCAAACCGCTCGGGGGCCCGGTCGTCGAAGTATGTGCGGTTGCCAAGCGGGATCTGAACGCCGGGGAAGTGCTCGACGATTACGGGATGTATTTGACTTATGGCGAAGCAGTGAATGCGGATGAGATGTGCGACAAACGCTACTTGCCAGAGGGTCTGGTGGAAGGCTGCGTTCTGAAGCGGAGCGTCCCCAAGGATTCCGTGATTACTTATGACGATGTAGAGTTACCGCCAGGCCGGCTGGCGGATCGTCTGCGGGCAGAGCAGTATCGCGTGTTCCGCGGAGAAACCTGGCTGGAAACATTGTTGGCCGCACACGTCTAGGCGGCGCATTTAAAAGATCGGAAGACTGGAATCGGACTATGAAAGTCGTGTTATTTTGCGGTGGTTTGGGATTGCGCATCCGCGACGCGGAAGACATTCCCAAACCCATGGTGCAAATCGGGTATCGGCCGATTCTGTGGCACGTGATGAAGTACTATGCCCACTTTGGGCACAAGGACTTTATCCTGTGCCTCGGATACAAAGCTGACGTGATCAAGAATTACTTTCTCAATTACAACGAATGCGCCTCGAACGATTTTGTTCTCTCGGGAGGAGGGAAGAATCTTGATCTGATCAGCACCGACATCCAGGACTGGCGCATCACTTTTGTCGACACCGGGATTCAATCGAACATTGGGCAGCGGCTCAAAGCCGTTCAGCCTTTCGTCGAGGGCGAAAAGGAGTTCCTGGCAAACTACAGCGATGGTCTCGCAGACCTGCACTTGCCCGAGCAGATCGACCACTTTCGCAAGCACGACAAGATCGCAAGCTTTTTGTGCGTGCGGCCCAACCTCAGCTACCACCTGGTGACTGCGGAGCCGGGAAACGCGAGCCTCGTTTCGGATATTCAACCGATCGGAAACGGGAACCTCCGCATCAACGGCGGATTCTTCGTCTTCAAGAACCAGATATTCGATTACATTCGGGAGAAAGAAGAGCTCGTGATTGAGCCTTTCCAGCGCCTGCTCGCCGAGCGCCAGCTCATCGGCTACATGTATGACGGGTTCTGGGCAAGCATGGACACATTTAAGGATAGGCAACAGCTCGAAGCGATGTGCGCGGGGGGAGCGGCCCCGTGGGAGCTGTGGAAGAAGAACGGCACGAAACCTCGCTAAGTCCGGCAGACCGTCACGGAGATTGAATGCTGTCTATTGACCTGCTGAAGAACACGCCCGGCCCGGCGAAGATCCTTTGCCTCGGGGCCCACTCCGATGACATCGAGATCGGCTGCGGGGGCACGATGCTCGAGATGCTGGCGGAAACCCCCAATATTGAGGTTGTCTGGGTGGTCTTTAATTCCGGCGCTGAAAGGGAGCGTGAAGCGCGGGCCAGCGCCGACCTTTTTCTGGCCCATGTGGGGCGAAAGGACGTCATCGTCAAGCATTTTCGCGACGGATTTTTCCCCTACGAGGGCGCACAGATCAAGGAAGAATTTGAAACCCTCAAGAAGCAGATCTCGCCGGACTTGATCTTTACCCATTACCGTCTTGACCGGCACCAGGACCACCGCACGATCTCAGATCTGACGTGGAATACCTGGCGGAATCATCTGATTCTTGAATACGAGATTCCCAAGTACGACGGCGATCTCGGTGTGCCCAGCCTTTTTGTGCCGGTGACGCAGAAAAACTGTGAGCGGAAGGTCCGATACATCTGCGATACATTTCAGACGCAAAGCAATAAAGCATGGCTGACCGAAGATACATTCCTGGGCCTGATGAGGCTGCGGGGCGTGGAGTGCGCGGCGGAGAGTAAATACGCCGAGGCATTTTATTGCCGAAAGCTGGTGTGTGACTTGCGCGGTCCGGCAGGTTCCACCCGCTCATAGGATTCTACGAAGATGCCGCAATGCGCTCTGCTACCCACTGGCTCTCGTCAACCCATTCACTGAAGGGATGTTTTTCGTGATACAGCCGATCTTTCACCGGCATAGGCGCCGGCAAATGCTTTGTCTGCCTGGAACGGGAACTCCATGGAGGACCTGAAACAGAAGACGATCCGGGGCGGATTTGCGCGTTTGGGCGCGCAAGGAGCAACGCTGGCGCTGCGCGTGGGTTCGTTGATGATCCTGGCGCGACTGCTGGGACCGCAGGATTTCGGACTGGTTGGGATGGTGACGGCCTTCACAGGGGTTCTGTACCTTTTCCGCGATTTTGGCCTGTCCGCAGCCGCGGTTCAACGCACGACAATCACTGAAGACCAGAGTTCCACGCTTTTCTGGATCAACGTTGCAGTCGGCATTTGCCTCGGTGCGGTAGGCGTCGCGGCTGCGCCGGCGGTGGCCATTTTCTACCACGAACCGCGCCTGGTCGCAGTTACGATGGCGCTTTCATTGGCCTTCGTCTTCAACGCCCTCGGCGTACAGCACTCCGCCCTGCTGCAGCGGGAACTACGCTTTACTGCGATGGCGATGATCAATGTCATGTCCCTGGTGGTCGGCACGGTGCTTGCCATTGCCGGTGCCATGGCTGGGTACGGGTACTGGTCGCTGGTGGCGTTGACGGTTTCGCAACCACTGGTGGCGACGGTTGGGTTCTGGATTTCGACAGGCTGGGTTCCTGGCATCCCGCGAAGCCTCTCGGGTATTCGCTCCATGATGCACTTCGGCGGAACCCTTACCTTGAATGGGTTGGTCGCATACGCGGGTTATAACTCTGAAAAGGTTCTGATCGGACGATTCTGGGGCGCCGATGCAATAGGGATTTATGGAAGAGCCTACCAGCTCATCAACATTCCGACGGATAACCTGAATTCTGCTGTTGGTGAAGTGGCGTTTTCGGCGTTGTCGCGAGTGAAGGACAATCCAAGCCGTTTTAAGAGTTACTTTCTCAAGGGCTATGCGCTGGTTCTGGGACTGACGTTGCCTCTGACCTTCGCGTGCGCACTGTTTGCCAATGATCTGATTCTGACTCTTCTCGGCTCCAAGTGGGAGGCTGCAATACCCATCTTCCGCCTGCTGGCTCCTACGATTGCGATTTTTGCGATCATCAACCCGCTGGGATGGCTGTTGAATTCGCTGGGACTCGTAGGGCGCAGCCTGCGTATCGCGTTCGTCTGTGCGCCGATCATTATTCTTGGATACGTGGCGGGAATCCCGTACGGCCCGAAAGGCGTTGCCTTTGGTTATTCCGCGGTCATGACGTTGTGGATGTTTCCCCACATTGCCTGGTGCGTCTACGGCACCGGCATCACGGTGAAAGACATTTTCCTGGCGGTCAGTCGGCCGCTGCTTTCCAGCGTGATCGGTGGAGGCCTTGCATTTGGACTGCAATCGCTCTGCTTGAACCACCTCTCGCGGCTTCCGCGGCTCGCCATTGAGAATGCCGTCCTGTTCGCGGTCTACCTTTTTGTCCTGTTGTTTGTAACCGGGCAGAAATCCCTCTATGTCGATTTGTTCCGCGGATGGAGAGCTGCTTCGACCGTGCCTGTTGGTTCCTAGTCTCGTTTTTTGAGCCGAATCGCAATCTTCATCTGGGAGTTGGTTCGCCGAGCAGTGAGAAGGGAAGCGAAGATACCAGTTTGTTGGCTTCCTTTTTCGGCCGGCGAAGGTGCTGCGCGTGCAGAATGCTTCCAGTCTGGCCTCGATAGCGTCATCATCCATCAAACACCAACCGATTTATCGAATGCAGGATGTTAGAAAGCCGCTGATGAATCACCATTTTCTTGATTACTATCGTTGTCCGGACAGCCTGGCGCAGATCGGCGTGAAGGGGTCATTGTCGGAGGATTCCGGTTACTTTCGGTGGGGAGAGGACACGGTCTGCTACGGTCGGACGGGATTGGGCTCGCGTGTTCAGGATTCGCGCGGTATCGTCTACGATGCCGAATGCGATGCGGAGATTCGCGATGCTGTCGCCTGTCTCCCTTTCGATCCGGAAGAAGTCATCGAGAACCTCCAGCGCGAACGGTACTCCGCGCATTTCCGTGAGCCGGGCAGCCTGTCCCGCACAATTCTGCGTAAGACCTACTATCTTCTCCGACCGTATCTTTCGGTCCCGGTGCGGAAACATCTGCAAAGGATTCACTTACGCAATTGGGACCAGATACCATTCCCCGAATGGCCCGTGGATTTTACTGTAGACCGGATTCATGCTAAGCGGCTGGCCCTCGCCATGCGGGCGCAGGGCGTCGAGCGGACCCCATTTATCTGGTTCTGGCCCGATGGCCTCAGGCACTGTGTCATCATTACCCACGATGTAGAGGATGAGTGGGGGCGGGATTTTTGCGGACGCCTGATGGATATGAATGACTCATTCGGATTTCGCAGCTCCTTCCAGATTGTGCCGGAAGTCCGGTATGAGGTAACTGACGAGTTCCTCAAGTCGATTTCCGGACGAGGGTTTGAAGTCAACGTCCACGATCTGAATCATGACGGTAGGCTCTATGCTCAGCGCGACGAGTTCCTTCGCCGGGCCCAACGCATTAACGAGTATGGTCGCCGGTTCGGCGCATCCGGGTTCCGATCCGGGATTCTTTACCGGAATGCAGACTGGTACGAAGCATTCGACTTTTCCTACGACATGTCGATTCCGAATGTCGCGCACCTTGACCCTCAGCACGGCGGTTGCTGCACGGTGATGCCGTTTTTTGTCGGTAAGATTGTCGAATTGCCCCTCACGTGCACTCAGGATTACACGCTCTTTCAGGTTCTCGGGCATTACTCGACCGACCTCTGGAAACAACAAATCAATCGCATACGGACCCATTCCGGGCTGGTGAGTATTCTGGTCCATCCTGACTACATCATGGAACCGCGGCCGCAGGACATATACAAGCAGCTGCTCGAGTACTTGGCCGGTCTCCGCGATGACGATCACACCTGGACGCCATTGCCGCGCGATGTAGCGCAATGGTGGCGCCAGCGTAGTCAAATGCGCCTCATTGGTGAAGGCGAAGAGTGGCAAATCGAAGGTCCCGGGAAAGAAAGGGCCTGCGTCGCCTGGGCTCACCTTGAGGGTGACCATGTCAGCTTTCGCCTTGAAGGGGAGCCGACGACTCATGAATCCTTAACTGGTTCGTTACAACACCACTAAAATACCTTGCGGGACTCGCGCGATCCGGTTTCGGTGGATTGCACTTATTGACTGCTTCACAACTCATCTGAGAGAAATTCGATGAACGATACCGATATAACCATTATTGGTGCAGGCCCCTACGGATTGTCCGTGGCGGCACACCTTCGCACAATCAAAGGGCTGGAAGTTCGGGTTTTTGGAGATCCGATGTCATTCTGGCGCAGCAATATGCCGGCCGGCATGTTTCTCCGCTCTAACTGGACGGCCACGCAGATTGCCTGCCCGACGGGTGAACTGACACTAGAGGAATTCCAGGCCGACCGGCACGTCTCCGTCGGAATTCCGGTGAGCATCGATCATTTCATTCAATACGGGTTGTGGTATCAGAATCGCGCAGCGCCCGATCTGGACCGCCGTAAGATTTCCCGAGTGGAGCGGGCGGCCGGAGGATTCAAAATCACGGTGCAGGACGGAGAAACGTTTCAGTCCCGCCGGGTGGTGATTGCCTGCGGCATTGGCTCGTTTGCGCGCCTGCCCTCAGAGTTCTCGACGCTCCCGGCCGCCCTGGCGTCCCACACAGTTGAGCATAGCGATTTTGCCAAGTTCTCCGGCAAACGCGTGTTGCTGGTGGGTTCCGGACAAAGCGCCCTGGAATCAGCGGCTTTGCTGCATGAAGCCGGAGCGCAAGTTGAGGTTGTTGGCAGGGCCACGCAAATCCATTGGCTGCAGGGCCGGTTATCCCGGACGCTTCATCACGGCCTGGGAAAGCTCACGCGCGCTCTGTTGTATGCGCCCACGGACGTTGGTCCGGCAGGACTGAGCCAGCTTCTTGCCCGGCCAAATCTGGTGCGGAGGTTGCCGCGGGGGCTGCAGGACAAGATGCGGCGAAGGGCAGTTCGTCCTGCCGGCGCTCGATGGCTCGTCGATCGGTTGCGTGATGTTCCCATCACCCTCGGTTGTTCCGTTGTGTCTGCCGTTCCGGCGGGCGAACAGGTCCGGGCGCGTCTGAGCAACGGACGGGAGATCACGGCTGACCATATTCTTTTGGGAACGGGTTTTCACATCGATATCTCGAAGTATGACTTTCTGGGTAAGGAATTGCTGACCGATATCCGTCGGGCGAACGGTTTCCCGCTTCTGAAGTCCGGCCTTGAAACTTCAGTTCCCGGCCTGCATATCGTTGGCGCGCCGGCGGTATACAGTTTTGGTCCGCTTTTGCAGTTTGTTTCGGGAGCGGGGTTCGCGTCACGCTCACTCACTCAAACCCTGCTTCGCGCCGGAACAAAAATACAGTGACAATGGAGTCGAATCTGCTAACAACCGCGTATCCGGACAACGCACAGGCAAATGCTTCCAAGTGGCCTGTGACAGGGGTCGGAGGAGTTGTCATTGGGGGCGATTATCAGGGGCTCGGTATCGTTCGCAGCCTGGGAAGACACAACATTCCGGTCTGCGTAATCGACGATGAGCGTTCCATTGCGCGCCACTCGAAATATGCGACGCATGCCGTCTCGGTACCCGATCTGCGAGATGAAGCGCGGACAGTGGAGGCGTTGTTAGAAGCAGGACACAAGCTGAAGCTCGATGGTTGGGTTCTCTTTCCCACGCGAGATGAAACAGTAGCGGCAATCTCGCGCCACCGATCAAGGCTGCAACAGGTATTCCGGGTGCCGACGCCAGACTGGGATTCGGTGGAATGGGCATGGGATAAGCGCCAAACGTATCAACGCGCCCGGGAGCTGGGCATTCCCGTACCGAGATCGTGGCGTGCATCGAGTATGGAGGATCTGCGCAACCTCGATCTTACGTTTCCAGTCGCGCTCAAGCCGGCGATCAAAGAGCGATTCTTGTATGCAACCCGGGCCAAGGCTTGGCGCGCAAACAACCTTGCTGAAGCCGAGGCCCTGTTTTCGCGCGCCGCACATCACATTGGAGCTGAAGAGGTGATTCTGCAGGAGTTGATCCCGGGAGGCGGTCGCCAGCAGTTTGCCTATTGCGGGTTTTTCAAGAATGGCAAGAGCCTTGGAAGCATGGTGGTGCGCCGCAGGCGACAGCATCCGGCGGAGTTTGGGAGAGCAAGCACCTTTGTGGAAACGATCGATCTGAAACTCCTGGAAGAGTTTTCAGAGCGGTTCCTCAAAGAGATTAATTACTACGGCCTCGTCGAGATGGAATATAAGCAGGATCCGCGCGATGGCCAATACAAGCTGCTTGATGTCAACGCGCGCACATGGGGATACCATACGCTTGGCTTTGCGGCAGGAGTTGACTTTCCGTTTCTCTTACTCGCCGATCAGATGAACATTGAGACGCCGCCACAGCGCGGGCGCGCTGGAGTGTCCTGGATTCGCTCCGTTACTGACGTGCCAACAGCCATCGCCGATCTGATTGCGGGACGGCTGGGGCCCCGGGAGTATGCGCAATCGCTCAGAGCTGCCGCCGTCGATGCCGTGTTTTCGTGGGACGATCCACTGCCGGGCATTTTTGAGGTGTTGCTGATTCCATACTTGGCAGTACGCCGTGGTTTTTGAAGCCGGCGAAAGGCCCTGAGGGAACAGAGATTTGCACCTCGGAGTCTGAGAGTTCGATCAGGACGGCGACAACTTCCCCGTTGCACGCACTTCAGGCTGTGTCCCCTTGGTTTCTGTCTCTAATGATCGTTTAGGTTTATGTGCAAGTGCTGATTTACTACGGTCGCATCAGCGGGAATCTGTTCCAATCAATAAACTTATTTTGCGATTCGAAAGAGCTGTTCCAGGTTACCGATGCGAGTTACTTTCGTCGCCTGGAATCGAGAGCAGTACCAATGAGCTATTGCAATGAAGCGGGATGCCGGTACAATTGACCCAAGCTGGCCCAGGAGAGCGCGGTTTTCTTATTGACTGCTTAGCAGTCTCTGCCCCTTAGTCTTCGTCGCCGACCCGCTTCCCATCTTCTTCGAACATAACTGCCAATAGGAGACGTAACACCATGATCGCCATTTCCGAACGCCCTTCCACGAATCCTTCTTCCGATGAGCTCACGCGCATCCGTGCCGGTTTCTGCCGTGGTCGAATGCCGAGAGTTGCCGCGACGACAGTTCTGATGCTGGTCTTCTTATGCGCCGCCAGCTTCCCGTTGATCGCTCAGTCCGCTTATTACAGCGGCTTAACCACCACGCTGATCAGCTCCGGTCTTTCGGGACCGTTCTATGCGGTCGAGGACGCTCAGGGCAATCTCTACGTGGCGGACACTGGAAACAAGGCTGTGAAGGAGTATCCGCTAAGCGGAGGAAGCTACGGATCGCCGACCACGCTGGCGGCGCCAACGCTCGGTTACATCAGTCCGTTCGGTGTCGCTGTCGATTCCAGCGGGGACGTATGGGTAGCGGATTTCGGTAACTATCCCACAACTCCTGGGCAGGTCTATGAAATTGTCAAGACCGGTGGGGTCCTGAGCAGTACAGTCAAGGCCGTTGGAAGCAGTTGGGAGGGCCCTGCTTCGCTTGCGGCTGACACGCACGGGAATGTGTGGGCGACCGATTTCGATTCGAACAGCGTATGGTTGGTTTCGGGCACATCGCCCACCCAGCTAGGTGTCTCGCTCTCCGTGGCATACGGGATCACGGTTGACCCCTCGGGTAATCTCTACGTGGTCGACCGGCCCAATTACCGGGTGGACGAAATCCCGGCCCCAAGTTACAACACACTAACACCGCTCCCCTACACGTTTCCTTCAGGCGATTCGCTGACCACCATCTCCTATGACTCAGGAGGAAACCTTTGGGTCATGGATTGGAGTGCGAGCACGGTGACCAAGCTGCTGTCTTCAAGCAGCTACTCGACTGGCCAGGTCTGGGGTTCGGGTTTCTCGAATCCTGAGGGGCTTTTCTGGGCTCCGAATGGAGACCTCGTGATCGCGGATACGGGCAACAGCGCCATCCAGAAGGTTGAAACGCAGGACGTGACCTTTGGCTCTTCGGCTGCAGGAACAGTCTCCGCCTCAAGCCCCATCTCGATTCCGTTCACATTCACTGCGGCTGCCACCATTGTGGCTCCGACAGTGCTTACGCTGGGCCGAAGCGGCTCGGATTTTACGAATACTGGAGGCGGAGGCGGCAGCGCTTGTGCGGCCGGGAGTTATCTGGCAGGCAGTACCTGCATCGTCACAGTCCAGTTTGACCCCACGGCGCCAGGCCTTCGTTTGGGTTCGGTGCAACTCAAGGGCTCGTCCGGCAATCCGCTCGCTACAGCGAATCTTTTCGGGATCGGCACCGGGCCGCAAATCGTCTTCCTTAACAACTCCGACTTGACGCCCAGCGTTGTCGGCAGCGGATTCAGTTCCCCAGCCGGTGCAGTGGTGGACGGAAGTGGCGACGTCTTCGTCGCAGACAACGGCAATAGCGCAGTGAAAGAGATTGTCGCAGTCGCCGGTGAAGTCTCTTCGAGTTCGACCGTGAATACGGTCGGAGCTGGATTCAAGAACCCCGACGGTGTCGCGCTGGACGGCAGCGGTGACGTCTTCGTCGCGGATACCGGCAATAACGCGGTGAAAGAAATCGTTGCTGTCAACGGACAGGTCTCCTCCACCTCGACTGTAAATACAGTCGGCAGCGGATTCAGCGGCTCCTCCGGCGTGGCCGTGGACGCAGCCGGTGACGTCTTTGTCGCAGATACCGGCAACAACGCAGTGAAAGAAATTGTCGCAGTCGCCGGTGAAGTCTCTTCGAGTTCGATTGTGAATACAGTCGGCAACGGATTCAGCTCGCCCGCCGGCGTGGCCGTAGACGCAGCTGGCGACGTCTTCGTCGCGGATACCGGCCATAACGCGGTGAAGGAAATCGTCGCGGTCAACGGCCAGGTCTCCTCTACCTCGACTGTGAATACAGTCGGCAACGGATTCAGCGGGCCCACCGGTGTAGAGATAGACGCGGCTGGAGACGTCTTCGTCGCGGATAAGGGCAATAATGCGGTGAAAGAAATCGTTGCAGTCAGCGGCCAGGTCTCGTCCGGCTCGGCCGTAGTGACTCTGGGCTGGGGATTCGTCGCCCCTGCTGGCGTTGCTCTGGACGCGAGCGGCGACGTTTTCGTCGCCGGTGAGAATTTCGGCGATGAAAGTAATAGTGCAGTGACGGAGATGCCGCTAGCCACTCCGCCGTCGCTCACTTTCCCGTCAGCTACGGAGAAGAACACAACCGACACCATCGACGGCCCTCTTACTGCAACAGTCGCGAATAACGGCAATGCGACGCTGACCTTCAACCTGCCCACGTCAGGCGACAATCCCGGCCTCTCAACGTCGAATTTCACGTGGGATGACTCCGCCTCCACTTGCACCCAGACCACCCCAAGTTCCTCGACTGCCTTCACTCTCGCTGAGGGCGCAAGTTGCATCGTAGCTGTTCAATTCACTCCTACAGCCAACGGCACTCTGACTGACAATCTTTCACTGACTGACGATACCCTCAACGCTTCTTCCACGACTCAGCAACTTCCGCTCAGCGGCATCGCCGCAACCGCGGCAACCATGGCCACCCCGGCGCCCAGCAGCGTGCTGACCTCAGCTTCGACGACTTTTACCTGGAACGCCGGCTCCGGAGGAGTCACCGGCTACTACCTGTGGATTGGCACATCGCTTGGCGCCAATGATCTGGCGAACGTCGGTCCAGTGTCCGGCACCAGCACCACTGTGACCTTGCCTACCAATGGGGCCACGATCTACGTCGAGCTCTTCACAGAAATCAGTGGCGGAACTCAACTGATCAACAGCTACACCTACACCGAAGACACCATTACCGCAGCTACCATGAGCACTCCCACGCCGGGCACCACGTTGACCTCAGCTTCGACGACGTTCAACTGGAACGCCGG